>Ga0307423_1000509_pt1 | contig 26223 bp, 22 predicted proteins | sample SalMarWE160310MG_FD_202154 | JGI IMG/M metagenome (GOLD analysis project Ga0307423, IMG submission 202154) | Salt marsh sediment microbial communities from the Plum Island Ecosystem LTER, Massachusetts, United States - WE1603-10 | ecosystem: Environmental > Aquatic > Marine > Intertidal zone >... | reverse complement strand
GCTTCTTCCTTGCTGCCAAAAAAGCCGAGACGCAGCTGCTGCCATTGTTTTCCGTCTTTACTGAAACTGGTTGTATAGAAGCGATGCGCGACAGGTATATCCAGGCCGTCCACCTCATCCGCGGTGAACCGGCCGCTCGTTGATGACAGTCTGACAACAAAGCCGCGAGCGCTCTCGCCAGCTTGCCCGGCCTGCTCCGCGCCAGTGCCAGCAGCGGATGCTGCAGTGACAGCAAGGGTCAGGAATATCGAGGTTATCATGAGCATCATGCCCGCTTTCAGCAAAGACTCAGGAAGTCCTTCTGTATATTTCCATCTAGCATGTGATATTTTCATGATTCACTCTCATTTCGTGATGTCACACGAACTTCTGCATCAACTTCTTCATATATCTAGCGATTCAGTATATCTACCGAATCAAATGACTCGGTGTCATGACAGCGCTCGCAGAATCGCCCGAATCCGCCTTCATGAACATCGTCCTCTCGATGACAGCCATTACATGCAGTAGTCTGGCTGATTTTCTTTCTGACCGGCTTCGTATGACATGCATGACACACAAGACCTTCATGACTTCCATCCAGCCTGTAATCCGTTTGCGTATTGTGATCAAATTCCCAGAGCGACCATGCATTAGGGTTATGACATTCCTGGCATTGCGGCCCCAGTCTCTGCTCGTGAACATCATCCCGGCTGTGGCAATCGTTGCAATCCGTACTCGCATCCTCGAAAACTGCTGAAAGATGGCACTCCTCACAGGGAGCTACAGCATGCATGCCAATCAGCGGAAAACGCGACATGTCATGCTCGAATCTAATCTCATCTGCCCAACTCTGCTCATTATGGCAACTCGCGCATTCCTCTCCCTGATTCCCGTTATGTACATCATCATTTTTGTGGCAATCCGCACATACACTGCCCAGCGTTTCGTTACCTAGCTCACCCCGATGGCATGCGCTGCACAACAAATCTGAATGCATCCCCCTAAGCGGGAAGTCTGTTTCCTTGTCATGGTCAAACTTGACTTTGGCCCAGCCACTCGTCCGGTGACAGGAATCGCACTTCTCGCCATACCGCCCCTTGTGTTCATCATCATTGCGATGACATGAGACACAGTCGGTACCGAGGTTCTCATCAAACAGATTGCCACCATGGCAGGTATCACATGCAACCTTGCTGTGTTCTCCGGTCAGCGGGTAATCGGTATTCCTGTCATGATCGAATGCAATCTTCTTCCAGCCAGACTCGCGATGACAGTCGTGGCATGCCTTTCCATACCTGCCCGCATGCACATCATTGAAGATGTGGCAATCAATACATTTCGTCGGCGTTCCCTCATAGCGCTCACCGGCATGACAACTGTTACAGGCCACCTTTTCATGTTTGCCGTGCAGCTTGAAGTCTGTCTCGTCATGATCAAATTCCTGCTTTCTCCACCCCTTCTCGTCATGACAATCTGCGCACTTCTCGCCAAGGCTGCCCTTGTGAATGTCATCATCATTGTGGCAGTCGTTACATGCAGCCGGAGCTTCCCTGTACTTCTCGCCTTTCTTGTGACAAAGGCTGCACTCGATACCTGCATGGCCTCCCCTGAGGGAATAGTCAGTCATCTCGTGATCAAATGTTTCCCTGCTGAACTGCATGACATTTGCATCGCGGCCCTTGTGATCTTCGTGACAGGTACTGCATTTCGCCTTCCCTGAACCGCTAAGTCCATGAAAACCACGCTCGGCTTTCACATCCTCGGCCACATCCTCGTGGCAATCCAGACACAGCACAGCCTGCTTTTCCTTGCTGAACGGGCTATGACATTTTTTGCACTGCTTCTCGTATTTGGCATGTCCCTCTATGAGCTTGCCAGGCATCACCAGCGACCCGAGATCAACAGCACGTGCATTATCAGAAACGCACGACATGAGTGTCACAAGGCACAGGAATACAAATGCATGTTCTTTCTTCACGAATGCATGCACCTGCAATCTCAGTAAAAATGTACTGCGTAGACATGGATAATTCCCGTGAGTAGCAGCATCAGGAAAAGCGGCATATGCAACACATGCCACAGCGAAAACAGACGCTCATAAAAGGCAAAACCTGCGACCCGACGGATATGCTCAAGATAAAGTTTCAGGTAAAATTTACTCGAAGCGCGCAGCTTGTTTATTTCGTCTCCCGAAAGCCTGTCACGCCTGATAATGACGCCCTGCGCTTTGCTCATGTGAATCCTGGATACAAGACCGCACCAGCGCGACTTGAACGAAATGAAGAGCACGTGGCCAAGCCCGCCGATAAAACTCTGTGGCTGCTGCAAAGTCTGTTTTTCAAGTCTTGTCAATAAATCCTGGTATGCCGGCGCAACAGCAAATATTCTGTGCATATAATTCCTGATCACGACTGCATCACTGCCGAAGTGGGCAAGATCTGCCTTTCGCCCGTACAGACCATAGTGGATGCGTGTGTAGAAATAGCGCCCGAGCAAGCCACTCGAGGAAACCAGCAGCATGCTGAACAATGCAATATTCCCGTTCATCGAGCCAAGCTGGAAATTGCAATGATAAAGGATGCAGACAGGACCAATAATTCCCATCAGCATGTGTGCACGAAACCAGTGCTGAACCTTGCCCAGCCGTCGCATCCATCGGGCATGCTTGCGCAGGGGATAAAGCATCAACAATGCCATTATCGTTCCACCTATAATTCCCAGCGCATACCCGAGACCCTGCTCTGGTGAAAGATACACATCACCCCTTCTCTGCCAGCCATACAGGATCACGAACATCACAAGAACAAAAAATACTGCGGTACGCCAGCTGCCGGCGACCAGGGAACGCAGGCGATCTTCACGACCCGCAGCCTGTTTGCCTTCAGCATCAGAACCAGCAACACGCCCGTTTTCCTGTGATGATTGCCGGACCTCAACTGCAGTAGAAATACTGGCTGACATATCAACCTTCGCTTGCTGGCGTAGCCACCTGTTTCAGAACTGACTGGTCAACTGTAATGAATACAGTTTCTGCATTACCCACTTTGACAATACCGCTGTAACCTTCCAGCTCACCTGCATTTGCATCACCACTGGCAGATATTCTTGCGCCAATAATGACCTCGCTAAAGCCCGACAGCCTGAACCCGGTCGTCATTGCCATAGAATCGTTCAGTTCAAACTCGACTGGAAGTTCACTTACCGGCCTGCGCAACACGGCAAGCGGCATACGCGGGCCTGATATTGCCCGGGCAAAAATGAATACAGTCTCTGTACCCGCAATCTTGTCCGCAAATGAAGGATCGAGTGTTACGACACCTCGTACCACGACAGAATCTTGTTCAGCTGCAACCGGACTCGAATAACCCAGAGCGGCGGCACGGGCAAAAGCCGCCTCTGCCTTCTCACTCCGGCCAAGGTAATCATATGAGCGACCTAGCAGGTTCCACCCCTTGGCATCATCCGGTTCTTGCTCAAGCCGCCGTTCAAGCCCATGCAGCATCTCCTCGACGGGTGGCTGGGACTTGCCTGCCTGAGTCAGCGGCTTTGGCATGGCGACAGCCGCCTGATGAGGCATCTGTACGGCACCTGCGTTAACCGGCTCCGGATCGCCAGCAGCGAGGTACACGGCAATAACCGTAAAAGTCAGCATCACTAAAATGGCTGTGGCTGCTTTCATTCACGCTCCAATGTTTAATCTGGTTTAAACCTGCCTCAACCGCCTGATTACCGCCTGGATACAAACATGGGCTGTCACCGGGACGCACCGGATGCCTGTCTCATCCGCTTATCTCTCCTATGGCAAGCGTCCCCATCACATCCATACAGGTCACAGCAAGGCCACTGACAACCGTGCAATCCAGCCCTGCCAGATACGGCCACGTCCGCGAACGCCTGCAAATAAATCCTTTTAAAACATAGAGTAAACAGCATAGTGGCTTGTCACATTAACGGCTGGCATAACAACATCTGTAACTGCAATGAGCCACGTCTAGCAGACCAAAAGCGCTGTCGGTCATCTGTGACGCAGTTCACTTTTTGGGAATATATTCCCACATATTGAAGAATGCAAACATTCTCCCGATAATAGGCAACGGTATGTCGAGCGCACAAAAAACCCCTGTTTTATCAGGATTTATCCTTTAAATAGCCAGAAATTAGCCTGAAATGTTTGAAAGCGAAGCAGTTTTCTATACCGCAGTCATGCTCGCTATCTGGGCAACCTACCTCATGCTGCGCTCGCGCAAGCAAAGCAGGGCCCTCAGGGCGCTGAGCGAGGCGCAGGAAGCCGGTCTGACCCAGCCAGCCTCCCTGCACCCCGTGATTGACTACAGCCGCTGCATCGGTTGCCGTTCATGCATCAGTGCCTGCCCGGAACAAAATGTCCTTGGGCTGATTCGCGACAAGGCTGAACTGATCAATCCCGCGCACTGCATCGGGCATGGCGCCTGCAAGACTGCGTGCCCGATGGGTGCAATCAAACTTGTGTTTGGTACCGCCGAGCGTGGCGTGGATATTCCTCTCGTGTCTCCCGACTTTGAAACCAATGTCCCGGGGATCTATATCGCGGGCGAGCTAGGCGGCATGGGACTGATCCGCAATGCCATAGAGCAGGGTCGGCAGGCCATGGATTCCATTATCAAGGCACGCCGCAAGGGGGCCGGTAATCAGCTGGATGTTGTGATCATCGGTGCGGGTCCGGCCGGCATCTCGGCCACGCTCGCGGCGAAAGAGCAGAAGCTGCGCTATCTAACCGTCGAGCAGGACTCGCTGGGTGGCACTGTCGCGCATTTTCCGCGTGGCAAGGTCGTCATGACGGCACCGGTAAAACTCCCGATTGTCGGCAAGATGAATTTCAGTGAAGTCTCGAAGGAGACATTACTGGAATTCTGGAATAAGGTAATCGACAGGAGTGACATCGAAATCAATTTCAATGAGCGCGTAGAATCAATACAGCCCGACGGCAATGGATTTACTGTTACCACCTCGAAATCGAAATACAGCACGGCTTCTGTCCTGCTGGCCATTGGCAGACGCGGAACACCACGCACCCTGGGAGTTCCAGGTGAAGAAGCAACCAAGGTTGTATACCGGCTGACCGATCCTGAACAGTATAGAAAACACAAGGTTCTCGTTGTTGGCGGCGGCGACAGCGCCCTCGAGGCGGCAGCCAGTATTGCAGAACTGTCCGATACACGTGTCAGCATTTCCTATCGAAGCGACTCATTTTCACGCGCAAAACAGAAGAACCGTAACAGGATCGAAGAACTTAGCGCAGCCGGCAAGCTGGATGTTCTAATGTCATCGAATGTCAAGCATATCAGCGAAGGCGCCGTCGATATCGAACAGCACGGCAAGATAATAAAAATTGAAAATGATGCCGTTATTGTTTGCGCCGGAGGTGTTCTGCCAACACCGTTTCTGAAGAAAACCGGTATCCAGGTCGAGACAAAATATGGCACAGAATAATCATGTACATTCCCGGCAAGCCGGCTGGTACCTGCGATGCAGGGGCACCGGCATCCTGCTGCTTTGCCTTGGTGCCTGCATCCCGGCGCTGGCCAAGGACGCCGCGCTGAAAGATTATTATGCCGCCGTGCGTGTCAGGGACATGGAAAAGGCTGTGATAGTGCTCACGCCATTGGCCAAACAGGGTAATGCCGAGGCACAGTATCAGCTTGCAGCACTGTATCGGGCGGGTACCGGCGTCCCGAAAGACCACGAGACCGCATTCCACTGGTTGAAAAAGGCTGCTGCGCAGGGACATGCACAGGCCCAGTACAACCTGGGTGTTATGTACGAACATGGCTGGGGTACAAAAACAGACAGCAAGGAAGCCAGGCAATGGTACAGGGCTGCAGCGGAGAACGGTCATGCCATGGCGAAGAAGAAGCTGACCGACGCGGGACCAACGCACGGGAACAGTGATGCCACAACCATCGATTCAGATGCCCTGCAGCGTGCGGTTATAAAGGGTGATGTACCGGTTATTCGCAGTGCGCTTGCAGCCGGCGCAGATGTTGATTCGACGGATGAATACGGTAATACCGTGCTTATGGCTGCGGCGGAACGTGGCAATACAGATGTTTTTGGACTGCTGGCTGGCGCAAGCCGGGATCTGGACAAAAAAGGTAGTGGCGGTGAAACCGCATTGCACATCGCCACACGCAATGATCACCTCGCCATTGTAAGGTTGCTGCTGGACAAAGGTGCCGGCATCAACCTGCCCGATGCCAATGGCAATACACCACTCATGGTTGCGGCCGGCAAGAATCAAATAGCAATATTCAGGGCACTCGTGAGCAACAAGGCCCGCCTGGACATCAGGAACACTGAAGGTCTGTCCGCGGCTGATATTGCTGCGCGCAAGCAGCACAAGGCCATACTCGGCATACTCGCGAACCAGGGCGTCACACCCGGCAAGCAGGTTCTCGGCTCAAAGGCAACCGCCTCAACCTTGCTTGCGCTGCAGGAAAAACAGGGCAGGAATAACAACACCGGAGCAGGGCAATGGCCAGCCCTGATCGAAGCAGCCTGGCGAGGCCAGCAGGAAATCGTGCGTGAACTGATACGGCAGGGCGGGGATATCAACGCACAGGATGCGGCCGGGTACACGGCATTGTCACGCGCTGCCTGGAAGGGCAATCAAGAAATAGTGTCGATGTTGCTGAAGGCGGGCGCCAACACCAATACCCGCCATGAAGACGGTAATACCACGCTGATGCTGGGCGTGCTCTCGGGTGATACCGCAACCGTGCAATTACTGCTCGACAGCGGCATCGGGATAGACGCTCAGCGGGAGGACGGCTGCACGGCCCTGTGCATTGCCGTGCAAAATGACCTTGATGAAATCACGCATATGTTGCTGTTACGCAGGGCTGATGCCAGCCTCGCCGACGGTGACGGGATAACAATACTGATGCATGCCGCGACCAGTGAAGACAGCAGGATACTCGAATACCTGCTGGCGAAAACCACGAACATCAACCGGCGCGACAGGCAGGGTCGTACCGCATTGTGGCACGCCGTCGGCAAGGGGCTGGATAACAATGTGCGGCTATTGCTCGACAAGGGAGCCGGCACGGCGATCATCGACAACAAGGGCAATACCATGCTGTCTATCGCGGCGGCACGTGGATATACGAAAATCGCAAGCTTGCTGCTGAATAGCAATGCAGACGTTCATGCCCGCACCAATGACGGCAATACCGCACTGATACTGGCGGCAGATGGCGGCAACAGGAGTATCGTAGACACTCTCATCAATGCCGGTGCCGATGTGGATGTACGCAATAATCTGGGTGAGACCGCGCTCATGCTGGCCGCTTCGGGAGGTTATACGGATATCGTTAGAAGATTACTGAAGGCGGGCGCCGACCCCCGTATTCGCAATAACAGACGCGAGCAGGCGCGCGACTTTGCCGAAATGTCCGGCCACGCCGAAATCCTGTCGATTCTGGACCAGCATAAAGCAGGAAATAAATTACTGCCCGACTGGCTCTAGCCCGCATGTCTCAAACGCGAAAGTTACACGGCTTTTTTATACCGAGTCCATGAAAGTGGATTCGATCCGGCAATAAACAGTGCGTGTGATTTACAGCGCCTGTCCCGGCTACGGCTGATTCACGCGCGCCCGTCTTGCGGAGGAACAGGACCGTGTTGCGGCCCTTTGCCGGCAACACCCACCGCGCATTCGCGGTCTACCTGCCCGCGTTATTACACCGCACCCGACCATCCTGTCAGCACCGGCAAAACATTCAGTGCGCGTTGCTGACGTCGTGAAAAATGGACTGCAGGTCGCTCGCCCAGCGCTGAAAGAATACGGGGTCGACCGCATCGCCGGCAATCCTGGCATAGATTTCCGGGTGGATGGTAACAAGTACCGTCTGATCACCCTCGGCGAAGATCGAGATCTTGGGCGGCAAATAGGGAATCAGCTGGGGCGCCTTTTCGGTCAGCATCCTGATCTCGTCAATCTTGCCGGCGAACACGATACGGTATTTATCTGTCTGGTAACCCATGCCGGTGAGGCCGATGTCGATGCGCTGTACCCGTGAAACGGTATAGCCGTGTGCCTTGATTGATTCCTGCAGCACGAGCATGGTTTCCGGAAATGCCTGCTCCGAGCGCGCCATGATGATTGCCTCTGCACCGGCCTGCGGCGCCACAAACACCAGCAAGCAGGCCAGCAACAGCTTCTGAAAATATTTTTTCATAGCGTTGCCTCTTCGAGAATTGCTTCGTACACGCCGCGCATGCGCTTGCAATAGTCATCCAGCTCGTCATTGTTGAACAGGTGGCTCAGATACTGCGGGTTGATGGTGCTCACCGTTACCCGGCCATCCTTTTCAATCACGGTGGCACTGCAGGGCAGGAACATGCCGACACGCGGATCAACGGCAAGCGCATCGAACAGGAACTTGAAATTGCAGAAATGCAGAATGACCTGCTGTGGATTTTCCTCTCCCGCGGCCACCAGGCCGTGTTCGAGGGTATCGGTCCTTATCAGAATAAAATTCTGGCTGATGATGGCCTGCTTGAGATTTTCCACGGTTTCCTCAAGCGTGTAGGAAGACTCCGCCACCAGCATCGGCGACTCGGCCGCGCTGGTATCCTGAGAACCTGTGACCATGCTATCGAAGGTACGCACATGGCTCACCAGGTCATCGATATCCTGCTCCGACAATCCCTGCTCGAGAAATGACCGCATGGGCGTACCTTCACGCCCGTCCTGCAGCGTACGCCGGATCATCTCATCGGATGCCGCGGCCAGGAAACCGCTGTTGTTCAGTGCAGGTGCAATGATCGGCAGATCGCGCTGACGCGAGAATGTGACTCCGGTTCCCTTGCCGCCTTCCCCCTGTTCGCCATGACAGGCAGCGCAATGGGTCGCATACAGCGCCTTGCCATGCGCCGTATCACCCTTGATAGTGGCGGATGTGTAGACAGGTGCCGGCTTGTCGGACCAGCCGCGAATGAAGCGGACGATCGCCTCGACCTGTGCATCGCTGAGCGATACAAAGGCCGGCATCACACGGCCGGGACGGCCATGGCGGATGGTCTGGAGCAGGAAACGATCATCCACACTTTCAAGAAACGATGGCATCGACAGCGGAACACCGACACCGCCTCCGCCCTTGTCACCGTGGCAGGCGGCACAATGCGCGGCATACAGGGCGGCACCATCAGGCGCCGCCCGGACCACGCCGGCCAGCCCCAGCAGTAATGCAAATAAAATCAGTCGCATATCAGACCCTCGCTGTTCGGCACGGCAAACCAGGCTCCCACTGTCTAAAATTTTAAACGATGGTAGTCTTGACTAATGAGATTATCAGTGAATAATTATATGGTGATAATGCTACATACTTTTTGATTCAGGTCAATATTTTTAGGACCAACTTGCGTCAGAATATTGTTGCTTATCATCAAGAGAGCATTTATCAACACAGTCATTTATCTACACAGGCATTTATCTACACAGGAGGTAATTACCAATGAATAGCGTTAAAACAGTTCTTGCCGCTGCCACAATCGCCGGCCTGACCGCACTGCCAATGACATCCGCCCATGCATGGGGTGGCTGGGGTCCATGGGGTAGTGGTGACAACTGGGGTTCCGACTGGGGTCCCTTTGACGGAGATGGCTGGGGTGACATGGACTTCAGCATGAGCGGTGGTGGTCGCGGTCATGGCTACGGTCGTGGCTACGGTCGTGGCTACGGTTACGGCTACGGCGGTTACGGTCCCTATGGTTGGGGCGGTTACCCGGGCTACGGTGGTTGGGGCGGTTATCCGGGTTATGGCTACGGTGGCGGCTATGCACCGTATGGCTATGCCCCGGTTGCACCGGCTCCGGCTGCACCTGCTGCGGAAAGCAAGTAAGCACGGCTTCCCACCACACACGCACAGGGATGTGCATGTAGTGGTGGCATCATAAGCGTGTCTGATGTATAAACAGGCCTGGTTTCCAGGCCTGTTTTCTTTTCACCATCCGGCGCAAGCGCAGAGGTATAAATGAAAGTACATCGACTGGTTATTTTTCTCGCCCTGTTATCAGCATCAGCAGTCCTCACCGCAGCACCCTACCCGCCCGGCTATCCCGGCAGCTACAGCAGACACAGCATTGACAAGCTGGACTCAAACAACCCCGGCGCCATCGTTAGAGCCGGTGTTGCCAAACTGACCAACTTCATCAAGAGTGGACGTGCCGCTGACCGCGATCAGGCGCTTGCCTTCATGACCACCGAAATCGAACCTTATTTCGATTTCGAATACATGACGCGCTGGTCGGCAGGGCCCGCCTGGCAACGTATGTCACCGCAGCAGCGCGCCTACATGCAGGATCAGTTGAAGAAGTCATTCATGAACACGCTGGCAACAAAACTGGTCACCTATACCGACCAGCCAATCCGGTATTTCACCCCGCGCGGCCAGGATGGCAATGACATTCGCGTGAATGCCTGGATCATGCAGCCGACCGGCATCCCGACCAAGCTGGAATTCCGGTTTTACAAGAACAAGGATCAATGGAAGATCTTCGATGTGAAGGCCGAGGGCAACAGCGCGGTGGTGTATTACCGCAAGCAGTTCCGTCACCTCATGCAGCCTGAAATCGCGCGCAGTTATTAGTAGACCCGACAGAAGCCTGCCCGCCGACAAGCGGCGGGCAGGCTTGCTTGCCTCACCGTTTACCCTCGACCCGGCCCGGGTCGGTCAGTATTAACGATTCTCGATAATGACAGCGGTCCGCGCCAACACATTGATAATTTTAATATTTCCATGCCTGCAGCACCTGGCATGGCGTACCTTCAGCTAGATTCACCGGAGGTCCGCAGCGGTGCTGCTGATATCCATACACCTGCTTTTCCGTCACTCCCTCGCGATGGGGCCGCGTGAAGGATTTCCGGTCCGGCTGTGCGCCCTTTGATGACTGCATGTCCGTGGCGTCGTGCCCGCCAGGAAATGCAAACAATCACTGGCGCTGGAAGCCTGCCGCAACACGCTCAAGCCGGGACTTGATATGACGGCGGAAAAATCTTGCAAACACACCATGACACATCTGGACAAGACGCTTTTCTCGAGATACGAACACCCGAGGAACCGAAATTCCCGGGTGCACCGACAGTGCCGGATGCCAATATGCCGTAGAAACCGCTCGATATGACCCCCGGGGCCTGGGACACGAAAAATATAATTACATGGAAGTGGAAAACAGGAATTTTATGGCTGAAGTCGATGCACGTCGCACGGCCAGGGGGCTCGGCAAGGACGACAACCTGCCGATGACAGCAGGGTTAAACCCCGTCTAACCCGTTGTGGATGGCAATGAAGTCGACAAGGCCAGGGAAACACCGGCCTGCCGTGGACCTGCACTCCGGACAGGGATCCGATGTACTTTCACAAGTAACCGATTATTAAACTCTTTTCAGGGGTGCCCCCCCTGCTGCCCCTGTCACAGGCAGACAGTGGTCTGCCTGGGTTAAATTGCAACCCGGGATCCCTCCCGGATACCACCGCAGCGGCTGCAGACCAGGACGCGACCTTCGCCCCCTTATTCCTTCCGGCTGCGACACAAATTATTCAATATCAGGAGGATCCGTGCCGCTATATGCTAGAGTTAGCTGCATGTTCCAGTACTGAAGCATCACGACGCAGGCCGGAAAATGCGGGTTCATGGATTGGCAGACTGAATCCCAGGACACTGCCCCTTACCGACACATCAGGAAGGTAACCGGCGATGACACCGTACACCAAGACACTGATTGGCCATATCACCAAGGTTGAAGCAGGCTCTCTCGCAGCAAGGCTGCTGGAAGCAGGCGAAGGACGTCTGCCGCGAATCTCCATCAAGGGCGAGCAGGACATGAGCGGCCAGCCCGGCTCCTATGTCTCGATCGTCCAGGGCGACATCAAGCTGCTGGCCGTCGTCACCTCGATCACCGAAGTTCCCGCATCCAGCGGCTCCGGCACCGGCACCGGCAGGGCTGTCAACATGATCCCGCTGGGAGAAATCACCACCGGTGGTGTTTTCCAGAACGGTATCAAGCATTATCCCGTCACCGGCGCCGAGGTGCACGACATCACCAGGGACGAGATGGAATCCATCTTCGTCAAGTTCCGTGCCCAGGGCTATGCGATCGGCGTCTCTTCCGCCGACGAAACCATCGATGTCTGCCTGGATCCGGCCGCACTGTTCGGCAGGCACATGGCCATCCTCGGCCAGTCCGGCGCCGGCAAGTCGTGGACGGTTGCCAACCTGTTGCAGCGCGCTGTGAAGCGCATGCCCAAGGCACATATTATCGTGCTCGACCTGCATGGCGAATACAGCTGGGAGGAAGACAGCGGCGTCCGCAAGTGTGCCTTTGACGAAAGGACCACGCGCTATATCGATGCCCGCGACCTCGAGATTCCCTACTGGCTGATGACATTTTCGGAACTGGTCGACCTGCTGGTCGATCGCGCGGATGATTCCGCCTCTTCACAGATCGCCTTTCTGCGAGACTGTGTGCAGGATCTGCGCAACAAGTCAAACAAGGACCTTGGTATCGGGCACATCTCGATAGACTCGCCGGTTTACTTCTCGTTGCAGGAGTTATACGGCTTCTTCGAGACCGCCAACAAGACCACGTCGAATTTCGGCAAGGAAAAGGGGCCGCTGGCCGGGCTGTTTGACCAGTTCCTGATGCGCTTGCAAAGCCGCATGAACGATATGCGCTATGACTTCCTGCTGAATCCCAGACGCCGAGTTTCATCGGACACCCTGTCCGACCTGCTGCGTGATTTTGTCGGCCTGGGTGAACCCAAGGCACAGATCACCATCATCGACATGAGCTCTGTACCATTTGACGTACGGCCGGTCGTGACGGCGCAAATCGGACGCCTGGCCTTTGAATTCAACTACTGGAACCCGAGATACAAGGAATTCCCCTTGTTGCTGGTTTGCGAGGAGGCACATTCCTACATTCCGCGCGAGGGCAATGTCCAGTATCGCGGAACACTGCGCACCATGCAGCGTATCGCGAAGGAAGGGCGCAAGTACGGTGTCGGTATGGCAGTGGTGACACAGCGCCCGCATGACCTCTCCGAAACCGTGCTGGCACAGTGCAGCACCTTCGTCTGCCTGCGCCTGACCAATCCGGATGACCAGGAATACGTGCGTGACCTGGTGCCGGAGGCAGAACGCGACCTGATAGATATCCTCTCATCGCTTGGCCAGGGTGAGGCCATGATCATGGGCCTGGCTGTACCGTTACCGACACGCGTCCAGCTGTTCAAGCCCGATCCACCGCCGAACAGCTCGAGTGTGGATTTCTTCCGGCAATGGTGCACGGGACCCGCCGACCTGGACGTGGATGATATCGTGGACCGCTGGCGCCGCCAGGACCGGTTGCGCCGCTAGCCCGGCTTCTGTCTCGCGGGACTGACTGGGCAGCCCCCCCGGGAGACCTGGCGTCAGAGAGTCAGCTAGCTCGCGACTTCCTCTTTCTCGATCAGCTCGTCATACCCGATCAGATGCAGGATCTGTTCCCGGGCCGCCAGGCCGTCATTATAACCAAGCTCGAGTAATTCCTTGCAGAACGGCGCATCGAACATCAGGTAACTCATCAATGGGCGCCCTTCCCTGGTCAGGGCGCCGATAGCCTTGAGCAGAATACGCACGGAACGAGGAAAGTTGCTGGTATATTTTTCAACGATATCGCGCACATCGCGGCTGGGTGTGATGACCAGGTAATCGATCTGGCGCAATTGCGTCTCGCCATAGACGACCCGCTTTTCCCTGGTCTCGGTGATCGTGTGATTGATACGACGCAGACGCTCGATATCAGCATCCAGACTGTCCATGAACAGGCTGTCGAAGATATAGCCGGAAATTTGCCCGAACGATGGATGGATGATATCCCGCTCATCATCCGGAGGCAGATCCTGTTTTGTGTTTCTGACACCGATGATCAGGAGGCGGTTGGCGCCCAGGTGCAAGGCGGGGCTCAGCGGTGCCGTCTGGCGCATGGACCCGTCGCCGAAATATTCATTGCGCAGCTTGACGGCCGGAAACAGTACCGGGATCGCTGATGACGCCATCAGGTGATTGAGTGTCAGTTCGGTCGGCTGGCCGCCGCGTCGCGTACGTTTCCAGGGTATCAGGTCGCCCTGACCCTGAAAGAAGCTGACCGACAGGCCGCTGGTGTATCCGGATGCCGTTACGGATACGGCATGCAGGGCGCCGCTGTCAATTGCCTGCTGAATCCTGGCGAAGCGAATATGCCGCTCGAGCAGCTCACGTAACGGTGTGTTGTCGAGCACCGAATCCGGTGGATTCTTCACGAGCCCACCAAGCAGAAAGGTTGTTGCCCAGCGCCACGCGCTGACGATGGCCGTCGAGCCATCAACCCTGAATACCTTGCCAACATGGAAGTTGGCCCAGATGCCCCACAGGCGATCCACGCCTTCCCTGAAACGGGTTGCACTGCTGGCCAGCAACACGGCATTGAGCGCGCCCGACGATGTGCCGCATATGACAGGGAACGGGTTCTCGACCTCCTCGGGCAACATGTCGGCAATGGCCTTGAGCACCCCGGCCTGGTAGGCATTGCGCGCCCCCCCACCGGGCAGAATCAAGCCAGTGACCTGTTTTTCCTGCTTCTTTTTGAAGGAAAGCCAGTACATGTTGCGGACAGTTTATACCTCTTGATTGAAATCATATCGGCCTTCAAGGCCATAGTTATAATGTATTGGCCGACAAATATCGATCCAGAGGGGGTATTCGACCCGGTAGCAGTCTTTCCTGCGGCGGCAAAGCGCACCACCGGCGAGGACCCGTTCATGCTGCGGCCGGCAGTTGCACATGAGATGTGGTGCAGTGCATGGAAAATGTTTCCAGCGTCTGTCCATGCACATCTGCAAATGCGGATAACTCCACCCGATGATGTGCCTGAGCTGCTCATTTCCGCAGCATTTACCGGGACGTCGTCATTACAGCATAACTTGATGATGCGTTCATGCAAGCCGGACCCGGCAGTTGACCTGGATCAAGATCAGTCAGGCCGGACAGACAATATAATTTTTCCACTCGGGTTATACACAGGCCGTTCTGCATTTGCGAGGAGATCACCATGAAGGCCGGAGAACTATGCAACCGTGATGTGATCACGGCGACGCGTGATCTTACCATTCTGGAGGCTGCCCGACTCATGCGTGAACACCATGTCGGCTGCCTCATCGTCGTGGAGGAAGTCGATGGACATCACAGACCATCAGGCATCCTGACCGACCGGGATATCGTTATCGAGGTTCTTGCAAAGGATGTTTCACCTGTCGATGTAACCGTGGGTGATACCATGAGCTACGCGCTGCTGAAGGTGACCGAAGACGAAAACATCTTCGATGTTGCACAGCGCATGCGCAGCCGCGGTGTAAGGCGAGTACCCGTCATCACCAACAATGGGGAACTTGCAGGTATTATTGCACTGGATGATCTGCTTGAACTGCTCAGCCAGGAGCTGTCTCTGCTGGCCACCATTACCACGCGTGAAGCAGAACAGGAAGTTACCAAACGCTCCCAACCCTGCTGACAGGCTGCGCCTTACGGTGCGCTGAAGCCACACCGCTGCACACCCTCGCCAGCGCATGAATTCCTGCTGGCAGACAGGCTAATGCACTGCCCCGATTGCAACATGCCGAACAAGCGCGCAGGCACCGATACGCCAGTCCTGGCTCGCGTATCCATTATCTGACTACAAGCACCGCCATTACCTCGGGTCAGCCAGCTTCCCTGGAAACATTATCCCGCAAGCCTTGCGCCGGCGCTGGTGTATCTGAACCCGCTGTCAATGAAATCAATTGGGAAAGTGATTGGAACAAAAGGGTCTTATATGACCCGGCCGGCCCGAGAAGCAGGCCAACCGGGCCACATTGACTGTGCGATCACTGCACCCCGTATGGACCGGGCACCGCGCCTTCCGGCAGGTACGGGTTGCGCATGGGTGGGGGCAATGCCGACGGGGCCGGATAGGCCCGGTGCCGCGCCGGAGCGGGTTTTTCCTGTGTCGTGCCGAACAGCTCTTCACGGTGTTCATCGAGGTATGCCCAGCGCTCTTCCGGCGTCATATCCTTCATCATGGTGCGAAATACCGTCAGTTTTTTACGGCGCTCCTGGGACTGTTTGCGCAACTCCTCGTAACGGTTGGCAGACTTTATCTGCTGCTGCAACGCTTTATCCAGCATCTCTTCATGATGTTGCACCAGGTAATTGTGCTGCTCCTCTGCCTTGTTCCGCATGGCCTCATATCGTTCGGTTTCACTTACCTGGCGATCCTCTTCTTCTTTCAGGTAGGCGTCCATCTGCGCATCCTGATATTGTTTCCTTGCTTCGCGCCGCTGCCTTGCCAGCTCCCGGCGTTTCTGTCGCTGTCTTTCCATGGCCTCCCTGCGCGCCTGCATCCGTGCCTCCATCACTTGCTGATACTGAATGAATGCCTCGTCCTGCGGACCGAACTGCTGCCGCGGTCGATCCATCGATTCCGGGTAGTCAGGAGAATCCGATTCCCGCGGACTGGAAGCCTGCGGTAGCGGATTATCATCCGCAGGTGCTGCAATCGGTGCGGCTGCGTCAGATACCGCAGCTTCATCGGCTTCTTCTGCGGCTTGGGCTTCTTCTGCGGCTTGGGCTTCTTCTGCGGCTTGGGCTTCTTCTGCGGCTTGCGCGGCTTCTGCGGCTTCTGCGGCTTGCGCGGCTTGCGCGGCTTCTGCGGCTTGCGCGGCTTCTGCGGCTTGCGCGGCTTCTGCGGCTTGCGCGGCTTCTGCGGCTTGCGCGGCTTCTGCGGCTTGCGCGGCTTGCGCGGCTTGCGCGGCTTGCGCGGCTTGCGCGGCTTGCGCGGCTTGCGCGGCTTGCGCGGCTTGCGCGGCTTGCGCGGCTTGCGCGGCTTGCGCGGCTTGCGCGGCTTGCGCGGGATCTTCGGCGTGGACCGGGGAAAATGCAAGCAATCCGGACAATGCAATTACAACTGACTTCGATGACATAAAACCTCCCGTTACTATTATGTTGATGTTATTTGGATTTAAGTTGTCAGCAGGGCCTTTTGAGGCTTCAGGGTCTTTTTAAGGTGGAGGACATGCCGGAAGATGCAACGAATGACACTGCAGGACAGGCCCCTACCAGGGCACGAAATTATTCATGAAATTCATCGGCCGCATGCTTTGGCCCATGTTACCCATTTCTTGCCGCATCACATCGCCTGTAGCGTTCATGAATTGCATGTTGCGGTTCACTTCCGCCATGGAGGCATTCATACCGCGCATGTTGACAAGCATGGGCTCCAGGTTTTCCAGTGCATCCATCTTCTTGGACATGTATTCAACAGATTCGGACATGTTATGAACCCGCCGCGTCATGGTACGGATATTCTCCGACAGGTAGATCACGCTCTCGGAGATATGCGTGAGATTCTTTCCCATATCAGGGTCCATGCCCAGCGCCAGCACATGAATATCCTTGCTCAGGGTATAGATCAGGAAGAACCCGTACGCAGCCAGCACTACGAAGGCCAGCATGGCAGGGTAGACAATAAGTTCCCAGCGACGGGCGCTGGATTCAAAGGCATTGGCGAAACGATCCATGGCATCACCTTCGATAACCACGTCGCGATTTTTGCCATTATCACCCTGCTTTTTAATATCGATAATCTTCTCAGTCATACCCTCTCACCATCAGGGGCAGGCATCCCACTGCACCGATCATGTGCGGCTTCCTGCGGTACAGCACCCTTACTTAATATGCCTTATTAACGAATCAGTCAAATAACAGTCAGGATTTGCATGTGCTACTACAACCATCTTGTTGAACCGCGGATCGCCTGTCAAATCATCCCATGTATTCATATAACGGCATGATTTAAAAGGACTTAAACAAATAAACCCTCTTGCAATCCACGAACATCCGTCGGGTTTCATCCTGGCCCCGCACGCACTTGATGTTGCAGGCGTAAGTAAACCCTTTATGTGACACGCCCTGACATGATTGAGTTCGCAAATAATCACCTGGGTTGGCAATATGTCATTCGTTTGGCGCTGGTGCCCTTCAGGAAATTCCCGTGAATCACCCGGGCTTGGCCGTTGCATGCATGTGAGAGTGCATGGTGTTTTACGCAGATGCCGTATATTTGCGGCATCTATAGCAGGACAGGCACTATATATCCGCTGTCGACAAGCCGTGAGCTGACCTTGGCCTGAAGATCAAGGTAATTTGCCGTACCGGTAATGGCTACCTGGCAAGGTAGGCTGCGCGCACCGCGCAGAATCGTCAGGACGACAAATGCAGAGATGTTAAAGGCTACGGCTCAACAACCTCCAGCAACCCGCTAGTTTTGACCGGACCACTCTTCAAAATATTATTCGAACCCTTTTATGAAGCATTCACCATCATCCGGTAAGGCACCTTGACCTGCGTCAACAGGTAGCGGAATGGCTTCATAAAATGCTGCCAGGCGGCAGTTTTCAGGCTCACTCCGGAGCAGAGGAAAGAACAGGCGGCAGGGTTTTCACGCTGTATAAAAAGATACCCCCCGTGATGTGCCGCTTCACTGCGCGATTATCCATGACACCAAGAGCAGGTCATCCGGTTTCATTTTCAGTTAAATCAACTTGATATGGGTCAATGACCGCATCACGCCGGATATACGATCCTGTACAGTCATGCCGTTTTCGTCATCAGTACCCTGCCGGCCCTGCCGATGATAGCCTACAGGCCGAGGAAACCGGCAGCCTCATCCGCAGCAACAAGGACAAACTCTCATGACGACCACCCTCTCCCTGCTCTCGGCAATCCTGCTGTCATTGCTGCTTGTGACATTCGCCGTCCTGCTGATGGCAGCGATCGTTTTCAATTTTCAGGCCGGCATGAAATATCGCAAGGCTCTGGCAGACAAGCTTAATGATTTCCGGCTTGCAAAAATGCTGGCGGCGCTGGGTATCGGGATCGAGGAATATCTCAGTACAGAACGTGTCGTTGACATCCACACACATATGACGCGCTGTGGCGCCTGTGAGAACACCGGTGCATGCGATGATCGGCTCGCCCAGGGCAGGATCAGTCCAGACGACATCGGGTTTTGCAACAATGAGGAATCCCTGCAAAAGCTTGCCCGCACTCGCGAGCACGCCGATACAGCCGGCAGCTGACCGTTGCCGGCAGCCCGCATGCATTAACACGATTGCATAGGGAATATTTCGGGACGGGATCATGCAACGACCGGCAGCTGGTCGGTAACGTCCCGTCCCCCGATGCCGGGGTCATCCTGGTGGGCGGGTCGCAGATTTTCCAGCAGCGAGGCCTCCGGATGCGCCAGACAGCTGCTGGGAACGATCACCATCCTGAATCCCAGCCTGACATCCTGACCGGGTTCGAAAAGCTCCGGATTTTCCCTGAACAATGCCTCGTAATGCACGGGGTTGATATAGACGACATTCGCGGCAACACCATGACCCCGTTCGAATTCCTGCATCTGATAAAGGATGATACTCAGCATGGCCACCTCCTTTGCTGGCAGGTTTAAGACCATCGCAGTCATAGCTTGCATGCGTGTTACAGGACCATGACGCTTTGATTACAACTGCGCCGACCCCGCCGGTAACCCGCGGTCGTGCCAGCCGCCTGGCCGGAACTCGATCAGGATTTCAACCCGGCGCGTGACAGACTGCAATCTCGTGCAAGCAGGCAGCAGGTACGGTGATCCCCATGGAACAGGTTATCGACGCAGAGAACATCAAGTGCGGTGGCTGCGCCAGCACCATCAGGAGCAAACTGGGCGCGCTTGAAGGTGTCAGCAACGTGCGCGTCGAAATCGAGAACGGACAGGTCACGGTTGAGGCCCATGCAGACGGTCGAGCCGGTCTTGCCGAGACCCTGCTGGCCAAGCGGCTACCCGGAACAAGGTTCTGTTGAGGTAATCAGGGCGGCGAGGGCCAAGGCCAAATCATTGGTCAGCTGCATCATAGGCCGGATCGACTCCTGAACTTCCCGCGGCATGCACGTCCGCATCGCCGGCGCAAAGGGTCGGTGCGCTCCCTGCCACCCCTGCAGCGAGCGCTAAAGCTCGAATACCTGGTGTAATTCCGGCATTTCCACCCGCGTATTGTCGAGCAACCGGCCGAACGCCGACATGCTGTCCTTTTCCCCGTGCACCAGGAAGGTGATTTCAGGATTTCCGGTATGACGGTGCCATGCCAGCAGTTCTGTCTGGCCGGCATGCGCCGAAAACCCGCCGATGGTATACACGCTTGCGCGCACGGCATATTCCTCACCGAAGATATCGACAGTCTCTGCCCCATCGACAATCTGGCGCGCCAGCGTGCCGTGCGCAGCAAAGCCAACAAAGACGATGCTGCTGCGCTCGCGGCCAAGGTTGTGCTTGAGGTGATGGCGTACGCGACCGCCGGTGCACATACCCGAGCCGGCCATAATGACCGCGCCGCCGGCGATCTGGTTGATTGCCATGGACTCGGCCGTCTCGCGCGTGAAGTGCAGCCCGGTAAAATCGAAGGGATCGCTGCCACTGCGAAACAGCTCTTTGGTCTGGGCGTCATAGCATTCCGGGTGGCGACGGAAAATCTGCGTGGCAGAAATCGCCATGGGTGAATCGAGAAACACCTGCAGGAACGCCGGCAACGTCCCCTGTTCCTTGCCGGCATGCAGGTAAAACAGGATTTCCTGCGCACGTTCCAGTGCGAAGGTCGGTATCACAACATTGCCGCCGCGTTGTGTGGTGGTATTGATGGCTTCGTACATTTCAGCCACAGAGGGCTGTAATTCCTTGTGCTGACGGTCGCCATAGGTCGTTTCCATGACCACCACGTCGGCCGCTGGCGGCGTGGCCGGATCGCGCAGGATCGGCCGCCCGTGCAAACCGAGGTCACCGGAAAACAGCACCCGCCGTTCATCTCCATGCTCGGATACTTCCAGCAGTACATTGGCTGAACCGAGTATGTGGCCGGCATCGTAAAAGGTCGCCCTGATACCGGGTGCAAGCTGTAGCGCCTGCCCGTAAACAGCGATGCGCCCAAAATTCTCCAGCGCATTGAGCGCATCCAGTATGGTGTATAAAGGAACGACTTCTTTCGCCTGTTTGCCGCGCCGGCGCGATCGCCGGTTGCGATAGCGTGCCTCTTCCTCCTGCAATCCTGCCGCATCCATCATCACCAGCCGTGCGAGCTCGCGGCTCGCAGCCGTGGTTATGATCTCCCCCCGGAAACCGCGATTGGCCAGCAAGGGTATGCGCCCGCAATGATCGAGATGGGCGTGCGTGAGCAACAGGTAGTCGATGGATGCGGGATCGAACCCGAAGTCATTGGCATTCTCCTCGACCAGCTCCCGGCCACCCTGGTACAAGCCGCAGTCCACCAGCACCCGCTTGCCGGCGCAGTGCAACAGGTGGCAGGAGCCGGTCACGCCCCGGGCTGCTCCGTGAAACGAAATCTTCATCAGCCAGCTCCCGGCGGCAAAAGCGGATCGCCGCTGCGATCATGCCAGTCGACAATACCCTGCCATGCCTCCTGCGCCGTTTCCGCGTACCAGAAACTGTCCCGGTCCTCGCTGTCTATCACGCCTTGCTCCATCAGGAACTCGAAATCGATCAGCCGCTCCCAGTATCTACGGCCGACCAGCACCACCGGCACCGGCTTTATGGTGCGTGTCTGGATCAGGGTCAGCGCCTCGAACAGTTCATCCAGCGTACCGAAACCGCCCGGAAATGCGACCAGCGCACAGGCACGCTGCATGAAGTGCAGCTTGCGCAGGGCGAAGTAGCGGAAACGAAAACACAGTTCCGGTGTGATATACGGGTTCGGGAACTGCTCATGGGGCAGCTCGATGTTCAGGCCCACCGTCTTGGCGCCATGTTCAAACGCACCCCGGCTGGCACCTTCCATGATGCCAGGCCCGCCACCGGTCATAACCACCAGCCCGCTGTCGTTCTGCAGTGCGCACGATTCAGCGACCAGCGCGCCTAATTCACGTGCGACATTGTAGTAATGACTGTTGTCCAGTACGCGCCGTGCAACCTTCAGTCTGTGCTGCAGGTCGGGATCCGCCGGTCGCGACTGCAAGGCCTGCTCGAGCCGCTCGACGCGGCGCCGTGCGGTTGCGGGTTCGGTAATACGGGTACTGCCGAATACCACGACGGTATGCCTCACTCCGTGCTCGGCAAGCAGCAACTCGGGCTTGAGGTACTCCAGATTCAGACGCAGGCCACGCGCCTCGTCACGCTCGAGGAAATCAATATCCCGGTCCGCGCGGCGGTAGCTGGGTGATGTCAGTAACGCCCTGATTCGTTCCGGCGCGCGCGGATCTTCCTCACCGGTCTTGGGATGTGACTCCGGCAGCGGTTCGCGCCGGAATTGCGGGTCGGGCGGCAAAGGTATGCCCGGTACGGGTTTTCCTGGTTCGCTCATGCCTTCCTGCCTGTTCAGTGTGGGTTGGTCGTTCCGGCACGTGCATCCTGACGGAGGGTGTATCGCCCCCTTCAAAGGGGGCGGGGACGCACCATAATGTCGGGATACTTTTTACTCCTTGGTAACACCTGTCTTCGAGCCGTTGACCCGGCTCGTAACCGCTCCCGGTCTTCTGCCGGGGCATGCCGTACGGCTGCATCTGTGCAAACTATAGCCTGTATTGCTACCCGTCGTCAGCAACATGGACGGGCAAGTCGAACCACTTTTGATTCAGCGCTGACTGCAGTGTGCCCAGCCGGCACATCCATCAATACACCGTATTCAGCAGCGGGCCGGCCTGCAGGTGTTCCTGTTCCGGTCCATCGGGCAGACCCGTCCGTGCGCAAACCGGCCAGCTTTAAACACGCGCCGCGCTGCAGGCGTGGCCACAGCCTGTCCGCGAACCGCCCGGAATTCAGGCTGCCTGCCACCTGTTTCTGCTGAATCCGGCGTGCTTTTCCCGAATACCGGACCCGTTCCGCTGACAGGCTATTGATGTGCATCAATGCAGCGGCGCGGCAAACGTGTGAGGCTTCAACCCGTCTACCGGAAAGATTCGTATCATCATTCATGCGGTCGCAGGACAAGGACAGGTGCAATATGAGCATATCAGCCGGGCTTGAACAAACCATTCGCGACATGGTGCAGCCGGGCAAGGGTATCCTGGCGGCGGATGAAAGCGCACCCACCATCCAGAAACGCTTTGCAGCCGTATCCGTCGAGTCAACAGAGGAACACCGGCGCGGCTACCGCAGCCTGCTGTTTACCACGCCCGGCCTTGCCGAGTTCATCAGCGGTGTCATCCTGTTCGAGGAAACGCTCTCGCAATGTTCTGACGGCGGCACGCCGCTGCCCGAGGTGCTGTCCAGCCAGGGTATCGTACCCGGCATCAAGGTGGACAAGGGACTGATCACGCTTCCCGGCGCACCCGGTGACAAGGTGACGCAGGGCCTGGATGGACTGGCCGAGCGATTGCAGCAATACAAGGCACAGGGTGCACGCTTCGCCAAGTGGCGTGAGGTCTATCCCATCACAGACCGCAATCCGACCCCGCTGGGCCTCGAGGTCAATGCCGATATGCTGGCGCGCTACGCGGCTGTCTGCCAGCAGGAAGGTTTTGTGCCGATCGTAGAACCCGAAGTGCTGATCGACGGCAACCACAGCATCGAGCGGGCCGCCGAGGTGATCGAAACGGTCCTGCACAGCGTATTCCATGCGCTGCACCGGCACGGCGTGGTCCTCGAGTACATGCTGCTCAAGCCCAGCATGGTAACGCCAGGCAAGGACCACCCGACCAGGGCAGACCCGGCGGCCGTTGCAGCCGCCACCGTCAAGGTGTTCCGGCGCGCCGTGCCGGCTGCGGTACCCGGTATCAATTTCCTCTCCGGCGGCCAGACCCCGGCCGAGGCCACGGCAAACCTGAATGCCATGAACGCAATGTTCCCGGACGCCCCCTGGGAATTGTCGTTCTCCTACGGGCGCGCACTGCAGGAACCGGTGCTGGCGGCATGGCGTGGCAACGCGACAAACACCGGGGCTGCCCAGCAGGCGCTCTACCAGCGCGCCAGTCTCAACGGCGCCGCTCGCCGGGGCAAATACAGCGCCGACATGGAAACCTGAGTCAAGGGAGCAGCGCACGCCGGTTTTGCACCCCGCCGGGGATACATGCTGTTCGAAACGGGACCGGGTGTACACGGCTTCGAATTCGATGATCGCCCGCCACAGGCCTTGACCGGGCGAGAAAACAGCGCCTGCATCAGCCCACCACACCCTGTTCGCGCAGGTAGGCCTCGAATGCTTCCCCGCCTTCGCTGAAGATCCTGAATTCGAGACCACACAGGTAGACATCGGCATGATCATGTATGACATAGATGGTCCGCGCCTGTGCGACCACCGGCACAGTACCCCGGGTTCCGGCGGGCACTTCAAGACACACTTTCACATTGAGCGGCGCAATGCCGTTTGCAGGCCTGACACTGGCAAGCAACAGGTCCGCGAGCGTCTTGTCGCCTTCAAAGCACAGCCCGGTGCGGGAAATATTGGCGACCACACCCGTCACCTTGCCGTGCTCAGCGAACAGGGCGGCCTGCAGACGGGTATCCACGCGCGGCGAACTGCGCAGTTCCCCTGGATGAGACGGATCACCTGGATCATGCCGGGTAACAGTCATAGCGCTCCCTCCGGTTCCGTGCCCTGTGAACATCCAGCGGCTGCCTGTGATGACTATAGACCATAGCCATTGATACCAAAGAACGGCCGGCTATACCGCATCGCAAATATGCCCTTAACCGGCCCATGGATCATACCGCCGCCGGGATTGCATCACCTGCGCGGCGGGAAATTCGCCAGTACATCATTGACCAGCTCGCGCACCATCGTGGTGATAGTCTGCGGTGTGGCACCATTTACCAGGCGCCGGCTGCTCGACCCCCGCCAGAGCAGCGTATCGTCCGTCGTGCTCAGGATATCGATGGTCAACACGCCCTCGTCATAGCTATCCACATCGTAGCCGGGAAATCCGTAGCCCACGCCGACGGCGGTGTGCCGCCGGAAGGTCCCGAGGCCGAAGGAAAAGCCGCTGTCGTAGCTCTCCAGACCGGAACGCGTCGTCAGCTGCCAGTTCAGGCTGGCATCGGCATTGCTGTCCGCGAACTCGAATCCGGATGCGGTCAGATGGTCGGTAATGGATTTGTGGATGCGTTCCTCGACCAGCGGACTGTTGATACGGGTGTCATTGCTGCCCGGTCTGGACGGCGGCATCATCCTGATGTAATGAATGCCAGAGAAATCATAATCTTCCCGGTAATCCACGTTGGCGGTCGTCGCACAGGCAAGCAGCATGCCGCTGATGGCGGCGACAACAGCCGGTTTCATGGCAGAACGGTAATTCATGGATGTCTCCGGGATATTTTCATAGTAGAACGTTCTCCAGTCCTGTTGGGTGACGCAGTCGTCGTGTGTGTCCGTCGCGGGGCAGTGTAAACACACCACAGTCACCGGTGTCAGTTCGTTTTGACGCGCACGCCCTCCTCGATGCGGTCATCGGGATGCAGGATGACCTGCTCACCGGGCTGCAGCCCGGTGAGCACCTGTGTATCCAGGCCGCTGCTGCGGCCCACGCTGACGGAGCGCCTGCGCGCCTTGCCGTCTTCCGCCACGAATACCGCCCACTCACCACCGACCCGAAACAGGGCGCTCGCAGGCACCTGTAACACCTCGTCTTCCCGCCAGAGCAGGAAATGCGCCTCCACCCGGTAGCCGTCACCCAGCTGGCCCCACTCCGTGCGCGGCGAAACCAGATCCGCAATCACCCAGACCCGCTGTTCCTCGACACCCAGCGCCGAGATGCGGGTGAAACCGGTGGGCTCGACCGTGCGCACCACCGCATCCAGCGGCTGCGGGCCGCCCCAGCGCAGCAACTGCACGGTCGTACCGGGCCGGATGCGTACCGCGTCTGCGGACAGCACATCCACCGCGATTTCCAGTGCCGCGGGATCGCCGATTTCCAGGAGTGGCTCGCCGGTCGCAATCACACCCTCGCTCTTGCGATGAATCTGCAGGACACGGCTGGCAATCGGCGCCTTGAGGGCAACCGTCTCCGGGTCATCGCCAGCATTGCCGCTGACGGAATATTGCAGGGCGGTTTCCGCAGCCTGCAGTTCGAAGCGTGCGACCTCGACACCGAATTCCGCCGAACGCAGTTCCGCCGAAGCCTGGCGGGAACGTGTCGCAGACTGTTCCAGTTCCTCGCTGGATACCAGTG
>Ga0307423_1000508_pt1 | contig 26228 bp, 28 predicted proteins | sample SalMarWE160310MG_FD_202154 | JGI IMG/M metagenome (GOLD analysis project Ga0307423, IMG submission 202154) | Salt marsh sediment microbial communities from the Plum Island Ecosystem LTER, Massachusetts, United States - WE1603-10 | ecosystem: Environmental > Aquatic > Marine > Intertidal zone >... | reverse complement strand
GAGGGCCTCCTCGAGTGCATAGGTGTCATAGGTGTTGATTTCGAATTTGATGTTGTCTTCCGTGATCCACGTGCCATCCGCATTCACGTCGAGCCGTGCATCCTGGTGCGGCACCTGTTTCAGGCAGACCAATATCTTCATGGGGGGACGAGCCTCCGAGTTTTCGAGAAACGATGACCCTCGAGCGGACTGCCCGAACGGTCGGGGCCACGAGCGGGCCGGAAACTAACCGACGCGCGAATCGATTTCAAGCGCGTGGTTCGCCAAAAGTAACTTGGATTCAGGGATTTAGCGCGGTCTACAGGCCCATGAATGCGAGGAAATCCTCGAGCCGTGCGACGCGCAGGAATGGGTTGGTTCGCTTCTGCTCACCGATGCTGGAGGAGGGTTCGGGAGCGTAGAGGTGCCCCGGAAAGAGCAGCGTATCGTCCGGCAGGCGGGCCAGCTTGGTGTGGAGGCTCTCGTACATCGCGGCGGGATCACTCCCGGGGAGATCCACGCGACCGCAGCTTCCAAGGAACAGGGTGTCCCCCGAGACGAGGTATCCGGGACCCGCACCATCTTCGACCAGGAAGCATTGGGAGCCCGGTGTGTGCCCGGGCGTGTGCATGAAGCGGATCCGCACCTGGCCGAGAGTGATCTCGTCGCCGCTCGCCTGGCGCACCAGGTCCGACTCCGAGGCGCCGGTGATCTTCTTGAGCCCGTCGGCCTCGACCTCGTTCACGTGGATCGGAACCGGGTTGCGGCTCAACAACTGCGCCACACCCTCGATCTTCAATCCGAAGACCTCACCCCCGATGTGATCCTGGTGGTAGTGAGTCGCGAGGGCTCCCACCACCTTCATTCCGTCCGCCTCGGCCCGATCCAGCATCGCGTCCACTTTCCAGGCGGGGTCGACGATCAGCGCCTCCCCCGTCGAGCGGCTGCCCAGCAGATAGGCCAGATTCGCCATCTGCCCGACGTGGAACTGCTGGAAGTACAAGTCGCTGGTTTTGCTCATCATCTTGCTTTCTAGGGGACCGCTCTGGGGGGCGGGGAGTTCCGCGTCAGGAGGACCTCGGGGCTGGCTTCACCTCGATTCGGCTTGCCCGGTGGCTAGTCGCCAAGGACGCTGCCGATCCAGCTCGCCAGAGTGTTCATGATCTCGATCTCGACCTCCTCGGGAGTCCTCCCGGATTTCTTCGGCACTCTGAAGCTGTGGTCAGCGCCCTCCACGGGGTGCAGCTGCACCGGAGCTCCGACCCTCGCCAGCGTCCTCCGGAGGGTCGGGAGATCACAGTGCCGGTCCCGCGTGCCCTGAACGAAGAGCATCGGGCTGATCACCCGGAACAGCCGGTCGGCGCGCACCTCCTCGGGCCTGTCCTGCTTGTGAAGCGGGTACCCCAGAAAAAAGAGTCCTTCGACGCGCACCCTGGAGGTCGCCGCGTGCGCTGCCACCAGAGCGCCGAGGTTCTTGCCACCGGTGAAGATGTGTGCGGGAGCTGCCGTGGGATCCCTGCCCAGAATCGACACGGCGGCCTGGTAGGTCCGGTGAAGAACCGGCATGGGATCGGGCCGCTTCTTTCCCGCTTCCGAGTAGGGAAAACGGAAGCGCAGGGTCAGGTAGGTTCGCTCCGTCAGTCCTCGCTGGATACTCTCGAGGAGCGGATCCTCCTTCTGCGTGGCCTGGGCCAGGACGATTCCTACCCGCGAGCCCGTGGGCCACCACTCCGGGATGCCGAGCACCCCGGTCACGGCCTCGAGACCGTGGACGGTCTCTGGAAGCGGAATCCTCACGTCTTCGAAGCGAACAGACGGCTCGACCACGAAAACCCCTCCGGGGGGACTACTCTAACGAGTTCGCCGACCCCGGGGTAGAGTCCAGGCCGCTGCGGAGTTACCTTGGTCCCGCAACCCCTTGGGAAAGCGATGGAAAAGGTTCTGATTACGGGGATCTCAGGTGGCCAGGGCAGGCTGCTGACGAGGCGCCTGCTCGAGAACTACGAGGTCTGTGGGGTCGACTGGGTTCCCTGGAAGGGGCACCCGCAGGGCGTCGACGTCCACCGTGTGGATCTGCGCAAGAAGAAATTCGAGAACGTGATCCGGACCGAGTCTCCGGACGCGGTGGTCCACATGGGCTTCATTCGCCACTTCCGGGGCGAGGAGCGCCGGCGCCATGACGTGAACGTTCGGGGCACCAAGCAGCTGCTCGATCACTGCGTGAGCTACGGCGTCAAGAAACTGGTGGTGGTCTCGAGCAGCTACGTCTACGGCGCCTTTCCCGAGAATCCCTTCTACATGGACGAGGACTATCCGCTCTCGGCCAGCCGCTCCTACCCGGAGATTCGCGATCTGGTGGAGGTGGATACTCTCGCCTCGGCCTTCATCTGGAAGTACCCGCACATTTGCACCTCCGTGCTGCGTCCCGTCAACGTCCTCGGCCACTTCGTTCACTCGATGATCGGCCAGTATCTGCGAAGGGACCGCCAACCGACCATGATGGGATTCGATCCCATCATGCAGTTCATGCACGAGGAAGACCTCTGCGAGGCGATCGCCCTGTCCCTGGAGCACGGTCTTCGAGGCGTGTTCAACGTGACCGGAGCCGGTCAGGTGCCGCTTCATACCGCGATCAGGGAGACGGGCGGGCGGGCGGTTCCACTCCCCGAGCAGCTCTTTCGCCCGCTGTTCCACCGGCTGTTTCGCATGGGGCTGTGGCCCTATCCGGCGGGCGCGTTCGACTATCTCAAGTATCCCGTGACTCTGTCGGGAAAGCGCTTCAAGGAGGCGACGGATTTTCGTCCGCTCTTCGGTCTCGAGGAGATCTTCCAGAGCATTCGCCGCTGAGACCAGCGCGAGGAGGCGGACCGGAAACCCGCAGCGGGGTCTTGGCTGATCGGGGGGATCGTGGAGCAGCCGCTTTCTGGCATCGGGCGTCCCGGGAGGGCGCGCCGTTGCAGGGCATCGGGCGTCCGGCGGGTTCGTCTCAAGTGGCGAGGTGAGCGCTGGCGCCTCGCCGTCTGTCTGCTCGCCGCGGCGTCATCGGCCTACGGCTGTGGGCTGGCGTCCACTCCGAGCGGGCCCTCGGGGCTGCCGGGGAGGCTCGAGGAGACGTGGCCCGCCTCTCCTGGCCGACCCGCCCAGGTGCTCCTGATCTCGGTTTCGGGTCTGACGCCGGACCTCTACCTCCGGGCTCCGACGCCGATGCCGATCCTGGCCGATCTGGCGCGGGCGGGAGTGGCAGCGGAGTTCGTCGAGAGCGTGGTTCCCGCGACCGTCTATCCGGTCCACACCAGCCTCGTGACCGGCAGGCCGCCCAACGAGAACGGTGTGCCCGCGGATCGGATGCTCGGCGAGCGCGGAGTGCGGCGCGCGCGCTACTGGCACGCGAGCTATGTGCGCGGCGCCACGCTCTGGCAGAGCGCGATCGACGCGAGGATTGGCGTGGCTGCCCTGGATTGGCCGGCCACGCTGGGCGCGGCCATCCCGCTGCTGCTTCCGGACGTCCTGCCCACCCGAAGGGGAGAACGTTGGATCGATCTCCTCGCCGAAACCACGACGCCGTGGCTCCTGGAGATCGCCCGGAGCAGGCCGGAAGTGCTCGCCGCGAGCGGGACGCCCGGCGCTCCGCGCGATGCACTCCTCGTCGGCATGGTCTGCAAGGTGGTTGCCGCCGAGCCTCCGCCGGGTCTGATTCTCCTCCGCCTCAGCCAGACCGAACCGGTCCTGAACGCCCTGGGTCCCTACTCCCCGCAGGCCCGAGAGGCGTTTGCGCGGGTCGACGCCGATCTGGGTCATCTGCTCGGCTGTCTCGAGGAAGCCGGCTCGCTCGCGAGCGCAGCGATCGTCGTGGTGGGAGATCGTGCCCTACTGCCGGTGCACACCGCCGTGCGTCCCAACTTCGTACTGGCGGAAGCGGGTCTCCTCAGCCTCGACACTTCCGGCGCCGTCGAGAGCTGGAGAGCCGTGGCGCGCTCCAACGGGGGCTCCGCCTTCGTCTACGCCCGCGAGGACCGCTCTGCCGTGAGCGCCCGCAGTGCGCTCGAAGCCGAGGCGAAGCGAAGTGGCGCATTCCGGATCGTCACTGCCGACGAGATGATCCGTCTCGATGCGGATTCCGAGGCCTGGTTTGGGATCGAGGCCCGGCCGGGCTTCGTCTTCGAGGATTCGGCTCGTGGTCCTTTGCTATGGCCGGCGACGCGCCGCTCGGCCGGTGGCTATCTGGAGCCCCATCCCCCTCTGGGTCCGGGGTTCGTCATCTACGGCCGGGGCGTGCGTCGCGGTCTCCGGATTCCGGAGATCGATCAGCTCGACATCGCGCCGACCATCGCGAAGCTCCGCGGTCTCGAGCTCCCCGGTACCCGGGGTCACGCCTTCGTCGGTGTGCTCCACCTGCCGGCCGGTCCCGGACGCGACGATTTGGCCGACGACAGAAGGGAAGGAGATCCGCAGTGACGCTGGATCCCGGTTGGTGCCTGGTTCTCGGTGCGTCGAGCGGATTCGGCGCGGCCGCGTCGATCGCCTTCGCACGGGCGGGTCTCGATGTGGTGGGCGTTCACCTGGACCGCCGCGGCTCCTTGCCTAATGCCGAGGCGGTGGTGAAGGCAGTCGAGGCCTGCGGGCGGCGCGCTCGTTTCTTCAACGCGAACGCGGCCAATCCGAACAAGAGAGCCGAGATCGTGGAGGAACTCCAGGGATGGATGGCCGACGGCCCGAGGCTCCGCGTCCTGCTGCACTCGCTGGCGTTCGGAACTCTGAAGCCGCTGGTGGCGCGGGAGAGGAAGGACGCGGTCACCCAGGCCCAGCTGGCGATGACGCTCGATGTGATGGCGACCAGCCTCGTCGACTGGACGGAGGCGCTGGTGGCGGTGGACCTGCTGGAGCGCGGTGGGCGCGTCTTTGCCATGACCAGCGAAGGCGGAAGGCGCGTGATTCCCTGCTACGGTCCCGTGGCAGTGGCCAAGGCCGCGATCGAAGCGGTCATCCGGCAGCTCGCCCTGGAGCTGGCGCCCCTCGAGATCACGGCCAACGCGATCTGCGCCGGCGTCACCGAGACGCCGGCCCTGGCCAAGATCCCGGGCTCTGAAGAGATGATCGAGATCTCGCGACGCCGGAATCCGCGCGGCCGGCTCACCAGACCCGAGGACGTCGCGGGCGTCCTGGTGGCCCTCTCGGAGAGGGGGTGCGGATGGCTGACCGGCAACGTGATCCAGGTGGACGGAGGCGAAGGCATCGTCGCATGAAGCCGGTAGACTTTCGAGGCGCCCCAGGAGCTCGGTTCCATGTCCAGTCCCAACGCACATCAGAGACCCATCGAAATCGAGCTGAATCCCCGTGAGCAGCGCTTCTACGACCGGATTCGCGGGCGCGTGTTGGCACCCCATCCGGGTCAGGCCAGCGGCCTTCGCGACATGCTTCTGTTGCTTCCCGATCTCACCATCCTGCTGCTGAGACTGCTGCGTGACGAGCGGGTCTCGATAGGGGACAAGGGAATCGCGCTGATCGGGCTCGCCTACGTGCTATCGCCGATCGACCTGATGCCGGAATTCATCTTCGGTCCCTTCGGGCTCTTGGACGACCTGCTGGTGATCTCGGCGACCCTCCTGCGCCTCGTCAACCAGGTTCATCCCGACGTGGTTCGCTCCCACTGGTCGGGTCAGGGCGACGCCCTCGAGGTGATCCACCGCGTGGCCGGCTGGTGCGAGCGCCAGTTCACCGGTCGCCTCCCGAGGGTGGTGCGCCGGCTGCTCGGCAGCAGCCGCTGACTATCGCACCTTGTGAGCGAGGCGGGCGAGCCGCTCGCGCTCCTCGCGGGGAATGCGCTGGACCCGACCCCTCAGGTCGACCAGCGCGTGCTCGGTGGCGCCGCTGCAGATCAGACCCTCCGAGGTCGTGAGCCGGTAGGCCATGCGCAGAGAAGCGCCGCGGATCCACTCGAGCCACGCGCTAATGCTGATCTCGTCGTCGAAGGCCGCGGAGCGGTAGTAGTCGACCTCCACGTGCGTGGTGGCGAAGTGTTGATTCTCGGCCACGTACTCGCGGTAGGAGCGGTGGTGTTCGTCGAGCCAGCGGATCCGGGCGAGCTCCAGGTACCGGACGTAGTTCGAGTGGTGGACCACGCCCATCGCGTCGGTCTCGTAGAAGGGCACTCGATGACGCACCGTCGAGGTGGCGATGTCCGGAGGAGGTTCGCAAGGGCGGCGGGGCACGCTCTAGAAGCTGTCCTTGAGGGAGCGACGGCGCGCCAGCTCGTCGACGCTGCCGGCCCGCACGAAGGGATTGGTGGCGTGCTCGTCCCCGATCGTGGAGGGAACGGTCATCTCCGCGGGCGTCGCGTCGTGCCAGTGGGGAGCTGCGCGGGAACGCAGCTCCCTGGCGCGGGCCAGCGCCTTCTTCACCGCCTGGTTCTCCGGCTCCACGTGGGCCGCGAACTCCAGGTTGCTCGTGGTGTATTCGTGCCCGCAGAATACCCTGGTGTCGTCTGGAAGACGGCCGAGCTTGTCCACCAGCGCGGTGAACATCATCTCGGCGGTACCCTCGAAGAGGCGGCCACATCCCCCTGCGAAGAGCGTGTCTCCCGAGAACACGGCCTTCGCGTCATCGAAGACGTAGGCGATGTGGCCCCGGGTATGAGCGGGGACGTGAAGAATCCGCGCGCGCTGCTCGCCAACCTGGATCGCGTCCCCCTCTTCCAGTCCGTCGGTGAAGCCGGGGACGCGGCTCGCATCGGAGACATGCCCGAAGACGGGCACGTCGTAGAGTTTGGCGAGTTCGGGGTTCGCCATGCAGTGGTCGGCGTGGTGGTGTGTGGTGAGCAGCTTGGTGACTCGAGCGCCCTCGGCTTTCACCCGCGCTACGACGGGTTCGACCTCGGGCGCGTCGATCACGGCGGCATCACCGCTGACCTCGCAGATCACCAGATAGGTGTAGTTGTCCTGCAGGGTGGGGATGCGTTCGATCCGAAGGCCCATGGCGAATCAAGCTAGCAGATCATTCAGAGGAGCCGCAGCTGATCCTTGACGGGAACCACCTCATCCGCCTCCACGCTGGAGGTCTGCACCGCTGCTTTCTCCGGCTCCTGGAACACCGGGCAGATCTCCTTGTAGTCGCACCAGTTGCAGAGGGGGCCGGGTTTGGGAGCCCACTCCTTCTCGCTTCGGATCCGGTCGATCAGGAGAGCGCTCGCCGAGCGCAGATCGGCCAGCTGCTCCGGCGTGCGCACCGAGGTGCGCAGCTGGTCCGATAGGACGTAGTGCCACACCAGCCGGATCTCGCCTTCTTCATCCAGCTGCTGGCGAACGCCGATCTCGTAGAGGGCGAGCTGCCTGTCGCCATCCAGGCTGGCCTGGGAGGGAACCCGGGCACCCGTCTTGAAGTCGTGAATCTCGAGCGCACCGTCCCGCGCGCGCACCAGCCGGTCGATGACCCCGCGGATCTTGTACTTCCCCTCCTCGTCGATCTGGAACTGGATCCGCTTCTCGAGACCCAGGGTCTCGTCGGCGTCGAACGGGTAGTGGCGTCGGTAGTAGTTCTTTAGGCAGCGCGCCCCATTGTCGCGGTAGAAGCCCGGCTCGGTGCCGGAGCGCACGATCCTGATGCGGTCGCCGTCGAAACGCTCCTCCCAGTTCTGCCGATAGCGCGACAGGACCCGTTCGAGTGAGGGAACCTTCCCCTCCGCTACGAACAGGTAGAGCCGTTCGAGAATCTCGTGGACCTGCTTGCCCATGAAGGCTTCGATTCCCTCGAGATCGACCCGAATCTTCTCGATGTAGCGGAAGTGGTACTGCTTCGGACAGGTCTCGAAGCAACTCAGACTGGAGTGGCTGAAGGTCTCTTGCACGGCGGCGATTATACGCAGCGAACCCTCTCCGCGCGCCCCGCCAGGGAGGAGAGGTGGGCACGGGGGAGGAGAACGTTAAGATCACCGTATGGGAGATCTGGTTGCCGGAGTGCGCGACGCGCGCGCAGCGCGCCATCCCGCCTCCGAGGAGAAGCGCGACTCATGAGGAAGCTCGGATCGGTGCTGCTCCTGCTGGCCTTCGTCTGGGCGTCTCCGGCGCCCGGCGCCGATGAGAAGGGCGGTTGGGGCTATCAGCTCTCCAAGGAGATGATGAGTCCCTACTGCCCCGGTCGGGCCCTCTCCGATTGCCCCAGTCCGCAGGCCGCCGAGCTTCGCCAGTGGATCGTGGAGCAGGAGAAAGCCGGCGTTTCCCGGAGCGACGTCGAGCGGGAGCTCTTCCGGGTCTTCGGGGACCAGCTTCTCCAGGCGCCAAGGGCCGAGGGGATGGGTCTGTTGGCCTATCTGATCCCCGCCTTGGCCTTCGCAGCCGGTGGCGCCCTGGTGGTCTTCTTTCTCCGCCGTCAGAGATCGTCGAGCGCGGCCGGGGAGGCCGCACCCGCCCCGACTGCGCCAGGCGACCCGGATCTGGAGCGGTTGGTGGATGAGGAGCTGCGCCGGGGCTAACCGGCGCATGCCCTGATCAGCTGGCAGGACCGACCTCGATCACGGCCGCATCGCTGAAGGCGACGGGGATCCGAACTGCCTTCGTCGACTGCGGCTCGGTGATCCAGACGTCGCCGCGATGGACTCCGGCGAGACGCAGGGAGAGGACGTGGCCGCTTCGCGAGTGCGGGCGAAGGCTCGCCACCTCCAGGGTACCCATGCCGATGTGAAGCGAGGAGCCGATGACCTGGGCGCGATCCGAGGGCGGTGTCAGGCCGATCACCCTGCAGCCTCCGGGATCCACGCCTCGCGCCGGGATGCCGTCGTGCAGGAGGCCGAGGGGCCGGTTCTCCCAGAAATCGAAGCCGTGGAAAGGACCGCGCCGGCCCAGCACCCGGAACGGGAGCAGGAGATCGGCGCGCTTCGCCTCTGGATTGAGCAGCAGGACGGCGAGCCTTCCGCCGACCAGCGGTGTGACCAGCATCCCCCCGGCCAGCGGTGCGTCGGCCTCGCGGGCGAGGGGCGGAAGGATCCGCTGGAGGATCGCGAACCGCTCGTCACTCAGGGCATCGATGTCGTCCTCGAGCGTGAGCAGGCCGCCGGCCAGGCCGGCGATCGATGCGCGGGTGCGCGCCTCTGCCAGGGAGCCGTCGGCGACCCGGAGCGGACCCGGTGCCAGGAGCCAGAGACGCTGGTTCGTGAAGGCGAGCTCGAGATCGCGGGCGCCGGGTGGGGCGTTCCTGTCCGCGCCGCGCGCATCGGCGAGGCCCACCGAGGCACCGAAGGGCCCGCCGCTTGCGACCAGGAGTGCGCCGGACTCGAGCTGCTCTCGGACCTGGACGAGCCCGGAGCGGTAGCTCGGCACGTCGGTCGCGGCCCGTCCTTCCATCACCTGGATCCCATCCGGCTCGAGGCCCTGGAGACGATCGCTCCGGCGCGGAGGCGACCAAGTGGCCGCGCCTCGCCGGGGCACGCGGGAGTCCATCTCCAGACCGGTCCGTCGTACCCAGTCCATCAGCAGTGCGCTCCGGGTGGGGCCCACCGCGAGCCAGGCCCGATCCGACTCGATGACTCCGCCCGGAGGGAGGGTCCGACCGCCCAGGGCGTTCACTGCCTGCAGACGGGTCGCCTGGGCGCCCGGCATCTCGAGCTCCCATCGCGTCCAGGCCAGCTGCGCCGTGGTGAATCCAAGCAGGCCACAGAGGCCACCGCCCAGATCGAGGAGGAGCAGCGACTCGAGGGGCTCTCCTCCCCGCGGATTCTCCGTCAGCGGAAGCCGCTCACTGGCGACGGGCGCGGCCAGGGAGAGGCGGGCCCCTTCGGATTGCCGAATCGAGAAGGGATGGAGGGCGTCCAGGTGGATGGCCCGGCTGCCGCGGTTTTCCACGCACAGGCTCGCCGCCACTCCCGGTCCGTCACGGGAAATCTCCACGATCCAGCGCAACCCGATCCCACGGGGCTCCCAGACCTGCATCTCGACACGGTCGGCGGGACCCGTCGGGCCCCTCACCTCGCCGACGGCGTGGACCCGCTCGCCGCTGGCGAAGAGCGTCGTCCCGGTGTCACCGGCGAGGGCCGGGCGCAGGCCCTCGAGGACGAGGGCGCCGCTCCGGTCGCTCAAATCGACCCGCAGTGTCCGCGGATCGATGCGTACCCGCAACGCCTCGTTCTCGATCTCCAGCACAGCACCCACCGCACTCACGGTTATACTCGCGCCCGTGAAAATCTACACGCGGCGCGGCGATCGGGGTGAAACGGATCTCTTCGGCGGACCCAGGGTTGCCAAGGATCACCTCCGGGTCGAGGCCTACGGCGCGGTCGACGAGCTCAACGCCGCGCTCGGGGCCGCCCTGGCCGACACCGCGCACCAGGACCTCCGCGATCTCGTCCTGGCGATCCAGGGGACTCTCTTCGATCTGGGTGCCTACCTCTCTTCCCCGGACGCCGAGCAACGCAAGAAGCACGGGGTGCGCGAACCCCTGGAGGCGGAAGTCGAAGCGCTCGAGGTGCGCATCGACGCCCTCGAGGCGGAGCTCGAGCCGCTGCGGAATTTCGTGTTGCCCGGCGGCACCTCGGCGGCAGCGGCCTTTCACCTGGCCCGGACCGTGTGCCGCCGTGCCGAGCGCCGGGCCGTGAGTCTCGACCGGGAGGCGCCGCTGGAAGCTCCCGCACTGCGCTATCTGAATCGGCTAAGCGATCTGCTCTTCGTGATGGCCCGGGTCGAAAACCGGCGTGCCGGCCTCGGCGACCAGGTCTGGGCTGGCCGGAAGCGCTGAGCCGATGTAGCGAGCCGGCTGCTCGAGCCTGATCCGGATCGCCGTCGCCACGGCAAATGCCGCGATCAGCTCGAGCACCAGTAGCCAGAAGATCCATCGCCCCAGACCCTTCATTGCTTCCGCCTCCCAAAGCCATCACTAGCATGGCATTCTCGCGGCAGATGCTGCAAAACCTCGACCACGCGATCGTCGCCGTTCGCGATCTCGCCGCCGGCGCCCGGACCTACACCGCCCTGCTGGGTCGGGGTCCCTCCTGGCGCGGGGAGCATCCCGCCCTGGGTACGGCCAACGTCCTCTACCGGCTGGACAACACCTACCTGGAGCTGCTCAGTCCCCAGCGGGAGGGCGATCTGGCCGAGAACCTCCGCGCGCAGCTCGGGGAGAAGGGGGACGGGCTGCTGGGCCTCGCCTTTGGGACGCAGGACGCCGACGCTTGCCGGGAGGCACTGGCGGAGAGAGGACTGCATCCCGCGGCTCCACGGAAGGGTCTGGGCCGCGACCGCGACTCCGGCGCGGTTCGCGAGTTTCTGAGCGTGCTGCTCCCCCCTGACGAGAGCCGCGGCGTGCTGCTCTTCGCGATTCAGCACCTGAGTCCCCCCGATCTCCTCCCCCCGGCCGGTCTGGCGGCCCCGGCTGCGGGCGCGGTCACCGGGGTGGACCACGTGGTGGTGCGGACGTCCGACGCCGAAGCTGCGAAGCAGCTCTACGGCAGGAAGCTGGGAATTCGGCTGGCTCTGGACCGAAGCTTCGAGCAGTGGGGTGCGCGGCTGCTGTTCTTCCGCATCGGTGGACTCACCATCGAGATCGCGGCCTCGCTGGGTGAGGAGGTCGAATCCGGAGCAGCGGACGACCTGTGGGGAATGGCCTATCGCGTGCCGGATGCAGATGCCGCGCGAGAGCGACTGGCGAGGGAGGGCTTCGATGTCTCCGAGGTACGCCGGGGTCGCAAGCCGGGTACCCGCGTCCTCACGGTCCGCTCGGGGACCCACGGGGTGGCGACCCTGTGCCTGGAGCAGACGACTCCCAAAAAGAACGCGCCGGCGGTCGATGGGGAAACCGCCAGCGCGTCGTGAAGGCCCCTTCCCAGGGAGGCCCGAACCCCGAGCTGATATTGCAATCGCCGTGCCGTCTTCACCCCGCCGACCGCTCCGCGTAACCTCTTGGTTTTAGGGAGCTTTCCGGAGAGGGGCGGATGCCGCCGCCACTCTGATCCTGCCAATGGAAGGAAATTTCATTCCGTCGCGGAAAACTTTTTCCCATCCGGCTCGAGCTTCGGACGGGCCTCCCGAACTGCTAGCTTCTGCTGAGAACGGCTGGCCGCTTCACCTCGGTCGCGCCCGAGAAACGCAAGAGGTTGTCGATGACCGCGTCAGAGGCACTCGAAGAGACCTTCCCCGAGGACCTGGAGGAGGAGATTCTCCGTCTGAAGCAGGAGCGAAACGCGATTCTGCTCGCTCATTACTACCAGGAGTCCGAGATCCAGGATCTGGCGGACGTGGTGGGCGATTCCCTGGCCCTCGCCCAGGCGGCCACCCGGGTCGAGAAGGACGTGATCGTCTTCTGCGGGGTCAACTTCATGGCCGAGACCGCCAAGATCCTGAATCCGACCCGCAAGGTGGTGGTGCCGGATCTCGCGGCGGGCTGCACCTTGGCCGACGGCTGCCCACCCGACGAGTTCCGGGCCTTCATCGAGCAGCACCCCGGTGCGAAGGTGATCTCCTACATCAACTGCTCGGCGGAGGTGAAGGCGCTGAGCGACATCATCTGCACCTCCGCCAACGCCGTGAAGGTCCTCCAGCAGTTCGATGGAGAGCCGGTGATCTTCGCCCCGGATCGCCATCTGGCCCGCTTTGCCGGGCAGCAGGCGGGACGCGACGATCTGATCATCTGGCAGGGCACCTGCATCGTCCACGAGCAGTTCAGTGCCAAGCGATTGACCCAGCTCCGGGTCCGCTACCCGGACGCCGAGGTCCTGGCGCATCCCGAGTGCGACGAGGCGATCCTCGATCAAGCGAGCCTGATCGCCTCTACCACCGGCATCATCGCACGCGCCGTGGAATCTCCGGCCGAGGTACTGATCATTGCCACGGAGGATGGAGTCTTCCACCAGATCGAACAGAAGCTCGAAGCGAAGGGAATGAAGAAGCAGCTGATCCAGGCGCCCGGCATGGACGAGAGCTGCGCCTGCAACCGCTGTCCCTACATGCGCCTGAATACCCTCGAGAAGCTCTACCTCTGCCTCCGGGACCTGCGCCCCGAGGTCACGGTTCCCGAGGAGATCCGGATTCGCGCCCGCGAGCCCATCGAGCGGATGCTCGCGATCTCCTGACGGGCAGGCTAAAGCCTCTCCAGCAGCTTCGAGGCGATGATCTCGGCTCCGTTCGCCGCCGGTGCCTGCGCGGGAAGCGGCTGGGCCAGCAAGGCGTCGAGGTGCTCGCGCCAGCGGCCGGCGAAGAAGTCATCCCTGGGGATGGCGCGAGCACAGCCGTCTCGTCGAAGGCCCGCTTCGAGGACCGGGCCTTCGGTCCAATCGGTTCGGGACAGGTATAGGAATCGCGTTCGCTGCGCGAGCACCTCGGCCGCGGTGCTGTAGCCCGGCTTCCCGATCACCGCGTCGCAGGCGGCGGTCAGCTCTTCATGGGGAATCGCCGAGGGGTTGGGAAGCCTGCGCCACTCGCCCCGGAATCCCTCCGGCTTCTCCGTGAAGGCGAGAAAGACGTAGCCTTCCAGGTCCGGCGCCTCGAATGCGGCCAGCGGCCCACTGTCGAACCCGCCAAAGGAGATCAAGACGACCGGGCGCTTCTCGTCAGAGACGATCCCCAGCTGCCTTCGCACCAAGGTGCGCGGAAGCCTGGACCGGTGGGTGAGGAGCGGAACGTCGACGATCACCGGGAAGGCGCCGAGATCTCCGTGCATGGGCAGCCGGAACACGCAATCCGCCTCTCGATAGGCCTCGGCATAGCGCCTGACGACCGGTCGCAGCCGGGGCTCTCTTTCGGCATAGCCGGCGAGGATCCAGTCCCAGCTGAAGTTGGTGACGCCCACTGCGGGGATCCCCGCGGCTGCAGCCGCGCCGATGGCGAGCGGGGGGATGTCGGAGACCACGACCCTGGGGGCCATCTTCCGCAGAAGCTCCGCCTCCTGGCCGAGGTGCGTTTCCCAGCTGCCCGCGAATCGCTCGTGGGCCTGGATCGTCGCCTCGAGGTCCAGGTCGAGGGCGGTCAGCTGGATCATTCCCGGATCGATGCAGGCGGCCGAGCAGCTGATTCGCGGATCCCGCTCTTCGAAGATCCAGCGGGGCGCCCTGCTGCGCACGTGGATCCGCAGCGCTTTGGGCGAGAGCCGATGCAGCGCCGCGATCAGCGCCGCGCTGCGGGTCGCGTGTCCGAATCCGTGTCCGGAGACGTAGAAGACGAGATCCGCGGCGTCGATCGCTTCATTCACCCTGTGCTGCTCGAGGATCCCAGGTCGGTGAGCCATCGGATCCTAATCGCCCTTCAGATCTGGTTCAAGGAGCACCGAGTGCCGCCCGGAGCCCATTGCGCTCTGTCAAAGCCGGCGCAATTGCCTCATAATGTGAAGTACACAGGATTGACCGGGGGGAATCATGAGTGAAGGTCCGGTGGAAACGCAGGAGTCGTCGCAAGAGGCCTCCAGCACGGGTCTCGATCCCAATCTGGCGGGTTTGCTCTGCTATCTGCTGGGATTGATCACCGGGATCGTGTTCTTGATCATCGAGAAGGAGAACCGATTCGTGCGGTTCCACGCCTACCAGTCCCTGGCCGTGTTCGGCGCGCTCTTCGTTCTCTCGCTGATCGCCCGCTTCATCCCGGTGGTCGGAACGCTGATCAGCATTCTGCTGGCCCCCGTGGGTCTGATCCTCTGGATCCTGCTGATGGTCAAGGCCTACCAGGGTGAGCGCTACAAGATCCCCCTGGCGGGGGACTGGGCCGAGGAGCAGAGCGGGGGGCCGGCTTAGGCAGGCTCCCCCGGGCGCCCGGCTGGCCGCGGCCGCGGTTAGGGCGTAGCCTTCTCGATGCCATGAGCGAGCTCTCCGCGAACGCACGGCGGGTGCTCGAGGCTCGCTACCTCGCCCGCGACCAGACCGGTCTCGTGGTCGAGAGCTATCAGGACCTCTGCCAGCGCGTCGCCCGTGGAGTGGCTGCGGCGGAGGAGGAATTCGGCGGCGACGCCGACCGGATCGGAGAGGCCTTCCATCGGCTCCTGCTCTCCCGGGAGTTTCTTCCCAACAGTCCCACCCTGATGAATGCCGGCACGTCCTGCGGTCAGCTGGCGGCCTGCTTCGTCCTGCCCATCGGCGACTCCATGGACGGGATCTTCGAGGCCGTCAAGCGCATGGCGGTGATTCACCAGTTCGGAGGGGGTACGGGCTTCTCCTTTACGGAGATTCGACCGAGGGGCGACCTGGTGGGTGGGATTCCGGGGATTGCCGCCGGCCCGGTGGCGTTCCTGGGCGTGTTCGACGCGGCGACTGCGGCCGTCAAGCAGGGGGGGCGCCGCCGGGGTGCCAACATGGGGGTGATGCGCGTCGACCACCCCGACATCCTCGAGTTCGTTCGGGCCAAGGTCGATGCCGGCCGCATCACCAACTTCAACCTGTCCGTTGGAGTCACCGATGCCTTCATGGAGGCGGCCTCGGCCGGCAAGCGTTTCGATCTGGTCAACCCACGGGACGGCCAGGTGGTGGGCAGCCTCGACGCCCGGGCGCTGCTCGGCGAGATGGCGGAGAAGGCCTGGGCCGGGGGCGATCCCGGTGTGATCTTTCTCGACGCGGTGAACCGCGACAACCCGACTCCTCGACTCGGAGTGCTCCAGGCGACGAATCCCTGCGGTGAGCTGCCTCTGTTGGCCGACGAGAGCTGCAACCTGGGCTCGATCCGCCTCGATGCCTTCGTCCGCGGCGATCTCATCGACTGGGAGCGTCTCGACGCGACCACGGACCTGGCGGTTCGCTTTCTCGACGACGTGATCGAGGTGAGCGAGTACCCGTTTGCCGAGGTCGCGAAGGCGAGCCGGGGCAGCCGCAAGATCGGTCTGGGAGTGATGGGCTTCGCCGACCTGCTGGTGGATCTCGGCATCCCCTACGATTCGACCGAGGCCGTCGAGACCGCCGAGCGGGTGATGGAGAGGATCAGCTCCCGCGCCCGGCGAGCCTCGGCGGAGCTGGCCCGCGAGCGAGGTGTCTTCCCGAACTTCGCGGGATCCACTGCCGAGGCCGCAGGAGAGCGGCTCCGCAACGCCACCGTCACCTCGATTGCCCCCACCGGGACCCTCTCGATCATCGCGGGCTGCTCCGGTGGCATCGAGCCCTACTTCGCCCTGGCCTTCGTCCGCCACGTCCTGGACGGTGAGCGCCTGCCGGAGACGAATCCGCGCTTCGAGGCGGCGCTTCGGCGGGCCGGAGCGTGGAGTGAGCTGCTGGTCGAGCAGGTGCGCCGGACGGGCTCGGTGCGCGGCAATCCGGCCGTTCCCGAGCAGGTGCGACGTCTGTTTCCGATCGCCGCCGAGATCAGACCCTCGGCCCATCTCGACGTCCAGGCGGCGTTCCAGCGCCACGTGGACAACGCCGTCTCCAAGACGATCAATCTCCCCAACTCGGCGACCGTGCAGGAGGTGGAGGACATCTACACCGATGCGTGGAGGAGGAGGCTCAAGGGCGTGACGGTGTTCCGTGAGGACAGCAAGGGCGTCGCGGTCCTGAGGCGGGGCACGGGCGGCCATCTCGAGGCCGCGGCGGACTTCACCGGCCCCTGCAACACGGAGCGCTGTGATTAGGCGGCGAGTTCAGCTCGTAGCGGAGTAGTCGCTGTGGTAGCTTCGCGAATCATCCGAGCCCAGCGAGGATCAACGGTCGATGCCCCACATCTTCATACCCAGAGAGATCCGAGAAGGCGAGACCAGAGTGGCTGCGGTGCCCGAGACCGTGCAACGCCTGACCAGGGACGGCTTCGAGGTTACCGTAGAGAGAGGCGCGGGAGCCGGAGCGATGATCTCCGACGAAGCCCTCGAGAAGGCGGGAGCCAGACTGAGCGATGACGCCGCGGTCTACACCGAGGCGGACATCGTCTTGAAGCTGCACCCGCCGACCCTCGAGGAAGCGGCTCAGCTCAAGGAAGGCGGCGTTCTGGTTTCGCACCTCTGGCCCTTCGCGAACAAGGCGCTCTGTGAGAAGTTGATGGAGCGCCGCATCACGGTCTTTGCGATGGATCAGATCCCGCGCACCACCAGGGCTCAGTACATGGACGCACTCTCCTCGCAGATGAACATCGCCGGCTACAAGGCGGTGATCATGGCGGCGGAGAGGCTGCCCAAGGTGGTGCCGCTGATGATGACGGCGGCCGGCACCATCAACCCGGCCAAGGTGGTGGTGATGGGAGCCGGTGTCGCGGGACTCCAGGCGATCGGCACGGCCAAGCGCCTCGGCGCTGCGGTGGAGGCCACCGACGTGCGTCCGGAGGTGAAGGGTCAGGTGGAGTCGCTCGGTGGCAAGTTCATCGAGCCGCCGGGCGCGGCGGTCGGTGAGGGCGGCTACGCGGCCGAACAGTCCGATGAATTCCTCGCGCAGCAGAAGGAGACGGTGCGCAAGCATCTGATCGCCGCCGACGTGGTGATCACCACTGCCAGGATTCCGGGCAGGAAGGCGCCGCTCCTGGTCTCCGAGGACGTCGTCCGGGAGATGCGGCGGGGCTCGGTGATCGTCGATCTGGCCGCGGAAGAGGGCGGCAATTGCGAGCTCTGCGAAGCCGGCAAGATCGTCGAGAGGCACGGTGTGACGATCATCGGCACCAGCAACATCCCGGGGACGGTGCCGACGGATGCTTCCGCAGTCTATGCCAAGAACGTCTACAACGTCGTGAAGCAGCTCTACCCGAAGGAGGCGGAGCTGAACCTGGACTTCGCGGACGAGATCAACGACGGCGCCGTCATCCTGCACGACGGAGGCTGTCGCGCCGAGAAGGTCCGCGAGGCTCACGGCTTTCGCCCCCCCATCCGGGAGTAGCTGGATGCTCAACCGAGGTCACCGGTCATGCTTTCACCGCTTCTAGTCGCACTCTACGTGTTCCTGCTGGCGATCTTCATCGGGCGCGAGCTCTTGACGAAGGTGCCACATACCCTGCACACACCGCTGATGTCCGGAGCCAACGCGATCTCCGGCATCACCATCGTGGGGGCCCTGACCTGCGCCAGCTTCGGCTCCAGGGTGGCTGCCGTCATCGGCATGCTCGCCGTGACCGCGGCCATGATCAACGTGGTGGGCGGCTACCTGGTGACGGATCGCATGCTCAAGAAGTTCAGGCGGCAGGAGTAGGGAACGCGGCATGCAGACTTCGATCCACCTCATGTACATGGCGGCTTCGGTCCTCTTCATCATCGGGATCAAGCGCCTTTCCGCCGTCAGGACCGCCCGCAGCGCCAACGCCATCTCGGCCCTGGGGATGTTGCTCGCCATGCTGGCGGCCATGCTGGACATCGCCCAGCACGGCGAGATCGGATGGATCTGGGTCGGAATCGGCGTGGTGGTCGGCAGTGCGATCGGCGCGTACCTGGCGCTCACCGTCCGCATGGAAGGCATGCCGGAGCTGGTGGGCTTCTTCAACGGCATGGGCGGGCTGGCCTCGTCTCTGGTGGCGGTCTCCATGTCGGTCTTCGCCTGGCTGGCCTGGGGCGAGGTGCTCTCGGCGCAGACGCTGGCCCACGTGACCACCGTCGAGGTCGCGAGCCTGGCGCCGGCGGCCGCCGGCACGGCGTCGGTAGGCGCGCCGAGGCTCACTCCCGACAACGCCGTCACCATCATCCTCTCCATCCTGGTCGGCGGCGTGACGCTCACCGGCTCGCTCGTCGCGTGGGCCAAGCTGAAGGGCGTCATGAGGGGCGGCCAGATCTTCCTGCCGGGTCATCAGGCCCTCAACCTCCTCTTGTTGATCATTGTGCTCTGCGCCGGAGCGGTGGCGCTGTTCGTCGTCCCGATCGGCTCGATCACGCTGCTCTACCAGCTGCTCGCGGTGGCGGTGCTGGCTTCCTTCATTCTCGGCGTCACCTTTGCCATCCCCGTCGGCGGAGCCGACATGCCCGTGGTGATCTCGCTCCTCAACTCCTTCTCCGGGATCGCCGCCGCCATGACCGGTTTCGTTCTCTACAACAACCTGCTGATCATCAGCGGCTCGCTGGTCGGTGCCGCCGGGATGATCCTGACCGTCATCATGTGCCGCGGGATGAACCGCTCGCTGACCAACGTGCTCTTCGCCAGGTTCAGCCTGACGGGGACCGGCGAGAAGGAGGAGTACGTCAACGTCAAGAGCGGCGAGCCGGTGGATGCGGCGATCGCCATGGCGAATGCGAACAGCGTGATCATCGTCCCGGGCTACGGTCTCGCCGCCGCACAGGCCCAGCACGCGGTTCGGGAGCTGCAGGGCATGCTCGAGGAGCGGGGTGTCACGGTTCGCTACGCCATTCACGAGGTGGCCGGGCGCATGCCTGGACACATGAACGTGCTCTTGGCAGAGGCCAACGTCCCCTACGAAAAGCTCTTCAAGCGCGAGGACATCGAAGCGGACTTCAAGAACAGCGACGTCGCCCTGGTGATTGGCGCCAACGACGTGGTCAATCCGGCTGCGCTATCCGACGAGCAGTGCCCCCTCTACGGCATGCCCATCCTCCCCGCCCACGAGGCGCAGCAGGCCTTCGTGATCAAGCGCTCGCTGGCGGCGGGTTTTGCAGGGATGAAGAACACGCTGTTCGAGTCCGACAAGACCTTGATGGTGTTCGGCTCCGCCAAGGAAGTCGTCAACAACATCGCCGAGGAGCTGAAGGAGCTGTAGCGGCCGGGGGCCTTCAACCGTCCCGACTGCGGGCGCGCTCCCGCTCGCAGAAGGTCCGGACCAGCTGGGGTGGGCCGGCCGCCATGAAGGCCTCGATCAGGGGATCCGCCTGGTTGTAGATGCGGGTGGAGCCGTCGAATGCCGTGTAGAGGCCCCCCGCCTCGCGCACCAGGACGTCGCCCGCGCACACGTCCCATTCGTTCTTGGGCGCGAGGGAGATGTTGAGATCGCCCTCCCCGCAGGCGATGCAGGCGAGCTTCCAGGCGATGGAGCCCACGGGTCGGATCTCCCGGAACCAGCCTTCGTGGTTCTTGAATTTCTCCCGGGAGATCTCGGTGCGACTCGCGATCATCACCGTATCCTCCAGGCGGTCGACCGAAGAGACGCGAACCCGCTTTCCGTCCCGAAAGGTTCCGTCGCCCTTCGACGCCCAGACGGTGATGTCCGCCGCCGGGTTCAGGACCACGCCCATGATTGGCTCGCCGTTCTCGACGAGGGCGATGGAGACCGCGAACTCGGGGATCTTCTTGGTGAACTCCTTGGTTCCGTCCATCGGGTCGACGATCCAGACCCGGCGCTTCTCGACACGCGCCGGGTCGCTCAGGGACTCCTCGGAAAGCACTCCGTCGTCGGGAAAGGCGGCCCGCAGACGTGCCGCGATCGCCCTGTCGGATTCGAGATCCGCCAGGGTGACGGGGTTGTCCTCGCTCTTCTCCCAGCTCTCGGTGCCGCCCCGGTAGTGCCGGAGCAGGATGTCGCCAGCCTCACGGGCGGCGTCGAGTGCGACCTGAAGCTCGCGCTGGTACGGCATGGACGGCGAGTATAGTCGCTGGGCGGGGTATGCAACCGTTCGAAGCGGGGATCAGAGGCGATCGGCGGAGCGCGCCACCACGAGAGCGAGGGTGCGATCGCGCTTGGCGAAGCGCGTCACGCTCACGTCGACCTCCAGGGTCTCTCCAGCGCAGTCCACCAGGCTCGAGACGAAGCGTCGCGGCTCGGCGCTCTCGGACACGGCGTCGAGCTGCGTCCACCAGTCTCCCCGGGCCGGTTCGGAGAGGAACTGCGTCACGTCCGATTCCAATAGCGCGTTCCGCGTGGTTCCCAGCAGCGCCCCCGCGGCGGGGTTTGCATCCGCGATCCGGCCGCTGTCGATATCGATGGCCAGGAACGCGTCAGAGATCCGATCGATGGCCGCAGAGACCGTTCTTCGCTTCGAGGAGCGCGGGACACCGCTGGCATTGCGCGCCGGTTGCGCGGTTCGCAGATTGACGCGGAAGCGGACCAGGATCGGAACCAACGCCTCGCGGACCAGAGCGGCGTCGGGTCCGGCCGCAGCAGCCGCAGCATCGATCCAGCTCGACAGCAGCACCGTGGCACGCTGTTCGTCGACGCGGATTCCGTCGAGGGCCGGCACCGCCCCATCGCCGCGCTGCAGCGCTGCCGCAGCAAATGAGCGAAAGCGTCGCAGTGTCTCGGCTTCCGGGGATCCAGCCGGGGGGTTCGCATCCCCGAGGGACGCCGCCATCAGGCGCTCGATCGGATGCCGCTGCGCCACCAGCCAGGATGCCAGCCGTCGATTCATCTCACATCTCAGTCTAGCGTCTGGTCCCCGATCAGGTGCATCTCAATTGACGCTGGCACCGAGCCGATACACCGCCCATGGCGAAACAGCGGAAGGCTCGACGGCTGATCATCTCCTACGCGCACCCGGAGGCGTACGTTCCGCTCGCGCGGGTGATCCTCGCGCGGATGGGATATTCGATCATTCCCGCGGAAGAGTGGGAGGACCTCCCGACCGCTGATCGCGCCCGCACTCCGGACCTGCGGATCGTGGACGAACGGAGGATCGGCGAGATCTCCGAAGACGACGAAATCTCGGAGATTCCGATGATCGTGCTCACCGGGCGCCACGGTGTGAGCGGTGTCGACCCGCGCATCATCGGCGCCGTCGCGCGACCCGCAGGGCTCCATGAGATCTACAGGTTGATCCAGCAGACCATCGAGGACACTCCCCGCTCGACGCCGCGAGTCGCCACCCACCTCCCCGCCCGCTGTCGGCGCGGCGAGCGGGAATGGCGCGCCGCCGTGCTCTCGCTCTCGGAGAACGGCTGCCTGCTGCGCACGCCCGAGCCGGTGAGTCTCGGTAGCCAGATCGAGATCTCCTTCGATCTGCCGCGAACCGGCACCATCGAGACCAAGGCGGAATCCGCCTATCAGCTGGTTCCGGACACGGGCCTGATCTTCCACCGGACGCCTGCCGCCTTCCGGGAGGCGATCTTGAGCTTCGTGGAAGAGTCCCTCGGCGCGATCTGACCTGGCCTATTTTCTCCCATCCACGCCCTTGAAGATGGGCATGTTGGCCTCGGTGGCGACGTAGATCACGTTGGGGTTCTGGTTCAGCGTCTGGATCCACAAGTACTGGAGGTAGCGGTCCGAGAGAGTCTCGCGGATGATCTGCTGGGCCTGGGCGGCACCCCTGGCCCGCGCCACCTCGATCTCCGCCTCCTTCTTGGCCTGCTCCAGCTCGAACTGCTTCTGCTGCACCCGCTGCTCGGCGGTCAGCTTGGCCTCGATGCTCTCCTTGAAGCGCTGGGGCAGCTGGACGTCGCGCAGCAGCACGTCCACCACCTCGATGCCCCGGGGCCCCAGATTCTCTACCAGGAATTCGCGGATCTTGGCGGCGATCTCCTTGCGTCCCTGCTCTGCGTAGATGTTCTTGACCGGATAGCCCGCCACCACGTCGCGGACCGAGTTGCGGAAGTACGGAATGATCAGCCGTTCGGTGACCATGCGCTGGTCTCCAACGGTCTTGCGGATCCTCGGCGCGTCCTTGGCCGTCACCTGGAAGAGCAGAGAGGTATCGAGGCCGACGATCAGACCTTCGGAGGAGGGGACCTGCGCGGTCTCCTTCAGCTCCTGGAGCTTGACGTTCCAGGTCTCGATCTGACGGGCCACGGGCACCACGAAGGCCACGCCCGGAGGGACCGTCTCGTCACTGATGGCGCCGAAGCTCTTCGATACTCCGACCTCGCCGTCTTCGATCACCACGCACGCCGTCTGTAGAAGGGCGAGCGCGAGAATCAGCAGAATCGCTCTGGATCGCTTCATGGATCCTCTCCTTTAATCTGGTGGTTCCGTGGAAAGAGGAGTGCAAAACATCTCGCGCGTCAAGCCACACGCCAACATGGGTGCGAATCACCTCGGTATTGGGAGGTGGGGGCCGCCTGCTGCGTTACCCTGCGGCCCAGCAGCCAGTCATTGGCAGCGGCGAGAGGAGAGAAGGTGGCGGAGACGCTTCGTATCGAGACGGAGGCCGGCGTGCGCTCCATCGTGCTATGCCGCGCGGCCGAGTACAACACCATCACACCGCTTTTTCGCGAAGAGCTGGACGCGGCCATCGAAGAAGCGGACCGAGACGGCGACGTGCGGGTGATCCTGCTCCGCGCCGAAGGTCCCGCCTTCTGCGCCGGCTACGGCCTCGACTGGGCGACGGTCGCCCAGCGCCAGGCGGAGAGAAGAGTGGAGGAGGGTGAAGAGGCGCGAGTCTGGGACTCGGTCGCCGATTTCCAGATGATGAGCCGCTTCGTAGAGACCTACATGAAGCTCTGGTATGCGAAGAAGCCCACCATCGCGGCGGTCCAGGGATGGTGCATCGGCGGGGGCACCGACCTGGTGCTCTGTGCCGACATCATCGTGGCCGGCGAGGGAGCGAGCTTCGGCTATCCTCCGTCCCGGGTCTGGGGCACGCCGACCACCGCCATGTGGGTCTACCGGATGGGTCTCGAGCGGGCCAAGCGCTACCTGCTGACGGGAGACGAGATCGAGGCGGACGAGGCCGCGGAGGTCGGCCTGATTCTCGAGGCGATTCCCGACGAAGAGCTCCAATCCCACGCCATGGCCCTGGCCCGACGCATGGCGCGGCTACCGCTCAACCAGCTGATCATGCTGAAGATGCTCTGCAACCAGACCGTCGAGCACATGGGCATGAGTTCGAGTCGTACCCTCGGCACGCTCTTCGATGGGATCGCGCGCCACACCCAGGAAGGCCTCGACTTCGTCAAGCGCGCAGGAGAGGTGGGTTTCCGTCAGGCTGTCCGGGAAAGAGACGATCCCTTCCAGGACTACGGCAGCCGGCCGAAGTAGGTCTCATCTCATTCCGGGATCAGGGGGTGGAAGAGCCGCATCCCCTCAACTAGGCAAACCTCCGGAGCTCGCGGCGGGCGATCACCATCTTGTGGACCTCGTCCGGTCCGTCGGCGAGACGCATCGAGCGGCCGTAGCGCCACATGGCGGCGACGGGAGTGTCGTCGGAGACGCCCAGCGCGCCCAGGGACTGAATCACCCGGTCCAGCACGTTCATCATCATGTTGGGCACGACGACCTTGATCATCGAGATCTCCTGTCGCGCCGCCTTCTTGCCCAGCGTGTCCATCTTGTGGGCGGCGTAGAGCGTGAGCAGCCGCGCCTGGTCGATCTCCATCCGCGAGGTCGCCACCCACTCCTGGACGAACTGCTTCTCGGCCAGCGGTCCTCCGAAGGCGACGCGGTGATTGGCGTTCGAGCACATGATCTCGAAGGCGCGCTCCGCGGCGCCGATGCAGCGCATGCAGTGGTGGACGCGCCCGGGGCCGAGGCGGGCCTGCGCGATCACGAAGCCGCTGTGCTCCGGGCCGAGCCGATTGCTGACGGGCACCCGGCAGTTCTCGTAGCGGATCTCGCAGTGACCGCCGCCGCCGGCGTGCCCCATCACCGATACCGAGCGGATCAGGTTGAAGCCCGGCGTGTCGGTCGGGACGACGATCTGGCTCTGGCGCTGGTAGGGAGGGGCGTCGGGATCCGTCGCCGCCATCACGATGGCGAAGCTGGCGCCCACCGCGCCCGAGGTGAACCACTTGTGCCCGTTGATCACGTAGTCGTCGCCGTCGCGATCCGCGCGGGCCTGAAGACCGGTCGGGTCGGCTCCCGAGACCTCCGGCTCGGTCATCGAGAAGCAGGACCGGATCTCCCCCTCGAGCAGGGGCTTCAGGAACCGCTCCTTGATCTCCGGGCTGCCGAACTCGGCGAGGATCTCGGCGTTTCCGGTGTCGGGGGCCTGGCAGTTGAACACGCGGGGTGCGATCGGGCTCCGGCCCATGATCTCGCAGAGCGGGGTGTACTCGAGGTTGGTGATTCCCGGACCGTGTTCCGGATCGGGAAGGAAGAGGTTCCAGAGGCCCAGTGCCTTCGCCTTGGCGCGCATCTCGGTCATGATGGGCGGCTCGAAGTGCGGATCCCCGGACTCCTCGACCTGCTGCGCGTAGATCCGTTCGGCCGGGTACACGTGCTCATCCATGAAGCGGAGGATCTGCTCCTCGATCAACTTGGCTCGGTCGGACATTTCAAACAGCATCGGATTTCTCCTCCTCAGGGGATCACGCTTACCTTGATGATTCCCGTGTTCTTCTGCAAAGCGAGGGCGAATGCGCGCTCGATGTCGTCGAGAGGGACGGAAACGCTGGTGAGGAGCGACGCGAGCTCGCGCTCGCGCGACAAGAACTCGATGGCATCGCTGAAGTCCGCGCTGCGCTCACCGTGGTGGTAGCAGTAGGACCAGACCAGCGAGACCTCCTTCATCAGCAGGGGGAGCGGGTTGAGCTGGATCGCTCCCGGGAAGAAGCCGAGCACCGCCACCGCCCCGCCCGGTCGAACTGCGGCGGCGCCGTCCCCGAGAGTGTCGGCGCTGCCTCCCACGGTCTCCAGCGCCATGTCGATGGGATGGCTGCGTCCCAGCCGGTCCAGATTCTCGGCGGTGGCTTCGGCTTCGGTGAGCACCCGGTCCGCACCGAGCCGCCGCGCCAGCTCCGCCTGATGTGGATAGCGAGCGGTGATCCAGATCTCTCCGGCGTGCATGGCTCGCGCCGCGAACAGCCCCATCAGGCCCACGCAGCCGGCGCCGAGAATCAGGATCCGGCTTTCCTTCTCGAAGCCTCCGCGGCGCAGTCCGTGGATGGAGACCGCCAGGGGCTCTGCCAGAGCGGTGATCTCCGGGCCGAGGTCGGCGGGGGCCGGGAACATCCGCCTCTCCGAGGCCACCATGTACTCGGCGAGTCCGCCGTCGGCCTGAATTCCCAGGAGCTGGCTGGATCGACACACCGGATCCCGCCCGCTCCGGCACTCGTCGCACTCTCCACAGCTTCGGAAGGGCTCGACCGCGACGTGCTCTCCGGCGGAGACTCGGCTCACACCCGGCCCCACCGCGTCGACGATTCCAGCGATCTCGTGGCCCGGCGTGAGCCCCGGCCTCATCAGGCCGCCGCGGAAGAGGTGCAGGTCACTTCCGCAGATGCCGCAGGCCGAGACGCGGACCCGCACCTCGCCGCGGCCGGGCTCCGGGATCGGGACCGACTCGATGGCCAGGGAGCTTCCGCTCTTCGAGACGGCGGCGCGCATGGTCGAGGGGGGCATGGGGAGCCAGAGGGTATCACTTGCGGGTCCCATCGCCGGTCTCGGACGTGGACGCGGCCGGGAGGATGGCCCATCGTGACGCGGTGCCCCAGGTCATCCTCCAGCCCGGCCGGGAGCGGTCAGTACGCCGGCGCCATCCCTGGCTCCTCTCCGGCTCCGTGGCGAAGGTCGAGGGTGATCCCGCCGCGGGGGACCTGGTCCGGGTGCTTTCGGCCGAGGGGGAGATCCTCGCTCACGGTCACTATT
>Ga0307423_1000507_pt1 | contig 26233 bp, 30 predicted proteins | sample SalMarWE160310MG_FD_202154 | JGI IMG/M metagenome (GOLD analysis project Ga0307423, IMG submission 202154) | Salt marsh sediment microbial communities from the Plum Island Ecosystem LTER, Massachusetts, United States - WE1603-10 | ecosystem: Environmental > Aquatic > Marine > Intertidal zone >... | reverse complement strand
TCCAAGCTACTAAGGGTCTACGATGGATGCCTTGGCGCTAGGAGCCGATGAAGGACGCGGCAGGCTGCGAAAAGCCCCGGGGAGCTGTCAAGCGAGCTTCGATCCGGGGGTGTCCGAATGGGGAAACCCGGCTGGGGTAATGCCCAGTCACTCCGGTCCGAACACATAGGACCGGTAGAGGGAACCGGGGGAATTGAAACATCTCAGTACCCCGAGGAAGAGAAAGCAACAGCGACTTCCCGAGTAGCGGCGAGCGAAAGGGAAAGAGCCTAAACCGGTGTGGTGGAATAGCCCGGTGGCGTTGCCACACCGAGGTCGTGGGACCTACCCGACAGATCGCCGGATCTGTCAAGGAGTTACAAAATCGAGCGTTAGCTGAACCTGTCTGGAACGACGGGCCGCAGTAGGTAACAGCCCTGTAGGCGAAGACGCATCGATCTCCTGGTGGAGTTCCCAAGTAGCACGGGGGATATCCCGTGTGAATCTGCGAGGACCACCTCGTAAGGCTAAGTACTTCCTAGCGACCGATAGTGAACTAGTACCGTGAGGGAAAGGTGAAAAGCACCCCGGTGAGGGGAGTGAAAGAGAACCTGAAATCGTGGACCTACAAGCAGTGGGAGGGGATCTTTGATCCCTGACCGCCTGCCTTTTGAAGAATGAGCCGGCGAGTCAGCGATACGTGGCAAGGTTAAGGCGTGTGCCGAAGCCGCAGCGAAAGCGAGTCTGAATAGGGCGTCTAGTCGCGTGTCCTGGACCCGAATCCGAGTGATCTATCCATGGGCAGGGTGAAGCGAGGGTAAGACCTCGTGGAGGCCCGAACCCACCAAGGTTGAAAACTTGGGGGATGACCTGTGGATAGGGGTGAAAGGCCAAGCAAACTCGGTGATAGCTGGTTCTCCCCGAAATAGCTTTAGGGCTAGCGTTGTGCGTTTCGCCATGGGGGTAGAGCACTGATTGGGCTAGGGGGCCAACAAGCTTACTGACCCCAGTCAAACTCCGAATCTCATGGCTTCAGAGCACAGCAGTCAGACTGCGGGGGATGAGCTTCGTAGTCGAAAGGGAAACAGCCCAGACCGCCAGCTAAGGCCCCTAAATCCGAACTTAGTGGGAAACGATGTGGAGTTGCCCAAACAGCCAGGAGGTTGGCTTAGAAGCAGCCATCCTTGAAAGAGTGCGTAACAGCTCACTGGTCGAGTGATTCTGCGCGGAAAATGTAACGGGGCTCAAGTTCGGTGCCGAAGCTGCGGGATTCTGTCATGTGCTCGGTCCATTCCCTTCGGGGTGTGGATCCAGGCGACAGGATCGGTAGGGGAGCGTCGAACAGCCCTCGAAGCGGCGGCGTGAGCCAGCCGTGGAGGCTGTTCGAGTGCGAATGCCGGCATGAGTAGCGAAAGAGGAGTGAGAATCTCCTCCGCCGAATGTCCAAGGTTTCCTGGGGAAGGTTCGTCCGCCCAGGGTTAGTCGGGACCTAAGGTGAGGCCGCAAGGCGTAATCGATGGACAACGGGTTGATATTCCCGTACCGCCTCGCGCGCGATCCGGCCAAACCCAGTGTGCTAAGGAAAGCCCTTCGGGGCCTACCGACCCCACTGGTAGTAGGCGAGCAATGGGGTGACGCGGAAGGGTAAGCGGACCCGGGCGTTGGTTGACCCGGGGTAAGTGTGTAGGGAGAGGTCCAGGCAAATCCGGACCTCGTGATTCCCGAGGCACGATGCCGAGCCGCTCTAGGCGAAGCCGCTGAACGCCCACGCCGCCGAGAAAAACCTCTAGCGAGTGCGCAGGCGCCCGTACCCCAAACCGACACAGGTGGACAGGTAGAGAATACCAAGGCGAGCGAGAGAACCCTGGTTAAGGAATTCGGCAAATTGGCCCCGTAACTTCGGGAGAAGGGGCGCCCCGGTAAGGTGAAGGACTTGCGTCCGGAGCTTGAGGGGGCCGCAGTAACCAGGCCCAAGCGACTGTTTACTAAAAACACAGGAGCGTGCTAAGTCGCAAGACGACGTATACGCTCTGACGCCTGCCCGGTGCCGGAAGGTCAAGCGGAGGGGTTAGCCGTAAGGCGAAGCTCTGAAGTCAAGCCCCGGTAAACGGCGGCCGTAACTATAACGGTCCTAAGGTAGAACCACTCTTTGTGCGAGAGTGACTGCCCTCCGCGATGGTGACATCGCGGGTTGCAGCTGGCTATATGCTGGAAACTCCGAGCATCCGACGGTACTCGTCTCTGTCACACCCTCTACGTAGGGTCGTGGCATGGACAGTGACAATCCGCTCGGTGCGGACAATCAGCAGGAAAGGCCAGATATCGAAGGGTGGATCGTCGGGTTCACCGATGGGGAAGGCTGTTTCTCGATCTCGGTGGTGCGCAACGCGACATGTCGACTCGGCTGGCAGGTTCAGCACGAGTTCGCCGTGACGCAGGCCGCGCCACCACGCTCGGCGCTCGAGCTCCTCAGGGAGTTCTTCGGGTGCGGGAGCATCATCGAGAATCACCGACGTGATGATCATCGCAGTTCTCTGATGCGTTTCTCTGTGAAATGCAGAAGGGATCTTGCTGAGATCATTGTCCCCTTCTTTGAACTACATCCACTTCTGACAGCCAAGCAAGGAGACTTCGAGAGGTTCAATCATGTTCTGCAGCTGATGCAGACAGGAGCGCACCTCGAGCACGAAGGGCTTCGAGCGATCGCCGCAATCACCGAACAGATGAATCGGCGCGGGCGGTCTCGATATTTGGAATCCTCAGAGGCCATACGCCAGCCATCTCGGTCCCGACGACCGTGATGAAGATATGGTCCACGCCTCATGGCGACATGGGGAGAACGTGAGCGAAATTCCTTGTCGGGTAAGTTCCGACCTGCACGAATGGCGTAACGACTTGGGCACTGTCTCAACCAGGGACTCGGCGAAATTGCACTGTGAGTAAAGATGCTCACTACCCGCGACAGGACGGAAAGACCCCGGAACCTTTACTGCAACTTGGCATTGGAGTCTGATATACGATGTGTAGGATAGGTGGGAGACTTGGAAGCGTCGGCGTCAGCTGGCGTGGAGTCACCGTTGAAATACCACCCTTCGTATAGCGGGCTTCTAACCTCGATCCGTTATCCGGATCAGGGACAGTACCTGGTGGGCAGTTTCACTGGGGCGGTGGCCTCCTAAAGTGTAACGGAGGCGCCCAAAGGTTCCCTCAGCCTGGTCGGCAATCAGGCGTTGAGTGTAAAGGCACAAGGGAGCTTGACTGCGAGACTTACAAGTCGAGCAGGGACGAAAGTCGGGCTTAATGATCCCATGGTGGCATGTGGAAGCGCCATGGCTCATCGGCTAAAAGGTACTCCGGGGATAACAGGCTTATCGCGCCCAAGAGTCCATATCGACGGCGCGGTTTGGCACCTCGATGTCGGCTCGTCGCATCCTGGGGCTGGAGCAGGTCCCAAGGGTCGGGCTGTTCGCCCGTTAAAGCGGCACGCGAGCTGGGTTTAGAACGTCGTGAGACAGTTCGGTCCCTATCCGTCGTGGGCGTAGGAGATTTGCGGGGATCTGTCCCTAGTACGAGAGGACCGGGATGGACGTACCTCTGGTGTGCCAGTTGTCCTGCCAAGGGCACGGCTGGTTAGCTACGTACGGACGGGATAAGCGCTGAAGGCATCTAAGTGCGAAGCCCACCTCAAGATGAGATCTCCCACCGTAAGGGTAAGGCCCCTGGTAGATGACCAGGTTGATAGGCCGGATGTGTAAGCACAGCAATGTGTTGAGCTGACCGGTACTAATCGGCCGAGGGCTTGGACTGAATCCAATCCCGCATACATGCTCGCTATGGAGTGCTCGGGGTGCCGAGCGCTCACCGGGTTTCCGGTGGTGATAGCGGCGGGGAACCACCCGTTCCCATTCCGAACACGGAAGTTAAGCCCGCCAGCGCCGATGGTACTTGGGGCTCACGCCCCTGGGAGAGTAGGTCGCCGCCGGACACATACGTGACAGATGGGCCGCCCTCATGGCGGCCCATTGCTTTGGAGGAACATGCCGAGGAACGAGAAGTCGAGCGTCGATGGACGAGCACATGGCCGGCGGATCGTCACCGGGAAGGGCACGACGCTTCCGAAGTGGCTACGCGAGGAGATCACGAGGGTCACTCGGAAGGAGCGGCTCGAGGAGACTCTCTATCTCCTGGACTCAGGCACCGATGCCTTCGCGTCGGGGCGTTACCGAAAGGCGTTCGCGCTACTGCTGAAAACGAAGGCTCTGTCTCCTCGTGCAGTGGCAGTCCGCGAGCTGCTCGGGTTGAGCGCGTATCGAGCGGGAATGTGGAAGGAGGCGCTCGCGGAGCTGCGCACCTACCGGCGACTGACGGGCGATACGGTCCACATGCCGGTCGAGATGGACTCGCTACGTGCCCTCCATCGGGACGCAGACGTTTCCAAGGTGTGGAGCGAGCTTCAGGAGCTCGGAGGTCGTCCTGCGACGTTGAAAGAGGCCCGCGTGGTGTACGCGTCTTTTCTGATCGACAACCAACGGCTTCCGGAGGCCTGGAACGTGATCAACCCCAAGAAGCTCGTTGAGAGCCCGTTCGAAGAGGACCTTCGTCAGTGGTTCGTGGCCGCGAGGACTGCTGCTCTCCTGGGCGACCGCGAAACGGCATCCAGACTTCTCAAGGCGGTCGAGCGGCACGATCCTTCGATGCCCGGCCTCGACGAATTGAAGGCCTCGATTCCGGGGATCTGAAGTAGGCTCAACCCACGGCATGGAGACGACGATGTCTATGAGTATGCCTGGGAAGAGGATGCTTCAAGGACGTGCTTCGCTGCGCCTCGCGATGACGGTCGGGATCATCGCCGTGGCTCTTGTTTACTGGGCCGTTCCGGCACTCGGTGTCTCGTTCGACGATCCGAATGTGTTCGGAATAGGGGAGGGGTGGGCCCCCCCAGCGGTTGTTGGTCCGGGATCCAGTCCCTATGCGGTCACCAGGCTTCAGGAACGCCTGACGGACCTCGGGTTCCGCCCCGGTCCGATCGACGGCCACTATGGAGGACCACTTCGCGCTGCAGTGATCGCGTTCCAGAAGGAGCACGACCTGGAGAGAGACGGGTTGTTCAGATCCTGGTACTGGGATCTGCTCGGTGACACGATCACTCTGGACGCGTCGGCCGATCCGAATCGGGTGGAGATCGATATCGGCCGCCAGGTGTTGTATCTGGTCGTGGACAACAGGGTCGCGACCGTTGTGCCCATCTCGTCGGGAAGCGGCGGAACCTATAGGGGTCTGTCAGGTGGTGCGTCTCGGGCTCGCACGCCCGAAGGGGCGTTCACGTTCTACCGGCACGTCAACGGGTGGAGGATTTCCTACCTCGGAGGTCTCTACGAGCCGTACTACTTCATGGGTGGCTATGCACTCCACGGATCGCTGAGTGTGCCGCCGTACCCCGCCTCCCACGGCTGTGTGAGGGTGCAGATCTCCGACATGAACTACCTGAAGAGCCAACTGGCAGTCGGTATGCCGGTGTTCGTGTACGGAAGCACGAAGACCCGTGATCAGGTCGTGCCAACCCTTACAGCCGACATGATGCTCACTGGTGCTGCCGAGCCGCCTGCAGCCAGTTCCTGATACCGGCGACCTGCATCGCCCAGTCGGTTCTCGCCGCATACCATTCGATGTCGTCGACGGCGTGCCCCTCGTCCAGGTACCTCTCTCGCGTGAAGTGCCGCAGCGCGTCGGCGGCCTGGTCGATATCGGTTCCGACAATCGATTGCACGAACCGAACCCAATCGTCCAGGCGACGTTCGGCCTCTGCAAGTGTCTCTTCGACGTGATACTCGGGCCCGAAGTGCGCGAACCCTATGAACGAGGGACGGCGTGCGGCCATCCTACGAATCTGCTGGACCTGAAGCAGTGGATCGAAGTCGGGTGGCGGGGTGACCGGTTCGACGAAGTGCCCGTGCGGATAGCAGAGCCCGACCGAATCTCCCACGAACATGCCACCACTCTCGGAGTCCTGAAAGACGACATGGTGCTTGGCGTGGCCCGGGGTGTACATGACGTCGAGGTATCTGCCACCACCTAGTGGCACCGTGTCGCCCTCATCGAGCACCCAGAGGCGCGCTTCATCCACCGGCTCGATGGTGCCCCAGTTGGTCGTCAGCCACTCCTCGCCGAACACAGAGACAGCGGATTCCCAGAGACGCTGCGGGTGGGCGAGATGCCGGGCGCCACGTGTGTGCACACCGACGCGCGCGTTTGGAAACATGCGCGCCATCTGGCCGGCGCCGCCCGCATGATCGAGGTGGATGTGTGTTACGACGAACGCAGCGAGGTCGTCGACGCCCAGTGCCTCGAGCGCATCCGTGAGATGACCGAGTGTCGCTGATGGTCCGACTTCGACCAGTACCCGTTCGGGCGTGTCGAAGAGGTAGCAGGCAAGGCGCTCTGGTTCTTCTTCCATCCATGCGTCGATCGCATATAGTCGGTCTCCGATCTTCGTGGCGCGTGCATCGACCATGCCGCCACTCTAGAGGTCGATCTGTCCCAGTCGGCTGATACGGTCGCAGGGTGCCCGCCTTCCCCGGAAAGGCGTTCTCATGGACATGAACCTCGTACTCCTCAACGGACACCTCGCTGCCCCGGCCGAGGTTCGGGAGTTCGAATCTGGTACCCGACTCGTCAGATACCTCCTGACGGTGCGCAGTGAAACGCCCCGCAGACGCGTCGATGTGATTCCCGTGACGCTGTGGGATCCGGCCGATGACCTGGTCGACGACGCACCGGGAGCCGGAATCCCCCTCTGGGTGACGGGGAGCGTGCAGCGGCGCTTCTGGGAGGGGCCGGACGGGCGGCGCAGCCGTCTCGAAGTCGTAGCAACCCATGTTGCGGGAATGCCCGAAGAGTATGCGCATGCGTGACGTTCGACCTTGATGCGGCAGGGCGGTTACTGTCTTGGCATGGTTCGGATCGCCGCAGCAACGGCCTCGGAGCACGCCTCGGCCGCCGCCCGACATGTTGCCGACGCAGGAGGTAACGCCGTTGATGCCACGGTTGCGGCCTCCATCGTCGGGATGGTGTCGGAGCCTGGGGTGGTGTCACTCGGGGGTGGCGGATTTTTGACGATCTGGCCCCCCGGTGGTCGACCGGCAACGATCGATGGATACGCCGCCATGCCGGGTATCGGACAGGATCCTTCGCGCTTCGGAGGGGGCGTGTTCGATGCGTGGATGGCCTACGGCGGGGGGATGACGACGACGGTCGGGCACGGGTCGGTAGCCGTCCCGGGAGCCTTGGCGGCATGCGAGACTGCCGTTGAGCGGTATGGGGCGGTGCCGTGGGAAACGGTGATTGCACCGGCCATCGAGCTGGCCGATGAGGGGTTTCCGATGTCGATGGCGGCATACCGGTATCTGTCCCACTGCCACGACACGATCTTTGGATGGCACGGATCCAGCTTCAGGGCACTTCACACCGAAGAGGGGACGCTGATCGAACCCGGCGGGACCGTTCGCATCCCTGATCTCGCCGACAGCCTCAGAACGATCGCCTCTGAGGGAGCCTCCGTGTTCTACCGGGGATCGCTTGCAGAACGGATCGTCGACGATATGGACGCCGGTGGGGGTCTTCTCACGATGGAGGACCTCGCCAGCTACCACGTCGAGACCCGCCTTCCCCTTCAGGTACGAACGGGCGGGTGGGAGGTCGCCACCAACCCGCCACCCGCCGTTGGGGGCACCACACTCGCGGCGCTCTTGTTGCTGATGAGCGGAGAACCTCGAGGGTCGTGGACGCAGACCGCCTTCTCTCGCCTCGTAGCTGCCCAACTGGCCGTCTTCGGGTACCGTCGCGACAGGCTGGACCACAGCAGCGACTTCGTGAGAGACGCGGATGCGCTCCTCGAGACCATCGGGCGTGTCGGCCCGGAGTGGGCGTTGCGTTCGCCCTCGACGATCCACACCTCGGTGGCCGATTCGGATGGTCTCGCCTGTGCTGCGACGTTCTCCGCCGGGTACGGCTCGGGTGTCATGGCTCCGGGCACCGGTATCTGGCTCAACAACTCTCTGGGTGAGATCGAGCTGAATCCTGAGGGGTTGCACTCGACTCGGCCGGGTCGGCGCCTGATGTCCAACATGGCCCCGACGGTTGCCCGGACGGCCGATGGGGCCGTCGTCGCGATTGGATCTCCTGGGGCCGATCGCATCACAACCGCGATTCTCCAGTCCTTCCTGAACTTCTCGAACCTCGAGATGTCGCTGTCGGAAGCAGTGGAACAGCCCCGGCTGCACGTGGAGTTCTCCGAGGAGGGGGCCCGCGTCGCGTTCGAACCGGGAGTGGAGCTTGGCCCGATCGACCTACCGATCCGGCCCTTTGATCACCCGGACATGTTTTTCGGGGGAGTTGCTGCAGCAGCCCTCCATCCCGACGGAACTTTGGAGGCAGGCGTCGATCCGAGACGGTCAGGTCACGCACTGGTGACGGGTTGAACTGCACAGCTGTGTTTTCCCAGGTCCAGTGCTCTTGACATCGGGGGTACCGTGGGGGCACCCACGACCAGAAACGGAGGCTCCCATGCAGTGGTTCTGGACCGATGATCTTGCCGCAATGCTCATCGAGCATGGTCTGGTCGGTCCCGAACGCCTGAACGCATGGACCAGCCGGCCGGTTGCGTATTCGGCACCGGATGAGGCGGATCGGCTCGAGATGGCCCGGCATCTCATCGGCGACGTAGCAGACACCGACGCGGCGTGAGATCGTGAAGCGCCAGTGGCTGGGGTGGGGAATCGTCATGGTCGTCGCGGTCGTGTTCGTTCGTCTTGGTTTCTGGCAGATCTCGCGTCTCCATGAGCGAGAGGCCTCCAATCGGCAACTCGCGTCCAATCTCGCGGATCCTGTCGTTTCCCTCGAGGAGATTCTGTCCCAGAGCGGCGACGTCGAGTATCGGCATGTGACCGTAACGGGGGAGTACGTCCCCCGATTCGAGGTGCTGCTCCGCAACCGGTCATACGAGGGCCAGCCCGGATATCACGTGCTCACCCCTCTGAAGCTCACTTCGGGCATGACGGTGCTGGTCGACCGCGGGTGGGTCCCCATCGGCATCGAAGGACCACCGGTGACGCCTCCACCTCCCGAAGGGTTCGTCGAGGTCACCGGTGTGATCCGAACGTCCAAGACAGCGGGATCGGGGCTCGGACCGAAAGACCCCGCTACCGGTACGTTGACGGCGGTCTTCTGGCCCGACCTGGAGCGACTTGCAGGGCAGATGCCGGGCTCTCTCGAACCGGTGTATGTAGAACTCAGATCCCAGGTTCCTGCGGGAGGTGGCGACCAGCCCATCCCGGCAACCGACCCGATACTCACGAACGGACCGCACTTGTCGTATGCGGTGCAATGGTTCGCGTTCGCTCTGATCGCCATCATCGGGTACTTCCTCCTCACCCGGAAGCGTCGCCCGGTCGCTCGAGAGACCTGATACTGCTCCGATTCGTCGACTGCGGCTAGCATCTGTCACGTGACGAAAAAGCTGCAGCGATGTGCCTGGTGTGGGGGAGCGCTGCCCCGGCAGCAGGCCTTGGGGCGCCCACGCGTCTACTGCAAGCAGGGGTGCCGTCAGCAGGCACACATCGCTCGCAAGCTGGCCGCGACTCGGGGACTCAAACCGGATGAGGTTTTGGTCTCGAGAGCCGCGCTGGAGGAGCTCCAGGGTCTGCTGTACGGGCTCCAGACGGCCCTCGAGGACGTTGAGGGGGATCTCGTATCGGTCGGTGGTACCGATCAGGCGTACCGTGAGGCCTTCGACTGGCTGCGCCGAGCGTGCCTTCCCCTTGCCGACCTCTGGATCGAGCCGCGCGCCCTCTAGACCTTCTCGAAGCTCGTGCCCGATGCCGACTCGACCACGTAGCAGTGTCCTTGGAGGCCGGTCGCATCGTGGAATCCGTCTTCCACACTAGAGATGAAGTCCTCAGCACCCGTCCGCTCGATCAGTGCGATCGCAGCGCCCGCGTACCCGCCTCCGGTGAGTCGTGCACCGTAGCATCCGATCGACGACTGAGCAGCCTGCACGATGGCGTCGAGGGGCCGACTCGACACGCCAAGGAGGTCTCGTAGGGAGACGTGGCTTTCACTCATCAACCGACCGAGCTCGACGAGCCGCCCCTTGTCCAGCGCTTCCGCAGCGGCGCGCGTGCGCTCGTTTTCCGTAACGACATGTCGAGCGCAGCGCAGGAGGGACTGCTCGATCCGCCCCTCGTAGCCGTCAAACTGAGTGGAGCTGAGATCGCGAAGCGATGAGCATCCGAGTTCACCGGCGGCCGCCGAGCATTGTGATCGGATGCGGTTGTAGCCTGCCTCGACGAGGTTGCGGCGCGTCCCCGTGTCCATGACCACGAACGCGGCCTCGGCGGGGATCGCCAGGTAGGACGTCTCGAGGTCCCGACAGTCGATGAGCATCGCGTAGCCCTTGCGCGCGGCGGTCGCGACGAGAGGATCCATGATCCCGCTCTGCACGCCCACCCACTCGTTCTCAGCTCGCTGTGCAATCTCGGCGAACGAAGCAGGGTCCCATCCCAGATCTGCAACCTGCGAGAAGACTGCGACGATGGCAACCGTCAGTGCACCTGAGGAGGAGAGCCCTGCTGCCATTGCAACATCGCTGGTGATGATTCCGTCCCAACCTTGGAGTTTGTTACCTGACTGCTCCAGGGCCCACGCGACGCCCTTGACGTACTCACCCCATCCTTGTGACCGCACCAGCTCGTCGAGATCGATAGAGACGTCGTCGACGAAGGCCTCGGATCGCAGTCGGACAATGCGATCGTCTCGGGGTCGAAAAGCGATCCAGATCGCACGGTCGATTGCCGTCGGCAGGACGAGGCCCCCCGTGTAGTCGGTGTGGTCGCCGATGAGGTTGATTCGACCCGGTGATCTCACGAGACCCGACGGTTCGCGTCCGTACTTGGTTGTGAAGAGCATCGTCGCGCGTTCGCGCCCGGGCATGATCACTCCTTCCCGACGGGCTACGTTAGTGCGAACAGAACACCACAACGCCGCCGGATGACCGGCGGCGTTGCACAAGACTGGCTCAGACTACGCCGGCGCGTCCGCCTGCTCGGCGATCTTCTCGTGAACCTCTTCCATGTCGATGTCCCGAACCTGTGTGATCAGGTCTTGCAGCATCGGCTCGGGAAGTGCTCCCGGCTGTGAGAACAGAATGACCTTCTCGCGAAAGACCATGAGCGTGGGGATGGAGCGAATGCTGAAATAGCCTGCGAGTTCCGGCTCGGCCTCGGTGTCGACCTTGCCGAAGACCATGTCGGGGTACTGCTCAGACATCTTCTCGAAGACCGGACCGAACATCTTGCAGGGACCACACCACTCGGCCCAGAAGTCGATGAGAACCATGTCGTTGTCGAGAACGGTCTGTTCGAAGTTGTCTTTGGTCAAGGTGACAGTTGCCATTGTTGCTCCAGTGAATCGATACCCGGTGGGGGTATCATGATAGCCTTCCAAGTCTTCAACACCAGAACCGGCTCGAAGATTCCCGGTCCCGGCGATCAAGCGCACAGTGAAGGCCTCCCGCAGCACCAGAGCTTTGAGGATGGGGCAGCATCGCTCGATCCTATGAAACCGGGTCTCCAACGCGTAGATCGAATCGACGCGAGACCTCGTCCGAACGTTGGACCGCACCCGGGTGGCGTCTCGCACTGCGAGCGGCTCGGCGTTCGGTGGTCGATGGCGTACACTAACGTCACGTGACGGTTCTAAGCGCTTGCTGAGGTGCACGCGGAGGAGGGCCCATCGGGCCACTTGCCGCAGCGATGTGCCCACGCTCTGCCGTATACGAAGAAGTCGACCTTCATGGGCCTCAGCGGCACGACTGCCGTACACGACGAGGTCGACCTTCTCGTGGGCCGAAGCGGCGCGACTCCCGCGCCAGGCGACTCCTCGAGTTCGCGGTCGCACCGGCCAAGCGGAAGACAGTCTTTGCCCGTATGGCGCAGGAGATGGCCCCGACGTCGCTCGCAGAACCGGGGCCGAGCTAGCCATGTGCGCCCATAATCCTCGTTATGTCGAGTTGGCTCGTAGCCGACCAACTCCGTCCGTCGTGGCCTTGGAAGGCTGTTGTGAAACCCCTCCCCGCTTCGCTTTTGCGCGGTGCTGGGGCTCCGTGCAATGGAAGGCATGCTGGTCAGTGGGCGACGACGACCTGGATCTCCCCCCACGCAACCCAGGAGGGGCTTACGAGCGTTTCGACTCGTATGGCGTCGATGGTGGGCCACGATCCGTCGTTCTCGAGCACGAGGGTGTCCCCGTCGGACGTGAATCCAGAGAGTGTTCCAAGCTCGACGAGAGCCTTGGAACCGATCGGAGATCCGAGGACGCGATGCGTGGTGTTTCCCGCCGGGTACTGAGCGACGATCAGCGTCACCGTGGCGACGTCGACCGGATCGAGATCGATCTCGATCCACTGTGGCGCGAAATCGCCGGCTGACCATGACGTCCCGGGATCCCCGTCGACGGCGAGGTCCGCGGGCTTGCCGGACTCTGAGCGAGATGCCGTTGCAGGCATGCCATATGCAAGATTGCCACCGTCTGAGGTGAAGCCAAGGAGCGAACGGTCTTCGTAGTACGCCCGAATGAACCCTGTGAATGTGTAGGGCTCGGACTCGGGGAGGACATGGTCGGGGTGGTCGACCCAGGACTGGAACAGGATGTGCACAGGGTGGACGCCGTTCTCGTCTTCCAGTCGAAGCACCCTCTCCCCCATCACCTCGATATCGACCTGGTCGCTGGGATCTGCGGCATTTCCGATGTAGATCATGCCCACTGGTACTCCGAACTCGTTGCCGAAGGCGACGAGCTCCTCAACCATCGATGGCCATTCCGTGCGAGACCAGTCGACATCCAGATGAAGGAAGGCCAGATCATACCCGTTGACAGCCCGAAACGTCTCGAGCCATTCGCTGTACGTCGACACCTGCACGGGGTGGGGTGTCGGCTCCGTGTCGCCGACGACGACATCGGGGAAACGGGACCCCATCAGATCGATGTAACGGCCGACCTCCGCGGCCACCTTCTCGGCGGACCAATGGCACGCGTTCGGAGCGTCGTATATCGATCCGAAGTAGTAGGGCTCGTCGAGCGCGATCAGATCGAGTACTCCCCCCGCCTTCGCTATTCGATCGGCGATCAGCCGGCCCTCATCGGAGCCGGCGAAGCTCTCGATACCCGATCCGCAGCCCTGGGGGTCGAGTGGCCCTGCCTCTACGGCCAGCAGGAGGCCGCGGCGTCGTATGTCGGCGATAGCCGTTGCGAGTTGCTGGTCCGTGGCTCCGTACGCCACCCACTCGCCGTAGAGCTTGAACACTTGGAGATGAGAAGCAGCGACGCTCCAGTCGGCGTTGGGGATGAAGAGTCCCATGAAGTCACTCGAGCCGATGAATGGCCGCCCGGGCCCTGTCGGCAGCGGTGGAAGCGGCGCGAACCAGGAAAGCTCTCCAGCGGTATCCGGGAGCGCGGGCAGCGTCGTAGTGGGGTCGGTGTTCGTTGGGACCGTGGTGGTAGTCGAGGTCGACGCCGACGTGTCTGGCGGCGATGTCACCTGCGTCGTCGGGAGACCGCTTTCCGCAGAACACGCACTGGCCGCAAGGACGACACACAGAAACCAGTAGCGCATCGGCGGAATGCTACCCGGGAGCGTCCGACGCCACGGGGTGGAAGTGCGATCGGTGGTCCTCACCGAGTGCCACCTGCTAGTCGCTCCCGTTCTCCCCCACCAGGGCAAGGATCTCCTCAAACTCGGCGCCGGCGCGCACGAGATCGGCGACGCTCGCACCATCGAGCGTGGTTCGAGGATGCGTCCACCAGTCGATGCGTGCCCACACGTCGTTGAGAAGGGGTTCGCGTCCGACGCCCTCGATGACGTGCCCTCGGTGAACCTGGAATGCGGGCCAGGCCGGACCGGCAGGTCCATCCACACGGATGAGCTGCCCGACTTCCGGCGGCTGAGCGAGGAGGCCCCGAACATCTCTCCAACTCAGGTAGTGGCCTGCCGACCAAAGCGTGTGCAGCGAGTGTGTCATCGTGGCCTATTCTCCCGCATCCGCCGATGAATGGCGTCAAGTATCTTACGGTGCCCGCACGAGAGCGGTCAGAAGACAAAGCGGCCGATCGCATCGAGGGTGGCACGCTCACCCGCCGTCAGCGATCTCTCCGGCAAGCACACCTGGAGTTTCTCATCGAAGCGGGTGAGAATGACACCGGCGTGGTCGGTGTCCACCGCAAGGATCTCCGACGCGGTTCCTGCTTCTCTCAGCGCATCGTGGAGTCGTTGCGAGCCATCGAACGGAAGGATCGTGTCCCTCGTGCCGTGCAGCAGGAGAACCCGGGCACTTGATCGCTTCTCCGCCAGTTCCAGCGGGGGCCGGCTCGCCGTGGCTATCGGGATCGCATACTGGCCGGCCAGGCCCGCGACTCTCTGGAATGGCGAATGCGGACGATCGAGGACATAGCCCAGCGCAGCCCTTGCCCCTCTGGACCATCCGATCAGGCATCTCCGATTCGCGGTTCCAAGGTCCCGTGCCCGTTCGACTGTCCAATCGACGGACGCTCGGAGTGCAGTTAGGCCCCCATCCTCTGAGGTTGGAGACCAGTCGGGAACGATCACGACTGCGCCGCGCGTGGCCAATGCGACAGCCAGCGGTCGCATCACCGCTCGGGTGTTGGGCGTGATGCCATGCCAGAGGAGCACAACAGGAGCATTGTCTGCGTCGGCGGGCACTAGAGCGTCGGCGTAGTAGTCCGAGTAGTACCGCTCAGTTCTGATGGCGATCACGATGGCCCTCCAGAGGAGGATTGTACGTTCGATCCGATTTGGTCCGGTCGACGACTATCTCTCGTGTGACCGACCGGGGGTTTGGCGCGCTGCAAGTATGTTTCTCGGTGCCGGCGCTGCCGCTGGTGCTCCTCAGCTGCTGATCCTCGCCAACCATCCGGCCACGCGACCGTCCTGTCCGGCGAGAACGACGCCCGCGACGAAAACCCCAATAGCGGATCCGGTGACTCTGAGCGCTCGGCGCAGACGTGGCGGATCACCAAGAGAGGCCCGTGCAAGCGCCACCGCGAAGGCGGGAATCAGCACTCCAAGCGCATAGGCACCGAGGAGGAGCACGGACGACGGTGTCCGCTCCCCCGCTGCCTGCAGGATGTCCCCCAGCACTCGCCCCACGCACGGCTGCCATATCCAGCCAGCGAGGGCTCCGGGGATGAATGCCAACCATGTGTACGCTCGAGTGTCGCTTCTGATCCACGCGCCGAACATGGCGAGTGCAAAGAGGGCGAGGATGACTGCCACCCATCTCGTGGCCGGGACAGGGACGAGACCCGCAGCACGAACCCACATCGCGGCCAGCGTCGCGAGCACCGCGCTGATGGTGGCAGTGGTTGGGCGTCGCGCGGCAAGGGCTACGGCCACGACGGGCACGATGAGCGTGAGAGAGCACGGCAATACCGTGCTGCGTAGCCCTTCAACGAACGCCTGTATCACGTCGATCCGAGCAGCGCAGTGACCGTCTGCTCCAGCTCGTCGTAGGCGCCTTCTCCGATGTGATCGAACCGGATGCGGCCCTGTTGGTCGATCACGTAGGTACGCGGCCAGTATGCGGTTCCACCGCTCTGCCACGCCCAGAAGCTCTTGTGGTTGGTGTCGATAGCTATCGGCCACGTGACACCCAGACGGTCTGCAGCTTCCTGGATTGCCACAGGGTCCTTCTCGTAGTCGAACTCAGGCGAGTGGACTCCCACGATCTCGAGACCTTGCCCTTGGTACTTGGCGTAGAGGTCTTGAAGGTACGGGAGCGTGGCCCTGCAGTTGCTGCACCCGAACGTCCAGAACTCCACGATGACGACGTTTCCTCTGAGATCGGCAAGACTCGAGACGTCCGATTGCAGCCACCCATCGATCCCCACCAGTCTCGGGGCATCTCGAAGGATCGGCGGCAGCGTGGTCGTGGTGGTAGGCGAAGTCGTGCGTGTCGTGGCTGCGACCACCTCCGCTTCTGTGCTCTTGGGGCCCAGTGCAACGGCAACAACCACGATCCCGATCGTGATCAACCCCGCAATGGCAGCAATCCGCGCACCACTCACGCATCTCCTTTCGCTGGTCCATGCTGTCACAGCAGCTCTAATCTGTCTCGACAACAATCACGAAACATGAGCCTCTACCCAGAGCTCTCCTGGTCCAGGCCGGGACCGTGGTCCCCTCGGCGTGTCCTTCTTCGACTCCAGATCACTCTTGGCGGCCAGGTTGCTGCGAGGTTGAACCGCCGGTCTAACTGGTCCAAATGGGAGCCTCGAGCCACTCCGGCGACCCCACACGGTGATTTCGCGGAACCAATCGTTCTCCCACAGCGCGCGGGGTATCTCCTACCCGGAGATAATCCGGCGAACATCGAGATCGCCTATCAGCAGTATGAGGTTCTCGCCGAGTGCTACCGCAATGCCGGCCTTGAGATCTCTGCTGCTCCGAATCTCGACCAGTTCATCGCTGCCAGGCAAGCAGGCAGCTCCGGATGGTCCCCACAGTCCGAGGCCATCAGGCAGATCGGAACCGAGGCCACCACCGCTGCAGAGAAGGCCTGTCACATCCCGACGCCAGGCGAGCTCAACGTCTCCGGCTGAAGCGTCAGATGGGCAGCTCCAGGGCCTGCTCACCACACAATCCTTCGAAGTCCACCCAGTTAGCCTCGGAACTGCCCTGAAAGCTCGTTCAGAGATCGAATCTCGACGTCGGGGACGGGCGTTCCCCGAGGTCGTACGCCTCCGACCCGGTTGATCCACACGGAGGTGAGTCCTGAGGCTTTGGCCCCGACAATATCCGACGCAAGGCTGTCGCCGACGTGCCACACCGAGCGGCCCTCGACTCCCATCGCCTGGATCGCCGTCTCAAACGGAAGGGTGTCAGGCTTCGCAGTGCCCAACTCCCCCGAGATGACGACTGCGTCGAACGCCCCTTCGATTCCAACAGCCCGCAGCTTCTCGCGTTGCGTGTCAGAGGCACCGTTTGTGATCAAAGCTATCGGCACGCTCGCGACAGCGATATCCGCCAGCAGGACTCGAGCGTCGTCATACAATCGCACCGACTCCCGCATCGCTGCCAGATGGGTCGACGCTGCGAGCTCGGCGAGTCGTTGGTCATTCGCACGACACGCCTCGAGCGTTTCACACCACACCTCGAGTGTCAGGTCGGCGCCGGTCAATCGGCCCACGGTCCAGTCGAGTTCGCGTAGCGGCCACAAACGCTCCCAGACGAGCGCGTTCGCCAGCCGCAGCTTCGCCATCGATAGTGAGCCGGATGTAGCCGCAACCGCCCTGCACGCCGCGTCGATGGCGCCGCCAAGTCCGCTGAGATCAAGCAGCGTGTCATCGAGATCGAGCGTGAGGGCCTCGGGAGTCGCCATTGTCCTCACGAGTCAGCTCGCTCAACCCATGCGTCTATCTCAACCAGCTGGCCGGAATGTCCCAACCCGGCCACACCGAGCAATGTCGCAGGAGGCACCTCGCTCTCGAACCACTCGGCGACCGCCTCCCAGGCCTCCAGAAGGAGCGTGTGATCGCCGGCCACATACACCCGCACCTGGTGCACGTCCTTCCTGGTGAAGCCATGAACAAAAACCAGCAGCTCGAGGTTGTCGAGACACTGTCGGGCCTGCGTACGGACCCCTGCGGCCACCCTTCCCTCTGCGTTCAGCGGTACCTGGCCCGCCACATACAGACGATCGCCCACGACATCGGCGTACCGGTATCGGTCGGTGAGTGGCAGCCCTGCCCGTTTCTCGTGCTCGTTCATGTCGGTTGCTCACCGTCGACCAGCATCTCCACCGCTCGGGCCGCTCGCCGTTCCCTGGTCTCCGATCGTTTCGCCGACGCGACCCACATCAGGAACCGTCGTTGGTCTGAAGGACTCGAGGAGTCGAACTTCGCACGCGCCGCCCCGTCCTCCTTCAGGGCACGCCCGAGTTCGACAGGCATACTCCAGTCACGCTCGGCATCAGGTATCAGATCCCACGACCCGTCGGCCTTCGCTGCATCGAGCACCAATCGCCCCGGATTCGCCAGCCTCCCCTCGACCACAAGGCGGTTGATCCGACGCTTGTTCGATGCCGACCACATGCTCCCGGGTCGTCTGGGCGTGAAGCGCCGCATGTACCGAGTGTCGTCGATACTCTGGATCAGTCCATCGATCCACCCGAAACACAGCGCTTCGTCAACCGATTCATCATAGGAAATGCCCCCTCCACCACCCTTTCGATAGACGAGCCATACCTCGCGCTCGGTGGCGTGGTTGGCCGCCAGCCATCGTCGCCATGCAACGCTATCCGGGCCATCAAGGCGGGGTTCCGTCACGAATCGCCTCCCGATTCTCAATGGTTCATCGTACTCAGACGGCGTGTTTCTCCCGTGCGTAGACTCGGAAGGCGACGACAGCTTTCCCGAAGGAGGTACCCATGGGAAAGAAGATTCTGATGCTCGTCGGCGACTTCGTTGAGGACTACGAGGTCATGGTCCCATTCCAGGCGCTGCTGGCGGTCGGCCACGCTGTGGACGCCGTCTGCCCCGACAAGACGGCCGGGGACACGGTTCGCACAGCAGTGCACGATTTCGAAGGCGACCAGACGTACAGCGAGAAGCCTGGTCACAACTTCGCACTCAACGCGACGTTCGCCGATGTGAACGCCGAGGACTACGACGCTCTCGTCATCCCCGGAGGCCGGGCTCCCGAGTACATCCGGCTGAATGCGAAGGTGCTGGACATCGTCCGTCACTTCGATGCCGCTCGGAAGCCGATCGCGGCGATCTGCCACGGTCCGCAGGTGCTCGCGGCAGCGGGAGTTCTTGGTGGCAGGGAATGCGCCGCCTACCCGGCGGTCGGTCCGACCGTCACGGTGGCCGGTGGAACCTACATGGACATTCCCGTCGACACGGCCCATGTCGAGGGAAACCTGGTGAGTGCCCCTGCATGGCCGGCACATCCCGACTGGATCGCCAAGTTCCTCGATCTGCTCGGAACCAAGATCGAGCACTGAGGCTTCACCGGGGTCGGGCCACCGACCTCGGTGGATCCATCCCCACAACCCGGTGTGGCTCATAGGGCGCTTCTAGGGTCGCGATCTCTTCGTCGCTCAACTGGAGTTCCACGGCGGCGACCGCGTCGTCCAGGTACGCCAGCTTCGTCGCGCCGACGATCGGTGCGGTGACCGCCGATCGAGACAGCAGCCACGCGAGCGAGATCTGAGCGGGTGCCACTCCCCTGTCCCCCGCGACCTTGCGTACCGACTCGATCACCGCCCAGTCGGAAGGGTGCCCGTACCAGAGCTGATCGAGTCCGTCGGTGGCCGAACGCACCGTCGAGTCGTCGCCCAGACTGGTTCGAGTCCCCGCAAGCAGGCCACGGGCCAGCGGCGACCACGGGATCACGCCGAGACCCTCCTCATCGCAGAGAGGCAACATCTCCCGCTCTTCCTCTCGATAGATCAGGTTGTAGTGATTCTGCATCGAAACGAACCGTGCCCACCCGTTGCGCTCTGAGACCGAGAGCGCACGCATCAGTTGATATGCGTACATGGAGCTTGCACCGATGTAGCGCACCTTTCCCGACTGGACGAGATGGTCGAGCGCCGCGAGCGTCTCTTCGATCGGGGTCGAGGGGTCCAAACGATGGATCTGATACAGGTCGATCGTCTCGACGCCAAGCCGGCGGAGGCTTGCTTCGCATGCCTGCACGATGTGCTTGCGGGACAACCCGCCCATGTTTGGTCCGTCCGACATGGGGAAGAAGACCTTGGTGGCGAGCACGATCTCATCGAGGTTGGCGTACTCCCGAAGCCATCGGCCGGTCACCTCTTCGCTCACGCCCAGCGAGTACATGTCCGCGGTGTCGAAGAACGTGATTCCAAGCTCCAGGGCCTTGCGGAAGAAAGAAGCGGAGGCATCGGAGTCCAGCACCCACTGTCGCCACTCTGGCGTCCCATAGGACATGCATCCGAGTGCGATGCGAGAGACCTGAAGGCCGGACGCCCCAAGTGTCGTATATTGCATGCGACGGAGCCTAGGCCTCGATTCAGCGAATACCTGCAACCTCGGTAGCCTGGCTCTGTGAAGCTCCACTTCCTGGGCGCAACGGGGACAGTGACAGGGTCCAAGTACCTGCTGGAGGACACCGGGTCCCGCATCCTCGTCGACTGTGGCTTGTTCCAGGGTTACAAGCATCTACGGAAGCGGAACTGGGCCCCGTTCCCCATCGACCCGTCCTCGATCGACGCCGTCGTGATCACGCACGCCCACCTCGACCACACGGGCTATCTGCCCCTTCTCGTCAAGAACGGGTTCTCGGGACCCATCTACGCAACACCGGCGACAGCTGCCCTCGCCGGCATCTTGCTGCCCGATAGCGGGCGTATTCAGGAAGAAGACGCCGAGTACGCCAACAAGAAGGGCTACTCGAAGCACGCGCCGGCCCTGCCCCTCTACACCGAAGCCGATGCCCTCTCCTCATTGACACACTTTGTGCCCATCGAGCTACACCATGACATACAGCTCGGGACGGATGTCTCTTTCCGGTATCTTCGGGCAGGGCACATCCTCGGCGCAGCGATGGTCCAGCTCCAGGCCGACGACACGACACTTGGCTTCACCGGGGACTTGGGCCGTTTCGACGACCCCGTCATTCCCCCGCCTGAACCCGGACTCGATGTCCAGCATCTCGTGTGCGAATGCACGTACGGCAATCGGCTCCATGAACACGAGGATGTCGGCGAGCGTCTTCGAAACATCATCACCCAGACGGCAGAGAGGGGCGGCATCGTCCTCATTCCTTCCTTCGCCGTCGGTCGTGCGCAGTCCGTTCTATACCTCGTACACAGCCTCATGGAGAAGGGCTCGATTCCGAAGATGCCTGTCTACCTGAACAGTCCGATGGCGGTGCAGACCACCGACCTCTACCTCCGATTTCCCCACGACCACCGCCTTGGCGGGGCAGAGATCGCTGACATCGAGCACGACATCCACCTCGTGCGATCGGTCGACGAGTCCAAGGCGCTCAACCATCTCGAAGGCCCTGCTGTGATCGTCTCGGCATCGGGAATGCTCACAGGCGGGCGCGTCCTCCATCACCTGATCTTCATGGCACCGGATCCGCGCAACACCTTGGTCATGGTCGGCTATCAGGCGGCAGGGACCCGAGGCAGGCGGATTCTCGACGGCGAGCAGAAGGTCAAGGTGCACGGCCAGTGGGTTCCGATCAACTGTCGCGTCGAGGACATCGGTGGACTCTCGGCGCACGCCGACGCTGATGAGATCCTGCATTTCTTGGGCACGTTGGCACACCCACCACAATCGATATTCCTCACGCACGGTGAACCGGACTCGGCCGAGGCGCTTCGAGTGCGTATCCAGAACGAACTCGGCTGGGAGGTGGAGACGCCCGTCCTGGGTGAGACCGTCAGTCTGTAGAGTGCCCGGATGCAGCGAGGCGACCTTCAGGCTCGATCCTGCCCATCTGGCCGGACTGGTAGTCGGAGATCGCCTGAGCGATCTCGGCCCGAGTATTCATGACGAAGGGTCCGTACCGAACGACCGGCTCGTCGATGCGTGGGCCGGCTCCCACCATGGCTTCGAGGCCTCCACTGCCCGCCGTGGCGTGAATGGTTCCGACACCCTCATCGAAGAGCACAGCCTCGCCGCCACGGACGGGGGCGCCGGGAGCCCCGACGGTTCCGTCGCCTCGGAAGACGTAGACGAACGCGACCAGTGCAGGATTCATCTCGATGGTCGTCGCAGCGTGGGGATCGAGTAGCAGGTGCGCGTACGTGATCGGAACGTGTGTGTCGGCGGGACCGAGCGCACCCGCGATGTTGCCGGATACGACAACGAGGCGTCCACCTTCGACCTCGACGATCGGGAAGTCATCCCGTGTGAGCTCCTGATAGCGGGGCCTGCGCATCTTCGCGTTGGCCGGCAAGTTGACCCAGAGCTGGAACCCGTGGGTGCGTCCGCCACGCTCCATGATCGAACGCGAGGGCATCTCGGAGTGAACGATGCCGGCGCCTGCTGTCATCCATTGCACGTCACCGGGCTTGATGAGACCTCTGTTGCCAACGGAGTCCTTGTGTTCGAGCTCCCCGTCGAGCATATACGTCACGGTTTCGAATCCTCGATGGGGATGATCCGGCGCGCCTTTCGCCTCACCGGGGGCGTTGTCCGCAGGGCCCATCTCGTCGAGGAGCAGGAAAGGTCCGAAGTGGTCTAGTTCGAACGTCGGAAACGGCCGGCGGACCCTGAAACCCGCACCTTCGAGTGTGTTCACCGAGCCGACCCGAGTTGTCGCTTCGCGAAGTGGCGCCATATATCGGTGAACCCGTCAACGAATGCGTTTGTTCCCGAATGAGCTATCCGATCCAGAACGCACCGTACCCGACGACACGGGAGCGGTCTCCCTGAGTGTCTCCCGAGTTGCGAAGGTCGAGAAGCCGCACGTGCAGGTCGTGGCGTGTGGCGTAGAGGAGTATCCCTTGAATGCCTCGCAGTCCGCATGCGTCGTATTGTCCGATTCGCTCACCAGCTCGCTCTTGGATCGCCTCGGCTGTCTGTTCATCGACGAGACGCGCCTGTTCGTACGAGAGGTAGTGGGACAGGTCCGAGCTGATCACGATCAGCACTTTGGGGTCGGCTGCGTAGAGATCGAGGACATCGGCAACCTCCTGTGGGTGTGCGTCACCAACGACGATCGGCACGACGTCGAACGACCCCAGGACCGTCTGAAGAAACGGTAGCTGCACCTCGAGAGAGTGTTCACGAGCATGTGCCGCCGGCACTACGTTCACGTTCGTGCCGCAGACCGGAACATCCCCAAGCGGGGTCCGGAACGCATCCACACCTGGGACTGCGAGGCCCCGCAACCAGACGAAGTGCGACGGACCCACCAGCACGACTCGCCTGACCTGCTCGGGATGGATCGTCACATAGGCGCTGGCAGCGATCGGCCCTGAGTAGATGTACCCGGCGTGAGGAACGATCAGCGCGCGCGGATGAGATTCGATACGAACCTGCGCGGCATCGAGAAACCCCTGGATGACAGTGCTCAGCCGCTGCGCATCTGCCGGATAGAACGTGCCGGCGACGACAGGAAGGCGAACGTCCACATCACGATCGTACCGGCTCCCGACCGTCGGGTGTCCATGCGAGCCTGTCCATGAACACCCACGACGTGCGGTGCTCGACGGAAGGGCCCCACGCGTGGAGTGCTGCCCTGTGAATCGGACTGGGGTATCCCTTGTTGTGAGCGAAGTCGTACCACGGAAGATCGGGAGAGATCCCTCTCATGTGACGATCTCGGGTCACCTTCGCAAGAATCGAGGCGGCGGCGATTGCCAGCGAAACCCGATCGCCTCGCACGATCGTCCGTGTGTTGCCCCTGTTCACGAAGTCCCACGTGCCGTCAACGAGCACAACGTCCGGCCGCCGAGCGAGTCCGTCCAGCGCGCGCGTTGCAGCCAGCCGCTGTGCCATGGACATGCCTAGCCGATCACACTCTCCCGCGTCCACATGTCCGACCGCCCAGTCGGTGCACCAGTCGGCGACCCGAGCGAACAGCTCCTCCCGTTGGGGTTCGGACAGCAGCTTGGAATCACGAATCCGGTAGATGCGGCGATCCGACGGAATGACCGCAATGGCGACCGTCAGTGGCCCCGCCCACGATCCCCGCCCCACCTCGTCGATCCCGGCGACCAACTCGGCGCCAGACTGCCAGTAGCTTCGTTCCAGAGACAGTGTCGGTGACGGGCCCCGCATCAGTTCATCGATGCATCTAGCGGATAATCGGCGAACAGGGCGACATCGGATCGTTGCCTCCGGAGCACACCCGACCAGGCGAGGTCGGTGGTGGCCACATCACCTACCTGTCGGTCGACCACGAACCACCCGGCATCGGCGATCTCATCGTCGAGCTGTCCGGGCCCCCAGCCTGCATAGCCGGCGAACACTCGCACCCATCTGAGTCCGGGCAGATCCTCTGGGTCGAGATGAAGGTCAACCAGGCCGATGCCATCGGCGATCGGTGTCCACAACTCCTCTGGTACGTCTCCTCCGCCGATACCGACAGCCGATTCGGCCTCGACGGGACCCCCGACTCCGACCGTGCCGGGTGCAGGCGTCAGACGCGCCCACCGGGGCAGGTAGGAGTCGACGGGGATCGCCGAGCCGCGGTTCAGCACCACACCGACGGCGCCTTCTGGACCGTACCGACACATCAACACGACCGCTCGAGCGAAGTTTGGATCGACGATCGTGGGTGTCGCCACCAGGAGATCCCCATTGCTCAGCACAACCACCATGTTGGCACGTTCCTGTTTGGACGCGTATCACCCACACGCACAGCGTTCTCAAGAACTAGGTTTGGAGTCATGAAGGTGCGTAGGGCTCGCAAGGCGGACTTGGCTGCGATCGCACACACCGCCGGAGTTGCCTGGCGAACCTCGTACACAGATCTCCTCGACTCGGACACCATTGAGCACTGGCTCAACACCGCGTACACCCAGCCGAGCCTCGAGCAACGACTCCAGGATCACCCCATCTTCGTGGTACAAGTGGACGGCCTGATCGCCGCGTTCGCCGACGTGTATGTGCAGGAGAACACGATCGTGATTGCGGCGCTCTGTACACATCCCGAGTACCGCCGCCTAGGAGCTGCGTCGGCACTGCTCGAAAAGGCCCGTTCACTCGCTCCGTCGCTGCCGCTCAGCGCCGATCTCCTGCTCGGCAACTCGGTCGCGGAACGATTCGTCGAGCATCTGGGATTCAGGCCGGGGGAAACACTTGAAGTGCATCTGTACGGCAAACCATTCATCGAGCGACGTTGGTGGATCGAGCCGGCCCTCATCTCGTGAACACCCTTCCGAAGGTCCTCCTGCATGACCATCTCGACGGGGGTCTGCGCATCGAGACGGTCCTGGACTTGGCCGAGGCGCAAGGCTACTCGGCGCTCCCCGCGTCCAATGGGCCGGCCCTTGCAGACTGGTTCGACCAGTCCCGATCCGGCTCGCTGGCAACGTATCTCGAGGCATTCACTCACACGATCGGGGTGATGCAGACCACAGACGCCCTCCACCGCGTTGCCTATGAGGCCGTGCTCGACACCGCGGCTGACGGCGTCGTCTATGGGGAGTTCCGGTTCGCCCCCCTCAACCACCTCCAAGAAGGCCTCGACCCGCACGATGTCGTCGACTCGGTGCTGGCCGGTCTCTCCGATGGCAGTCGCGAAACGGGCATGTCGACGGCACTCATCCTCGACGCGATGCGCCAGCACCCCTCTTCTGCGGACGTCGCGCGACTGGCAGCCGAGTTCTCTCGGAGAGGGGTCGTTGGCTTTGACCTTGCGGGCCCGGAGCGCGGCTTCCCAGCAGACCATCATCTTGCCGCCTGCAGGACGGCTCGCGAATCAAACGTCGGACTGACGATCCATGCAGGGGAGGCCGACGGCCCCCACAGCATCTGGACGGCAGTGCAGCGATGTGGTGCGCACCGAATCGGGCACGGGGTGCACATCATCGATGATTGTGTCGTGAAGCGAGGAGAGATCGTCAAGCTCGGCCCGCTGGCAGTCTACGTGCGGGACTTCGAGGTTCCTCTCGAAGTGTGCCCCACCTCGAACCTTCACACCGGAGGCTGGACTCCCCACACCCATCCGGTGGGCGCACTGTACCGAGCGGGATTCACGATCACGCTCAACACGGACAATCGCCTCATGAGCCGCACAACGCTCTCGAACGAGTTTCGTCTGGTAGTCGACCACCAAGGCTTCACGACCGAGGATCTCCGTCGCGTCACGGAGAACGCGCTGAAGGCGTCCTTCGCCCCACTCCACCTCAAACGCGAACTCCACCAGGACAGGATCGTGCCCGGCTACGCCTGAATCTGTTCCTCGATCCAGTCGGCGATGTCGCCCAGGACCCTCGCATGCTCAGGTTCGTTGTGGCATTCGTGAAGGAAACCCTCGTAGACGATCCTCCGGGCGTGGGGTTCCAGAAGAGCGCTCGCGGACGGCGGCACGATCGGGTCGGCCGACCCCTGAATCGTCAACGTCGGAATCCGGATTCTGTCGAGATCTCTCAGCGTCTCTTCCCTTGCCCGCAGCGCCACGTAGCCCAACCTCAGGGTCGTCTTCTTCAGTACGAGCGGGTCGGCGTCATAGGCGGCCGCGATCTCCGCGTCG
>Ga0307423_1000506_pt1 | contig 26234 bp, 24 predicted proteins | sample SalMarWE160310MG_FD_202154 | JGI IMG/M metagenome (GOLD analysis project Ga0307423, IMG submission 202154) | Salt marsh sediment microbial communities from the Plum Island Ecosystem LTER, Massachusetts, United States - WE1603-10 | ecosystem: Environmental > Aquatic > Marine > Intertidal zone >... | reverse complement strand
TTGTCTGCGCTGTCCCCTTCACGCCTGCTGCTTGCCTTGGGTTGCTCGGTATCGCCGCTGCTTCCGAACAGACTGCCGAACACCCGTTTCAGCAGGCCCGGTTTCGTGGCAGCTTCCGCAGGGGCAGTCGCGACCGCGGGTGCGGCCGGTGCTGGTGCCGGGGCGTGTGGCGCCACAGTACGTACTGCAGGGATTTCCGCTTCCTGCCTGACATCCTCGAACGGTGCCTGTGACTCGACGTCTTCGCGTGTCATTGCCATGTCGTAGCTGGGCTGCTGCGGCGTGGTACCGGCCTCGTCCGCACGGATGCGCTGGATATCGAAATTCGGGGTTTCGAGCGCCGGTGTGGGGATCAGCATCACTGCGATCTTGTGGCGCGCTTCCAGCATCGCCAGCAGATCGCGCTTTTCATTCAGCAGATAGGTGCCGACATCGACCGGCACATGGGCGATCACGCGGACCGTGTTTTCCTTCAGCACTTCTTCCTCGATCACGCGCAGCACGGACAGTGACAACGATTCCACGCCGCGAATGGTGCCCTGGCCGGTGCAGCGCGGGCAGACGATCTGGCTCGATTCGCCCAGGGACGGCCGCAGGCGCTGGCGCGACATCTCCAGCAGGCCGAAGCGCGAGATGCGGCCAATCTGTACACGGGCACGATCCAGCTTGAGTGCATCGCGCAGGCGGTTTTCCACATCGCGCAGGTGACGGGCCGGCTGCATGTCGATGAAATCGATGACTACCAGACCGCCGAGATCGCGGATGCGCAACTGGCGGGCGATTTCATCGGACGCCTCCAGGTTGGTGTTCAGCGCGGTTTCCTCGATATCGCCGCCCTTGGTGGCGCGCGCCGAGTTCACGTCGATGGCAACCAGTGCCTCGGTATGGTCGATAACCACCGCGCCACCCGAGGGCAGGCGTACCTCGCGCCTGAAGGCGGATTCGATCTGCGATTCGATCTGGAAGCGGCTGAACAGGGGGATGGTATCCTGGTAGAGCTTCAGCTTGCTGAGGTTATGCGGCATCACCCGCTCCATGAATTCATGGGCGATCCCGTAGACCTCCTCGCTGTCGACCAGGATTTCGGCAACGTCGTTGCGCAGGTAGTCGCGCAGTGCACGGATGATGACATTGCTTTCCTGGTACACCAGAAAGGGTGCCGGGCGTTCTGCTGCCGCGGACTCGATGACGCTCCACAAATGGGTCAGGTAGTCGAGGTCCCATTGCAGTTCCTCGCTGCTGCGTCCGATGCCGGCGGTACGCACGATCATCCCCATGCCTTCCGGGATGTTCATGCCGCCCATGGCCTCGCGTACGAGGTCGCGGTCCTCGCCCTGGATGCGCCGTGAAACACCGCCTGCGCGCGGGTTGTTGGGCATCAGCACCATGTAACGGCCAGCCAGGCTGATGAAGGTGGTCAGGGCGGCGCCCTTGTTGCCGCGCTCTTCCTTCTCGACCTGGACCACCAGGTCCTGGCCTTCCTTCAGGGCATCCTTGATGCTGAGGCGGCCGCTGGACTCGCGTGAGGATTCACTGAAGTAGTTGCGCGCCACTTCCTTCAACGGCAGGAAGCCGTGACGGTTACCCCCATAATCGATGAAGGCCGCCTCCAGGCTGGGCTCGATGCGGGTAATTTTACCCTTGTAAACGTTGGATTTCTTCTGGCCTCGGGCGGGGACTTCTATATCAAGGTCGTAGAGCTTCTGGCCATCGACCATGGCAACACGCAACTCTTCGGGCTGCGTGGTATTGATAAGCATTCTTTTCATATTTTTTGTCTCTCGTGCGCTCGACCCGATCACGCAACAAGCGTACCGGCCGGCTTGCCGATTCTGTGACACGCAGCCAGCCGGTGCGGGGTTTAGCGAACCCCGCCAGCAGTGCCAGACCTAGCGTGGCGATCAGAAGCTGTACGTAATCCATGGGAGCGATGGTCATTGAATAGGTTTTCTACAGCATTATGCTGAAAAACATGGAGATAATCGGTATCAAACTGCGCCCGACATCTCCAGAAATAAACAGGACACTTCGGCAGCCGTCGGAGGGGGCAACTGCGGTCCCCTAGCTACTACCGAGTCCGCACTATAGCAATGTTACAGAATACCCGCAAACAACTTCAGCTGATACAAACAGGTGATTCCCTGTACAATTTCTCTTCGCCAGCTGGAGCCCCATGGAATTACAATGACACAATCAGCCGCAAGCAATCACCCGCGGGCCCGCCAGGTCAGCGTTAGCGCGGATGAAGCCGGGCAACGCATCGACAACTTTCTGGCGCGTCATCTCAAGGGCGTGCCGAAGAGTCACATCTATCGCATCCTGCGGCGGGGCGAGGTACGCGTTAACAGTGGCCGCATCCCGGCACGCTACAAGGTGTGCGCGGGAGATACGGTGCGCATCCCGCCGGTCCGGGTGGCCGAGCGGGCAGGGGTAGTACCGGGCGGTCGGCCGGGTCTGCACCTCGAGTCGCGTATCCTGTTCGAGAACGAGCGTTGCCTCGTCATCGACAAGCCGGCCGGCATGGCCGTGCACGGGGGGAGCGGGCTTAGTTTCGGCGTGATCGAGGCATTGCGCGCCGAGCGCCCGGCAGCGAGTTTCCTGGAACTCGCCCACCGGCTCGATCGCGAGACCTCGGGCTGCCTGCTGCTGGCCAGGCGCCGCAGTTTCCTGCGGGCCTTTCATGAGCAGCAGCGCAATGGCCAGGTGCGCAAGCTGTACCTGGCGCTGGTAGCCGGCCGCTGGAAGGGCGGTGCGATCAGCGTGGATGCTCCCCTGCGCAAGAACCAGTTGCGGGGCGGCGAGCGCATCGTGCGCGTCGAGGCGACCGGCAAACCGGCCACCACCGTGTTTTCACCGGTGAGCCGATACGCTGACGCCACCCTCCTGGAGGCCGAATTGCTGACCGGGCGCACGCACCAGATCCGTGTACACGCCGCCCACATCGACCACCCGCTGGCCGGTGACGAGAAATACGGCGACCGGGCTTTCAATCAGCTGATGCGTGAACACGGTCTGCGCCGCATGTTCCTGCACGCGCACCGCCTGTCGTTCATCGACCCGGCAAACGATGAGGAAATTAACGTCACGGCACCACTCGATGCCGCGCTGCAGGCTGTTCTCAAGCATCTCGAATCGTCATAATCCCTACCTGTTTTCATCGCAGGCCGCGACGGCGGCTGATACCGGCATGTCCAGCAACCTACGTTTTATTGTCTTCGACTGGGACGGCACCCTCATGGATTCCGAGGCGCAGATCGTGTCCTGCCTGCATGGCTCGATCGCCGATCTCGGCCTGGCCCCCATGAGCGACGACACTGTCAAGAACGTCATCGGTCTCGGTTTGCGCGAGGCCGTAGAAACCCTTGTGCCCGGACGGGATGAAGAATTCCGCCGGGCATTTGTCGAGGCCTACCGGAAACACTGGTTCGCGTCGGATGGGTCCAGCCTGTTTGCGGGCGCGCGCGAAATGCTTGATACACTGCGCGAACACGACTTTCGCCTGGGTATCGCCACGGGCAAGGCGCGGCGCGGGCTGGTCCGGGTGCTGGAACAGACCGGACTGACGGATTACTTCGATGCCACCCGCTGTGCGGATGAAACCTTATCGAAACCGCATCCGCAGATGTTGCTCGAACTGATGGACGAACTGGGGATGTCGACACAGCAGACGCTCATGGTGGGCGATACCGAGTATGATATGAAGATGGCTGCCAATGCCGGCACCGGCAAGGTCGCGGTGCGATCCGGCGTGCATTCGGAACAGCGCCTCTGCCGGCACGACCCGCTCGTGTGCCTGGACGGAGTGACCGAGCTGCCGGCGTGGATGTCCAAGGCTGGGTTGATTAAATGATGCTTTCAATTTACAGGTGAGGTTATGTCTATAAAGGGACTATTCGGCGGCAAGCCAAAGGGCAGTTTGGACTTCGAACCCCTGGACAAGGGGCTGGGTGGCGACGACAACTGGCACCGGGCGGTCGTCAACCGGCTGGCCTTTGCGGCCCTCGATGAACAGCGCCGGGCGCGGCGCTGGAATATCTTTTTCAAGGGCCTGTTGGCCCTGTATCTGCTGGCATTGCTGATCCTCTACCTGCCGGCGGACTGGCTTGAACTGGTGGAGGGAAGTGACAAGCACACCGCACTGGTGGAGCTGTCAGGCCCCATCTCGGATACCACCGAGGCCAGTGCGGACACGGTTATCGGCGGTCTGCGCGATGCTTTCGAGAGCGAAAACACGAAGGGCGTCATCCTGCGCGCGAATTCGCCCGGTGGCAGCCCGGTGCAGTCGTCCTACATCTATCATGAGATCAAGCGCCTGCGTGAACTGCATCCGGATACCCCGCTGTATGCCGTGGTCACCGACATCTGTGCCTCCGGGTGTTACTACGTGGTGTCGGCGGCCGATGAAATCTACGTCGACGATGCCAGTATCATCGGATCGATCGGCGTGCGTATGGACAGTTTCGGTTTTGTGGACGGCATGCAAAAACTCGGGATTGAACGCCGCCTGTACACGGCCGGCGAGAACAAGGGCTTTCTCGATCCCTTCCTGCCCAGCAAGGACTCGGACGTCGAGCACGTCAAGCAGCTGCTGGGCAGTATCCACGAGCAGTTCAAGAGTGACGTCCGGGAAGGCCGTGGCGAGCGCCTGAAGGATAACCCGCAGCTGTTCAGCGGCCTGGTGTGGACCGGTGCGGAAGGCGTCGACATGGGGCTGGCCGATCACATCGGCAGCGCCGGGCAAGTCGCCCGCGAGGTGATCGGCGCCGAAGATATCGTTGACTACACGCAAGAGCCGGACCTGCTGAAACGCATCACCGACCGCATCGGTGTGGCGATGGCGCGGGCCATGGGCGAGTTCGTTACGGGCAACGCGGGTTCGTTGAAATACTGAGCAGGCCGCAGAGAATCAGCCTTCGTGTGCCACTGAACCGGCCGGAATTCCCTGTATTCCAGCACCGGCGCGACGGCCTGCCGGCTTGTCACCGCAACTACTGGTGCGCTGGTGCAGGCCGGCCTGGCCATTACCGTGAAGGATGTTATTCAGGCGGGCTGTACTGCCTGAGCCAGTTCCCGAATTGCCGGGCGGGCATCGGTCTTGCGATGACATAACCCTGCACCTTGTCGCATTTCAGCTGCTTCACTGCCGCCAGTGTCTCCAGGTCTTCAACACCTTCCACAACCACGGTAAGCCCGAACTTGTGTGCCAGATCGGTTATCAACGCAACGATATTGGCGTTGGCCTGGTCTGTGAGCAGGCCGGATACGAATGACCGGTCGATCTTGAGTTCATCCGCGGGGATATCCCGGAAATAGGAAAGACTCGAGTACCCGGTGCCGAAATCATCGATCGAGATGCTGATGCCTTCGCCGCGAAGTTCCTTCAGTTTTGCGAAACAGTTTTCCGCATCGGTTACGAAATATTGTTCGAGGACCTCCAGGCAGAGGGTGATATTCCCGTTTCTCCACAAACCCTCCGAACTCAGCACCATGTCGACGAAATCGGCATGTTCCAGCAACCTGGTCGGGATGTTCACCGAGACTTCCAGGTCACCCCACTGGCTGGTCCATTCATTGCTCAGGCGCAATGCACTGTTGAGCATCCAGACGGTGATCGGTTTGAGCAGTCCCAGCTCTTCGGCCACCGGCAGAAAGATGCCGGGAGCCAGCAGACCGCGGGAAGGGCTGTTCCAGCGAATGAGCGCCTCTGCACCGGTGGGTTTGCCGGTTGCCAGTGATATCTTGGGCTGGAAATAGACACACAGCTCCGAGTTTTCGACCGCACTGGTCAGCTCGATCTCGATATCCCAGTGATCCGGGATGCTCAGTGCTTCAGGGCGTTCCGCGACATCGTAAAACCGGTCGGCCTGTCTTGAACGCTCCAGCGCTGTTTCGGCTTCCTTGAGCAGGTTGCCAGCCTCGGATCCATGCGCCGGACACAGGGCAATCCCGATATGTGCGCTGCAGACAAGCTTCTCGCTGTCGATTTCGAACGGTATGTCGAGCAGGCGCTGTATTTTGAAAGCGGCGAGCGTCGCGTGTCCTTCATTGGCTAAATTGGATAACAGCAGGGCGAATTCGTTGTCTCCCAGCCTGGCAACATGATCCCCCCGCCGGCATACCTGATTCAGGAGATCGGCAAACGAGCGCAGCACCCGGTCACCGGCACTGTGTCCGTACAGGTGATTGATCCGGCGGAAGCGGTCGATTTTTATCACCAGCAGGGCAATGCTGATTTTATGCTCGTTCGCCTCGTTGACCTTGCCACGCAGGATATCCATGAACTGATGGCGGTCTGGGAGGCCGGTGATGGTATCGGTCATGGGTTCGGGGTAAGGCAAACCATTGCATTAAAGGAACAGTTCATTCATGTCTATGCCGTAGGCGCCGAGAGGCAACCCGCGTGAGACTGTAATTTCTTCACTCTCCCGGGAGAGGTCCAGCATGACGAACTGTGGCAATGGCTCCTTGTCTTTATCAAGCAACAGGATGACCGACGGCCGCAGGCGCCTGAGACCGTTGATTGCGACCACCGCACCCACTTCACCGGTACTCAGCTCAACGAGTGAACCCGTGGGGTAGAGGCCGACTGCCTGGATGAATTGTTCAATCATTTCAGCCTGGAATTTACCGCCACGCAACGCGTACAGTTCGGCGATCGCCTCGTGCGGCGGTTTTGCGTCGGCATCGAGATGCGGACGTCTGCTGTTCATCGCGTCGTAACTGTCGACAATGCCGGCGATCCGGCCGAACAGTGGAATCTCGGTGTTCGAGAGATGCTGGGGATAACCGCTGCCGTCAGCACGTTCATGGTGAGTGGCGACCATCTGCAGGACTTCCATGGGTATCCCGCCGTCGGCGTTGTTCTTCGAATTGTTCGCGAGGATTTTTACGCCCAGGTCGACGTGTGTCTGTATCTGGCTGAATTCCTGTGTACTCAGCGGGCCTTTTTTATGCAGCAGGTCCTGTGGCAGGCCGGTCTTGCCGATATCGAGCAGCAGCCCGCCGATCGCGAGGGTCTCGATCGACGGTTTTTCCAGGCCGAGATGCCGTCCAAAGGTGGCGCACCATACGGACGTGCTGAGGGCTCTCGAATATGAATAGTCATCCAGCGACCGGAGGCTGATGATCCACATCATGGCAGAAGGATTTCTGATAATGCTGTCGGTCATATCGGAAATTCCCTTCCTGACAGCTGCAATGTTCAGTTCGCCGCCACGCTCCAGCTCCGACAACATCTGCTTCAGGTCGGTGTTGATTTCCTGGTAGACGTCCTTCGCTGTTTCCAGTTCTCTGGTGAACTTGGAGGAAGTCGGGTAGTGCTGTTTCCTCAGATGGCTGAAATCATCCCGGCTGTGTCCGGTCGTCGCTGATACTGTCTTGCGTCGTATGTTTTCCGGCTGGTGGTGGTTTCCCGGGTCTTGCTTCAGAACCCAGAAACGCGGATCGGGTGCGCTGCCTTTTTCCACATCGACGTAGACGTAGTTGCAGTACTTGCGCAGTTTCTCGATGTCGTCGGTTGTCTTTATGTGAAGGCCCTGCAATTTGAAGGGTGTTTTCAGCCAGGGACGATCGAGTCGGGAAACGTACATACCGATTTCGAGACCTTCGATGCTGGTTTTTACCTCTGTTATCACGGATCAATCCCTTATGCCGCTTTAACCTGAATGGAGCTGGACCGTGTAGACGCTGGCGGTAACACGCCGGCTGACACAGCTGTTGCCGAGATTCCTGGCGGGGTCTGCAAACCGGTCTGTGCTGACCGGTAATCAGTCGGCTAACCAAGCGGTTACTTTAATCAACAGCGTCGGTGCCGGCCTGCACTCGGGGAGCGGATGGCGGGGCCGGGAACGGTGGAAACCGTCCGTGGCAAGCCTTTCCTGTGACAGGGTCAAACGGCTGCCTGCAATGCAGATTATGCGGCGTAACGGACCAGGCAGGCCGCGCTCGGGATGACCTGGCGCATATCTGCTGATCAACGGCCCGGGCGGAACCGTGCCGGTGCACTTTCCTGTTTCAAACGAGCGGGATCGGGTGCGGAGCGCAGTTTACCGGGGCAATGGCATGACCCGCTTTACCCTATGGCAGGTCAATGCCGGCTGCCGCGAGCATGCGCGTCAGCCGGATCAGCGGCAGTCCGATCAGCGCGGTCGGATCGTCGCCTTCCATGCGCTCGAACAGGGTGATGCCCAGTCCTTCCGACCTGAAGCTGCCGGCGCAGTTGTAGGGCTGCTCGGTGCGCAGGTAGCGCTCGATCTGTTGTGAGGAAAGTGTGCGAAACCGGACATGAAACGGCACCTGGTCCACCTGCAGTTCGCCGCTCATGCTGTTCAGCAGGCACAGGCCGGTATAAAAGCTCACGCGTTTGCCGGACAGGAAGGCAAGCTGCGCGGCGGCCCGTTCGTGGCTGCCGGGTTTGCCCAGGATGTCACTGTCGGCGGCGGCGACCTGGTCTGACCCGATGATCAGGCCAGGCTGCAGGTCGCCGACGGCCCGTGCCTTGGCCACGGCCAGCCGTTTTACCAGTTCACGGGGTGACTCGCCGGGTAATGCGGTTTCGTCGATGTCGGGTGCGAGGGTCAGGAAATCGATGCCCAGCCGACTCAGCAAGGCCTTGCGAAACGGCGAGGACGAGGCCAGTACCAGGGCCGGGGTGGTGGCAGACATCGTGTGCGGGCTAGCCGTCCGGTTGTATTTCCACGAGCGTTTCGTCGGGGTTGACGGCATCGCCCTTGACGACATTGATGGCGGTGACCTTGCCGGCGATCGGCGCCTGGATCTCGGTTTCCATTTTCATGGCCTCGGTGATCAGCACCGGTGTCCCGGCGTCGACGGTCTCCCCGACCTTCACCAGCACATCGATGATGGTGCCGGGCATGGACGTTGTCACATGGCCGGGCTGCGTCGGGCTCGGACGCTGGCTGCCGGATGCATGTGGCTCACGCTTGCGGCTGCCGCCTTGCGACGGGATCTCGTCCAGCGTCTCCACCAGCACTTCCTCGGGTATGCCGTCGACCGTCATGTAGAACGGGCGATTGTCCAGGGTGCGATGACCGGTACCGGTGATCTTGATGTGATAGGGCTCGCCGTGCAGGATGACCTTGAACTCGGTCGGGTGCGAGCGCCGCTCGCCGCCTGTGTCCGCCTCGGCGGCGAGCGGTTCCGGGGTCAGCGTGCCTGCCTTGCGGTGGGCGAGAAAATCCTTGCCGATTTCCGGGAACATGGCATAGGTCAGTACATCCTCCGCGCTGGTGGCGAGCTCGCCGATGGCACAGTGCAGCTTGTCCATCTCGTCGTCCAGCAGGTCCGCGGGACGCACTTCGATGGTGCTCTCCTTGCCGATCGCCTGTTGCCGCACGACCGGATCGAGGGCGGCCGGTGGCCGGCCGTAGCGGCCCTGCAGGTAAAGTTTCACCTCGTTGGTGATGGTCTGGTAGCGCTTGCCGGTGAGTACGTTGAGCACCGCCTGGGTGCCGATGATCTGCGAGGTCGGCGTCACCAGCGGCGGGTAGCCGAGATCCTTGCGTACGCGCGGTATCTCGGCGAACACCTCGTCGACGCGCTCCAGTGCACCCTGTTCGCGCAGCTGGGTATACAGGTTCGAGATCATGCCGCCCGGCACCTGGAAGACCTGTACGCGCGTATCCGGGTCGTGGTTGTCGCTCTCGAACTGCCGGTACTTCTTGCGTATCTCGCGGAAGTAGAGCGCGATCGCCTGTAGCGCCTCGAGATCCAGCCCGGTATCGAAGTCCGTGCCGCGCAACGCCGCAACCAGGCTTTCCGTCGCGGCATGACTGGTGCTGCCAGAAAAGGACGAGATCGCGGTGTCGATGTGCGTGCAGCCGTTTTCCACAGCCTTGAGCAGGCACATCTCGGCGGTGCCCGCCGTGGCGTGGCAGTGCAGGTGCAGCGGCAGCGAGGTGGCTTCCCTCAGTTGCGCAACCAGGTCGGCGGTGACCATCGGTGTGAGCAGGCCGGCCATGTCCTTGATGACGATGCTGTGACAGCCCATGTCTTCCAGCTGCCGCGCCATATCGACGAAGGTCTGGGTGTTGTGCACCGGGCTGGTGGTATAGCAGATCGTGCCCTGGGCGTGCTTGCCTGTCTCGAGCACGGCCTTGACCGAAGTCTGCAGGTTGCGGGTATCGTTCAGCGCGTCGAAGATGCGGAACACATCGATACCGTTATCCGCGGCGCGCGCCACGAAGGCATGCACCACGTCATCCGAGTAGTGCCGGTAACCGAGCAGGTTCTGACCGCGCAGCAGCATCTGCAGGCGTGTATTGGGCAGTGCTGCACGCAGCTGTTTCAGGCGTTCCCACGGGTCTTCCTTGAGGTAGCGCAGGCAGGCGTCGAAGGTGGCGCCGCCCCATGCCTCCAGCGACCAGTAGCCGACCCGGTCCAGCTGTTCGCAGACCGGCAACATGTCCGCGGTCCGCATGCGCGTGGCGATCAGCGACTGGTGGGCGTCGCGCAGGATGACGTCGGTGATGTGTACGCTTGGCATGGGCAGTTAGCTTCCTGAGGTGAATTGCTAGAGACCCAGGTGTGCGGACAGCGCGGCGGTAATGGCGGCGCTCAGTTCGCGGTTCGGGCGACTGGTCGTGTAGCCTACCAGTTCGGGATGATCCTCAACAAACCCGGTGTCGAATGCGCCGGCACGGAATTCCGGCACCTTGAGTATCTCCATGTAATACGGGATGGTGGTCTTGACCCCGTACACCCCGGTGTCGAGCAGGGCACGGTTGGCGCGGTTAAGCAGCTCTTCCCAGGTCAGTGCCCACACGGTCAGTTTCGCGCACATGGAATCATAGTGCGGCGGAATCTGGTAACCGGTGTAGATCGCGGCATCGGTACGCACCCCCGGGCCGCCCGGGGCGAAGTAGCGCGTGATGCGACCGAAGCTGGGCAGGAAATCGTTCTTCGGATCCTCGGCGTTGATGCGCAGTTCCATGGCATAGCCGCGGCGCCCGATCTGCGCCTGCGTATAGGTCAGCGGCAGGCCGCTGGCAATACGGAACTGCTCCTGCACGATATCGATGCCGGTGATCGTCTCGGTAACGGTGTGCTCGACCTGCAGGCGGGTGTTCATTTCCATGAAATAGAATTGCCCGTCGCTGTCGAGCAGGAACTCCACCGTGCCCGCATTTTCATAGTTGACGGCACGCGCGGCACGCACCCCCATCTCGCCCAGCCATTTGCGCTGGGTCTCGTCCAGCTGCGGCGAGGGCGCGATTTCGATCAGTTTCTGGTGGCGGCGCTGGATCGAGCAGTCGCGCTCGAACAGGTGCACCACGTTGCCATGCCTGTCGGCGAGGACCTGCACCTCGATATGACGTGGCCGCTCGATGCATTTTTCCATGAAGATCTCGGCCGAGCCGAATGCCTTGCCGGCCTCCGACAGCACGCGCTCGTAATTCCTGCGCAGCTGCATTTCGTTGTCGCAGCGCCGGATGCCGCGGCCGCCACCGCCCGAGGTGGCCTTGAGCATGACCGGGTAGCCGATCTCCGGGGCCAGGATCACGGCCTCGTCGAGGCTGGCAAGATTGCCGTCGCTGCCCGGAATCACGGGGATGCCGGCCGCCTGCATGGCAGTGCGTGCAGCGACCTTGTCGCCCATCTGGCGGATGACCGAGGCGTCCGGACCGATGAAGCGAATGTTGCGCAGCTGGCAGATCTCGGCCAGCAGCGGGTTTTCCGACAGGAAGCCGTAGCCGGGATGAACCGCATCGCAGCCGGTGGCGACAGCCAGGTTGACGATGCGGTGCGCGTTGAGATATCCGGCGATGGATTCCGGCCCGATGTTGTAGGCCTCGTCGGCCTTCTTGACGTGCAGCGCATGCCGGTCGGCGTCGGCGTAGATTGCCGCCGAGGTGATGCCGGCCTCCGCACAGGCACGGATGATACGTACGGCGATCTCGCCGCGATTGGCAATCAGGATTTTCTTGATCAAGCTGTGGTCCGGGTCTTGTGTGTCGGCGCAGTTCCGGCTGGTGCACGCACCAGACTAACTACGTAATTTCATGTCTTCTGTCAATATCATAGCCCTGATGGGCGGGGGTCGGAAATCGCCGATTTTCCGGTGTTTTCTTTTTGACAGTGGCAGGTCGTATGAGTAGTATTGCCCGGTTATGATTGACCACTTGCCCGAGCGCCTTGATCTGCTGGCGACCGCCGACGCAGGGCGGGAGTTGCAAGGTCATATACCGCTGGCCAGCCTGGATCGGGTGGTACCGGCGCTGAATTCCAGTGCCGGTGAACTGCAGGTGTGTATCAAGCTCGGCAAGGATCCTGACGGTACGCGATATCTGTCCGGCACCATTCGGGGCGCTGTCGAGTTGCAGTGCCAGCGCTGCCTGGAACCGCTGCACATGCCGCTGAGCCTGGCGTTCCGCCTCGGTATCGTGCGCAGCAACGAGGCGGCCAGGGACCTGCATGAACGGTACGAACCGCTGATCGTCGATGGCGAGCCGACCCGGATTGCGGAAATTGTTGCGGACGAGGTGCTGCTGGCCTTGCCGCTGGTACCGGTGCATGAAGACGATGCGCAGTGCCATGATTTTGTGAAAACCTATCGGTCGCCGGACAGTGAGGCACGGGAAAACCCGTTTGCTGTGCTGGCGGGATTGAAACAGAAGTAGAGGAGTAAGGACTATGGCCGTACAGCAAAACCGCAAGACCCCGTCGAAGCGCGGTATGCGACGCGCACACGACAAGCTGACCGCTAGCACGCTGTCTATTGAACCGACGACCGGTGAAACGCACCTGCGTCACCATATCAGTGCCGACGGTTTCTACCGCGGCCGCAAGGTTATCAGCAAAGACCAGGACTGATCGCTCTGTACATGTTCGAGTCCGGCGGGCGTCTATTCCGGGTATTTGCACACTCGCACAGGCTGCCGGCCCCGTGCGCTCTGCGACCGGATGTCGTCCCCAGGCCCCCTTGCAATGAATAGCCGGGTGACGATTGCGCTCGACGCCATGGGGGGCGATATTGGCTGCGACGCTGTCGTTCCTGCCGCCATGCTGGCGCTGGACAAGCATCCTGACGCCGATTTTATCCTGGTCGGTGATGCCGAAGCACTGCAGCGGGCGCTGGTACAGGCGGGCGGCGCCGATAATCCGCGTCTCGCGGTCCGGAATGCCAGCCAGCAGGTCGAGATGGACGAGTTGCCATCACATGCGCTGCGCAACAAGAAAGACTCCTCCATGCGTGTCGCCATCGACCTGGTGAAGGGGCATGCGGCACATGCCTGCGTCAGCGCCGGCAATACCGGCGCACTCATGGCCACCGCGCGTTTCGTGCTGAAGATGTTGCCCGGGATCGACCGTCCCGCAATCTGCACCGCGCTGCCCACCCAGAAAAAGCACACCTGGATGCTCGATCTGGGCGCCAATGTCGACTGCGATGCGGAACACCTGTTCCAGTTCGCCCTGATGGGCTCGGTGCTTGCCCAGTCGGTAGACGGCACGGAAAGGCCCGCAATCGGCGTACTCAACATCGGCGAAGAGGAGATCAAGGGCAATGAGCAGGTCAAGCATGCCGCCAAGCTGATCGCCGAGAGCCACCTCAATTATGCTGGCTACGCAGAGGGTGACGATATCTACAAGGGCAACTTCGACGTCATTGTCTGCGACGGTTTCGTCGGCAATATCGCGCTCAAGACCAGCGAAGGGGTCGCGCAAATGATCGCCAGCTTCATCAGGCAGGAATTTACCCGCAATATCTTCACCAGGCTTGCCGCGCTGGTCGCCATGCCGGTGCTCAAGGCGTTTCGTCGCCGTATCGATCCGCGTCGCTACAACGGCGCCAGTCTCCTGGGCCTTAACGGTATCGTGATCAAGAGCCACGGCGGTGCCGATGCGCTGGCATTCGCCAATGCCATCAAGGTGGCCGTGCTGGCGGCGCGTGAACAGGTGCCGGAGCGAATCAGGATACAGCTCGGTGCCTGGCAGGAAGGCAGACAGGAAGCCGTATGAAATACTCGCGCATCACCGGTACCGGCAGTTACCTGCCGGAAAAAACCCTGACTAACCATGATCTGGAAAAGATCATGGACACCTCGGACAGCTGGATTCGCGAGCGCACCGGCATCTACAAGCGCCATATCGCCGCCGGTGACGAGACCACCTGCGACCTGGCCGAGGTCGCGGCAACGCGCGCCATGGAGGCGGCCGGCAAAACGCCGCGCCAGATCGATCTGATCGTGTTTGCCACCACCACGCCCGACCGGGTGTTTCCAAGCACCGCCTGTCTGCTGCAGCAACGCCTCGATATCCACGGCACGGCCGCATTCGACATCCAGGCCGTCTGCACGGGTTTTGTCTATGCGCTTGGCGTGGCGGACAAGTTCATCAAGACCGGTGACGCGAAGTGTGCACTGGTAGTGGGCGCAGAGACATTGTCGCGTATCGTCAACTGGAACGACCGTGGTACCGCCATCCTGTTCGGTGACGGCGCCGGTGCCGTGGTGCTGGAGGCCAGCGACGAACCCGGCATCCTGTCGACGCACCTGCACGCCGATGGCAGCTACGAGCACCTGCTGACGGTGCCCAGCGGCATCTCGCAGGGATACGAGCATGTACAGGCCGGCGAGGCCTACGTACAGATGCAGGGCAACGAGGTCTTCAAGATGGCCGTCAACACGCTGGGCCGTATAGTCGACGAGACACTGGCGGCAAACAATATGGAAAAGAGCGATGTCGACTGGCTGATCCCGCACCAGGCAAACATCCGCATCATCCAGGCGACGGCCAAGAAACTGAAGATGTCCATGGATCGTGTCGTGGTCACGGTTGACGAGCACGGCAACACCTCCGCTGCCTCGGTTCCGCTGGCGCTGGACACCGCGATCCGTGACGGGCGCATCAAGCGTGGCGAGGTGCTGCTGCTGGAGGCCTTCGGTGGCGGCTTTACCTGGGGTTCGGCACTGATCAGGTACTGATCCCGTCTCGTGCGCATTGACTGCAAGGGTGTCATCGAGTTGACAAATGACGAAATTTATCTGCGGGGAAATTCGTCAGGTTCTGTGCGTATACCGTGATTCCCCCGGCAATCATTGCGTTGTTGCGGAACAATGACGATTGGTACAGATAATACAGACAGCCCTGCAGCTTATGCCAATGCATTACTGCACCATTGATCCCGGTTCGACAGGTTAAACACATGAATACTGCAGCACATGATTCGACACTGGCCATGGTCTTTCCCGGACAGGGTTCGCAATCCGTGGGCATGCTGGCTGAACTGGCCGCGGCCTATCCACTGGTCAGTGAAACGTTCGAAGGGGCCAGTGATGTGCTCGGTTACGATCTGTGGTCGCTGGTGCAGAACGGGCCGGAAGATGAACTCAACAGGACCGACAGGACCCAGCCGGCGATGCTGGCTGCGGGTGTTGCCGTGTGGCGCGTATGGCAGGCGCGCGGCGGTTCGACGCCGGCCATCATGGCCGGACACAGCCTGGGTGAATATACCGCGCTGGTGTGTGCCGCCGCCCTGGATTTCAGTGATGCCATCGCGCTGGTTGCAGAGCGCGGCCGCTGCATGCAGCAGGCGGTTCCGTCCGGTGTGGGCGCCATGGCCGCGATCCTCGGGCTGGATGACGAGGCAGTGGCCGCCGTATGCGCCGGGGCCGCTGACAGCGAGATTGTCAGCCCGGTCAATTTCAACTCACCGGGGCAGGTGGTGATCGCCGGTCACGCCACTGCCGTGGAGCGCGCGGTGGCCGCTGCGAAAATTGCCGGTGCAAAGCGTGCCGTCACCCTGCCGGTCAGCGTGCCATCGCACTGCGCACTGATGGAACCGGCGGCCGGGCAGTTTGCAGCGCGTCTGGCCGGGTCGGTAATCCGGTCGCCGGCCATCCCGGTTGTGCAGAACGTCGATGCGCAGCCACACGCCGATGCAGAATCCATTCGCGAGAATCTCGCCAGGCAGCTGTACAGCCCGGTGCAGTGGGTCAGGACCGTACAGACCCTGCGTGCGCATGGTGTCACGCGTATTATCGAGGCCGGTCCGGGCAAGGTGCTTGCAGGACTGAACAGGCGTATCGACAGGGATATCAGCAGTGAAGCAGTGCAGGACCCGGCCACGCTGGATGCTGCGCTGGCAGTGGGTGGACAGGAATGAAGATGGAGAGAAACTATGTCGTTTGAGAATCAAATCGCGCTGGTGACCGGTGCCAGCCGTGGCATCGGCAAGGCCATTGCAGAGGTGCTGGGCCGGCGTGGTGCGACCGTCATCGGAACCGCCACGTCGGAGCATGGTGCGCAATCTGTCAGCGAGGCGCTCGCTGCCGCGGGCATCAAGGGCGCAGGCAAGGTGCTGGACGTGACCGATCCGGATTCCATCGCAGCGCTGATCAAGGACGTGACGGACAATTACGGTACGCCGGCCATCCTGGTGAATAATGCCGGTATTACGCGTGACAATCTGCTGATGCGCATGAAGGACGACGAATGGGACGATGTCATCGAAACCAATCTTACCTCCGCATTCCGCATGTGCCGCGCCTGCCTGAAGGGCATGATGAAGGCGCGCTTCGGCCGCATCATCATGATTTCCTCGGTCATCGGCGCCACCGGCAATCCCGGTCAGGCCAACTATGCTGCGACCAAGGCCGGCGTGATCGGCTTTGCAAAGTCGCTGGCGCGCGAGATCGGTTCGCGCGGCATCACCGTCAATGCCGTTGCGCCGGGCTTTATAGACACCGACATGACACGCGCACTGCCGGAAGAGCAGCGTACAGCCCTGCTGGGCCAGATCGCGCTGGGCCGGCTCGGTGATGTGACGGATATCGCCAACACCGTGGCGTTCCTGGCGTCCAGCGATGCCGGTTACATCACCGGCGAGACGATTCACGTGAACGGCGGAATGTATATGCACTAGGCGCATTGCCTGTCCTGTGCATTTTTGAATGATGACATTAAGCAATTGTTAATTATATGAAAAATATTCATGATCGCGAGAGGCTCCGCTTCGTGTGCGGGCATATCGCGCTGTCCGGCCACGACGCCGGGGTTGTGACTTGTAACTTGCTGCGGCCATTCACTACAATAGCCGGCGCGGCCCCGGCTGCGCTTCACAATACAGAGAGGAATAACCTGAAATGAGCACGATTGATGAACGCGTCAAAAAGATTGTCGTTGAGCAGTTGGGCGTGAAGGAAGAAGAAGTCAGCGAGAGCTCTTCGTTTGTTGACGATCTTGGCGCGGATTCTCTGGATACTGTCGAGCTGGTTATGGCACTGGAAGAGGAATTCGAGTGCGAGATTCCTGATGAAGAAGCCGAGAAGATCACCACAGTCCAGCAGGCTATTGACTACGTTAACGCCCACCTGGGCTAGGCTAATGCACGAGCATACCGGCCGCACCGTCATAACGGGTGCGGCCTTTTGTTTTTTAATGGTGCTATCAATCTGGCGATAGTGGAGTCGAACATTGTCCAAGAGACGTGTGGTAGTAACCGGCCTGGGTATCATTTCTCCTGTTGGTAACAGCGTCAGGGATGCCTGGGACAATATACGTGCCGGCAACAGCGGCATCGCTCCCATCACGCATTTTGACGCTGCCGATTTTCCGGTCCGGTTTGCCGGCGAGATACGGGACTTCGATGTCTCGCAATACATCAATGGCAAGGACGCGCGCCGCATGGGGGCGTTCATTCACTACGGTATCGCGGCCTCCTGCCAGGCGATCGCCGACTCGGGTATCGAGATCACGCCGGAAAATGCCGCGCGTGCAGGCGTCGCGATCGGTTCCGGCATCGGCGGACTGCACGGTATCGAAGTCGCCTACCAGAATTTCCTCGATGGCGGCCCACGCAAGATCTCGCCGTTTTTCGTGCCCGGCAACATCATCAACATGATCGCCGGCAACCTGTCGATCATGTACGGCATGAAGGGCCCGAATATCGCCATCGTCACGGCCTGCACCACCTCTACGCACAATATCGGTGTCGCTGCACGCACGATTGCCTATGGTGATGCCGACATCATGGTCGCCGGCGGTGCGGAGATGACGACCTGTCCGACCGGCGTCGGCGGCTTTGCCGCGGCGCGGGCGCTGTCGACGCGCAACGACGATCCGCAGGGAGCCAGCCGCCCCTGGGACCGGGATCGCGACGGTTTCGTGCTGAGCGACGGCGCCGGCATCCTCGTCCTGGAGGAATACGAACAGGCGCGCAAGCGTGGCGCCAATATGTATTGCGAGATCATCGGTTTCGGAATGAGTGGCGACGCCTACCATATGACCCAGCCGTCGGAGGGGGGCGAAGGGCCGGCCCAGTGCATGGATGCCGCGCTGCGCGATGCTGCTGTCAATCACGGTGACGTCGACTATATCAATGCACATGGCACCTCGACACCGGCAGGAGACGTCGCTGAAACGCTTGCCATCAGGCGTTCCTTTGGCGATCAGGCCGGCAAGCTTGCCATCAGTTCCACCAAGTCTATGACCGGTCACCTGCTTGGTGCGGCGGGTGGTGTCGAGGCGGTATTCACGGCGCTTGCGATCCGTGACCAGGTGGCGCCGCCGACCATCAATCTGGAGAATCCTGATCCCGACTGCGACCTGGACTACGTACCCAACACGGCACGGGACATGAATATCGGGATTGCGCTGTCGAATTCGTTCGGCTTCGGCGGCACCAATGGTACGCTGGTTTTCCGCCGCCTCGGGCACTGACGCCGGCAGGGTGTGATACGCCTGCCGAAGCGTCCAGCAGTCACCACTGTCCAGCAGCCAGAGCCATACACCTGCCGGGTGAGTACCCGGATTTTCATCTTTGCAGAACACCGGAGCAGTATTCGCAGATGGCTGCCATCATCAAAGAGGCCGGGCGCGCGGTAGACCTGCTTGCCCTGCACCAGTCGCTGCCGGCGCGCTATCCCCATCTGCTGCAGAGCGCGACACCCGGGCGCCACGACATCCTGTTCGCCTGTCCGGGCGACAGCCTGGTGCTGGATGCAGCGGGACGGCTGCAGGGTCCGTTTGTCGAGCCCGGTACCAATGACTTTCTCGCACAGCTGGACCACTGGTGGCAGCGAGAACGGAACAGCGACGAGGCCGGCGGGCTGCCGTTTTCCGGCGGCTGGTTTGCCTACCTCGGCTATGAACTGGCTGGCCAGGTTGAGCCATCCCTGCGGCTGCCTGCGGCTGCGACGATGCTACCCGTGGCGTTTGCGACGCGCCTCCCTGGCGCCATCATCCATGACCGTGTTGCAGATCGCACGCTGATCGTTGCCGAGCGCGGTCGGCAGGACGTGGTGGATACCATCGCCATGGATGTTGCACGGTTGCCACCTGCCGCGCCGGTCGCGATGCACGACGTGGCCATCGAGCGTATTGACGAGGACGATCCGCAGCAGTTTCTCGAAGCCGTGGAACGTATCCACGACTACATCGTCGAGGGTGACGTATTCCAGGTGAACCTGTCGCGCGCCTGGCGCGTCGAACTGAAACAACCCGCTGTCCCCGAGGTGTTGTTCAACAACCTGGGTATTCAGAACCCTTCACCGTTCGGCGGCCTGGCAACCTGGGGTGACACCGCTATCATCAGTTCCTCGCCGGAGCGGCTGGTCGCGGTCCGCAATGATGTTGTGGAGACGCGGCCGATCGCCGGGACCCGTCCGCGCGGCGAGGGCAGGGCGGCCGACGAGGCCCGTTCCGGGGAATTGCTCGCACACCCCAAGGAGCGTGCCGAGCACATCATGCTGATCGACCTCGAGCGTAACGATCTGGGCCGCATCTGTGTACCTGGCAGTATCGAGGTCGACGAACTCATGGTGCTGGAGTCCTATGCGCATGTGCACCACATCGTCTCCAACGTGCGCGGGCGCCTGCGTGGTGAAATTCTGCCCGGGCAGGTGCTGCGTGCCGTGTTTCCCGGCGGCACCATCACCGGCTGCCCCAAGGTACGCTGCATGGAGATTATCGCGGAGCTGGAGCGGCAGGCGCGTGGCGCCTATACCGGCTCGATGGGGTATATCAACCGCAACGGCAGCATGGATATGAACATCCTGATCCGCACCATGGTCAGTCACGGCCATCAGCTGGAACTGCGCGCAGGCGCCGGTATCGTGGCGGATTCAATCGCACAGGCGGAACTGTCAGAGACGCGTGCCAAGGCGCGCGGCCTGCTGCGTGCGCTGGGTCAGGCCGACGCATGAACACCGGTACGACCCTGGTCAACGGTATGGCCACTGACTCTCTGTCCACGCTGGATCGCGGGCTGTTGTACGGCGATGGCCTGTTCGAGACAATCGCGGTACACAACCGGACGCCGCGGCGCTGGTCACGTCACCTAGCACGCCTGCAACGTGGTTGTGCGCGACTTGGCATTGCGCAGCCCGATGCGGGATTGCTCGAAACCGAGGCTGCCGCGTTGTGCCGGGATGCGCAACGCGCCGTGCTGAAGCTGATCATCACGCGCGGCACGGGGGGGCGCGGCTACCGGCCGGACCCGGCAGCCGCACCGACGCGGATACTGCAGCTGCATCCATACCCGTCATGGCCGGCTGACTGCGCGCTGACCGGGGTGCGCACCCGCCTCTGCGAGCTGCGCATGGGCTACAATCCGGCCCTGGCCGGTATCAAGCACCTGAACCGGCTGGAGCAGGTGCTGGCACGTGCCGAATGGGATGATCCGGCCGTCAGCGAAGGTCTGCTGCAGGACCAGCACGGGTACCTGATCGAGGGCACGATGAGCAACGTCTTCCTCGTCAGGGACAACACGCTGCTGACGCCTGGTCTGACGCGTTGCGGCGTGGCCGGCGTCACGCGGGGCCTGATTCTCGAGCTGGCGCAGCAGGCGGGCATCGAGACAAGCGTACGCAACATTGCAATCGGGGAACTGACCGGGATGGACGAGGTTTTTTTGTGCAACAGCCTGATCGGAATCTGGCCGGTGAACGCTATCGGCGACCGGCAGTACCCGGTTGGCAAACTGACACAACAGTTGCGGGCATTTCTGACAGACGACATGGACAAGGGATGATGACCGGCCGATGACCAGACAAGTCTGTCCAGGCTGTAAACCCGCTCTGCTGCGGCTGCTGGTGCTGCTGATCGTGCTCGGATTGTGCGCGCTCGCCTTCTTTTACAGCCAGTACCGGCGTTTCAGCGATGCCCCCATTTCTTTACCAGGCGATCCCTACATCTTCACCGTGACCGAAGGCATGTCGCTCGCACTACTGGCACACCGCCTGCACGAGCAGAAAATAATCGACTACCCCCGATTCTTCATTCAGCTCGGGCGCAGGCTCGATGCCGCGCATCGGCTCAAGGTGGGTGAATACACGCTGACGCGCAAGCTGACGCCGCGGACGCTGATCGGACTGATGACCGAAGGCAAGGTGCTGCAATACGGCCTGACCCTGATCGAGGGGCAAACCTTTGCCGAGATGCTTGCGCGTATACAGGATCACCCCACGCTGAAGCACACCCTGGCCGGCCTTGAGAGTGAGGCCATAATGGAAAAGCTCGGGCATGCCGGCGTGCATCCGGAGGGTCGTTTCCTCGCCGACACCTATCACTTTCCGCGCAACACCAGCGACCTGGAATTCCTGCAGCGCGCGTGGAATGCCATGGAGAAATACCTGCATGACGCTTGGGAAGGGCGTGACCGGGATCTGCCGCTGGCAACGCCCTACGAGGCGCTGATTCTTGCCTCGATCGTGGAGAAGGAAACCGGAGTGCCCGGGGAGCGTGCGCAGATCGCGGGCGTCTTCATCCGGCGCCTGCAAAAGGGTATGAAACTGCAGACAGATCCGACCGTGATCTATGGCATGGGAGAGCGGTTTGATGGCAATATCCGTCGTGCCGACCTGGTGCGTGACACGCCATACAACACCTATACGCGTGCCGGCCTGCCGCCCACGCCGATTGCCATGCCGGGTCGGGCAGCCATTGATGCGGTAATGCATCCGGCCAAGGGTGACAGCCTGTATTTTGTTTCGACGGGGGGCGGCAGGCATTACTTTTCCAGCTCCCTCGCAGAACACAACCTTGCGGTGGACAAGTACCAGCGTGGCAAGCGGGGCATCCAGCTGCCCGGGGAAGGAAGCGACCAGTGAGTGGCAAGTTCATAACCATCGAGGGGATCGAGGGTGTTGGCAAGAGCACCAACATGGATTTTATCCACCGGCAACTGCGGGCAGCCGGCAGGGACGTCGTCGTCACGCGCGAGCCGGGCGGCACGCCGCTTGCCGAGGCGATCCGTGCGCTGTTGCTCGACCCGGCATATACCGGCATGGATTCGATTTGCGAACTGCAGTTGATGTTCGCCGCGCGCGCCGAGCACCTGGCGAAGGTGATCAAGCCGGCGCTCGTGGCAGGGCGATGGGTGCTGTGTGACCGTTTCACCGATGCAACCTATGCCTACCAGGGCGGCGGGCGAGGCGTGGATGTCGCCGTCATTGCCAGGCTGGAAGACCTGGTGCAGGGCGGCTTTCGGCCCGACCTCACGCTGCTGCTCGATGTGCCGGCGGAACTGGGGCTGTCGCGAGCCAGCCGGCGCGGCGCGCTGGACCGCTTCGAGCAGGAAAGGATCGAGTTCTTCGAGCGCGTGCGCCAGGCCTACCTTGGCATGGCCCGCAAGCACCCCGGCCGTTACCGCATCATCGATGCGAGTCAGCCGCTGGAAGCCGTACAGCAGCTGATCGGGGAATGTCTGCCGATATGAGACCATCGGCCAACGTCCATGTTGCAGCAGCACCCGGACGACCATGGTCAAGCTCCGCGCTCCAAGCATTTTTCTGCTGCCTGGTAACCGTATTGAAGTCACGACGTGAATGCCGTTTGTGAACAGCCGTCCATGTCGTGGAAAAATGCTCACGGCGACGTGCAGGTATAGCCGGCTGCGTCAGCATTCCTGCACGCGGATGCGCTCACGCCCGGCATCCGGCATAATCAGCCGAGGCTGGACTGGACACCGATCCACCGCGCGGAGACAACCCTGACATGTCCATGCTGTATCCCTGGCTGGAACCCTACCGGCAGATGCTGGCCGATGTGATTACGCGCAATCGGCTGCCACACGGGTTGCTGGTCACCGGTCAGCCGGGGATGGGCAAGGCGGCATTTGGTGGGGCACTGGCACAGCTGCTGTTGTGCGAGGCGCGTGACGAGCGCGCCGCGCCCTGTGGACACTGCAAGGGTTGCGTCCAGTTCCAGGCCGGATCGCATCCGGACTATTTCGTGCTTGCCCCGGAAGAGGACTCGCAGGTCATCAAGGTAGACCAGGTGCGCGAGCTGGGCGAAAAGCTGGCCTTGTCCAGCCACCGTGCCGGTTTCAAGGTCGCAGTCATAAACCCGGCCGAGGCCATGAACATCAATGCCGCCAACAGCTTGCTAAAGACGCTTGAGGAACCATCCGATAATACAGTATTGATACTGGTCTGCACGCGGCCGGCGCGGCTACCGGCCACCATCCGCAGCCGCTGCCAGCAGCTGCGCATCACGGCAGCAGATCCGGAGATTGCACGGGCCTGGCTGGTCACACAACTGGACGGACAGGATCCGGAGCGCTACCTGCAGCTGGCCAATGGCGCGCCGCTCGAGGCTCTCAGGCTGGCCACGGCGCAGGTTATCGAGACACGGCGCACGCAGTTCCAGGCGCTGGTGCGTGTGCTGGAAGGCACGGCAGACCCGCTGGCGGTTGCGGCGGACTGGGGCAAGGATGAGGATCTGCAGCCGGTCCACTGGTTACGCGACTGGCTGATGGACCTGGTTCGAATCCGCGCGACCGGACAGAATTGCGCGGTACGCAGCGTGGACCTCGCGGAAGGCCTCGCAAAACTTGCCTCCAGGCTCGACAGCCGGAAACTGTACCGGCAACTGGATAACATCAACAGGCTGCTGCGCGTCAATGACGGCAGCCTGAATCGCCAGCTCATGGTAGAGGATATCCTGCTTGGATGGGCGGCACAGCAGTAACGAAAGGGGACAGACAGAGATGAATACCGGAACCTCCGCACGTCAGGGCATTTTATCGCTCACTATCAAGGACAAGAGCGCGTTGTACGCCGCCTATATGCCGTTTATCAAGGGTGGCGGTCTGTTCATTCCCACCAAGAAGGAATACAGGCTGGGTGAAGAGGTGTTCATGCTGCTCACGCTGATGGACGAGACCGAAAAACTGCCAGTTGCCGGCAAGATCGTCTGGATCACGCCCGTCGGTGCGCAGGGTAACCGGGCTGCCGGCATCGGCGTACAGTTCAGTAACCAGGACGATGGCCACGCCCGCAACAAGATCGAGGGCTTTCTGGCCGGCGCACTCGACAGCGACCGCCCGACCCATACCATGTAATTCAACGCAGCAGGCTGTCATCCCGCTCATTCCCTACGACCTGCCGGGAGGCGCGGGCACTCTTCCCGACTCAGGATGCCGGAATGGACCCGGTGGAAAGCCCCGCGCGGTACTACTCCTCCAGAAAATCATGCACTGATAGCCAGCCCGGGTGTCCTGCGGCAGCAGTTTGTGCAGACTGTGCAGCCGGTTTGCACTCCACAATCCGCTGTCTGTGCCGGTTTGGCAGACATCGTCAAACCCTCTATCATCTCCGCTGGCTTCCCTGCGAAGGTGCGCAACATGCTCGTCGATTCCCATTGCCATCTGGATATGCTCGACCTCGCGCCATTTGGCGGCAGCATCGATGGCGTGCTCGAGGCTGCACGCGCCAACGATGTCGGCTACTTCCTGTGCGTGTCCATCAACATGGAGGACTACCCTGCAATGCTGTGCCTCGTCGATTCATACGACAATGTCTCGGCCTCGGTCGGCCTGCATCCCAATGAACGCGGCGGCCATGAACCGGATATCGGGGAACTCGTGCAACTTGCACAGCATCCCAAGGTACTTGCCATCGGCGAGACCGGGCTGGACTACTTTCGCAGTACTGGCGATCTCGACTGGCAGCGCGATCGATTCCGACGCCACATCCTTGCCGCAAAACAGGCAGGCAAGCCACTGATCATACATTCGCGCGATGCCAGGGAAGACACCATCGCCATCCTGGCGGAAGAGGGCGCCAGCGAGATCGGCGGCGTCATGCACTGCTTCACCGGTGACTGGGCAATGGCACGGCAGGCCATGGACCTGAATTTCCACATATCGTTCTCCGGCATAGTCACCTTCCGGAGCGCCACCGAATTACAGGAGGTTGCGCAGAAGATGCCATTGGATCGCATGCTGGTGGAAACCGACTGCCCCTACCTGGCACCGGTCCCGCACCGGGGCAAGCCCAATCAGCCAGCCTATGTACGTCATACCGCCGAATTCATTGCCGAACTGCGTGGTGCAGACTATGACTCGATTGCCAGTGCAACGACCGGGAATTTCAGGGCGCTGTTCAAGCCGCCGGTCTTCATGTAGGTGCCGACGCCGTTTGGGAAGAAGTCTGCCGCCGCTGTTTGCGCATGCCTCGGCAATTGCTCCATGCATCGCCCAAGGCGCCTACTTTTGGTGCTCTCGGCTCTGGCGTCATGCTTCGCTCTACCGAGTCCATCCATGGACTCGTACCTCCTCGGTGACTGCTCCATGCGTCGCCTAGGGCGCCTACTGTTGGTACTCTGCCTCCTACATCCATGTAGTCGTGCATCCCTGCAGTCGTGCACTCCTGCACCACTAGTCGCACGCGTAAGCGGACCTTGTCCGCGATCATGTTAATCTGATGATCCACGCGCGATGTACATGGAGAAGGTGAGACCGGGAACCGGTCGTGAGGCTGGCCTGGGCCATGCCCGTAGCAGCCATGAGATGCGCTCCTACGCCCTAGTAACACCTGCAGGATTGGGTCCCGTCGGCGAACCTCGCCACACCATGCACTAGGGTTGTGGAAGCGGGCGCGGTCTGCGCTTCCCGTCCACCGCGACGTAGGTCAGATCCGCCTCGGTGACGAGGATGACCTCGTGGGTTTTTTCCTGACGTTCGGCGAACGCCTTGACGTTGATGGTAAGCGAGGTCTTGCCAATGCGGATGATTTCGGCATAGCAGCTGACCAGGTCGCCGACGAAGAGCGGCTTCCTGAATTCAAACGAGTTGACGGCGACGGTGACGATGCGGCCATTCGCATGACGCCGCGCGATGATGCTGCCGGCGATATCCACCTGCGACATCAGCCAGCCACCGAAAATGTCGCCGGCGGAATTGGTATCTGCCGGCATTGCCATGACGCGAATGGCGAGGTGGCGTTCGTGGGGGAGGAGGTTGCGATCGGGCATGGGGATCCAGGCAGGGCCTA
>Ga0307423_1000505_pt1 | contig 26237 bp, 23 predicted proteins | sample SalMarWE160310MG_FD_202154 | JGI IMG/M metagenome (GOLD analysis project Ga0307423, IMG submission 202154) | Salt marsh sediment microbial communities from the Plum Island Ecosystem LTER, Massachusetts, United States - WE1603-10 | ecosystem: Environmental > Aquatic > Marine > Intertidal zone >... | reverse complement strand
TCTGTCGCTTGATGGAGCGCACCGTCAAGAATTGGTTTCCAAACCCGATCATCCTGTACTCCGGAAGCTTCGCCGCCATCTCTTCGTTGCTGGCGTGACGAACCATCACATAGAGCCGGACCGGCATTCTGCCTCTCTCTGCCAGCTGTCTGAAGAGATCGATGGTCTCGAACGAAGCACCGGCGTCGTGGAAGCTGGTGACTCCATGTGCCAGCGCCTCCTCTCCAGCCAGCTCCACCGCTCGGAGAGCCTCGGCGATGATTTCCTCCTTCGCCCGGCTCGCCCGCGCCTTCTCGATTGCCGCGCGAACCGGCCGCTGGGCCGTCTCCCGGAGGGCGCCGGTTGGCTTGCCCCCTTCGTCGCGAACGATCTGTCCACCCGGTGGATCCGCTGTCTCAGCAGTGATCCCGGCCGACTCCAATGCCAATGCGTTTGCGAATGATGCATGGCCGCTGGCGTGAGTGAGAAAGACCGGGTTCTCCGGCGAGACCAGGGACAGGCCCCCCTGGACCGGCAATCCCTCGACCGCCGGCCACGGCGCCCTGTCCCACTTCTCCTGGTGCCAGCCTCTACCGAGGATCCACTCGCCGGGCTCGGCATCTCGAGCGGCAGCTCCGACCATGGCGACGATCTCGTCCCAGTTGGCGGCCCGGGTCAGGTCGAGCGCCATCTTGGCGTACCCGAGGTAGGCGAAGTGGCCGTGACCTTCGATGAATCCGGGAATCGCCAACCCGCCGGCCAGGTCGATCACCTCGGTCGCCTCTCCGATGTACGCGGCGATTTCCTCGTTGCTGCCCACGGCAACGATTCGATCGCCCGTCACGGCGACGGCCTCGGCTTCGGGAACCGCGTCGTCCACGGTGACGACTTTGCCGTTTCGGAGCACCAGGTCCGCCGGCGCGGGGCCGCATGCTACGAGCAGACTCGCGATCGACATCGTTTGAAGGAGCCTCACGGTTCGCTTCCAGCTCATTGTCTTCGTCCCTCCAGGGGCGGGTTCACCCGGTCACGAACGCCCTCATCGGAGCCGCCCGGCTGGCGGCCTCCGAAGAAGGGCGGGGCATCCGGCCACCATTCGGTGCAGGTGATGATCTGGACGCCTGTCCGCCGGGAAACCTCGGCGGGCAGCTCGACGTCCCCTCGCTAGGTCGAGCGTGGTCGCATCGACCAGCGTGTTGGAGTAAGGTCGAAAACCGGGTCACTGGGCTCGTCGCAATGAGCGCCAATGCCAAATGAGGAGGGGCACCTTGCGAGTCACTGTCGCTCTAACCGTTCTCTCTCTCTGCCTGCTCGTATACGGAAACGCCGCGGCCGAACCGGGACCGATCGTAGCGGTCGAAGGCGGTGAGATCCAAGGTGCTTTCGAGGCCGGGGGCGGGGGCGCCGTCTTCAAAGGCATTCCCTATGCAGCGCCGCCGGTGGGTGAATTGCGCTGGAAGCCGCCCCAGCCCGTGACGCACTGGGAAGAGACCCGCGATGCCACTCGATTCGCGTCCATCTGCCCACAGGGCGATGACAACGAGAACGACTTCTTCGGGCGGATGATCGACGGGCAGGGGATGGGATGGTTCCGCAAGGCGCTGTTCAGGCTCGCGGTGGGTTTCTCCGCCAAAGAAGTCCAGAGCGAGGACTGTCTCTACCTGAACGTGAGGACCGCGAATCTGGGCGGGGCAGAGACGCAGCCGGTGATGGTGTGGATTCACGGCGGTGGCCATCAAACCGGAAGCGGGTCGATCGATTTCTACCAGAGCGACGCCCTGACGCAGAGAGGCATCGTACTCGTCAACTTCAACTATCGTCTGGGTCTGATCGGATACTATGCCCATCCCTCCTTGAGCGCCGAATCGGAACACGGCGTCTCCGGCAATTACGGGACCCTCGATCAGATCGCTGCGCTCCAATGGGTTCGCGACAACATCGCCGCCTTCGGGGGCGATCCATCTAAGGTGACGATCTTCGGCGAATCAGCCGGCGGTGAGTCCGTAGCCCATATGCTGACCTCTCCGTTGGCGCGCGGGCTCGCGCACCGGGCCATCATGCAGAGCGGCTCCACGGGTGAGTTGCTGATTCATCTCGAGCGCCCGGTGATGGACTTCATGAGCGCGGAGGCTGCCGGGGAGGCCTTCGCGAAGAAGGTCGTCGGGGACGCCCACGACCCGATTGAAGGGCTCCGCGCGATGTCCGCGGACCAGCTGTACTCGGCGCTCCGAGAGTTCCCCGAATTCGACACGTACAGCTACCCGATCATCGACGGATATGTGCTGCGCAAGAGCGTCATCGAGGCCTTTCTCGACGGAGACCAGGCGCCGGTTCCTCTGCTGGTCGGAAGCAACTCCGACGAAGGCTCGATTCTCTACAGCCTCGGAGATGACGCGCTATACGGCAGCTCGCCGGGGCCGGAAACGTCCGAGGCATATCGGGAGTACCTGCGCGAGTCTCTGGGGGCGGACGCCGAGAAGATCCTCGAGCTCTACCCCGTGACCGACGACGCCTCGGTATTCGACGGCGCCTCTGCCGTCTATGGCGACAGCAGACTCGGCACCACGGCCAGGTTCTATGCAAGGCAGATGGCGAACCTCGGGCAGCCTGCCTACTTGTACTTCTTCACTCGAGTGCCTCCCTCGCCGGGGCAGACCGCTGGCGCGTTTCACGCCGCCGAGATCGTCTTCGTCTTCGGCAAGAGCGTTTCCCTGTTTCCGACGAATGAGCAGGATCAGATCATCACGCAGGCCATGGGCGATTATTGGACACAGTTTGCCAAGACGGGCGATCCCAACATCGAAGGCCAGCCGTCATGGCCGGCATTTTCCAGAGAGGAACAGCGGAACATGGTCTTCGGACCGAAGATCGAAGCCGCGCCTGTCGACCGGGCCGAGGCCTACGATGTCTTCGAAAGACACTGGATGCAGCTGATCAAGGCACTTCGAGCCGAGCGCGTGCGCTGACCCGCGAGACCTGTCGGCGGAGGAGACCGAACATGACAGAGATTCGACCCAAGGCCTGCATTCACCTGCCCCTCGCGGAGGACGTCGCCGCGCGGGTCGACGCAGTCTGCGAGGCGCACCACCTGCCCTTTGGTGCGCCTCGCGAGGAGCTGCTCGCGGCCCTCGCGGACGTCGAGGGCCTGCTGCTGAGCAACCAGGTCTACGTCGACGAGAGTGTCTACGATGCCGGACCCCGCCTGCGCGTCGTTTCTGGCTTCGGAGTCGGCTACGACCGTTTCGACATCGAGGAAGCGACGCGACGCGGAATCGCGATCTGCAACACGCCCGATGTCGTCACGGTGCCCGTCGTTGAGTTGACGATCGGGCTCATCCTCGCACTCAGCCGCCGTCTCTTCCAGAACGAGGCCTACCCGCGGAGCGGAGGATGGGCGCGCCGCGAGCGGCCACCCGCACCTGGCTTCGACCTGGGCGGAAAGACGCTCGGGGTGATCGGCTTCGGGCGCATCGGCACGGAGTTGACGCGGCGCGTGCAGGCCTTCGGCATGCGCACCGTCTTCAACGATCTCTTCCAGGAGCCGCCGGCGGATGCGCCCAGGAGCCCCTACCGACCGCTCGACGTGCTGCTGGGCGAGGCGGACATCGTGACCCTCCACGTGGATCTGAACCCGACTTCGCACCACCTGATCGGCGCCCGCGAGCTCGGCCTGATGAAGCCGACCGCCTACCTGATCAACACCTCGCGCGGTCCCGTCGTGGACCAGCCCGCGCTGGTCGCGGCCCTGCGAGAGGACAAGATCGCAGGCGCCGCCCTCGACGTGCTGGAGGAGGAGCCGCCCGATCCGGACGAGCCGCTCGTCACCCTCCCGAACGTGCTCACCTTCCCCCACATCGGCACGGCGACCCGCGAGACCCGCCGCGCGATGCTGGAGCTCTCGGTGAACAACCTCCTGGCAGTCCTCCAGCGCGAGCCACCGCCCGCCTGCGTGAACCCCGAAGTGTTGGGCTAGCGATCAACGGCCCAGGAGCTTGGCCAGCTCTTCGCCCTCCCGGCGGCAGAACTGGTAGATGACGCGGACGTCCCAGCCGACACAGAAATCTTTGATTCCCATGTCGATCCACGGCCTGGCCTGCTCGAAGCTGGCCAGCTCGATCCGGGGTCTGATGCCCAGCTCCATGGCCCTGGCGATGGCTCGCTCGTGTGCGCTTCTGACTTCCGGGTCGCCGAACTGGCCCGGCTTGCCGATGCTCATCGCATAGTCCGCCGGACCGAACTGGATCATGTCCACGCCGTCGACCGAGAGAATCTCCTCCAGATTCTCGATTGCACCCGCCTTCTCGATCATCAAGGCCACCACGCCGTCTCGCAGCTGCTGCACGTACTCGGCCGACCCGGCCCCCAGCACGTAGCCCACGTCCCTCCTCATGCCGACTCCCACGACCCCCCCGTCCTCGGGAGTCTCGGCGCGCGCGGCCCGGACACACTCCCTTGCGTCTGCGACGTTGCGGATGTCGGTGAAGAGCAGGTTCTGGATCCCCGACCCGATCGCCCGAACCGAGATGTAGGTTCTCGGCTCCTGGTCGACCTTGATCATCGACGTCATCTCGGGGAAGAGATCGATGGCTCGTCCGAAGTTCTCCAGGGAGAAGAGATCATAGGGCGCATATTCACCGGAGAACTCGATGTAGTCCATGGTCCCGGCGTGCCCGATCACCTCCGCGATACCGGGCCACATGCTGTGCACGTGGGTACCGATGGTGGGCTTGTCGTCGTCGATCAGCTCCCGCAGTACGTTGCGCTTCTTCTCCATGCCTCGCGCTCCCTCCAGGTCGTCCCAGCTCGGCGCCGCGCGGCGGGCGGGAAATGCGATCTCCCTACGCCATCACCGTGGTGAAGAAATCCTCGATCTGGGCACGCATCTGCTCCCGAGCCAGCACCCGGTCATCGTTGTAGTCGAACTCGATGAAGAGCAGCGGAATCTCTTTCTCCCGGCATTCCGCGCGAATCAGCCCGCGCGCACCACAGATGCTCTGACAACCGACGTGCTGGGTAGCGATGATGCAGTCGCAGCTGTACTGATCGTACGCGTTCAGCGTGAAATCGATGAATGCGGTGCTCTCGAAGCGCATGAACGACATGGTCATGTCGAGGCCCTGCCAGGCCACCCCTTCGAGCATGGTCTTCAGGCTGGTGGTGTCGATCGGCTCCAGAATGCAGGTGCTGGAGAGCGAGTCGACCACCAAGGTCGCTCCGAATTTCTCCTCCATCCAGGAGAAGAGCTCGTAGTCATAGGTCGGAGGGACGTGGACCCACATGACGCGGTGATTCTCCGGGAAGGGTCCTTCGGTGCAGCCCTCCCGAACCCTCCGGGTGGCGTCTTCGCAAAAGAGCCTCAGTGTCTCCGTGGTCCGGGGACGCCCGGCTCCCTCCATGAAGAGCGCATAGGGCGCGGCCCTGAGCATGCCGTGGTGCGGCGCCGGCTTGACCCGGTAGGTCTCGCGGATGTCGACCAGGAGTTCGTAGGCCTTGTTCGATTCCACGACCACCTCGCGGAATCGGTCGATGTCGAACTTCCGTCCCGTGTGTCTTTCCACGAACGGAATCAGCTGATCCTTCAGCTGATCGGCGTAGTACCTGATCGCTTCCCGATCGTTTCGAAAGGGGGCATCCAGGAACAGCATCGGACAGTCGAGGATTCTCTGCAGGATCGGGTAGGCGATCCGGGTCCCGTCGCAGGGGGAGGAGGAGGTGACGAAGAACGAATTGGTGGGTAGCTCTCCGCTCAGCGTGGCCCCGATGATGAAGCGATCGGTCGAGCAGGTGTCGGAGGGCACACCCGCCTCCTCTGCGGCTTCGAGAAACTCGTACACAGTGCTCAGGTCGGTCCCGGAATAGAAGCCGGGAAAGAACTCCAGGCAGAGCGCCGCACAGTCGAAGGAGTAGAAGAGCTGCGGCACCAGGCCGAACTCGAACATGGCCACCTTGCGCTTCTCGTCTGCCATGGCCGCCGCGATGTCCCGGTAGTGCGCAACGTCGTGCTCGATCGCGGCGGCGACGAGGTGCACGTAGTCCCCATACGGAGGAGTCGGGTTCTCCCTCAGGAGTCGGGCCATCGGCTCGAGCATGCCGTTCGCGATCGCAACGGTTCGCTGGAACGGTTCAGCCATGGAGCGCTCCTTCCTCGTTGAACTCGACCGGGAATGACCTCTCTGATTTCAAGTATGGGTCGTGAGGGAGGCGCTTGCCAACAATAGATGAAGCCGGGGTCTTCTCCGCCTTCATAGGCTGCGAGTGGACCTCGCTGGCGCCCCCCGGCAACCTCCCGAACGACATGATGTTCGACCTGGTAGAGTTCGACGGCAAACCGCCGACCCGCGCCTACGCCGAGCGGAGGCAGCGCAGGGAGCCCGACGCGCGCCGTACAGGCCGTAGCCCGAACGAGAGCTCAGCGCAGGCTCTTCACCCAGGAGGGGTTCTTGAACCAGACCGCCTGCGCCCTCTCGAGCGCTCCGGCCTCCGAGAGAGCGGTGAAGTAGGTGCGCAGCAGGTTGGCGAACTGCGGCTCGTCGAGGGGCACCGCGATGCCCATCGGCTCGAGGGTGAAGGTCGCGGGAGACGCGATCAGCCCCTGGTCGGGGTAGCGCAGCACGGCAAAGAAACAGGTCTCGCGGTCCGCGACCAGGCCATCGACCTCACCGCTCACGACCTTCTGGACCGCCTGATCGAGGCCCGCCGTCAGCACCAGCTGCGCGCGGGAAAGGAAGCTGCGGGCGAATTCCTCGCTGGTGGAGCCGCGGAGCGCGGCGAAGCGCAGCTCCGGCTTGTCGAGATCCTGGGGGATCTCGACGGCGGCGAGCTCCTCGGACCGGGTCAGCAGGGTCTTGCCGGAGGTGAAGTAGGGGCCGATGAAGGTGGCGCGCTCGGCGCGCCGCGGGGTGATCGTCATCCCCGACATCACCACGTCGACCTCATCTGCGTCGAGGGCGTCGAGGAGCTTCTCGAAATCGATCTGCACGAAACGCGCCTCGACACCCATGCTGCGGGCGAGAACGCGCATCAGCGCCACATCCAGTCCCAGGAAGTCGCCGTCGCGCGAGATCATGGTGAGTGGCGGCTGCTCCCCGGTCATCCCCACCCGGATCACACCGCTCTCGACGACGCGGGTCAGTGCCCCCGATCTTCCGGGGCCGGGTGAAGCACAGCCGGAGGAAACCAGCAGGACGAGCAGTGCGCAGCAGAGGATCCAGGCATTGCGAAATCGAGCCACGAGATGGCCTCCCTTCCCTATGAACTCTTCCACGACAGGACCTCGCGCTCTTCGCTCTCGAGGTCGAGGTGGGCGATCTTCCAGCGGTTGTCCTCGACGCGGATGGTGAGCTCCCCCGCGTAGGTGTTGCGGCGATCGTGGGTGTGCTGCCAATGGGTCACCCGTGCGGTGACGAACCACTGGCAAGGATAGGTGAACGACTCGTCCACGGCTCCGCCCGTGAGAGCCCTCGTCGTAGGAGACGTGGTACCCGGAGACCGCTTCCTGGAGGAACTGATCCTCCGCTGCTCTTCGGGCCTCGCACCGCACGTCCTCCAGGATGCGTTCCCGAACCCGCTGCCACTTCGGAAGGCTCGACGGCTTGCGGCCAACCACCTGGACCGGGTGGAGCCCATAGCCGGACGCCACCGGCCCCGCAAATCGCTTATCCTGGCCCGGATAGCCTGGGGAGCGATGAGCGTGGATCTCGAGATCGTTCTGATCGGTGCGGCCAGCCCGCAGTGGGGCTTCACCCTGATGCGGGACATCATCGTCGTGCTCTCCGAAGACGCCGATCTCGCCGGGCGCAGGCCGGTCCTGGTCCTCGAGGACATCGACGAGGTCAACCTCGAGAAGGCGCATCGGCTGGCCGAAATGGTCGCGGCCAGGACCGGCGACAGGGTCCGGATCCAGAGCACCACCGATCAGCGCGAGGCCATCGCGGGTGCCGACTTCGTGGTCACCAGTCTCGCCGTCGGATCTCTCGAGGCCATGCAGGCGGACCTCGAGATTCCCTACCAGTACGGCATCTACCAGCCGGTGGGCGACACCGTCAGCATCGGCGGAGCGATCCGGACCGCGCGGAACACTCCCGCCTTACTGAGCATCGCCAGGGACATCGAGCAGCACGCCGCCCCGGGCGCCTGGCTGCTGAACCTGAGCAATCCGCTCTCGACGCTGACGCGCGCCGTCACGCGCGAGACCAGCATCAATGCCGTCGGCCTCTGCCACGAGCTCTACGGCGGACTGGCGACGCTCTCCAGCTGGCTGGGCTTCGACTACGGCAGCTGGAGGGAGACCCTGGAGATCGGTGTCCTGGGAATCAACCATTGCAGCTGGATCCAGAGGCTGAGGGTCGAGGGCGAAGATGCCCTTCCGACACTTCGGAGCTACATCGAGGAGAGAGGCATCGAGGCGGAAAGCAGGCGCCTGTACGATTCGGAGACGCCGGAGCTCAGACACCAGAACGTCAAGATGATCCTCTTCCTGAGGCACGGTGTGTGGCCCTACAGCGGCGACCGGCACAACGCCGAGTTCTTCGCCGAGTTCGTGAACCGCGACACCAACCTGGGAGCGGACTACGGCGTGATGCTCACCACCATCCAGAGCCGGCTGGTGGACTGGCGCGGCTTCGCCCGCGAAGCCATCAACCAGCGTCTGGCCGGGAGTGCCGAAATCGATCTCAGAGTCTCGGAAGAGGCTTCATCCAGGATCATCAGGGCGATGATGCTGGATCGGCCCTTCTACGACGTATCCAATCTTCCCTACCTTCCCTGCCGCGGCGAGAGGCTGCCGGGCGTGCCGGAGGGAGCGGTGATCGAGAGCATGTGCAGCTACGACGGCAACGGTGCGCATCCAGTTGCCGTCGAGCCGCTCCCCGACCGGCTTCAGGAACACCTCGCGCTGCACGCGGGCATCATCGAGGACGTCGTCGAGGCCAGCATCTCGGGCGAGCGACAGCTGATGATCCGCGCCCTCGAACGCGATCCCCTGCTCCAGAACATGGAGAGGGATCGGATCCCCGAGATGTGGGATCGACTGGCAGCGGAGAATCGGGAGTGGATCCATCCCGGGCTGCTTCGCGGGCCGCGGTAGCCAACTCCAGGGAGCGCGACTCCCGCCCCCATCTCTGACCGATGGCCGGGTTCTCAGAGCGCGGCGAGGCGGTCGGGCAGCTCTCTCACGTCTCCCTGGGCGAGGCCGAAGAGCATCTCGTTCTGGTCGTTCATCAGGATGATGGTCCCGCCGTAGATACCCGCGGAGCCGCCGTAGGCCTTGCGAACCGCGTCGAAGAACTCCTGGCCGGCAAAGGGATCGGTCACGGCGCGAAGGCCCACGACCGGGAATCCGAGCGCGTAGTCCCGCTTCATCTTGTCGGCGATGGGGGCGGTGCCCAAGGCGAGCCCCACGAAGGCGACCCTGTCTCCATACTGTTGATGGAGGTCGCCGACCAGCCCGGCGGAGAACTCGCTCAACGAGCAGCCCGGAAGCAGGAAGACGGCCAGCAGATGCCGTTTGCCTCCCCGCAGCTCCCTCCAGCCCAGCGTGTCGCCTCCCGCGGTCTCGAAGGTAAGTTCCGGGGCCTTCGCGGGGGGGGCCAGGAGCTTGTACGCACCGAAGACCGCACCCACCAGGACGAGCACGTAGAGGATCTGTTTCATGCGGAGCACCTCCCCCGAAACCATGTGCTGGCTTCCGCCCCCAGTGGTATCGGCGGATCCCGCCCTGCTCTTGATTCCAGCCAGGGTGGGTGTCTACGACCTGAGGTAGAAGTCCTCACACATCCCGAAGGAGTCGTCGACCTCGATCTCGTCACCCTCACCGGTGCGCAGCCTCCCGGAGAAGGTGCCAAAGGGGGCGCGATACCGGTTCTCGAGCAGCAGGGCATTGACGTCGATGGTGCGAACCACCTCCGGCTCGAAGGTCAGCTCGACCATTCCCTCGCGATCCCGGATGACCCAGGGCTTGCGATGATCTCGAGGGTCGAAGTCGAAGATCACCGGCGGCAAGAGGCTCAAGCGGCCATCCTGCCACACGCAGTTCTCGTTGTACGCGTGCTGGTCTTCCACCTGGTTGTCGGTCAGGTTGAAGCCGATCAGGCGCCCGCCTGGCTCCCGGCCGCCTCCCGTGGCCCAGTGCCACTTCATCACCACCGGGTAGAAACCCTGATGGATGTCGATCAGGCCGTAGCTCCGCTGGGCGGGGAAGTCGACCTGGGTCCGATCCAGCGTCATGCTCCCCTCGATCGGGCAGGTGTACTTGTGGGAGTACATGGCGCCCCGGTTTGGCAGCGGGAGACAGACCACGATCGGCTCACTGCTACCGAGCGGCTCGAGACAGCGAAAGCGCCCCGTGATCGGCGGCAATCCCTTGCTCGCAGCGATCTCGATCTCGATGCCGATGTAGCCGGCGTTGAGGGCGTTCTCGAACCTCAGCGAGAACCCGCGAGAGCGGCAAGCAGCGTGGCTGTCCAGAATGTTCGGGGGCAGGCTGAGCTTCCACGGCGGAATTCTGCGCTCGTAGAAATGAATGGCACCGCCTTCGCGCGAGTAGACGCAGACCTGGGCCAGACCCAGGCTCTTGGCGTCGAACAGGGCCACGCTCAGGTAGTACCGGTCGTTGACCAATGCGAAGTGCTCCCACTCCTTGAGGCGCCAGTTCTTGAGCCAGCGCGGCCAGGGCCAGAGCGCCCCCAACCGGGCGTCGAGCGGGTTGATGCGTTGGAAGGGAGCCTTGTAGGTGCCAAGGGCAAAGCGGCCGTCGCTGACCAGGCTGGGTGGGGTGGAGAGGATGGTACGCAAGAGTGGGCTCATCGGCGGCTCCTGGGATCGAGATCCTGGATCACACCCTACCGAATCATTGCTGCCCGCCCACCGAGCAGCCTTTCTCACGGCTGGTAGAATATGACGAGGGCTTGATAGTAGGAAACTCGACGCGATGGAGATCTTCAAGTCATTCCGGTTCGAGGCGGCACACCGTCTTCCCCTCGTGGCCAAGGACCACAAATGTTACCGCCTCCACGGGCACTCCTACCTGGTGACGCTCCACGTGGACGCGCCCGTCGATGAGGAGTACGGCTGGGTCACCGACTTCGCCGACATCGAGCAGGCCTTTCGCCCTACCCTCGATCGGCTGGATCACCACTACCTGAACGAGATCGACGGCCTGGAGAACCCCACCACCGAGATCCTGGCTCGCTGGATCTGGAAGGGGGTGGCGCCCCGTCTGCCCCACCTCAGCCAGGTATACATCGCCGAGACCTGCACGAGCGGCTGCGTCTACCGGGGTGAGTAACGGGCGCCGGATCGATTTGAGACGGACGCCCTGCCCTTCTTCACCCGGCGCAGTGTCCTCGAGTGGCCACCGGCGGGAAGCAGGCCCTACAGTCGGCCCTTCCTCTCGAGCTCGGCGGCGATTCGCGTATAGGCGATGTAGTACTTGTAGATGTTGCTGACGTACTGGACCGTCTCCCGTCCGATCCTCTTGGCAGCCACCACCTCGACGTTGTCGAACCATAGGTTGGGATCGAGTTTCATCTCGACGGCTGCTCTCCGAAGCTGCGCTACCTCTTGGGGCCACCTCCGCGCCGAAGATGCGTGATGCGAGAGAGCGTACCATCAGGTGCCTCCACTTGCGGCGCCTCTGGTACCTTCGCTACGAACGGCCGAGATGGCGGTGGCCCCGCGGCGCAGGTCCTGCGGGCGGCCGCGATCCACCAAGAAAGACCCACCAAGACCACCAAGAGGAAGGACTCTCATGACCCGACGAAGCATGGCCATCCTCGTTCTCGTCGCCCTGATCGCCTCCGGACCGCTGGCGTGCGCCACGGCCGGGGGAGCGCCCAAGACCACGGGCGGGGCGCTGCTGGGGAGCGCCGCCGGCGGACTCCTCGCGGCGGCCGCCGGCGGAGGCACCACTGGGATCATCGGCGGCGTCCTGGCCGGCGGGCTGCTCGGCGGCGCGATCGGCAATTCCCTCGATCAGCGCGACAAGGAGATCGCGATGCGCCAAGCCCAGCTCGCGCTCGAGACCTCTCGCACCGGCCAGGCCACCAGCTGGCAGAATCCCGACTCGGGGAACTACGGCACCATCACACCGACCCGGACCTACCAGACCGGGACCGGGGCCTACTGCCGCGAGTTCCAGCAGACGATCGTGGTGGGGGGTGAGACCCAGCAAGCCTATGGGACCGCGTGCCGGCAGCCCGACGGAAGCTGGCAGGTTCAGCAGTGACCGCCCTGCGGTCGGCCCGCCTCCACGAATGGCATCGAAGGGAGATCGCAATGCGCTTTGGATGGATTCTCGTCACCACTCTGGTCCTGGCCCTGGGCGCCGCAGTGCTTCCGGGATCGGCCTACGCCGACGATGAGGCGGCGGCGCACGACGCCGTCGACAGGAACGACGACGGCGTCATCGACCGCGGGGAGTTCCAGATCCTGATCATCGAGGTCTACTACCTCGCCGACAGCGACAAGGACGGCACGCTGACGCGCGAGGAGCTGGAGGAGGTAAGGCCCGGCGTCTTCGACGCCGCCGACGCCAACAAGGACGGCAAGCTCACGCTCCGCGAGTACGAGAACGCGCGCTTCGGCGACTACGAGGCCGCCGACACCAACGACGACGGCGTGGTGTCGCTCCCGGAGGCCGAGGCCTTCGACTCCAAGATAGAGTCAAAGGGGAAATAGCCAGCCCGCCTTTCTTTTCGCGTCGCTACTCCGGTCCACCAGCACCCGCTCCTCGCCATCGAGACCGGCGAGGCGCACCCTACTTCGCGCGTGTCTCCTCGAGCACGCGGTGGATCAGTGCATCGGCGTACTCATCGGGAGCTTCGTAGGGAATCATGTGGGCGGCGTTCTCGAACCAGATGAAGTGCTTGCCTCGAGGCGCGTCGAGGGCCCGGTAGTATCGCTCTGCGAGCTCGAACGGCGTATTGTAGTCGTGGCGGCCTGCGAAGAAGTAGACGGGGACCTCGATTCTCGGAGCCTGCTCGAACAGGTTCGTCGGGAGGCGCTTGTCCCAGAGGCGGGCCGAAGAGAACGACTGCCCGCGGAAGAAGCCGACGGCGTCCCACAGCGAGTAGTCGGGGGAGGACAATGCCCTCTTGATCAGGGCTCGCATCTTGGTCTCTTCGCTTCGAGAGACACCTCCGAACCGCTCGAGCCATCTCCGCTGGACCAGGAGCTTCGGGACGCCGTCGTAGGGCGGTGGGCCGATCCTCTCCAGATCCCGGATCGCCCGCTGATTCCCGGCCTCCCTGGCCCGGTCGAGGACGAACCGATACGAGATGCGCTCCTGCTCGGATTTCTCGACCACCTGGCCAACGCCCACGTAGGCCTGGAACAGCTCGGGATACCGCGACGCCGCCAGGGCCCCGATCTCGCTCCCCCAGGAATGCCCGACCAGATAGATCCCGGGGACGCCGAACCGCTTCCTCAGCATCTCCGCGAGGTCTCGGATGTCGAGAACGAACTGCTCCCTGGTCATGCTCTCGGGAGGGATGTCGGGGCTGAACGACTTGCCCGCGCCCCGCTGATCCCAGTGGACGACGGTGAAGTGCTTGATCAGCTCGCTGTCGAAGAAGCGCGCGATCGAGATGTCGGCGGAGCCGGGACCGCCGTGAAGGTGAAGCAGAACCGGATTCGATCGGTCGAAGCCCCGGATCAGCAGCCACTGATCCACGCCGCCGAGGGTCACCTTCTCGAGCGACTCGACGCCGTTTGGGGTGGTGATGGCGGTCGCTCTCTTCACCCTCCCCTGCATCACGGCCCGCCACCCGAGAGCGATCGCGAGGAGGGCGACGACGATCAGCAGGCCTGCAACTGCGACGAATTTGACGATTCCCATACTTCTAAGGTCGGGCTAGGCAGCGACCAGCTCGCACTCCCTCAAGGCGTCGTCGAGCAAACCACGCACCTGCTGGTGAAGACGAAAGCTCACATGTCCGCCCTGGTACCACTCGATGCGCGGGCGATCCCAGTGGCGCCAGAGGTCCCGCACCTGGTCCGGCGGAACCAGCTGATCGGCGACGCCGCCGAAGATGTAGCGGCGCTCCTTCCGCACCCTCGGCTGGAGCGCGAGGGGCGAGACGACCCGCGTCGTCTCGGTCACCTCGTCTTGAAGCAGCCCTTGATCCTCGGCGTAGCGGATCTGCAGCCGGGGCCCGTGGCGCCACACCAGCCTGGAGAAGTCGGTGGCGGGAATCCCGGGGATCGCGCAAGCCAGATCGTCATCGAGGCAGGCCAGCAGCGCGGTGTTGTAGCCACCGAGGGAGAGGCCGTGGACCCCGATCCGACTCCCCCCCTGCCCGCGGACCCAGGAGAGGATGCGGCGGATGTCCCACATGGCCTGGGCCTCAGCGTGAATCGTGTCGAGAAAGTCGGCGACCAGGAAGCCATCGCCACTCACGCGACCGATCTTTCGGGGACCGTGGAGCGGGAGAACCGGGAGGACCAGGTTGATTCCCAGGCGGTGGTGGAGGTGGCCGGCGCGGAAGGCGGCGAAGTCCCAAGCTGGCGTCCCCATCTGGTAGCCGTGAATGCAGACCAGCCAGGGACGGGAGGCGGATTGGTGGCGCAGGACCCAGGCGTGGGCGGTGCGGTTCGGCAGGTACGAGAGCCAGCGATCCCGTCCGGGCTCCTCTGGATGGGGCTCGTACTCACTCTGGAAGCTCAGCCGCTCGTACTCGAGCTTCCGGCTGCGCGCCCGGCGCAGGAGCGGATCAGTGAGCGCAGGCGGGCTGCGGTGGTAGTGGGCGGGCTTCTCGATCCAGCCGCGATCACCGAAGAGCTGGCGAGCCTCGCGCAGCTCGCGGCGAACGCGGCCGTGATCGCCGGCGAGCGGCATCGGCTGAGCGAGCGAGACCGTGGCGAGCAAGGCCTCGTCCACCGCGACCTGGGCCGAGAGCGCCAGTCCGGTCGCCGGCATGGGCACCTCCTGCGGGTGTCTCTCCTGTCGGATGGCGATGGCGCCGGCAGCCAGCAGGGATGCGGCGGAGAGCAGGATGAGGCCGAAGCCGATCAGCGGACCGGCCACGAAAATCGCGGGAACCGCCAGGGGGACGCCCAACAGCCCGCCCAGGGCGGTGTACTGGGGAATGCGGCGATCCCCCGGATAGATCAGCGTGGAGCAGCCGGAGGCCAGGAGCAGGCAGCCCGGAAGCAGCGAGAACAGGAAGCCCACGATGCCGAAGCTCGCCGCGCACCAGAGCCACAGCAGACCGGCCGAAATCGGGAGCCAGGCCTCGCGCGGCCAGCGCGGTTGTTCGAACATGGGGAAGACCTCCGGGGGTCAGCGCGATTGCGGACTGCCAGCATACCCGCCCGGATCGGAGGCCGCCGCAGGGAGTCCACCGTGAGAAACCTCGCCCTCGCACTGCTCGCATCGATCCTCGCCACCGCGCCTCTCCCGGTTCCCGCCGACGGGGAGGGGCTCGAGGAGGAGATCGACCGCCGGGCGGCCGAGGTCGAGCCGCAGGTGATCGCATGGCGCCGCGACATCCACCAGCATCCGGAGCTCTCGAACCGCGAGTTCCGAACTGCCAAGCTGGTGGCGGATCATCTCGAAGAGCTCGGCATCGAGGTCCGGAGAGAGATCGCCCATACCGGCGTGGTGGGTCTGCTGCGGGGAGGAATGCCCGGAGGGGTGGTGGCGCTGCGCGCCGACATGGACGCGCTGCCGGTCACCGAGGAGGTGGACCTGCCCTTTGCCTCGAAGGTGCGCACCACCTATCTCGGGCGCGAGGTCGGGGTGATGCACGCCTGCGGCCACGATGCCCACACGGCGATCCTCCTCGGTGTCGCCGAGGTGCTGACTGGCATGCGGGATCGGATTCCCGGAAGCGTGCTCTTCCTCTTCCAGCCCGCCGAGGAAGGCGCGCCACCCGGCGAGAAGGGAGGTGCGCGCCTGATGATCGAGGAAGGCGCACTCTCCAGCCCGGAGCCCGACGCGATCTTCGCACTCCACGGGGTGCCCCAGTACCGGGCCGGCGAGATCGCCTACCTCTCCGGTGGGGCCATGGCCAGCTCGGACAAGCTCGAGATCGTGGTGCGGGGCAGGCAGACCCACGCCGCCTACCCCTGGTTGGGCGTCGATCCGATCGCCGTGGCCTCGCGCATCGTGCTGGCGCTGCAGGCGCTGCCAGGCCGGCAGACGGACGCGCGGCTCCCCTCGGTGGTCTCGATCGGCGCCATCCACGGGGGCGTTCGCCACAACATCATCCCCGATCAGGTCGAGCTTCTCGGAACCATCCGCACCCTGGACCAGTCGATCCAGCCCGACCTCCACCAGCGCATCCGGACCACGGCGACCAAGATTGCCGAGAGCGCCGGCGCCAGCGCCGAGGTGAAGATCACCATCGGCACCCCCATGACCTACAACGACCCGGAGCTGACCGCGCGCATGGAGCCGACACTCAGGCGCGTCGCCGGAGCGGACCGGCTGATGAGGGGGCTTCCCCGCACCGGCGCCGAGGACTTCTCCTTTCTGAGCCAGAAAGCACCCGCCCTCTACTTCTGGCTGGGGGTCCGATCCCCAGACACCGCCGAGAAGGACGCCGCGTCGAATCATTCCCCGCTGTTCAGGGTGGACGAGAGCGCCCTGGTCCTGGGAGTCCGCGCCATGGCCAACCTGGCGGTGGATTTCCTGACCATGGAGAGCGCGGCCGGGAAGCGCTGAGGGCCCCATCCCGCACAGGCCGGATCTGACGCGCGGCGAGACGCAGCGCGTCGAGGCGGAGCCGCGCGGGCCTCTCGCCGTGCCGCAGGCGGCGAATCCGGCCACGAGATGCCAGCCGCTGGGATACAATCTTCCACCGATGACCTCCGCGATCCAGTCACCCCGAACCGACGAGCCCTGCTGGCCAACCCTGGGCGGAGAGCGGATCCTGTTCCTCCTCGATGCGGCGAGCGGACTCGAGGAGCGCCTGCTCAGGTCCTGGGTCGAACGCAACCTCCCCGAGGGCGCCGACCCGACCAATGTCGAGGTCTTCAGGATTCCCTCCTCCCGCCGCCGGCGGCGCCGAAGTCCCGACCCGAAGCTCGAGGCCGCACTCGCCACCGGGGAGAACCCGATCCTGGCGCCTCTGCGGGTGGTGTGGCTGGCCGAGGAGCGGCAGGGACGGCGTTCGGCCCGTCTCTCGGACGTCCTCAAGCTCGGGGATCCGCGAGACCCGGATCCGCTGCGTGCGCAGTGGCGGCTGCACACCGCGCCGGATCGCTGCCGCATCGTCGCCGGCGAGCCGGCACCGGCATCCGAGCTCCGGGATCGCTGGCGCAGGGCGGTGGGCTCCGACGTCGGCGACACGGTGGGGATCGCCGATTTCGTGGCCCGACAGGCGGTGCTGGCGCTGGAGCGGGCGGAGCGAAAGCTGCGCGGCAACCGCTACAAGGTGGCCCGCTTCGTCGACGAGGACATCCTCTCCCGCCCGGCCTTTCGGGGCGGCGTGACCCGGCTCGCCCGGCGGCTCGGGCGCAAGGAGTCCTCCGTCGCCAGGGAGGCGTCGCGCTATCTGCGAGAGATCGCCGCCAGCCAGAGCCCCTTCGTGATCGACCTGGTGGTGGAGCTCTGGCGCCTGATGTACTCACGCGGCTACGGCGACGTGCTCCAGTACGACGGCGACGAGCTCGAGAGGCTGAGCACCCTCGCCCAGCGGCACCCGGTGGTCTTCCTCCCCACCCACAAGTCCAATCTCGACCACGCGGTGCTCCAATCCATGCTCCACGAGAACGGGTTTCCGCCCACCCACACCGCCGGCGGGATCAACATGAACTTCTTCCCGCTGGGCCCGTTGTTGCGGCGCAGCGGGGTCTTCTTCATCCGGCGGAGCTTCAAGGACAACGCGGTCTACAAGTTCGTCCTCCACCACTACATCGACTACCTGATCGAGAAGCGCTTCTCGCTGGAGTGGTACATCGAGGGCGGACGCTCCCGCTCTGGAAAGCTCCTTCCGCCCCATTTCGGGCTGCTGGCCTACGTGGTCGACGCCTACAGGCGCAGCAAGAGCGAGGACGTCTACCTGATCCCGGTCTCCATCGCCTACGACCAGATTTCCGACGTCGGCGATTACGCCGCCGAGCAGCGTGGTGCTGCGAAGGAGGCCGAGAGCTTCGGCTGGTTCCTGCGAATCGCGCGCCGGCTCCGCAGGAGCTACGGGGAGATCCACATCCGCTTCGGCGAGCCCGTTTCGCTGCGCAAGGCGGTCGGCCCGCCCGAGCCCGAGGCCGAGCCCGACGCCGACGAGGAGAGCCTCTCGCTGCAGAAGCTCGCCTTCGAGGTCTGCGTGCGCATCAACCGGGTCACGCCCATCACGCCGATCTCCCTGGTGACGCTCGCAATGCTGGGCCGGGGAGACCGGGCGCTGAGCGTCGAGGAGATGATCGACGCGCTCCGGAACCTGGTGGGCTACGTGCGCAAGCGCCACCTCACCACCACCCGGGAGATCGACCTCGACACCGCCGACGGTGTGCGGCGCACCCTGGGCCGGCTGGTCGACAACGGCGTGCTGACCCGCTACGACGAGGGACCCGAGGCCGTATACGCGATCTCGGCGGATCAGCACCTCGCAGCCGCCTACTACCGCAACACGGTGATCCACTACTTCCTGAACGGGGCCATCGCCGAGCTCGCTCTGTTGCGGGCCGCCGAGGAGGGCGTGACCGATCGCGCCACCGAGTTCTGGGAGGAGGCGCTGCGGCTGCGGGATCTCCTCAAGTTCGAGTTCTTCTTCGCGGAGAAGGAGAGCTTCCTGGCCGAGATCCGTCAGGAGCTCTCGCTCCACGATTCCAGATGGGAGGGACGACTCGAGGGCAGTGCAGACTCCATCACCGGCCTGCTGCCGCGGATTCGGCCCTTCAGCGCGCATCGCATTCTTCGGCCCTTCCTTGAGGCCTACCGGGTGGTGGGCGATGCCCTGGAGAGACGAGACCCCGCCGAGCCCCTCGACGAGACCAGCTTCCTGAACGATTGCCTGGCGCTCGGGAAGCAGTACACGCTGCAGCGTCACATCAAGAGCGCGGAATCGGTCTCGAAGGTGCTGTTCGGCACGGCCTTGAAGCTGGCGCAGAACCGCAGGCTCGTGGCTCCCGGCGGAGAAGAGCTCGCCGCGAGGCGCCGCGACTTCGCCGAGCAGCTGCGCGAGACGATCCGGCGCGTGGATGCGGTGCAGGCCCTGGTTCACGCCCGCCTCTCGGGCCTGATCGATTAACCGCAAGCGCCCAAGGCGCGCAAAGATCAGGCCGGAGAGGAGAAGAGACCGGCGAAGGCCTTCCAGGTGTCGCCGACCGACAGGACGAGGACCACGGCGAGCACCGCGGGGACGACGAAGCGGAGCAGACCCCGCCACAGGAAGAACCAGCGAACCCCCTCCGCCCCCACGCTCACCTCCGCCACGGCGTCTCTCCGTCCCCACCCGACCATCAGGGAGAGGAGCAGGGCGCCGAGCGGCAGGCAGACATTGGCCCCGATCTGGTCCATCAGGCCGAGGAAGTCCTGAGAGAGTGCGGAGGGAATCCCCAGCAGTGCGATCCCAAGAGCGGCGATCCAGGCCGCCCGGGGGCGGGCCCAGCCGAGCCCGTCGATCACCGACGCGACGACCACCTCGAGGAGCGAGATGGCCGAGGTGAGCGCGCCCACCACCAGAGCGAGGAAGAAGAGCGCCCCGATCACCTGACCGGCTGCTCCCATGCTGGCGAAGGCCTTGGGAAGCGTGATGAAGAGGGCGCCCACCGTGCTGGCGACGACATCCTTCTCGAGCCCGAGAGCGAAGAGCAACGGGAAGACCACCAGCCCCGCCACGAACGCCACACCGAAGTCCGAGACGGCGATCATCAGCGACTCGTCCGGCAGGTGATGCTCGCGGGAGAGGTAGCTCGCGTAGGTGAGCATCGCGCCCATGCCGAGGCTCAAGCTGAAGAAGGCCTGCGAGGCCGCGTCCTTCAGCACGTCGAAGGAGAGAACCTCCCGGAAGTCGGTCTGGAGGTAGTAGGCGTAGCCGGCCGCCGCGCCGTCGAGGGTGGCGGCATAGATCGCCAGGCCGATCACCAGGACCCCGAGCAGCGGCATCAGGATCAGCGAGACCCGCTCGATGCCGGAGCGGATCCCCACGGAGACCACCGCCGCCGTCACCGCCATGAAGCCGAGGTGCCAGACGACCGCGCGGGTGCCGGTGGCAATCGCCCCGAAGTGCGCGGCCGAGTCCTCGGCGAAGCCACCGGTGACGGCCTCGACGGCGTAACGAACCGTCCATCCGGCGATCACGCTGTAGTAGCTGAGGATGACGACGCCCGCCGTGACGAAGAGTACACCCAGAGGCTTCCAGGCCGAGCCACCGAAGTAGACCAGCGCCTGGATGGGGCTCCTGCGTGAGCTGCGCCCCACGGTGAGCTCGGCGAGCATCACCGGGAGTCCGACGAGAAGAGTCATCGCCACGTAGAGCACCACGAAGGCGGCGCCGCCGTTCTCGGCGGTCATGTACGAGAACCGCCACATGTTGCCGAGGCCCACGGCCGAGCCGACAGCAGCGAGGGTGAAGCCCAGCTGGCTCGACCAGCGCTCCCGCGAGTCTCGATTCATGGGCGCAGGTTAACGCAGCGAGGACGTTCCTTGCGTTCTTGCTCTTTCGGGATACCGAAAACGCAACAACGCAAGGCACGCCCCGCTTCAGGTTCCCTGGAGGAGGGCCAGGGGCATCGAGAAGTCGTAGGGCCCCGGCCTCCCGATGGCGAGGGCCTCCCGAACCTCCGCCGGCGACCGATCGAGGATCCGCCGGAGAGCTTTGATCTCCGGATCGGGGGTTCCGATGCGCTCGACCCAGGAATCGAAGTCGAGCTCGAGCCCCCAGCGTTCCCACACCACCGGCGTCAGTCCCGCCGCCGCGAACATCGCCTCCCACTCGGAGACGCGGTGGTCCCGGACGTGGGAGGGATCGCGCAGCACCTCGATGGCGTTGAGATAGCTGTCGCAGCCGGGGGCTTCCGGAGCCACCGAATCCACCAGCAGCAAGGTGCCGCCGGGGCGAAGCACCCGAACCACCTCGGCCAGCGCCCTCTTGGGGGCGGGATAGTGGTGCGCGCTGAATCGCGAGGTCACCACGTCAAAGCTCGAATCCGGAAAGGCGAGCTGCTCCACGTCTCCCAGGCGAAACTCGACGTTTCCGATTCCGCGCTCGCCGGCCAGACGGCGGCCCTCGGCCAGCATCGCCTCGGCGAGATCGATCGCGACCACCTCCGCCACCTGCGGCGCGAAGGCGAGAGCGGTGTGCCCGGCGCCACAGCCGAGGTCGAGCACGCGCTCCGCGCCGCTGCTCACGCCGAGCTCCACCATGCGGCCGAGTTCGGGACCGCTGGACATCACCGGGTGGCTGGCGTAGTTCGCGGCCACTGCGGCGAACTGCTTCTCGACGGACTGTTTGACGTCCATTCGGCATCTCCTTACCTTGCGATATTATAAACTATAGTTAATAATATCTGAGATGGAAAGCGAGAACAGAGAGATCGAGGCCGCCATCGAGAGCGTCGGACGGCTCACCGATCTCTTCCAGCGGCGTCGCACCCAGCTGGCCCGGGGTGTGGGCCTGACGGTGCAGCAGTGGAGGGTCCTGGAGGAGATCTCCACCGAGCACTTCCTTCCCTCTCTCTTCGCCCGGGAGAGGGAGTGCACGCCGGCGGCCATCTCCAAGATCCTGCGACAGCTCCTGGGCAAGGAACTGATCCGAGCCGCCATCTCCAGTAAGGATGGGCGCCAGCGCCGCTACCCGCTCACCGCCGAGGGACGCCGCGTGATCGAGCAGCTGCGGAGCGAGCGGCGTCGGGCGATCCGGGCGATCTGGTCGAACCTCCCGGGTGAGGAGCTGACTCGCTTCGCGCGCTTCGCCGGCGAGCTGGGCGACCGCCTGGAGCGATTCGCGGATCAGCCGACCAGGAAGGACCCGTAGCCCACCACGCGGCTCCGAGGACCGGCCGTGTCGCCGGAGTTGCGGAGATCGACGGCGTGCACCAGAAGCCCCCGGGCGCGGGCCACCTCGAGCAGACCGCGCAGCGGGTGGCACCCGCAGGCGTGCTCCGAGGTCAGCTCCTCGAGACGGAGCGTCTCCACCAGCTCGGCGGTGTGCTGGTCGAGCTGCCGGGCCGTCTCGTAGTCGTGGTAGTGGCTGAGGTCCGAGCTTACGATGATGCGGGTCTCGTCCCCTCCCCAGACCGCCTCGATCAGAGCAGCCACCGATTCCGGGGGGGCCTGGCCGACCAGGACCGGAAGCACCCGGAAGTCGTCGAGGACCACCTGGAGGAAGGGAAGCTGCACCTCCAAGCTGTGTTCGTCCTCGAAGGGAGCGTCGAAGACCCGCACGTCCGGCACTGCCTTGGCGAGCTCGAAGGCCTCTGTGTCGACGGGGACCTCGCCCAGGGGGGTCGAGAAAGCGGTCGCCGATGAAATCGCCATTCCAGCGAGGGCCATGCGGTGAACGGGGCCGAGGAGGACGACCCGTCGCACCTTCTCCCGCGCCTCGACGAGGCTGGCGTAGGCGGCGGCCGCCACCGGTCCCGAGTAGACGTATCCCGCGTGGGGTGCGATCAGGGCCTTGGGCGAGCCGCCGGGGAACTGCGCCGCAGCGAGGTAGCCCTCGATCGTCGCCCGCAGCTCGTCCGAGTCGGCCGGATAGAAGAGGCCTGCCACCGCCGGCTCGCGAACATTGCCCATGATCGGAGAGTATACCCGCCCGAACGCGGCCCGGACCGCGGAGCCGGAGGCCTCGCGCCGCCGTCGCTATGATTCGCACTCGAGAGCGGGTTGGGAGCGGCAGAAGATCGTGTCGGCCAGGCGCAAGAGCATCACCGGAAAGCGGAAATCCGCCAGGAGCGGGCGAGGTCGGAGCACCGGGCGGAAGCGTTCCTCGAAATCCCGGCGGAGATCGGGCGCGACGCCGCCCCGCGCCAGGAAGGCCCACCGGCTGGCTACCGATGTCCTCCCGCGAGATGTGGAGCTCCAGCTGGATCTCGATCCGGCGAGGGGCAAGGCCTTCAAGGGCGAAGTCGCACTCGGCCTGCACCTGGAGCGCCGGCGCCGCTCGATCGAGCTTCACGCCGCTGAGCTGCGGGTGTCCCGGGCGCGCCTCGAGACCAGGCAGGGCGCCCTGCGCGGCAGGGTCGATGCCCATCCCGAACGCGAGACCGTCGAGGTGCGCTTCGACCAGCCGATTCCCGCAGGTGACGCAACACTCCGGCTCGCCTTCGCGGGCAAGCTGCGCAGCGACCTGCGCGGTCTCTACGCCGCCAGCTCGGGCCAGCGCAGCTACGCCTTCACCCAGCTCGAGGCGGCCGATGCGCGCCGCTTCTTCCCCTGCTTCGACGAGCCCGCCATGAAGGCCCGGTTCCAGATCTCGGTGACGACGGCGACGGGCCACACCGTTCTCTCGAACAGCGCGGTGGCAAAGATCGAGCCGCTGGGCGGCGGCCGCAAGCGGGTGCGATTCAGACCAACGCCTCCCCTCTCCACCTACCTCCTGGCTCTGGCGGTGGGAGAGCTCGAGGCTTCCCAGCCCACCCACTGCGGCGAGACCGAAATTCGCGTCTGGCACGTGCCCGGGAAGGGCGCGCTCACCGCCTTTGCCCTGGAGACCGCGCGGGAGACCCTGACGCGCCTCGAGACCTACTTCGACCTCGCCTACCCCTACCAGAAGCTCGACCTGGTGGCGGTCCCCGACTTCGAGGCCGGGGCCATGGAGAACGCGGGCGCCGTCTTCTTCCGAGAGACCCTGCTGCTGGTCGATCCCGAGACCGTCACCCTCCAGGAGAAGAAACGGGTGGCGGAGGTGATCTGCCACGAGCTGGCCCACATGTGGTACGGCGACCTGGTCACGATGGCCTGGTGGAACGATCTATGGCTGAACGAGGCCTTCGCGACCTGGATGGCCTTTCACGTCGTAGACGGATGGAAGCCGGAGTGGAGGATGTGGCACGACTTCCAGCACCACCGCTCGGCCGCCCTCGGCATGGACGCTCTCCGGCATTCCCATCCCATCTACACCGAGGTGCGGAGCCCGGACGAAGCCACGGAGAACTTCGACCTGATCACCTACGAGAAGGGCGCCTCGGTGGTGCGGATGATCGAGCGCTATCTCGGCGCCGAGAACTTCCGCGCCGGCGTGCGCATCTACCTGCGACGGCACCGGGAATCGAACACCGTCGCCGCGGATCTCTGGCGCGCTCTCTCGGAGGTCTCGGATCAGGAGGTCGAGCCCATCGTGCGCGCCTGGATCGAGCAGCAGGGATTTCCGCTGCTGCGAATCCGGCGCGCCGAGAGAGAGGGCAGGACGCTGCTGCGTTTCCGCCAGGAGCGCTTCGAGGCGAGCCCGGCTGCGCAGCGGAGCTCGGCGCGCAAGGAGCGGCCTTCCCGCTGGCCAATCCCCTGGGTCGGCCGGGTCGCGCGGGCGAGACGCCGCCGGATCAGCACCGAGCGCCGCCTGATCAGCCGGGTGCGGGACGAGCTGGTGCTCGAGGGCGAGCCGGTCCGCTTCATCTACGGCAACGCCGACGAGGGCGGGTTCTTCCGTCCCCTCCACGATCCGGAAGAGCTTCGCGTGCTGGCAGAGGAGCTCGAGGCCATCAGCGCCGTCGAGCGCATGGGCTTGCTGGGACACCAATGGGCGATCGTGCGCGCCGGCCGGGCGAAGCTCGACGCCTTCCTGGATCTCGCCATGGCCTTCGGCGGGGAGAGGGATCCCGATGTCCTGATGACGCTGCGCACTCCGCTCAGCTTTACCCGCCGGCAGATCGCGGCACCGCTGGGGGACGAGATGGAAGCGGCGCTGATGAGCCGAATCGTCGAGGAGTTCGGTGACGCCTTCGCCGCCCTGAGCTGGGACCCCGCCGGGGGCGAAGGCGATGAGATCAAGCTGCGGCGCGCCGCCCTGCTGGCGCTGGTAGGGGAGATCGGGGAGTCCGAGCCGGTGCTGCAAACGGCAATGGAGCGCTGCAGCGCCTACCTGGAAGATCGCCACTCCCTGGAGCCGAACCTGGCCGACTCGGTGGTGAACCTGGGGGCCCGGCAGGGGGACGCGGGCCTCTTCGAGAGATTTCTCGAGGCTGCGAAGACCGCGGGCACACCCCAGGAGCGCCGGCGCTTCCTGATGGCTCTCGGCGATTTCCTGGCGCCGGACCTGGTGAAGCGCACCTTGTCTCTCTCGCTCACGGATACCGTCGGCACTCAGGATGTCGCGATCCTCCTGAGTCGGATGCTTGGCAACCGGGCAGCGGGCGAGCAGACCTGGGAGTTCATCAAGAGGCGGTGGGCGGCGCTGCGTCGGCGGATGCCGCCGATGCTGATCACGCGCCCCATCGAGGCGACTCCTCATCTCGGATCCCGCGCCGCCCGAAGGGACGTGGCCTCCTTCTTCCGCGCCAACCCGGTGCCGACTGGAGCCCGAGCCGTCCGCCAGGCGCTCGAGAAGTTCGATCTGAACCTGGAGATCCAGACCCGGGCCGCACCGGCACTGCGGCGCTGGCTGACCGAGGGCACCAGCGAGAAGCGCAGGTAGCCCGGATTTCTCCGGCTGATCTATTCTTCACCCGTGTCGAGTGGGGAAGAGCTTCGCCGCAGGCTGCGTCGCATCGACGGGCGAGGCTACAAGGCGTACCAGGAGATCCGCGGGAGCTACCGGATCGACGATCTCGAGCTCCACGTCGACCATGTGCAGGGCGACCCTTTCGCGGCGCCGTCCCTGGTGCGAGCGCGCCTCCCCCAGGAGCGGGCATCCCTCCCGCATCAGCTGTTCGCGGGACCCGTGCGCCGGAGCGCCCTCGCGGACTTCCTGGCGCGGCGGGTCGCGGCCAGCATCCACCGCAGGGTCCGAGGCCGGCGCGGCTCGGGAAAGAGCGGACTGATCTTCATCGACGCGGGAGGCCAGGAGGTGCTGGAGAGAACGGCCGTGGCAATCGACCCACAGTGGGTCGAGGCGCGACTCCAGGTCGGACTCCCCGCGGCCGGCCGCCGGGTGCTGGGAGGTGAGGCGGAAGCGCTTCTTTGCGACGAGCTTCCCCGGATCGTCGAGGAGGGACTCCTCTGGGAGCGGCTTCCCCGAGAGCAGGCGACGCACTTCGTCCTCTGCGTGGAGAACCAGGAGCGGATTCGGGAACAGCTCCCCGCGCGCGGGCTCGTCGCCTTCGTCGCCGACGATTCGATCCTGCCCCGCGAAAGCGGCGCCAGCGACCAGCCGATGGACGAGGGGGCGGTGCGGTTCCGCACCCCGGAAACCCTGCGCGTCAGCTTCGAGCTTCCCAAT
>Ga0307423_1000504_pt1 | contig 26257 bp, 20 predicted proteins | sample SalMarWE160310MG_FD_202154 | JGI IMG/M metagenome (GOLD analysis project Ga0307423, IMG submission 202154) | Salt marsh sediment microbial communities from the Plum Island Ecosystem LTER, Massachusetts, United States - WE1603-10 | ecosystem: Environmental > Aquatic > Marine > Intertidal zone >... | reverse complement strand
GCGGCGTGAGCCTGCATGTACCTTGGGACGATCCTCCCGACCCGTCCGCACTCGCCAGGTACACCACCGATCTGGGCCTGCGCTTCGACGCCATGAACTCGAACACCTTCGAGGATAATCCCTCCACCACCCGTGATGGTGAGGTCTCCTACAAGTTCGGGTCGATGTGCCACACGGACCCACGCGTGCGGCAGCTCGCCGTGGAGCACAACAAGACCGTCGTCGAGATGGGCATCGCGCTGGGATCGAGCGCCATCACGGTCTGGCTCGCCGACGGCACCAACCACCCGGGGCAGGCCAGCCTCCGCGGCCAGTTCGAGCGGGTCGCCGGATGCCTGAAGGAGGTGCACGACTTCCTGCCGGCGGGATGGGCGCTCTACATCGAGCACAAGCCCTACGAGCCAGCCTTCTACTCGACCGTCAACGCCGACTGGGGCTCGTCATTGCTGCTCGCCCAGGCGGCGGGCCCGCGGGCGAAGTGCCTGGTCGACCTCGGCCACCACCTGCCCGGTTGCAACATCGAGCAGGTGGTGAGCCGCCTGGCCATGGTCGAGCGTCTGGGCGGGTTCCACTTCAACGACTCCAAGTACGGCGACGACGATCTCACCGTCGGGTCGATCCAACCCTATCAGCTCTTCCTGGTCATGCTCGAGCTGGTGGAGCACGGCGGGGGGCGGATGCCCGACCTCGCCTATATGATCGACGAGAGCCACAATCTGAAGGATCCCATCGAGGACCTGATCCAGGCCACCGACCAGATCCAGGTCGCCCTCGCCCAGGCGCTGCTGGTGAAGCGCGAGGAGCTGCACGAGGCCCAGGAGGCGAACGATCCGGCCCGAGCGGCCGAGATCCTGCAGCGGGCCTACCGGACCGACGTGCGCCCGATCGTCGCCGAGGCACGCCGGCGAAACGGCGCCTCGCTCTCCCCGCTCTCGACCTACCGCGCCCTCGGCTACCGCGAAGCAGTCGTGCGAGAACGCGGTGCGAGCGGAGGAGCGACGGGCCTGTGAGGGTGATGACGCGCGCGGGCGCGCTCGGCTGAGGCTTCCGTGGAGGGGCTTCCCGTCATCGCCGTCGACTTCGGCGCCTCGTCGATTCGGGTCTGCCGGATCGACCTCGAGGCCCGCCCCATCGCCATTCGCGTCGTCCACCGATACCCGCATGGGCCGATTCGTCATCCCGACGGCTCCCTGCGCTGGGACTGGGCGCGCCTGGTGACGGAGATGCACCGGGGTCTGGAGATCGCCCTCCGAGAGGGCTCCGCCGCCTCGATCGGTGTCGACACCTGGGGGGTCGACTACGGGCTGCTCGACGAGCGGGGGGAGCTCGTCGCGCCTCCCTTCTGCTACCGCGACGAGCGGACCCACGGCTGGCTGGAGGTGGTCGCCCGCATCGGCGCGCGGCGGCTCTACGAGATCGCGGGCCTGCAGCTGATGCCGCTCAACACCATCTTTCAACTCGCCGCACACGACGCGAGCGAGCGGGGGAGGGCCCGCTCGCTGCTGATGCTCCCGGAGCTGATCGTGTATGAGCTCTGCGGCGTGGCGCTGGCCGAGGCGACCAGCGCCGGAACCACCGGGCTGGTGGAAATTCATACCGGACGCTGGTCCGAGGAGCTGCTCGATGCCATCGAAGCCGACCCCACCTGGTTCCACCAGATCCGGCCGGCGGGCACAATGGCCGGGAGCTGGCGCGGCATCCCCGTACATCTGGTGGGCGGCCACGATACGGCTTCCGCCGTGGTCGCCATGGCGGCGCATCCCTCCCCCAACACGGCCTTCGTCTCGGCCGGTACCTGGTTTCTGGTCGGTCGGGAGCTCGCCGCCCCCGACACCGGCGAGTTGGCGCAGGCCGCCAACTTCTCCAACGAGCGCGGGACCTTCGGCGGCATCCGCTTCCTCAAGAACCTGATCGGCATGTGGCTGCTGGAAGAGTGCCGGCGGGGCTGGGGCGATCCCCCGGTCGAGGATCTGCTCGATGCGGCGGCCGCCGTCCGCACAGAGGTGCCGGTGATCGACGTCAATCAGCCGGACCTGCTGGCGCCGGATGACATGGCCGCCACCCTTTGCGCGATGGCCGGGCTCCCGGCCGACGTGGAACACGGTGTGATCGTCAAGCTGATCCTCGACTCGATCGCCGATGGCGTCACGCGGATCGTCGATGATCTCGGTCCGGTCGACGACATCACCATCTTCGGTGGAGCGTCTCGCTCGACTCTTCTCTGCGACGCACTGGCGGGCCGCTCCGGCCGAGCGGTTCGCACCGGCCCGGCCGAGGCCACCGCACTCGGCAACGCGCTGACCCAGGCCGTCGTCCTCGGCGCCTTCGCCAACCAGGAGGAGGCCCGCGCCAGCCTCGCGTCATCCGGCAGGTAGGCCGATCCGCAAGCACTGGAGGAATGGCGCGGTGACGCGAGCCGGTGCGCTTACTTGGGGTCCCCGCATGCCAGGATCTCCGGGTCCGGCTCGACGCCAAAGCGGCTCGCGAGGGCAGTGAGCTGCTCGTTGGTGAGCCGGCGCTCCACCGGCCCCATTGCGGCTACCTTGAGGTAGATCTCCGCCGCCTTCTCGGCCGTCTCGATCAGGCCGAAGGCCGTGTCGAGGTCCGGTCCGGCTGCCACGATGCCGTGGTACTGCCAGAGCACCAGACTGCGGCGTTCCATGATCCGTTCCGTAGCCCGGGCCAGCTCCTCGCTGCCGGGCAATCGCCATTCCGCGAAGCCGCAGCCCTTGGGAAAGACGACGATGCACTCGGTGTGCATTTCCCAGAGCAGGCGGGTGAGGGAAATGGTGTCGAGCGCTAGGGCGTAGGTCAACGCAATCAGGTTGGGGGGGTGGGTATGGATGACGGCGCGGTCCGCGCTGCCCGCAACTCGTTTGCGGGCGGTGTGCACGCGCAGATGGGGCACGATCTCGCTGGTCGGACTGCTCTTTGCGTCTCCTCGGACGACGCGGAAGCGCTCGCCGTTGGCGTCCAGCTCGATGACACTGGTGCTTCGCAGCGAATCCAGCTCCAGCAGGCGCATGTGACTGCCGGTGTCGGTGAATAGGAAGTGCTCGCCGCCCAGCTCCGGGATCGCTGTCTCGAGTGGCCTCCACGAGCTGTATCGCCGAGAGTCCTTCTCGAGCTCTCCGGGGAAAAGACGCACGCTCAGGTTTCCGGCGTTGCGCTCCGCCCAGCCCTTGAGCCAGAGATCGTGGGCCGTCCTGATGACCGCGGACTGTAGCTTCTCCATGGTTCCGAGCATCCTAACGGCTGAGCGCCCGGGCGGCTAGATGCCGAGGAGGTGCTTCACCTTCTCGACCTTGCCATCGACATCGCCCTGGCGGCCGATCATGATCCGCTGCGCGGTCGGCGGGCCGGCGCCGTGCATCGACTCGATCAGGTAGGCCACTGACCCGGCGCCTGCCACCAGGTTCTCGATCAAGCGAAGCACCTTGACGCGGTCCAGCGCATCGACACCCTCGGCGGCGGCCAGGTACTTCCTGATGTAGGGGCCTGCCACCTCGTCCTCCAGGTCCCCGGCCGAGGGGAGGGTTCCGAGGAGCCCCCCCGCCACGTCCGTGGCCAGGCGGGCCAGCTCGTACGGAAAACGGGTGACGTTCAGCTTGCAGACGTTGGCCAGGAGCATGTCGATCTGGTAGTTCCCGGCGGGGGTCGGATGGCCCAGGGCCGAGCAGGCGATTCCGCAGGCGTACATGGTCTCGTTCAAGTGGATCATCTCGACGATCTTGTCCTTGATGTGGCTCGCCCGCTCCACGCCGTTCATGCGGGCGATCAGGGCGGTGGCCCCGATCAAGATGTCCCCCATGCCGACCTTGCAGCCCCCGTAGCTCTGCCGGTGATAGGCGGCGAAGAGCTCGACCAGGGGTCCGGAGAACTCCACCTCCCGGTTCAGGAAGATGCGTTCTTCGGGCACGAACACGTCCTCGAAGACCGTCATCACCTCCTGTCCCCCATAGGCGGGGTTTCCCACGTCTGGCTTCGCTGCCTCCATCTTTCGTGTGTCACTCGCCTGCCGGCCGTAGAAGTAGTGTATCCCTGTGGTGTTGGTCGGGATGGCGAAGCAGATGGCCCAGTCCTCTTCTCCCGGCCGCATGCTGATGGTCGGCATCACGATGATCTCGTGTGAATTGAGCATGCCGGTCTGGTGCAGCTTGGCACCACGAACGACCACGCCGTCCGGCCTCCGCTCCACCACACGAAGGTAGAGGTCCGGGTCTTTCTGCTCGCTGGGGCGCTTTCCACGGTCTCCTTTGGGATCGGTCATGGCCCCGTCCACCACCAGGTCCTCCAATTGGATGCGACGCCAGAAATCACAGAAACGCTCGTGGTAGGACGTTCCCCGCTCCTGGTCGCATTCATAGGTCACGCTGAAGACTGCGTTGGCGGCGTCGAGCCCGACGCATCGCTGGAAGCAGCAGGCGGTCACGTTCCCGCAGTGCCGCTGCAGGCGCACCTTGTCAACCAGGTCCTCCGTGCTCTGGTGGAGATGAGTGAAGCGGCTGACCTCGTCTCGGCATATCGACGAGGGCACGCAGAAGAGACGGCGTGTCTCTTCGCAATCGGAATGGGCGCCGTCGAAGGTAGCGGCGATCGCGGAGAGAGAGGGTTCGACCAGCGGATGCTCGGTCAGATCTCCCGTCCTCTGACCCATCACCTGTGCCTCCAGGTTCAGGAACTTGATGGATCTCAGATACTCCTCTCCGGTCTTCAAGGCCATTGCCTTCTCCTTCCTCCTGCTGGAGAGTTCTCTTTGGGAAGCTCAGCGCACCATAGCAGAGGCGTTCCGACGCGATGTATCCCCTCCCGCCGGTCGCCGGGCCTGGTGGGCTGGCAGGAGAGAAAGGGTTGTGCTGGGATTGGCCGACATGTACGCAATCGGTCTCGAACTCAGCACGCAATCTGCAAAGAGCCTGGTCCTCGACATCGAATCCGGAAGGGTCGCACACATCGGCTCTCACGAATACGATGCGTGCTTCCCGGAGTATCAGACCCAGGGCGGTGTGCTTGCTTCGCCCGATGAGGGGGTGCGACACACATCGCCTTTGATGCTGCTCCAGGCTCTGGACCTCGTCTTCGAGCAGCTGAACACAGAAGGCGTCGATCTCGCGCGGGTCCGGGCGATCAAGACCGACGGGATGCAGCACTGCACGGTCTATGCGAATCACCTCCTTGCAGAGGCGCTCGCCAAGCTCGATCCGAAGCAGGATCTCCTGCCTCAGCTTCGACACACGATCAGTCGCCAGACCTCACCGATCTGGGAAGACCGATCAACGGCCCGGGAGGCGGACCATCTGACCGAGTCGCTGCTGGATCAGGGAGGGATCGAGAACCTGACCGGAAACAGGGCCGAGCTGCGCTTCCCGGCAGCGCAGATCCTCAAATGGGGCAGCCAGCAGCCGGAGGAGCTGGAGCGCACGGCCCACATCTTCCTGTTGAGCGCCTTCGTGACCTCGGTGCTCTCCGGGAGGATCGCCGCCGTGGACACCGGCGACGGCTGGGGGACCAACCTGAACCACACGGATATCAGGGATCCCGGCTGGAGTGCCCCTGTCCTCGCGGCGATCGAACGGTATTTCCTGGACCGCGGTATCCGGGCCGATCTCTCTCAGAAGATCGGGGCCATGGATCACTATGACGCGCCGGCGGGCCGGATCCATCCATATTTTTCGAAGAAGTACCGCGTCCACCCGGAAACCATCGTCCTGAGCGGCACCGGAGACAATCCGGCCACCTTGCTCGGGTGCGGCAGCGAGACCGTCATCTCGCTGGGCAGCAGCTACACCGTCAACGGCTCGAGCAGGGCCATCACGCCTTCTCCCACCGGTGAGTTCAACGTCTTCGGATACGTCCCGGGCAGGGCCATGGCGCTCTCCGTCTTCACCAACGGAAGCAAGGTTCACGACCATTTCCTGAGATCTCATCTTCTTGGTGGGCGAGCCGATCAGATCACCGCGGACGACTGGCAAGCCTACGTTCAAGCGGCTGGCTCCTTCCACCTGAACGAGGACGAGAAGCTCATGCTCCCCTACTGGCAGGCCGAGTCCGTTCCCCTCCGGGAAAAGGGGATCGTCCGCCAGGGATTCGACGAGTCGGATGCCGGCGCCAACATCCGATCCCTGTGCATTTCGCAGGTGCTCTCTCTGCGGCTCCACTCCGATCACCTCAAGCGGGGCGATTCGATCTGCGTCGTGGGCGGCGCTGCGAAGAACCCGTTTCTGATGCAGCTGATCGCCGATGTCTTTCAGGTGGACGCCTACAACATCCGCCATGCGGACGTGGCCGCACCCCTGGGCTGTGCCATCAGTGGCGCCCGAAGGATTCTGGATCTCTCGTACCAGGATGCAGCGTACAGATACGTGCAACGGGATGACGCATCCGTTCGATTCCCGGATATCGACGCGTCTTCCAGGGTGGGCCGCCTGCTCGAGCGGTACCGTCGGTTGGAGGAGGGTTCAGGAGGCTGAAGCAGGCGAGCTGGAGCGGTCCGCCCGGGCTTCTCGGACATGCAATCCATCACAGCTCAGCAGGGAGGCGCTCATCCCTGGACTCGCGACTGGGGCCCGTCTGCGAGGTTCAGCGAAGGGGAGAGATACAGTCTCGTCGATCCCTGGTTCGATGATTACCCGCTTTCAGCGGCAGGGTGCGAGAGCCGTCTCTACTCCCAACGGCGCCTACTCCAGCTTCGTGGAAAATGGCCTCTCGGCGATCCGAGAGCGCGACAAGCTCTACCTGAAGGTCCGCTACGCGTTCCAGCCTCGATCGAAAGCGCCGGGGGCGCGGTCACCTCTCCGGAGGCGGCACGACGACCTCGTCGTACGGGTGCCGTGCGCTCAGCATCTTGGCGTGCTGGAACACGTCCAGCGCGCTCTCGTACAGGTCCCGCTCGATTTCGATTCCGCCCGACCAGGTTCCGAGCTTCTGGTAGTAGTCGACCGCCGCCGCGATCGCTTCCACGGCCATATCCGGGAAGAAGTCGGCCTCCGCCCGCGCTACCTCGCCGGGATCGGCCGTGTTCACCCACGCGCGCGCGGCCCGGTAGGCGGCCGTGAACCGCTTTGCCCCGTCCGTGTCGAGCCAGTCCCACCTGCAGACGAGGCTGCTAAACGCCGTCGGTCCCACCGCCTCGCCGACGGACGCCACGATGTGACCGATGCCTTCGTACGCGAGCTGCTGCGGAAACGCGCCCTGCTCGTGAAAGAAGTCGCCCTGTCCGTCCCTCCACTGCCGCATCATCTCGTCGCCGCCGGGGGAGTCGATGTCGTCCAGGTCGTCCAGGTCGATGCCCTGTCGGTGGAGGCCGTAGCGCAGCATCGCCTCCGGCTGACCGCCGTGCACGTGCAGGAACTTCTTGCCCTTCAGCTTCGACCAATTGAAATCCGTGTCGGGCTGCCGGGCGGCGATGATGAAGCCGTCGAACCGGTTGATCTGGGCGAAGTTCGCAACTGGGGGCTTCTTCCCCTGCTCCAGCGCGATCCAGCTACCCGCGACTGCAAACTGCCCGACGTCCATCCTCCCTGAAGCGACCTCGGCGGCAGCAGAGGTGCCCGCGCCAACTGGTCTGTATGTGCCGGTGAGGCCTTCCTTTTCGAGGAAGTTTCCAGCGATCGTGGCGATCAGGGGGCTGTAGAAGGCGGAGTGACGCGATGCGATCAGTCGGATTTCGGTCAAAGGAGCACCTCTCGGGATGCTGGGGATGATCACCCGCCATTCTAACGCGCTTGCGCGAGGAATGAACTACTGCGAGCTCTACGTTGAAATCATCCCTCAGAGCATGGTGCCTGGGTTGAGGATGCCCTTGGGGTCGAAGGTCTGCTTGATTCCCCGCATCAGCGCCAGCTCGGTCTCCGACTTGGTCTTCAGAAAGAGCGACCTCTTCAAGGTGCCGACACCGTGCTCACCACTCCCCGCTCCGCCCATTTCCAGGGCGATGTAGGACATCTCATCGAAGATCTCCTCGGCCTTCTCGGGCCAGTCTTCCACGGATATCCCCTCGGGCCTGTAGATGGAGGAGTGCAGGTTGCCGTCGGCGATGTGACCGACGGTCGGAATGGTGGTGTCGTATTTCCGTTCCAGCCGTTTCAGCTCCTGCATCATCTCCGGCACCTTCGAGAAGGGCACGACGATGTCGCTGGTGAAGTAGGCATTGGGACCCGCGCGCGCGACCCCCTCGGCGTAGTACTCCCTCACCTTCCAGATGTCCCTCGATTGACTCGGGCTGACTGCGACGAAGACGTCGATGGCGCCCTGCGACAGGCAGGTCTCTCCCGCCTTTCGGCACAGCTCCTCCAGCTCTTCCTGCGTCTCACCCTGAAGCTGGATGATGAGAAAGGCTCCGGCCCGGTGGCTGTCCTGGATGGGCAGCGCAACCCCGTGTAGCTTCGAGGATTCCAGGAAGCAGATCCGGTCCATGAATTCCACGGTTTCCGGAACCACACACTCTGAGAGGATCACCTCGGCGACCGCGGCTACGGCGGTTTCGGTGTCCGGGAAGGGAACCAGAATGTCCATGATCGTCTTGGGAGCCGAGATGAGATTCAGAACGATCCTGGTGAAGATTCCCAGGGTTCCCTCCGAGCCGATCATCAGGTTCAGCAAGTCGTATCCCCAGGTGCTCTTCCTGAATCGACCCCCGGCTTCGATCACCTCACCGTTGGCGAGGACCACCTCCAGTCCCAGCACGTGGCGCCGGGTATTGCCGTACCGCACGACCTTCCCACCACCCGCATTGGTCGCCACGTTGCCGCCGATGAAGCTGGTCTCGGTGCTCATCGGGTAGCCGGCATACATCAAGCCCTCCTCCGCGGCCCGCTTGCAGAGGCTATTGGTCACGACGCCTGGCTCCACCACGGCCACCCTGTCCAGCCGGTCGATCTCGAGGATGCGATTCATCCGTTCCAGCGAGAGTGAGATGCCCCCGAGTGTCGGAACTGCAGCCCCGGCGAGTCCACTCCCAGCGCCCCTGGGTGTCACCGGGATGGTCTCTCGATTGGCCAGCTTCATGACCTCGGAAACCTGCTTCGTGGTCTCAGGCTTGACGACCGCATCGGGCGTGTGCCCCTTTCGATGGAGCAGAGCGAGGACGTCGAACCCGTAAGGCTGCAGCTTCTCGGCGTCGTCGAAGATCACCCCCTTCTCGCCGACGATCTCCTGGAGCTCTCGAATCGTTTCCGGTGTCACACTGCCGTATGTCTCATCCAAGTTCTGTTCCTCCGAATCCTAGAAGAACGCGCGAATGCCGAGCAGACGGCGTCCCATCTAGGAGAGTGACCCAAGACTCATTTCACAGTTCACGGATGCCCCTGTTTCTTTGCGCGAGCCCGGGTTCTCGGACCGAAAAGCGGCCATCCGTGAGATCGGTTTCGCGTCTTGGGTCAGTCTCCTAGCCCACCTCGACGCGAGTGGGTGCGATCTCCGCCGTCGAGAGAATCCGCAGCTCGCCCTGGATCTCGAAGCGCGCGCTCTGGCGGATGTCCGCGGAGGAGGCGCCGACCTGCACCTCGACACCGCCTGGCTCCACCACGAAGCGCATCCGCGGGTCGTAGAATCCGAGCTGTGAGAGATCGAGGTGGAAGGTCACCCGCCTGCTCTCGCCGGCGCGAAGCGCGAGGCGCACGAATCCGGCCAGCTGCTTCACGGGCCTGGAGCTCGAGGCGAACTCGTCGCGAAGGTAGAGCTGCACCACCTCCTCGCCGTCGCGAGCGCCCGTGTTGGCGACGTCGAGGGCGATGCGCACCACCTCGGTCGGGTCCGGAGACTCGCTGGAGAGCGAGAGCGCGCCGTAGCTGAAGCTCGTGTAGGAGAGCCCGTGGCCGAATGGGAAGAGGGGCCGGGCCGGCCCGTCGATGTAGTCGCCGTAAATCTGGGAACGGCCACTCCCCGAGCGGTGGTTGTAGTAGACGGGCACCTGGCCCACCGAGTGGGGCATCGAGATGGGAAGCCGTCCGGCGGGGTTGGCGGTCCCGAAGAGCACGTCCGCGACGGCGTGGCCGCCCTGCTCGCCGGGGCACCACGCCTCCAGGAGGGCGCCCGCGTGTTCGGCGATCCAGGGCACCGCGAAGACGCGGCCGCCCACCAGCACCACGACGGTGGGCGTCGCGGTCGCGACGACTTCTTCGACGAGTCGCTGCTGGAGACCCGTCAGCCCCAGGCTGGAGGCGTCGCGGAACTCCCCGGAAGTGTCCTCGGGAAGGAGTCCCGATTTTCCGCCGACGCAGACGATCGCAACCTGGCTCGCCCTTGCCGCTTCGACGGCGGCCGGGAGCTGCGAGGCATCGTCGCCTCGGATCTCACAGCCCCGTGCTGCGCGCACCTCGGTCGAAGGGCCGACGGCGCTGCGGACGCCCTCCAGGATCGAGACCATCGGCCGGTAGTAGGGGCCGGGTGCGAAGGCGACTTCGTCTGGGTGGGGAGCGATGCTGCTGGCCTCTCCGCCATCGGCCGCGGGCCGCTTGTAGATCAGCTCCACATGAGCGGGATAGCTGTAGTCTCCCTGCAACAGCCGAACGTCGTCCGCACAGGGGCCGATCACCGCCAGGGATGCGATGCCTGCGTCGAGGGGCAGGAGGTCTTCTCGGTTCTCCAGGAGGACGACCGACTTGCGAGCCAGCTCGCGGGCGAGGGCCACCTGGTCGGGCCGGTCGTAGGCGTCGGCGGCGCGCTCCCCATCGACGGTCGGGCACTCGAACAGTCCGAGCTCGAACTTCATGTGGAGCAGCCGGCGAACCGAGCGGTCGACCAGCTCCTCCGAGACCAGTCCCGCCTCGATGCGCTCCTTGAGCGGCTCGCCGAAGCAGTCGTGCTGCGGAAGCTCGACGTCGAGCCCCGCCTCCAGGGCCCGCTGGGCGGCCTCGCCCTTGTTCGCGGCGACGCGATGCCAGGCGATCAGCAGCAGGAGTGTGGAGTAGTCGGCGACCACCACGCCCTCGAAGCCGAGCTCGCCGCGCAGGAGGTCGTCGAGGATCTCCCGCGACCCGCCGCAGGGCTGCCCGTCGACGTCGTTGTAGGCGTTCATGACGGAAGCCAGACCGGCCTCCCGGATTGCGGCCTCGAAGGGCCGGGCGTAGACCTCGCGGAGCTCGCGGGGGCCGATCCGCGCCGCCGCGTGGTTGAGACCCCCCTCCGACATGCCGTAGCCGAGGAAGTGTTTGCCGGTGGCGACCACGCCGCGGGCGAGGTCCCGGCCTTGGACGCCGCGCACGTAGGCGACGCCCAGACGCGAGGCGAGGTAGGGACACTCGCCATAGGTCTCTTCGGTTCGTCCCCAGCGCGGATCCCGGGTGACGTCGAGCACCGGGGCAAGCGTATGGCGTGCCCCCACCGCGAGCATCTGCTCGCGAATCACCTCGCCCATCGCTTCGACGAGCTCGGGCTCCCAGGTGGCGGCCAGCCCGATCGCCTGGGGAAACTGGGTGGCGTCGCGGGCGGTGAAGCCTGCCGTCGACTCCTCGTGCACGATCGCCGGGATAGCGAGCCGGGTATTCTCCAGGAGCCATCGCTGGATCCGATTCATGAAGGCGGCACTCTCGGCGGGGCGAAGCCCCGTGGACGCTCCGATACGCGTGATGTGCCCCGTGCCGTTCGCGAGCAGTTCGCGCGCCTTCGCCTCCGAGAACTGGTCGTCTTCGACCAGCTGCGTCGACCACACACAGCCGAGCTGCGCCAGCTTCTCGTCGAGCGTCATCCGCCCGAGCAGGTCCTCGACGCGATCATCGATGGTCAATGTCTGATCCATGTAACTCTGGGTCATCGGGTTCCTCGAGGGAGGCTCGCGCCTCCAGGTGTCGGCTTGGGGCCCGTCTTGGCGTGGTCTTCTATACCAGCCGTTTCCTTGCTCAGGCGTTCGTTTCTTCGCCGCCGAAGGCGATGCGGTCCGGCAGGTTGCCTTCGCCATCGAGCGGGAGGGGGCGCAGCTCCGAAGCGACTTCCAGATCCGGCCGCCGCCCCGCCTCTTCGAGAAGGACGGAGGAGCACTCCACCTCCGCCAGCTGCAGCGTGTTGCGGATCCAGAGGATCCGGGCCTCCGCGGGAGGCCGCAGACCGATCATCGGAAGCGCGGCCTCCAGGATCTCGGCGTCCGTCTCGTAGTCGAGGGGCAGCATGGCCGCTGTCAGGTCGCCGGCGGTGAGAGCGTTCAGGCGCGTCACCGCCGAGTCCATCTCGCGGAGCACGCGGGAGCGACAGAACTCGGCCGCGCCGATCCCCACCGCATTTCCGAGGGTTTCCCGCGTCAGGCTTCGCACCGCGATGAAGCGGACCCGGATCGGTGCGTTCGCCGCGGCCCGGTGCAGGGAGGACTTGCGGCCGACCACGTTGGTGTCGAGTCCGGAGCCGCTCAGGTTCTTTCCGATCTCGTCGATCAGCAGCAGGTCCACCTCCGAGAAGGGGAGGTGCGGCATCCAGCAGCGCGCCATCTCGAGAAGCCGGGGCTCGTCGGAGAAGAAGCGTTCTGGTGGCAGCGCCTCGACCCGGGCGGTCTGGTCGTCTCCGCGCTCGATCAGGGCCACACCGGCGAGGATGCCGCAGCGAGCCAGCAGCTCTCTGCCGGCATCCTCGAGCACCGCCGAGTAGCCGTGTTCCAGGATGGCCCGGTGGTAGAGAGCCGCTCCGTCTCGCTTGCCCAGTCCGATCATCAGCATCTTGAGGAGGCCGCTCTCGATGGGACCCGAGAAGAGCGTGTGCGGCTTCACCCGGTTGCAGAGGACGACGTGGTCCGCCTCGAAGGCGTTCCGGTCGAAGAAGACCGGGAAGCCGAGCTCCGAGTCGCAGACCCGCACCACCTCCATCGAGCTTCGGATCGGGCAGCCGCAGCCCTCCTCGGTGATGCCGTAGGAGGAGAGGATTCGTAGCTGCCCCTCGGCGGTGCCCCCACCGTGACTCGCCATCGCCGGGACGATGAAGGGCTCGGCGCCGAGGGAGCGCAGGTGGCGGACGATCTCCGTGAGGACGAGTGTCAGGTTGGCGATGCCGCGGCTCCCGGCCGTGACGGCGACCGTCTCGCCGCGCCGAATTCGCGCACCGAGATCCAGGGACTCGAGCGTCTCGCGCACCGCCGCGGGGACGTCTTTCACTCGCGGCCCGTCGAAGCGCTGGCGAACCCGAAAGAAGTCGGGCAGGGCCGGGTCGGGTCGCGAAGACGTCAACGTCGGGGCTCCTCGCGCCTCTGGTCCCGCTTCATCTCCCGACTGTACGGCTGATCATTGGGGTGATCCACGCCCCCGAGGGGGGACTCCATCGACCCCGCTGGGTGGTGAGAGGAACAGCAAGGCGATATCTGCGCGAATCTGGTACGAATACGCGTTCCCGATCAGGAGACGTGGTGCTGACTGCCAAAGAGAACCTGCTGCGAGTCATCCGCCACGATGAGCCCGAGTGGGTGCCCACGGCAATGGAGGGTATTGCATGGATTGGCCCTCCGGTCTTCGAGCGCTGCGTGGCGGCGGGATGCGATGACTTCGGTGTCCACTGGTCCTACGAGGCCCGTGCCGAGGGAGGCACCTACCCTACGTCCGGGGGACACACGGTTACCGATCTCGCCCGCTGGAAGGAGCAGATCACCATTCCCGATATCGATGCAATGGACTGGGACGCGGTCGCCGCACGGGCGGCCGGGGTCGACCGCGATCAGCACCTGCTGTGCGCATTCATCGAGCTGGGCCTCTTCGAACGCTCCTATCTGCTGCTGGGAATGAGCGAGGCACTGATGGGCTACGTGGCCGAGTCAAAGCTCATGTATGAGCTCCTCGGAACGCTCGCCGGCTACAAGATCCGCCTGATCGAACGGCTCGACGACGTTGCCCGACTCGACATGGTCTGGTATGGCGACGATTGGGGCACCCAGGACCGTCTCTTCGTGCGTCCGGAGACGTGGCGCGAGATCGTCAAGCCCCACACCCAGCGCCTCTACGACGCCATGAAGCGACGCAGCCTCTTGATCCAACAGCACTCCTGCGGAAAGATCGAGGCGGTCTTCGAAGACATGGTCGAGATGGGCGCCGACATCTGGAACCCCTGTCAGCCCTGCAACGATCTGGCCGCGCTCAAGCGGCAGTACGGCGGGCGGATCGCCTTCTGCGGGGGAATCGACAGCCAGTTCGTACTGAATCGTCCCGGCGCCACGCCGGAAGAGGTGCGCGCTGAGGTCAGAAAGCGCATCGACGAGATGGCCGCCGGCGGTGGCTACATTGCCGCCCCGAGCCACAGCGTCCCGTCCGATCCGGCGCTGATCGACGCGATGAACGACGAGATCGCCTCGTACGGACGCCGCTGCTACGCCAGTCCCGCTTGATACGGGCTAGAGTCCCGCATCTCGTTTCCCATGGTCCAGGTGAAGGCGTTGAGGCGGTCCGGTCGATTCAGCGTGATGATGCCGATCTGCCCCGACTTCTCGAAGATGATGTCCTGGTAGCTCATTCCTTCCCCTCCCTGGGCTCGCCCGCGCCGTAGGGCCAGCGGATGCCCTTCGCGCGGCTCATCCTGCCACGGCAGGTGATCCGCAGTTCCTTGGCGGCCAGGAGAACCCGTGAGCGGATTGGTGTATGAAGAAGGCCGATGTAGAATCCGATTGGCGCCGGGACTCGGAGGCGCCGGCCTTGGCAAGGGCCGCCGCGGGGAAGACGCTTGGATGCATTCGACACGCTCCTGACCCTCTCCGAGGTCTCTCTCGGTCTGGCCGGCTTCGCGGGAATCGTCGTCGTATTCGGACGCGCCCCCGGAGCGCTCGCGCCCGCCGACTCGTTCCGGCTTCTCGCTCTGGTGGGAGGTAGCCTTGGGACTCTCTTCCTCTCCCTGGTCCCGATCGCCCTCAGCGCCGTCGGTCTGCCGGAGCCTGAGCTCTGGCAGTGGAGCAGCGCGATCATGGTCGCCGTTGCCGTTCCGGCCCATCTGTTCTCCGCCCTGCGCGCACGTCGCGACGTGGCCGAGATCCTCGAGGTCGTACCCGTCTATCTGCTACCCATCGGTGCGTCCCTCTTCCTGGCCAACTTGGCTGCGCAGATCTGCAACGCCCTGGGCGTCGGGTGGGCTCCGAGCTTCGGCGTCTACCTGTTCGGCCTTCTTCTGTATCTCGGGTTTGCCGCCCTCCAGTTCGCCCGCATGCTCTTCGTCAGACCCGGTAGCTCGTAACCGTGCGCTCGGGAGACAAGATGATCATCGCGCAAATCACCGACACCCACCTGCTTCCCGAAGGCCGAAGGCTCGTGGACCTGATCGACACCAACTCGCAGCTCGAGGCCGCCGTATCCGGGCTGAACGCGCTCTCGACACCGGCAGACGTGGTGCTGGTGACGGGCGACCTGGTGGATGACGGAGAGCCGGGTTCCTACGCGGCGCTGCGCGAGCGGCTCGGTGCGTTGGATTCACCCTTCTATCTGATCCCCGGCAACCACGACCGTCGCCAGGCGCTGGTCGAGGCGTTTCCCGATCACCGGTACCTGCCTCGGACGGGCTTTTTGCAATACGCGATCGAGGATCACGCCGTGCGCCTGATCGCGCTCGATACGCTGGTCGAAGGGGAGGACGGCGGCGCGCTCTGCGAGGAGCGGCTGGTCTGGCTCGATGCGGCGCTCGCCGCCGAGCGGGATCGGCCAACGCTGATCTTCATGCACCACCCCCCGTTCGCGTCCCACATCCGCTGGATGGACGAGATGGGGCTATCCGGAGCGAGCGGACTGCGTGCCGTCCTCGGCGGCCACCCCCAGGTGCGCCTGGTCGTCTGCGGACACATTCATCGCCCCTTCTACTCGATGCTCGGTGGCGTGCCGGTGGCCGTGGCGCCGAGTACCGCCTGGCAGGTCCACCTGGATCTCGCACCCGAGGCGGGGCCCCAAGCGGCCGTGGAGCCCGCCGCGGCCTTCCTGCACGTCTGGAACGGCGAGGCGTTCGTGACCCACACGAGGTACGTGATCACCGGCGTGGAGCCCATCCCTCTCGGGCCGATGATGGGAACCTGATCTCCCCTCGATTCAGCGCCGGTCCACGACGACGCGGCCCGATTTCATCACCAGCTCGATGGCGGCCTTCTGCTTGAGGATGCCGACGTCCTGTGACGGATCGCCGTCCACGATCAAGAGATCCGCCGTCTTGCCCGCTCTGAGGGTGCCGATCTCGTCCTCCAGCCCCAGTGCCTCCGCTCCGATGCGTGTGGCGCTGGCGATCGCCTCCATCGGGCTCATGCCGACCTGCTTGACCAGGATCTCCAGCTCGACCGAGTTGTCGCCGTGGGCGACGCCGGCGGGGCCGGCGAAATCCGTGCCCAGGGCGATCTTGACACCGGCCTCGAAGGCGCGCCGGATCGACTCCAGATGCGCCTTGTGGCTCGCTTCGGCCTTCTTCATCGCGTACTCCGGTAGCCCTGCCGCCCGTCCGAAGTTCACGATCGCGTCGACGATGGCGAAGGTGGGCACCACCACGGCATCCTTCTCCAGCAGCAGGTCGATGGTCTCGGCGTCCAGATAGATGGCGTGCTCGATGGTGTCGACGCCGTTTCGGAGGGCGAGCTGGATGCCCAGCTCGCTCTGGGCGTGGGACATCACCTTGAGGCCCACCCGGTGGGCCTCTTCCACCATTGCCGCCACCTCTGCATCGACGAACTGGGGATGGGTGGGGGAGTCCTTCTCCGAAAGCACGCCACCGGTGGTCATGATCTTGATGACCCCGGCCCCGGCGCGAATCTGCTCGCGAACCGCCTTGCGGCACTCGTCGGGACCGTCGGCGATCCGCGAGCCGGCATAGGGCCCGGTGAGCCAGTCCGCGGGCAGCATGTGCATGTCTCCGTGGCCTGCGGTCTGGGAGATGGGGAGGTTGGATGCGACGATCCTGGGCCCTGGGATGGTGCCCTCCGCCACGGCCGCGTTCAGCGAGACTCCCAGGTTCGAGCCCGCGCAGCGGACCGAAGTGAAGCCGGCCTCGATCAGCTTTCGCACGTCGGCCACACCGCGGGCCGCCCTCAGAAACGGGTCCTCGATACTGGCCAGCACCGGATCGTAGGCGCGGATGCCCATCAGGTGCAGATGGGCGTCGATCATGCCGGGCATCACCGTCTTGCCGGCGGCGTCGATGATCTCGTCCGCACCGTCGGGAGCGACGGACGGCCCGATCTGGGCGATGGTCCCGTCTTCGATCAGAAGGTTCATGCCTGCAGCCGGCTCCGCCGCCAGGCCGTCGATCAAGCTCGCGTTCTCGATGAGCGTCTTCACTCGGGCCTCTCCCGGTTGAAAATGTTGAAAAAGAAGAAAGGATGGTGCCGCCAATGCGCTGTCTGGGCTCGAGTCATCGGATGGCGGCGCCCAGCGCGCCCACGATGCGCGGCTCGGGGGGGACGAGCAGGGGCAGGTCGAGGCGCGACTCCAGCTCCGCCAATAGAGCGCGGTTCCGAGCGAGACCGCCGGTCACGGCCACCTCCGGCTCCACTTCGATGCGCCCCGCCAGCTCTACGATCCGGTCCACCACCGCGGCGTGGATGCCGGCCAGGATCTGCGCCTTGGGCACGCCGCGGTGGATGTGGGAGATCACCTCCGACTCGGCGAAGACGGTGCAGCGGCTGCTCACCTCTGCGCGCGAGTCGGCCGCCAGGGCGAGCTCGTCCATCTCCTCCAGCGGGACCTCCAGCACTCGAGCCATCAGCTCGAGAAAGCGGCCCGAGCCCGCCGCGCACTTGTCGTTGGTCGCGAAGGCGGTGGCCCGGCCGTCGGCGGAGATGCGCACGGCGCGGTTGCTCTCCGCACCCAGGTTGAGGACCGTGCGCGCCTGGGGGAAGAGATGGTGTGTGCCGCGAGCCTGACACAGGACCTCGGAGCTCCGCCGCGCCGCGAAGCTCACATGGCTGCGCCCACAGCCGGTGGCGACCACGGCTTCCGGGATCGGGAGGTCTCCGGAGCGGGCGCAGGCCTCCTCCAGAGAGCGCCTGGCCGCGCGCTCGCCCTCCTCCGCCGAGGCCAGGACGGCGTGACCGAGAATGCCGCTCGGGCCGAGCAGCACCGCGCTCACGTTGTGTGACCCGACGTCGATTCCGGCGACGAGAGCTTCGCCCACCCCGTCTCCTATCCCTCGATCATCTCGATGAAGGCCTCGATGTCGGCGCGCTGCTGCTCGAGCTCGGTGGCGGTCTCCTCGCCCCGGAAGAAGAGAACGGACATGCCGCGGGCCTCGAGCTCCTTCTTGAAGTAGGGGTACTCGTAGAGGTGACAGTCGCAGGCGCGCAGGTTGTGGATGACGACGCCGCGTGCGCCGCTTCCCTCCAGCAGGAGGAGCATGTGGGCCAGGTGGGCCTCGGGCAGCATCTTGCGCGGGCAGGCGATCTCCTCGAGATAGCGGCGGGCCAGGGCGCGGATCGGATCGGGATCGGCCTCGTCCACGTCTGCCTGGAAGTAGCGCGTGCCCGCCGGCATGTCATCGGCCACCACGTGCCCACCGCTCTCTTCGATCAGGCGCACGAAGTCGCTCTCGTCGAGCATGCTGGCGGAGAGGAAGAGCGGCAGGCCGTTCGCCGTCGGCGACGTCTGCGACTCGGCCAGCGCCGCCTTCATCAGCTCGAGGTGCCGCTCCTTGGGCAGGACCATGGCGGTGAGCGTCGCGTCCTGCACCAGGGACCCCGGCACCCCCGCCGTCACCCGCAGCGCGGATAGCTTTCGCAACAGCTCGCGGTCGGCGTTGCAGAGGCGGATGGCCTCCTGAATCGCATCGTCGCCGATCGGCTCCCCGCCGAAGGCCTCCAGCGCCCCGCGAAAGCGTCGCAGCTCCACGGTGAAGAACTCGGTGCTCTCGGGGCTGATCTTCTGTGGCACCTCCAGGAAGTACAGGAAGGGCAGGGGACTGCTGGTCTGCCAGAAGCCGAACATGGCGCGCACCATGTCGCAGACGTTCGGCACCACCATCCCGTCGAGATAGTCGTAGCTGCCCTTGAGCGCCTGGTCGAAGCAGGCCTTGGGGTAGGGGCAGACGTTGACGGGGAAGTGAACGTCGGCCTCCGTGGTGTCCTCGTGCTCCCCCAGCAGTCGCACCGGAAGCATCGCCGCGGCGTGGATCAGCTCCTCGGGCACGCTGCAGCAGAAGAGCCCCACCACCTTGCCCCCGGTGCGCTTCTTCCAGGCCCGCGCCTCCTGGTGCCGACGTTCGCGGGCTTCATGAAGGTCGGATTTCACGTCGGTCTCCTTGGCGGCGGGCCAGCAGCCGCTCCATGAAGGCGTCGAGGCGCGTCTTCACCTGGCCCTCGGAGTAGGTGCGCTCGTCCGCCATGTCGCACTCCAGCGCCAGTGTAGGGATGCCGGCGCGGTCGAGGGCGTTCTTGAGCGCCGGCTGGAGGATGTAGAAGAGGCGGCAGGAGGGGTTGTAGGAGAGAATCACACCGTCGATGCTGTACTCCCGCGCCACCTCCACGGTGAGGTCGATGCGCTCGCCGATGCCTCCCGCGTAGCCGCGCCGCATCGTCGAGCGAAGCGCCATGTCGCGCACCGGGTCCTCGTCCTGCTGGGGGAGGCTCCGGAGCTGGCGGAAGAAGGCGTTCTCGATGGCCACCACTCCGCCCTTCTCCTCGAAGTAGTTCATCAGCGACATGTTGTACCAGAAGGGGAGGCCGCTCCACATCAGGCGAAGCTTCTCCTCCGGCACGATGCCGATCCCGTTCTCGATGCGCTCCCGCATCTCGGCGCGCAGCTGTTCGTAGAACCGGTCGCACTCCTCGCTGCCGGTGAGATACATACCCGGCCACACCGCGGTGTAGGCGTCGCCGGCGCCCATGGGCGAGGGCACGTGCTTGCGCATCTGGTAGATCTCGACCTGGATGTCGTTCGCCTTGGCCGCCAGCTCCAGGCGCTGGCGCAGCCGGGTGGGGTCGAAGCTGGTTTCGGTGTACTCTTCGAGAAAGGCGATCAGGCCGCGCAGCTGCGACTCGGTGTAGACGATGTTGTCCGGATCCGTGCATCCGCCCCCCGGCTGGTAGGGCGAATCGAGCACGTACAGCGGCAGATCGAGTGTACGGGCCATGGTGGTGAACCAGCCCATCCGCGAGTCGCAGCTGTAGCTGTTGACGATCAGGATGTCGGGCTTGGCGGGCCCGCCGTAGGGCGCCTCGGGCAGGTCGTCCCCGCCCAGCAGGTAGCCCATCAGGATGCGGGCGTAGCCGCACACGTCCTGGGAGAATCCCGCCCGTTCGCCCGCCCGGCAAAAGGCCGAGGAGAGGCGCTTGGAGGCGCAGACGGTGGCGTAGTTCTCCAGGTATACGGAGGTGATGTCCATCGCCTCCAGGATTTCGCTGGGGATGTTGTTGCTGCACCAGGCCACCTTCTTGCCGGCCTTGGAATCGGCCACGGTCTGCGCATAGTGCTTGCGGCGCAGCTCCGGGACCAGAAGCGTGGTCGCGAGGTGCTTCTTGGCGCTGGTGGACGTGGCCATGGCAAATTCCTCCGGCTAGGCGATGGGCTCGCGCCGGCGCCGCTCGGCGCCCTCGGCGACGCGGTCGGCGGCAAACAGCGCGGCGCCCAATGCGCCGGTGATCTGTGGCTCGGGCGGGAGCAGTGCGCGCAGGCCGACCTTGGCCTCGACGCGCCGCACCACACCCGGGTTCTTGCCGATGCCCCCGGCGATCACGAACTCGGGCTCCACGTTCACCTTGCGCAGCAGGGCATGGACGCGGGTGGCGATTGCCTGGTGCAGACCGGCGAGGATCTCCGCGCGGTCGCGCCCTTGTCGCACCAGCGCCGCCACCTCCGACTTGGCGAACACCGCACAGGTGTTGCTGATGCGCACCTCGTCGGTCGCCTCGAGGGAGAGGGGGCCGATCTCGTTCAGAGGGATCTGCAAGACGTCCGCCATCAGCTCGAGGAAGCGCCCGGTTCCTGCCGCGCACTTGTCGTTCATGGCGAAATCGCCCAGGCGCCCCTGCGCGTCACAGCGAATCGCCTTGCAGTCCTGTCCGCCCATGTCGAGCACGGTGCGGGCTTCGGGGAAGAGCCGATGGGCGCCACGGGCGTGACAGGAGAGCTCCGTGATCTCCTCGTCGGCAAAGGGGACGATGACCCGCCCGTAGCCGGTGGACACGATGTAGCTGATGTCATCCAGCTCGAGACCCGCCTGACGGAGGGCCATCTCCATGACGCGCTCGGCGGAGCTGGCCGACTCGGCGCCGGTGGGCAGGATGGCGTGTTCGACCACCTCGCCCTTCTCGAGGATCAGGGCCTTGGAGCTGGCTGAGCCGATGTCCACGCCGGTGACGTACAGGGCACTTCCGTCCAGGTGCAGCCGTGGCGATGCTGAGGATGAGACTCGGGTATACGTCCGGGTCTCCGGGGTGTCAAGCTGGTGACGCTGCTGCTCAATCCTCGGTCACGAACTCCCCGTGATGGCGGCCGGAGCGGATCAGCGCGGTGAGCAGCGTCGAGAGGAGCAGAGCCAAGAGGCAGGCGATCAGCACCCATTCGTAGCTGCCGGTCTCGTCGAAGACCCAGCCCGAGACGGGGAGGCCGACGATGACGCCCACCCCGGACCCGCTCATCAGAAGCCCCATGATCCTGCTGAAGTGCAGCTCACCGAGGCAGCGGCTCACCAGGATGGGCAAGGTCACGAAGGTTCCGCCGCTTCCAATTCCGTAGGGGACGGCGAACAACCAGAGCAGGTTGATCTCGTGCACGCGGAGGCGGAGAAAGAAGACCTCGAGGACGGCCGGACCCAGCGCCGCCAGCAGCAGGCCGATCGCCATCAGCAGGGCCGGGGACCATCGATCCGTCAGCCAGCCGAACAGGAGACGGCCGACGACTGTGAAGCCGACCGCCAGTCCGAAGAATACGGCAGCTTGCTCGTTCGCGAACCCGATCTCCTGGGTGGCAAACGGAACGAAGTGAAAGTTCAGCGCCGAGACGCCGGTGATCTGCAGCAGAAAGACCGCCACCAGCAGCCAGAAGGTCACCGTGGTCAAGGCGGCCTTCACCGACAGGCCGCCGGCCGGAGCGGATTGATCCCCTCCTGCTTCGCTGGAACCGATCCCGTCGGGCGAGAGGCCCAGGTCCGAAGGCCCGGTTCGCACGAAGGCTGCGATCAGCGGAATCACGATCAGCGCCAGGACGCCGAAGGAGACTACCCAGGTGTACCGCCACCCGATCAACTCGATGAGGAATGCATTGAGAGGGGGCAGCAGGAAGCCACCCGCGCCGATCCCGAGCATCATCAGGCCCATGGCACGGCCCCGGAACTTGTCGAACCAGTTGGTGACCAGGGTCTGTGCGGGGAGGACGGTGCTGCTGGTCACGGCGAAGCCGGCTACCAGCATGATCGCGTACAGCATCCAGAGGTTCTGGAGGGAGGCGTAGGCGAGGCTGGTCAGGCCCAGCAGGGTGGCGCCGGTCAGCATGGTCCTGCGCGCGCCCCAGCGGGCGAACATGGCTCCCACGAAAGGATTCGCGAGACCCATGACGATCGCGAACACCGCCCCGCCGATGGAGATGTCGGTCATGCTCCAGCCGAACTCGGCCTGGAACGACTCGATGAAGACTGGGAAGACGTAGACGCTGCCCCCGATGGCGAAGAAAAGGATCACAGAGAGGGCCCCGATCAGCTTCCAGCCGTAGAACACCCCGTTCTCTGCACGCGGGTTGATCATCGAGACATGTCCTCCTTCGGGGTGGCTGGCCGGCTCCTGGTGGAATTCCCGCCGACGATACCCCGTGGGCCCTCGGAATTCGATAAGCTCACCCGACTACGCCGATTCGAGGGCGGAGCCTGAGGGGGGTGCGCCGGCCGTGAGATCGGAGCGGGAGGGAAAGATCTTCTTTGGCTGGTGGATGGTGATGGCGTTGCTGGTGATCCTCTTCAACGCCGCCGGCACCGGCTTCTACGTCTTCCCCGTCTTCATCAGCTCCCTTCAGGCGGAGTTCGGCTGGAGCATGACCCAGATCTCCGGTGGCGTGGCGATCTTCGCGATCATGATGGGTGTCGCCAGCCCGGTGGTCGGCATTCTCGTCGCGCGGTTCGGAGTCCGCAAGACCATGCTGATCGCGGCGATCCTGGTGAGCTTCTCGAACCTGGGACTCGCCGCCATGCAGAACCTCTGGACGCTCTACGCCGTCCTCGCCGTCAGCGGTTTCCTGCTGACCGCACTGACCTTCCTGCCCGCCCAGACCGCCATCACCAACTGGTTCAACAAGTACAGGGGCCGGGCCCTGGCGCTGGTCGTGGTGGGTCCCGGTGCGGGCGGCCTCTGCTTGCCTCCTCTCAACGAGTTCCTGATCCGGTTCTGGGGATGGCGATTCACATGGGTCTTCGCGAGCATCGTCCTCTGGGTCCTGGTGATTCCCCTGATCGCGGTGTTCGTCCGCAGCAGGCCCTCGGAGATGGGCCTCCCGGTCGATGGCATCAGTTCTTTTGACGAGGACGGTGAAGCCACCACTGCCGTGGTGAGCGGTCTTCGGGTGAAGCGCGCCGTTACCTCGTGGACCTTCTGGCTGCTGGCCGTCACCTTCGTGCTCCAGTTCACCGGCGTTTCCGCGCTGAACTTCCACCTGGTCCCGTTCGCCGAGCAGGAGGCGGGGTTCACTTTGCAGCAGGCCGCCTTCTACTACGGACTGACGATCGGCTTCACCATCCTCGGGAACCTGCTCGGCGGATGGCTGGCGGACCGCATGCGGCCGCAGCTGGTCCTGGCGCTCACCGGACTCCTGATGGCGATCGGCCCCGCCGCCCTGGAGCTGTTCATCGTCCGGCTCGGCCTTCGCGAAGTCAATCTGCTCCTGCTGCACGCGATTCCCTATGGCATTGGTCTCGGAGCGAATACCATCATCGCGCCGGTGTTGATCGGCCGCTGCTTCGGCGAGCTCAACTTTGCCAGGATCAGCGGCGTGATGGGGCTGGCCTACGCCTTCTGCGTGCTGGTCGGCATTCCGGGTGCCGGGAACATCTTCGATCGGACCGGAAGCTACGAAATCGTGCTCGTCGCAACGGCCATCGGCTGCCTGATCTCGGTGGTGCTCTCGCTGCTGGTGCAGCCTGCGCGCTATCACGCGGAGTTCGTGCTCGAAGACCGGAGCGTCTAGCCCGCTTTTCTCACCAGGTCGCGTAGCGAGGGCGCCGAGAGTGCCGCAGATTCGCGGCCCTCGGACCGGAGGGCGCCGAAGGCGTACTTGGCAGTACGTCGAGGCGGCTGGAGGGAGAAGGTCGCGAAGATGCGGTGCTATCGGCGGCCGCAGTAGCGAGCTGGTGAGAAATGCGGGCTAGAGGAGCTTCCTCACCTGCCGGGCCGCCTGGGTGCCGGCTTCGACCGCCTCCGGGAAGTGGGTGACCGGGTTCAGGTACTCCGCGTTGGCGAAGAAGATGCGGCCGTACGGCTTCCCGAGTCGCGGGAAGACCTCGGTGATGTAGCCCGGATAGGGCACGCAGTAGTTCCTGGTTCGCAGGAAGACGTGCACGGCTTCGACCTTCGGGGTGGTGCCGGGGAAGCGCAGGTCGAGCTCGCTCAAAACCCGGCAGCTCATCTTCACCATCTCTTCTCTGTCGTGCACCATCTCGGCGTCTTCGAGCGACATCTTGTTGAAGCAGGAGAGGATGTTGGGCCGCTCCGGCCCCCGGTTGCGGCTGAACCAGTCGGGGACGGTGATGGCCTGAATCGTGCTGTCCATGACGCCGACGCGATAGCCGCGCTGATAGATGGGCTCCCGGGAGCAGAAGTGGAAGGTCGGATAGCTGAACCTTCGCATCGCTCCCATCGCATCGTCGAGCTCGTCCGGGATGTCCTCGAGGATCTTCCTGGCGATGTTCGCCTCTGCGTTGATGATCGCCGCCCTGGCGCGGACGGTGGAGACTCTTCCGCCGTGCCAGTAGCTGACGAGGACTCGTCCCTCGGAGTCGTGTCTGACCCGGTAGGCGAAGGCGTTGGTGAGCATCCGGCCGGGATCGGCTTGGTCGACCTTCTGCGCCAGCGTCTGGTTGATCAGCCCCAGGCCCCCTGGAAGCGAAGCGATTCCCGCGCTGCCGGCGTAGTCTTGCTCCTGGGCGGACTTGATCGCGTAGTAGGCGGATGCGTCAGCGGTTCTGGGGTACGGCTTGGCGAGCTTCTCGTACCAATCCCGGAACTCCGGCGAGTACTTCGCGATGATCTCCGAGGCCGGAACTCGGTCGAGCTCGTCCTTGCGGGCCTCGACCTCGATCCTCGGCATGTCCCACAGGTAGAACCGGGCGATGTCCCGCTTCACGCGCCACGGGATCGGCATCCGCAGCAAGCCCCAAAGGCTGTAGGGATCTTCGATCTGGACGTTGCCGGGAAAGACCACGGCGAGCGGGCTGGTGTCCGTCTCCGGCTCCAGATTCAGCTCGCTGCAGAGATCCCACACAGAGTCGGCCCAGCTGCCGGGTGTTCCGATGTACTGGCCGCCCAGCGAGAAGGGCATCCCCTTCCACTCGAAGTACATGGAGTTTCCGCCGAGCTGTGGCAGCGCTTCGAGGAGCAGGAGATTGCGGTCTCTGAGACGGTAGGCAGCCGTCAGCCCTCCGGCGCCGCCGCCGACGATCACGACTTCGACTTCGCGATCGGGATCGGGCGCTGCGGGAAATCTGCCCTCCCGAAACATCCGGTTCGGATTGTCCGGGAAGATCTCTCCGTGGAAGCTGAGGATCGGCTCGATCCTCTCGGCCGGAACCTTGCGCATCCCGGCGAGAGCGGCCGCGCCATCGTCTGCGCCGAGTGCCGCGGTCCCCATTGCGGCCATTCCCCCGCCCGCGATCAAGGCATTCCTGATGAACGAGCGACGCGATAGCTCTGCGTCGAGCATCTCTCGCATATCTCTCTTGTCCTGCAAGCGCGACCTCCGATCCGGTCGAAGACCAGAGGCTTGCGCAGTTTCGTAACATGATCAAATCCTGGTAGACTCCGACGCCGCCGGATCCACGGTGTGGGAGGAGTCACCTTGTCGATGCTGTCACGGCGGAAGTCTCTGGTCGCCGCGGGTATGGGCTTGGCAGCGGGCGCCGCGGGTGTGATCGTTGATCGACGATCCGGCGTGGAGCGCGACGGCACTCGGACACTCAGCCTGTGGACGCTCGAAGCGCCCCCGATTCCGCGCGCGCCCCGCCTCTCCGGGGACCGCGAGGTGGACGTTGCGATCGTGGGCGGTGGCTACACGGGGCTCGCCTGCGGGTATTACCTGAAGAAGCTTCGCCCGCAGTGGTCCGTGGCGGTGCTGGAATCGCATCGCCTCGGTTCCGGAGCCAGCTCTCGCAACAGCGGCATGGCGCTCCTCCACTATCCCCCCAGAGAAGAGAACGAGATGACGCGGCG
>Ga0307423_1000502_pt1 | contig 26419 bp, 18 predicted proteins | sample SalMarWE160310MG_FD_202154 | JGI IMG/M metagenome (GOLD analysis project Ga0307423, IMG submission 202154) | Salt marsh sediment microbial communities from the Plum Island Ecosystem LTER, Massachusetts, United States - WE1603-10 | ecosystem: Environmental > Aquatic > Marine > Intertidal zone >... | reverse complement strand
GGAGCCCGTAACAGTGGCGGACATTTCTTTTTCCTTGAGTTCCTTGGCTGCACCGAAGTCCAGGAGTTTTATGGTTCCGTTTGGTCTAACCATAATATTTCCGGGCTTTATGTCCCTATGAATGACACTTAGATCGTGGGCATGGGCCACCACATCTGTGAGCTGAATCACGACGGACTCAACCTCTTTTTCCTCGATATCCCGCTCAATCACCTCGTAAAGTGTCTTCCCAACGATAAACTCCTGAATCAGTGCTTTTTTGTTCATTACGTCGATCATCTCGTAAATCCTGGGCACACCTTCATGCCCGGCCAGATGTCTTAATATCCGCGCCTCCTTTTCGAACTTGGCGTTTAAGTTTTTATGCAGGGGAATTTTGGCAACAAAAATTTCTGGTGGGTCTTTTTTTACGTCTTTGACCTTCCAGACCTCGCCAAAGCTCCCGATTCCTAGTCTCTCCACCTTTTCATACCGAAGGTTCAGAAGTTTGTCTTCAGTTGACTTAGGATATATATTTCGAAAAAGCCTTTTCCAAAACCCGGGATGGTCGCCGGCCTTTTCCAGTGGAGCGCATACGTCTTCTCTTAGCCTTGCATAATCGCCGTCATTTTCCATACGGGCGTAAACGCCGACCCTCTTTATAATTTCTTTGGAATCAATGGGGCAATCGAGAAAATCTGCAGCACCGGCTTTCAATGCCGATGCTGCCAGCTCCTCGGAAAAGCTTTCAAAAATCAGAATCATCGGTTTTCCCGAGTTAAAGTTTTTAATAAACTTCTCAAAGCCAAGATCGAATCGTTTCAAGGACAAAAGCGTCACATCTATTATTTTTTTCTCTGCAACCGTTCGCCGGGCTCCTTTCAAATCTATGGCTGTATAGACTCGATAACCGTACTCGTTGAAAATCTTTTTCAGCCTGGCACATCTGGTTTGATCGCTGTCAATCACTAAAACAACTCTTTTTGGTTCATACGGCGCCTGATCCATATGTTATTATCTCCAGAAGATTAGGCAGTCAGCTTTTCGTTTGACACACAAACCCTATTTCTCTATACTCCAGCTTCACGAAATGCCCATGTTGTGCTTATACCTTTGCATCAACTCAATATAGAAATAGGAGGATTTGTCTTGCCCTTAATGATATTTAATTCAGAAGAAATTCTCTTTTACAGTGTTACCATACTCATCATCGTTACTTTCAGTTCCGGTTTTACACGACTTTTCGCTTTAAGCTTCGCAAATGTAAAGCCTGCCGGAGAAGAAGCCGATTTTGAATTCAATCCCTTCGGCAACCTGGATATTGTGGGGACCATCGTCTTTTTTTTGGGAGGCTTCGGCTGGGGCAAACAAGTAGACGATCAAAAGATCGGCTTCAAGCATCAGAAGCTGGGATGGCTCATTATTTCGCTGGTCGCCCCCTTTGCCAGCCTGACCCTGGCGGTCACTGCTGCTTACATAAAGCAATACTTCTGGACCGACCGGGTTGTCGAGGTCGTACTCCATCTGGGCGCGGCCGTGACCGCTTACCATATACTCCCTATTCCTCCCCTGGCAGGTTCTAGGCTGATCTACCTGGCGTTGCCCGGTCAGAATCAGCGTATCTGGAGAATGTACTCAAGGATCGGACCATACATTATCCTGACTTTCGTAATCGCTGAGCGTTTTTCGGGAATACCGTTTTTAAAAGAGACGGTTGCACCGGTTTTGGACGTTGTAACCCGGTTTGTCGAATACCATTGATAATCTCCCAACCCATACCATCCGGAACCAAATAAGCTCATAACCTGAAAAGTCTATGATCTCAGCCAACAAAACGGACAAACCGGCCAAGCATGTAGCTAAACTGTTGCCATTCAATACGAATTAATACGAATTCATCACAATTGTTTGTCATTAAAAAAGGCGGAAAGGTCTTAGCCCCTTTCCGCCTTTTTCAATTAACGTATTGCTGTTCTAGTCTAACTGATCTTATGCACCTCTCTTTTGGGGCTTTTTGGTAATAAAGGCAAGCGCCACAGCGACTAGAAGAAGGATTCCTCCGACATAGAATGCCATGTCGTACGATCCGGTGACGTCCCTGATTCTTCCTGCCAGTTTGGGCATGAAGGCACCCAGACCCCAGCCGATGAACACGATTCCGTAATTGAAGCCCAGGTTCTTGGGACCATAGAAATCAGCTGTGTATGAGGGCATCAGAGCAAGACCGCCGCCGTAAACCCAGTAGGCGATCATACAGGCCGTGAACGTCATAAAGAGCGATTTGGCCGCAATCATCGCTGGCAGCGCGAATAGACAGAGAGCTGCGACAAACGCATTGAGCATATACGCCTTGTCCCTGCCGATGATGTCCGAGTACTTGCCTGTCCCGACCCTTCCAGCAGCGTTCATGAATCCGCCTGCAGCAACCAGGATAAATCCTTGCGCCAGAAAGGGCTTAACGATCTTGGCGGCGTGGCCGATGATGAGAAGACCGGCCTGAGTGTTCAGACAGAAAAGAATGATCAGGGCATAGCACTGCCATGTCCCCATCATGTCTCCGGTCTTCCAGTCAACCACAGATGCCGCAGCTTTTCTTGTCGCTTCTGTCTCAGGCGGTTGAGGCGCCACATATCCTTCTTCCGGCCATGCCAGGACTTGGGCGGCAATACCGATAACGATCAGGTAGGCAATCCCCAGCACCATGAATGACGTAGAGAGAGAATAACTGACAATAAGCCACTTGATAAGTGGAGCTACGTAAAAGGCCGCACCACCGTAACCTGCGACCGTAATGCCGATCATAACACCCACCTGATGCGGTCCGACCCATCTCCGTGTTGCAGGGACCGGAGCGGCATAACCGATGCCCATGGCGATTCCGCCGCCGACGCCAAATCCCCACAGGATTCCGGCGTAGGAATTAGCTGTTGCAGCGATAATCATACCTAAACCCATGAAGACGGCAGAGATGGAGCCGGCGACTGTGGGTCCGTATTTATCCTGGATTTTCCCGCCGGGAATCATGAGTAGAGCGAAGATTAAAATACACAATGACGCCGGGTTTGAAGCCTGCTCTGCGGTGAGAGCGCCAACCCAGCCATGGGCCTTCATGTATACGTCGTCTGTGAGATACTTGACCCATACGGACCACGCATACAGGCAGCCCAAACATAAATTGATGGTCGTACCAGCTAAGATTACAGCCCATCCTCGTCCGGGAATCGCATCTACTGGTTGATTATATCCTTTGGCATACTTTGGCATTAATACACCTCCTTAAAGTTAGAAACATGTGGTTAATGACCGGAGTCTTCAAGATACGTTTTAGCTGGATTCTATGGCACTTTTTAACTAGTTACGAATTTAATTAATTCGTCTTTTTAAAGTTAAGGTGTCATTTTTATTGACCAACACAGCTACCTAGCTAAATGGCTATAAAGCATCCTTAAGATTTCCGGTTTAAAAAAAACCATAGCCACTACAAGAGAGGATTGTTTTGCTGATCGTTCTGCAATTAATAAAAAAACCAGCATCTTCTCTTCTTGTGGCCGATCTTTATTATCACCTCCTTTCCGGTTAATTGTTAAAATAAGCCGCTTTTTTTTTGTTTTGTCCGTTATTAACCAAACCATTAATACCTGAGTCGATCTGTTTAGAACCGGTGAGTCTCAATTCGCTGTTTCAGGGCATGTTTCTATCCCTCGGTTAAATATTTCAAATGCAATTTCAAGGGTCGAGGTTAAGAAATCTTTTTTACTGTCAATTAATTTTTTACTTTCTTCCCAGAGAACAACACCTGAAAATAACGCCCACACTATATCGGCCAATGCCACCGGATGCCTGTCGATAAATTCTCCTTTTTCTATCCCTTCTTCAAAAACTCTTGCCATGGACCTGAATGAATGTCTGGATAAATCCTTAATGTCCGTAAGCAGATGCGGTGATAAATTCTTAAGTGTTTCGCTGGATTGCAAATGGAACATGTTAATCAGCACCAACGGATCAAACTCGTAGACTTCATACAGGGCTTCCTTGAGTGCTTTTAATTTTTCTTTTGGCTCTTTATACTTTTCGTTGTGTACATGTTCCAGCCGGATGCTCATATATTGCAAAATTCTGAGCGATAGAGAAGCAAACAACTCTTCTTTATTTTTGAAATACAGGTAAATCGTACCCGGGCTTAGTTCTGCTTCCTTGGCAATATCTTCCATGGTTGCCTTGTTGAAGCTCTTTTTTGAAAAGACTCTTTTTGCGGCAACCATTATCTGCTGCCGTCTTCTCCCTCTTTCCCGTTCTTTCCTTTCCTTAATACCCATATTTACCTGAACCATATTTATTTAATTAAGCTTTATATAAATGGTGCTTTTTATTTAGTCAAGTAAATATATTTACTTTTTATTGGGATTGAGAAGAATTTTAAATGATTCATTGGGTTTAGTGACATAATCCATTGATATTAAAACAAACTTAGACTGATTTTAACTCATCATGGATTAATTGCCTAATTTTTAAAAAAAAGACCCTGATCCAAATTTACACCTAAGCTGAGCGTTTCAAATTTTTTAAATGTTTAATTTAACGATATTTTTAAGGTATTCTGACATTTTGAATTGCAATAATTTGAAACCCTGCGGGATTTCCAATCTCACCACATCTACTGCGTCAGATGCCGTTCCGCATAGACGACTATAGCGAAACAACATCTTCTCCCGCGGAACGGGATTTCGCTATGCTCAACTTGCTTATCTGCGGCAAACTTGAAAATCGCTTAACTTAGGTTACAATATACTGTATTCCTATTTCAATAATGATCTATATAGGGTGTGAGATCAATCCACAATATTTTTTAAATATGGGTTTTTTACAAGAGCGTCAAAAGCAGTTTTAAGGCCTTTGAGTTGAGTTGTGTTGTTGAAACTAAGTTGCAAGGTATAGGTTGGACTTTCAAAATTGGTTGGCGGAATCAGTTTAAATCCCCTTTCAAGATTCAATTTTTGATGATATTTTTCATAAGATTTTTCGGAGTTAACGATGGTTGGAAACCGCCGCTGTTTTAAATATATCCTTATACTGTGAGTCTTTTGATTTTTATCAAGATTCTCATCCATCAATATTTTTTTCAGATGAGATTCATCTATAACCTGTAGGATAGGCTTGTCCTCGCGCATGGCAATTTCTTTTACCAACGTTAGAATTTCCCTCTGCATATTTAAACTCAATTTAAGGCTATTAAAAAGTTTTATAAAACCTTTTGCATCATCTTCCGACATTCCAGACAGCTCCAAAACTATGGGAAGGGAAATCGTATTGGAAAGAATGCTTTTTTGAAGCGTTACGGGAAGATGACAAATGCCTTTGAGCTTTTTGATCATTGATGGATGTTCAGAGAGGCCCAACAACGACAGTTCTTCGGACAGCCTGTTAATATCTTTAAAAAAGTCAGACATCATTTCGATGGACCTTGACTTTTCTATTAAGTTCAAAGATCTTTGAAAAGCATTATCTGTGATGGCATATTTAATACATTTAAGCTTCATGGTATCCGGATCGAGAACCATCGCTTCAAGTTTAGACCAATTCAGGCGTCGGCAGGCTTCAACCCTACGAAAACCGCATATAATCGTATAGGTTGAATCATTTTTCAATAACAATGGAAGATGCAGTATCCCAACATGGGTTATTGAGTGCATCAAATCATCCACTTGCTTTTCGGTAGTGATACGAAAAGCATCATTGCTGAAATCGATCTGGGACAGATTGACAATTTTTTCTTTAAAGCGCATGGGTTGCTGCGGTGAGTTTCTGAAATGCTTCCAGATATTTATTGCGTGTATTATTAATTACATTTTGTGGCAGGGATGGTGCCGGGGGTTTTTTATTCCAGTTGATGGATAGCAGGTAATCACGGAGGTATTGCTTATCAAAACTTTTTTGTGCCCCCCCGGGTTTATAGGATGACCGGGGCCAGAACCTTGAAGAATCCGGTGTCAAAATCTCATCGATCAGGATAAGGTTGTCATCCAAAAGGCCAAACTCGAATTTTGTATCCGCAATGATGATACCCTTATTATATGCCAGATCGGCACCTTTGTTGTAGATTTCAAGACTGAGTGTTCTGACTTTTTCGGCCAATGGTTTTCCGATTTTTTCTACGGTTTGTTCAAAATCGATATTAACGTCATGAAGACCTGACTCTGCTTTGGTTGACGGTGTAAATACAGGTTCAGGTAGCTTATCTGATTCTTTCAGACCTTCCGGAAGTTTTATCCCGCAGACATTACCGGACATCTGGTAATCATTCCAACCGGAACCTGATATATAGCCCCTTACAATACACTCGATGGGCAGTGGTTCCGCTTTTTTTACAAGCATGCTCCTTGAACGAAGAATGTCCGAATAAGGTCTGCATATTTCAGGATAATCATCCACATTAGCGGAGATCAAATGATTGGGTAAAACCGGCTTCATTATCTCGAACCAAAAAAGGGAGATTTGAGTTAGAATCTTTCCTTTTTCAGGAATTGGGTTTGGCATGACAACATCAAAGGCGGAAATTCGATCTGTGGCCACCATCAAAAGATAATCACCAAGATCGTATATATCCCGTACTTTACCTCTCTTTATTAGATTTAACGCTTCTAAATTTGTTTCGCTTACAGAATGTTCCATCCAATTAAATCCTTTATTCAGATACAGTTTCCAGCTAAAAATTTTATCATATTAAAGATTTATTGTTCCGAAAATACTTTAATATATTTTTTTAGAATTTCAATGGTGGCGTCATCAATTTCGACGAACTCTATCCCTGCTTCAAACTTTTCATCTTTTCCGGGTGTGGAGAAAATAATACTGCCTTTGATATTAACCAGTTCATCTTCAAGGCCAATTGCCAGTTCTACCGTATATTTCGGATCTATTGAAACATGCGTTTCCAGTAGAATTCCGTCTTCACTGACATTTAAGGTTCTTCCCATTCCCTGTGCGACAACACTCTCAGTCGCATCAATGCAACTATAAGATATCAAATTGCGTGCGTCGATCCTTGGATGTTGTCTTCTTTCGTCTATTGCCATGTTTTCCCCCAAATTTAGATGGTTTTGCGGGCAATCGGTTTTCTTTTGGCTGAAAAATCATTATTCCAGGTTTATTTCTGGCCGGACTTTTTATTAAACTCGCATGTGACCATGGAGGTTACCGATATACAGGTTGAAAGATGATCAATAAAGTTTTTAAATGTGGGCTGAAGCTGATTGTATTCTTGTTGAAAACTGTCCGGTGACATTTTCTTGAACTCGAGGTTCTCCGAGCCGAAGACGGACGCGTTAAATGGTTCTTGTCCAAGATCAAGAAATGGCATATTACCAAAAAAATCACCTGGATAAAGACTACCAAGCGGCACATATCCATACTCGGTATGCCGAACAATATGTGCGACTCCTTCGGTTATTTCAAACAAATTCTCTTCACCATCCCCCTGCTTAATCACCTGGTTTTTGACGTTTATATATTCTTCCAACCGAACTTTGTTCAAATGGACATCAACGGCCATATCAGTGACTTGTTTCATTCGTTTATCAAGACTTATGGCAAGGTTTCTAAAAGAATTGGACATACGTAAAAAGTCAACTGAAAGGCGACGCGCGTCGAGCACGCCCAGCTGGACATTGGTTACTGCTGAAATTGCCGCACTTCGAACGGTTCCCTCTAACATTAAAAAAGAAGTAAAACTTCCAATAAATGCGCCTTCACCGATCTTGAGCAACTTTAAGTGGCCTGTTGGGATTTTTTTGACAATTTCTGCAACACCTTCCAAGATGACCCATAACCAGCCACCGTGTTTTCCTTCTGTCACGATCTTGTTGTTTGCACGGAACTCTTCCTCATCAACGATATACGTATAATCGATGAGAGGTCCCTTTATAATGGGTAGTTTGAATGATTTTCCAGGAGATTGTGATTTTTTAGAAAATGACACAGGACCCAACCTTTCTATTTGACCATCGTCGAGCATGCTTAAAGCGTCAAGGATAATTTGCATGCGGCTTTTATTGATAATCTGTTCACAAGAAACACTTTCGTCTCTGAACTCAAATTCCCCTTCAACCCATCCAAAAAGTGAGTTCAAAGCATCTATCCCGAACAATGATCCTGCCGATGCGTTTATAGGGTTACCTTTGACGAAATATATTTCCCCTTGGGTTTGGGTATATCTACTTGTAATGAAAAGAACACCTGTGCTTGTATTTGAACCGAGGAATTGTAAGATATCACCGAGACTCAGAAAACTAAGATTACCTGCAAGAGCGAAATTTCCCATTTTTAATACTTACTGTCCCAACTTCATTTCTTTTTTTAATGATATTAATGTTAACTTCAAGCATTCCTTTAACGTCGCTCCGACTCCCTGACCTGTGATCGCGCTGGCTGTAAAAGAAGGTACTTTAAGCTGTCTGTTTAAATCCCTTTCCATCTGTTCGACCGCCATAATAGGAAGTCCTTCTCCAGCAAGATCTCTTTTGTTGTGCTGCATGACAAGGGGAATTTTAAAAATGTTGATTCCATATTCTTTTAAATTATGCTGTAAATCCTTCAAAGACAGCATGTTTTTTTCACGCCGAACTGCCAGTGAATCAGCGACAAAAATCACACCGTCAACCCCTTTTAATACAAGTTTTCGGGTGGATCTGTATTGAACCTGACCGGGAACTGTGTAAACTTGAACCCTAACATCAAAACCTTTTATCTCACCGAGTCCCATGGGAAGAAAATCAAAGAAAAGGGTCCGATCACCTTCGGTATCGATGGAAACCATCTCACCGGTCACTTGTTTTTTATATGCTTTATAAATATGTTCCATATTCGTGGTTTTACCACATCTTCCAGGTCCGTAATATACGATTTTACACTCGATATGTCTTTTCTTAAGATTTAAAATAGCCATATAACACCAGCCCCGTATCCTTGGATTTGGATATGTCAAATTATTACAATATGACATTAAATTAATATATTATTAATTTTTCTCGAATTTTTCAAGCCCTTTGTTATCTCGTGATTTTTTACAAATTGAAATTTTTGGCTTCCTTGAAATCGATCAAAAATTTCTATTCTATAGTCTAATGAACCAGAACTTCAATGTCCACGCAAAAATCTCCCCGTAAAGGACCGATTGTGATTTCTTTTACTGCAGAAACTAAGCCTGATCCTTTAAACAAGCCAACGTTAGAATAATATTGAACACCGTGGATCTCAGATCCAACTTTAAAGTTTTCAATCACATTTTTATCTCTGCTCGGAATGAGAAGGCTGACAACCTTTCCCAATTGGAACCTGACTTTAAATTCATATATATTACCTTTTTGCGGGCCGTTTTCGACAGATATACCGATGGAATTGACGTCAAGAACATCCTCGCTTTCGGCTTCAGATTCAACTTCACCCTCAGGTTCAGCTTCACGCTTCTCCAACCCGGCATCCTCTGGTTCGGAAACCGGAACCTGATCCTTTTCCAAGGATACCGCTATCCTATCTTTATCCACTTGTTCTTTCGTTTTTGGAAGCGTTTGTTCAACGCCTTCACTTTTCAAGAGACTTTCAAAGAAAATATATATTTTATCCAACTGGTTAGGATGAAATATATCGTCTATGAGCCATTCCTCATACTGAGATATGGCTTTATCTATTGAATAAATGGCCATATGACATCTTAAGATATTCTTGGCAGCATCAATACGGGTCGAATCTTTTTTTAGAAGTTCATCAAAGTCTGATATTGCTCTTTTAAACTGACCGAACTTTGCCAATGCCACTGCGCCCTCTATTGCTTTTGCATCTTCATCCACATCGGGTGAAAACGCGTACATCTTTTTAATCAGATCTTGTATATTTCCTGAGACTTCAGGTTTCTTTGGTGCCAATTCGATCTTTGAAATATCTTTATTCAAGATATTAATTTTTTTAGAAATTCCCTCGAGAAGATTTTGTTTGTTTTTGAGTTGTTCGTTGTTCTGTATGAGTTCGGTTGCATCATTATATTTCGCTATCGCCTCATACAATAACCCCTGGGAATGATAGAGTTCAGCTTCCTTTAACAATGTTTTTATCTTTTTTATTATATTCATATTGAACCCCAAGCCACATTGGTAAAGTTTAAATATTTAGGATATGACCATGAAAGGATATTCTCTCATGAATCGAAGAAAATGAATTATTGATACAATGACATATTATTACATTTTGTTCAATTATTCCATTTAAAAATTTCGAAGAAATTTGTGGCGCCGTGACATGATGAAATAAAAATTTTTCAAATTGTGCGTTTCAAACCACATTTCCTTTATATCATTATAATTTCAAAGGTCTAAAATGGCTGCACGTATTTCTTATCCTGCCATACACATTATGTCAACAACAAGAAAATTAGATTATCTCATAAATATATTGACAACATTCGATTTTATGTTATCAAAATTATAATTTTGTTCACTTTTGGGTCGTTGTAAACAACCTGTTTTTCCCATTTTATCACTTGAAATACGCTGGAAATAACCTTTTTATCGTTCATCAATATATCGAGATACATTAATAAAAAAGGAGAATCATAATGGACAAGAAAGTAACCGTCGTCGGTGCCGGAAATGTCGGTGCCACTGCAGCCCAGCGACTGGCAGAAAAAGAGTTGTGTGATGTCGTGCTGGTGGATATTGTTGAAGGGCTGCCCCAAGGCAAAGCCCTTGACCTGGCTGAGGCTGCACCCATTGAAAAGCACGATGCCCATCCAACAGGAACCAACGATTATGCGCCTTCAGCGAATTCTGACATTGTTATTATCACTGCCGGCATCCCCAGAAAACCGGGCATGAGTCGGGACGATCTTTTAAGCACCAATGCAAAGATCATGAAAAATGTTACCCAAGAGGTGTCGAAACTTTCCCCGAATGCCGTGTTGATTATTGTAAGTAATCCCCTTGATGCCATGTGCCATGTTGCTTATGAAACCAGCGGTTTTCCTAAAAACCGAGTTATCGGCATGGCTGGCGTGCTTGATTCAGCCCGATTCAGGACTTTTATTGCAATGGAACTTAATGTTTCCGTGGAAAATACAACAGCATTTGTTCTTGGCGGACATGGCGATACGATGGTGCCGTTGCCTCGCTATTCCACGGTTGCCGGTATTCCGATTACAGAATTGCTTCCACAAGACCGTATTAACGCTCTTGTGGAAAGAACAGCCACTGGCGGTGCAGAAATTGTCGGACTCCTTAAAACTGGAAGTGCCTTTTATGCACCCGCATCGGCTGCAGTGGAAATGGCGGAATCGATTCTTAAAGACAAAAAGAAAATCCTGCCCTGCGCAGTCTACCTTGAGGGTGAATACGGATATAATGACCTTTTTATCGGGGTCCCTGTAAAATTGGGTGCTAACGGTGTTGAGGAAGTTATCGAAATTACATTATTAGATGAAGAGAAGGCCGCTCTTGACAAATCAGCTGATGCAGTTAAAGAGCTCAAAGAATTGTTAATAAAACTAGGATAATTTAACTGCCACTTTGCTTCACGGTCAAAATGATTACTCGTTATTCAGGCTGTATTTAATCTTTTTCGCTATGTTATAACTGATACCGGGCAGGGCACTCAATTCTTCCAGTGTTGCTGCCCGGATTTTTTTTACGCTCTTAAAATGCTTAAAAAGAATCAATTTTCTCTTTTTGCCCACACCCTGGATTGAATCAAGGGAAGAATGCATCAATGTCTTGCTCCGCTGCTTACGGTGAAACGAAATTGCAAAACGATGAGCTTCATCTCTAATCCTTTCTAAAAATAAAATCAGGTCCCCTTCCCTTCCCAAATTTACAGGATTGGCCTGTCCGGGTTTATAAATTTTGTCCTGCATCTCCCCTTTTTCTTCAATTCTTTTTGCAATACTGATGAGTTGAATTTTTTTTTCCAGTTTCAAAGACGTCAGGACTGAAACCGCTATGTTTAGCTGTCCTTTGCCACCGTCGACCATGAGGATATCGGGATAAGGTTCTGATGTATTACCTTTTTTACCATATCTCCTGTTGAGGACTTCAGCCATACAGGCATAGTCATCCTTTGCTAAAGCGGTCTTGAGTCGGTATTTTCGATATAAAGATTTATTTGGCTTTCCTTTTTCAAAAACAACCATACAGGAAACAGCATCTTTCCCATAAATGCTTGAATTATCAAAGCATTCAATCCGAATCGGTAATCTGTCCATCTTCAAACGCTGCTGGAGACGAAGCAGAAGTTGGGTATCTTTCGATACTTCGGTAATGAACTCTCGGAGGCCATTTTTTGCATTTTGACATGCCATCTTAACCAGGCGGGCCTTTTCTCCCCGTTTGGGTGATAACACCTTAACCTTTTGCCCTTTGATTTTACTGACCATTTCTTCTGTTAAAAATGCGTCTTCAAGTGGTGCCGGGACAAGAATCTCTTTGGGAACAAAACGTGTTGTATCATAATATTGTCGAATAAATGCGCCAATCATTTCGGATGTTGTTGATATTGTTTCCGAAAATTTAAAATTTCTTGTCCCAATAAGATAGCCGCTGCGGATGAAAAGAAGCGTAACTATAGAGTTCTCCTCAGATCTTGCAATTCCAAGTACGTCCCTGTCTTTAAAATCATTCGTAACCGCCACTTGTTTTTCAAGCGTCTGCTCAAGTGCAAACATTTTGTCCCTTAAAACCGCCGCTTTTTCATAATCATGCACATTCGCAGCGGAAATCATCTCCTGTTTTATTTTTTTAATCAGATCGGGGGTTCTTCCTTTTAAAAATAGAATAACCTCTTTTACAATGTCATCATAGGTTTTATTGTCCACATCAAGGCAGCATGGTGCAAGGCATGATTCGATTTGGTAGTTGAGACAGGGTCTTGTGCGTCGATTAAAATCCTTTTGTTTACATTTTCTGAGTTTGAACGTTTTATGGATGATCTTGAGGGTTTTTTGAACAGCACCTGAAGAAGAAAATGGTCCGAAATAGAGCGCACCGTCTTTAGCAATTTTTCTGACCACGGCAAGGTTAGGGTATGGATTTTTGATATCCAACCGCAAAGAGGGGTATCTTTTGTCGTCTTTTAAAATAACATTATAACGAGGCTTGTAACGTTTGATAAGGTTCGATTCGAGAATCAAGGCTTCTTTTTCGCTATCGGTAATAATGGTATCAAAGTTCGATATGTTTCGAATAAGAATTTCTGTTTTCATATCCAGTCGTGACCTGCTGTTCTCAATGCGTGCAAAGTATGACCCCAATCGTTTTTTCAGAATTCTAGCTTTTCCCACATATATCACTTTGCCATGGATATCTTTCATGAGATAGACACCTGGCTTAGCAGAAACTTTGGCCAATTTATCTTTAATACTGGCTTCTGGGTCCTGCTCGACAGATGTTGATTCAAATTTTGTTTTTTTCGATGTCATTTGTATTGTTATTTGACTCGATATTTAATAATTTGAGGAACAGTTGCAATAGCATTAAAATGTGAGAGCGCAACATGCGTTCAAAGTTCAAAGACGATCATTTCTTTTATGGCTTGGATTTGATCCCGGATATCAGCAGCCCTTTCAAATTCTAACTCTTCTGCGGCTTGTTTCATCTCTTTTTCAAGATTTCTGATGATGATATCAAGATTTTCTTCAGATTCATATTGAGCAAGTGTTTCTGCCACCCTGTCTCTCGGTTTATCATTAAACTCGGCAAGTCTCTCAAAGACAGGTGAAATTTCTTTTTCTATGCTTGTCGGTGTAATGGAATGCTGTTTATTGTAACGTTTTTGAATAGTTCGGCGCCGGTTTGTTTCATCGATAGCCTGTTGCATGGATCGGGTCACGAAATCGGCATACATAATCACCTGTCCTCTGACATTTCTGGAAGCACGGCCGCAGGTTTGGATCAGCGACCGGGCTGAACGTAAAAAACCTTCTTTGTCGGCATCGAGTATGGCCACAAGCGAAACCTCAGGAATGTCGAGCCCTTCACGAAGAAGATTGATTCCGATGAGCACATCAAACTCTCCTTTTCTTAAATCGTGAATGATGTCCATTCGTTCCAGAGTATGGATATCTGAATGAAGATACTGAACTTTTATCCCCATATCCGAATAATATTCTGTGAGGTCTTCAGCCATACGCTTTGTCAGTGTGGTGACCAACACCCGTTCATCTCTTCCCAACCGTTGTTGAATTTCTTCCAATAGATCGTCTACCTGGTATTTGGCTTTTCTCACCTCGATCATGGGGTCGATCAATCCGGTAGGTCTCACAATCTGTTCGACGAGTTCATTTCTTGCTTTTGAAATTTCATAATCGGAAGGGGTAGCTGATACATAAACCACCTGCGATACTTTTGACTCAAATTCTTCAAAAGTCAATGGACGGTTATCCAGAGCCGACGGCAGTCTGAATCCATATTCAACAAGGGTACTTTTACGCGATCTATCCCCTTTGTACATGGCTCGAAGTTGGGGAATGGTGATATGGCTTTCATCAGTAAAAATCAAAAAATCATTTGAGAAATAATCCAAAAGTGTCGGCGGTGGTTCTCCGGTCGCTCTTTGCGTTAGATGGCGGGAATAATTTTCGATGCCATTACAGTATCCCAGTTCCTGCATCATTTCCAAGTCAAAGTTTGTCCTTTCTTCAATTCTTTGTGCCTCAATCAGTTTATTTATATCCCTGAAATAATCGATCCTGTGTGTCAATTCAGTAGTGATGGTTTCAACGGCTCTTTTGAGAATTTTTTTTTGGGTCACGTAGTGACTGGCCGGATATATGGTCATACGATTCAAGTGTTTTTTGACAATGCCCCTGAGAGGGTCAATCTCGGAAATCGATTCTAGCTCGTCTCCAAAAAATTCAATACGAAGGGCATTGTCTTCTTCATATGACGGAAAAATTTCGACGCGGTCTCCCCTAACCCTGAAAATCCCTCTATAAAAATCGACATCGTTTCTTTCGTAATGAATGGCCACCAGTTCCGCAAGGAATCTATCCCGTTCGAGCACCATATTTTTTTCCAAGTCAATACGCATGGCCAAATACTCTTCCGGAGCGCCGAGACCGAATATGCACGATACGCTCGCCACCACAATTACATCCCGGCGGGACAATACCGATCGTGTAGCCGAATGGCGAAGCTTGTCGATCATTTCATTGATAGAAGAATCTTTTTGAATATACGTATCGCTCGAAGGGATGTAGGCTTCGGGTTGGTAGTAATCATAGTAGCTCACAAAGTATTCCACAGCATTTTCAGGAAAGAGGGTTCTGAATTCATTATAAAGCTGTGCGGCAAGAGTTTTATTGGGAGCGATGACCAGAGAAGGTTTGTCGACGCTTGCAATGACATGGGCCATTGTAAATGTTTTTCCTGAACCGGTGACACCCAAAAGAACGCTGTGTTTCTTGCCGGACTGGATTCTTTTGCTTAAAGCACGAATTGCATCTTTTTGATCGCCCTTTGGGGTAAAGTCTGAAACCAACTTAAAGGAAGGCATAATATTTGATAAGATATTGTTCTTGAAATAAACTTAATTGTCGATTTTCCACACGGTTCCTTCAGGCCGGTCTTCCAAAATAACATCCATGCCGGCAAGCTGATCTCTGATCTGATCGGCTTTTTTCCAATCCTTGGCTCTTCTGGCTGCATTTCTTTCTTCAACCATCTTTGCAATCATGGTGGAATCAACGGATTTTTGTTCAAGGACCTGTGTTTGTTGTTTGTCAAAATATACAGCGGGTTTCTCAAGTAGTATCCCGAGAATGTTGCCGGTTTTCCGAATGTCAGCCAGAGCGCATTGTACGGTTTTCTTTATTTGGTTTGAGTCGTTGTTTGCATGCTGGTCCAGCAAACGATTGATCGTTCGAACCGTATCAAAAATAATGCCGATGCCCAGCGCTGAATTGAAATCGTCGTCCATTGCCTCACAAAATTGCTGCCAGCAATCTCCAGGCTCAACGTTTTGGTCTGAGACAGGTCCTATTTCCTCCTCGACTCGTGCAAAAAATGCATATATCTTATCAAGTCTCTTGCGGGATTCGTCCATTGCTTTTTCTGTAAAGTCAACGGGACTGCGATAATGATTGGAAAGAAGAAAAAGACGCACAACTTCCGGATGATATGTTTTCAAAATATCTTTAATCATCAAAAAATTGCCTAACGACTTCGACATTTTTTCCTGATTGATATTTACAAAGCCGTTGTGTATCCAGTATTTGACAAACGGTTTTCCGGAAATACTTTCCGATTGGGCGATTTCATTCTCATGATGTGGAAAGCACAGATCTTTCCCGCCACCATGAATGTCAAAGCTCTCTCCAAGATATTCGTTGCTCATGGCCGAACACTCTATGTGCCATCCGGGCCTTCCCATGCCCCATGGACTCTCCCAATGCGGTTCACCGGGTTTGGCGGATTTCCACAACACAAAATCAAAAGGGTTGCTCTTTCTTTCATTGATATCGATTCTGGCGCCGGCTTCCATTTCGTCCAATTTGCGACCGGAAAGCTTCCCGTAGTCCTCGAACCTTTCAACGGAAAAATACACATCACCTTCTACCCGGTATGCAAATCCCCCTTTTATTAACTTATCAATGAATTGAATGATTTGTGTGATGTGATCGGTAGCTTTGGGCTCTATGGTCGCTCTCTCAACGTTCAGGGCATCCATATCCTCATAAAATTCTTTGATGAATCTTTCCGCGACTATCGTTGGGTCAATACCGAGTTGATTGGCCTTGTCGATGATTTTATCATCAACGTCCGTGAAATTTCTGACATAGAGCACATCATAGCCTATTGCTTTCAGATATCGTGCGATAACATCAAAAACGACCACAGATCTTGCATGCCCAATATGGCAAGAATCATAGACAGTGGGGCCGCAAACATACATTCGGACTTCTCCGGGAGATAGAGGCTTAAAAACCTCTTTTTTTCGGTTCAGTGTATTAAAAACGCGAAGTGGCATTATATTCTTCCCGTATGTTTTGTTTTAGCTTGAATTTACGGTTTTAAGTTGCGATTTTATTCAATAAGTGCGATGCATAAGGCGGCAATACCCTCGCCCTTCCCCATCATTCCAAGCGTTTCTAATGTCGTAGCTTTAACATTAACACACTCCGGTTCAATTTCAATTGTTCTTGCAATATTTTTTTGCATTGTTGCTTTAAATGGCGTAATTTTAGGTGCTTCGGCCATAATGGTTGAATCTAAATTTATAATCGTAAAGCCTTTGCCTTTCAATAAGTTATATGTTTCTGCGAGAATTATCATGCTTGAGATATCTTTTAGCTCTGGATCGGTATCCGGAAAATGCAAACCGATATCACCTATACCGGCTGCCCCCAGCAGTGCGTCACATACGGCATGAATAAGGACATCGGCGTCAGAATGTCCAAGCAGGCCTTTTTCAAAAGGAATGGTTACCCCACCCAATACAAGTTTACGTCTTTCAACCAATCGATGAACGTCATATCCTATACCGATGCGCATTTTTTCCCCCGCGAATTTCTATTACAACCACAATGAGACTTGTTCATATATCATATAATAAATATCACAAAAATATAAATTTATGCAAAACCTATAAAAAATAATCACTTTTTATATTGGTGCTGTGCGATATCGCGGTTGTGAAATATTTTACTTTAATTTGTTTTTTTACTTCTATAATTCGCTTATCTATTTAGTAAACGTAATTTTTTTAAGAAAAGATTATGTTTGAGTTATTGTTGTGAGGATAGAGATATTGTGATATTCAATTGTTATGAGCTCCCAATTTATTATATATCCATCCACTATTAATGTTAAATACAGGTTTGATTTTGACATCGGGTATCTTTCAAAAAGCCCTTGTAAAGAGTGTGCACATAGAAAGGATTTCCCCGGTTGTGAAGACGATTGCCAGATTCTGGACAAGATACACACGGTTTTGTCCGAGGTTGTCTCCTGTTCGAGGCGAAGTTAATTCGTGTCCATCCATAAATGGGGATTTTTGTTAAAGATCAAGGCATGTGAAAAAAATAACCATCCCAGTACGATCTGCCGGACCTACGGGACAGGCAGGCATATGTGTAATATTCCGAGGATTATTTTTTGAGCATAACGCAGACATTGGACAAAAAGACCATTTACGGACGGACACTAGTTCGATCATTTTTTGGAGGAGCGCATGAATACATTTAAACTAAATGAAAGTCCGGTCTGGAATCGGTTGATTCAACATGCCGATATTATGAATCTCCCTGAAAAACATTTAAAACACCTACTTACGGACAACAGCCGCCTCGAAAAATGTTCTTTAAAAGCTGCCGGCATTTTCTATGATTTTTCTCGCCAGAGAATCGATAAAAAAACGATGGATCTGTTGATCGAATTGGCTGAATTTAGAAAGTTAAAGCAACGGTTTGATGATATGATCAGTGGTAAAAAAGTCAATGTCACGGAAAATCGGCCGGCACTTCACACGGCTGCCAGAAATTTTTCCGATGATCCTGTTTGGGCCGACGGTATCGATATCATGCCTTCAATACGCCAAGTCCGAAACGACATTAAAACATTCGTTTCAGCCATTCATGAGGGAAAAACCGTCGGATCCACTGGAAAACCATTTAACACCCTGGTCGTTATCGGCATCGGAGGATCATACCTTGGCACCGAATTCGTGGCCAATGCACTCGATTTTCTGGCGGACAAGAACATGAAGATGATGTTTCTTTCCAATGTCGATATCCATAACTTCGGAAAGATTGCCTCTATCATAGATCTTGAAAGAACCCTTTGGATTGTCATTTCAAAAAGCTATACTACGGCGGAAACCTTGGCCAATACGAATCAGGTCCGCGCTTTTATTGAAGGCAAGGGTCTTGATCCTACCAAGCATTTTGTAACGGTGACCAGCAAGGGGTCTCCCGGAGATGACCCCGCCAACCCGGTACTTTCCTCATTTCATATGTTTGATTTCATCGGGGGGAGATACAGCGTCACCTCTGCCGTAGGCGGGGTGCCGTTGAGCCTTTATCTTGGGTATAAGCGGTTTGAACGCTTCTTAAAAGGTGCTGAAGAAATGGATCTGCATGCCCGGCATGCAACGGAAAGGGAAAACATCCCACTCGTGGCGGCTTTAATTTCGGTTTGGAATAACAATTTCTTGGATTATCCGGCACAAGCCATTATCCCCTATGCATCGCCGCTTTCCAAACTTGCAGCACATATCCAGCAACTCAGTATGGAAAGTAACGGCAAATCCGTCACCAAAAACGGTAACCTGCTGGATGAACCAACCGGAGGAATCATTTTTGGAGAACCGGGCACCAATGCGCAGCATTCTTTTTTTCAGCTGGCGCATCAGGGAAGGCCTTTTCCGATTGATTTTATCGGTGTCATTCATCCTTATTTTAAACAGTATCAGAACCAATCCAAAGGCGTAACCAACCATCAAGAGCTCTGGTCAAATCTCCTTGCACAGCCCTTCGCCCTTGCCCAGGGAAAGGAAGACGCAAACCCGGCAAAATCGTTTTCGGGAAATCGGCCGTCATCAACCATTCTATTAAACGATCTTTCTCCTGAAAACATCGGCCGTCTTCTTGCATTTTATGAAGCCAAAACAGTTTTTGAAGCTTTTATCTGGGACATTAATCCCTTTGATCAATTCGGCGTGGAGCTTGGCAAAATCCTCGCCACGGATATTCGGAAAGAAATGGCCACGAAAAATCAAGACGAGTCGCATGCTTTTGAGAATGTCGATCCCATCTCAAAGTTTTACTTGACCACGCTGTTTTCCGGAAGTCTTTGAAATTAGAAACAGAAAGCCGGAAGGTGAAAAGTTTACCCGCTTTTGGCAGTGCCGGTCCGAAGGATTTCGGACTCTTGCGAAGAGGCGACCAGGGATCAGAAGCTCGGCTTTTCTCAGATTCTTCAACCTTCTAATGTTCTAACCTTCTTAACTTCTATAAAAAAGGGACTCCGACCTTCTTGCGTTTTTGCCCTCTTAATTTCTCTAAAAATAACGATATTCAACATAGAACCGTGAACTCTGAACCGTTTAACCTATGTTGTATTTTCCCACAACGCATCCTTCAACCCTGAATTACGGTTAATTTTACGCAATATGCCGGTTTTAATGATCTCTTCCCTGCCCCAAATTGAAATATGGTTTTTGGCTCTGGTAAATCCGGTGTAAAGCAGTTCACGGGTTAATACAGGATAATCTTGGTTCGGTAAAATAAGAAGAACCGTTTCAAACTCTGAGCCCTGACTTTTATGAACCGTCATTGCATAGGCTGTTTCGTGTTCCGGAAGCCGATGTGGAAGGAACCGCCTGGGTTTACCGGAAACGCTTGAAAAGTAAACATACAAATCTTTGCTTTCTGAATCGGGTTCGGGCATGGTGATTCCGATATCTCCATTAAAAAGTTCCAGACTGTAATCGTTACGCGTAATCAGAACAGGTCGTCCTTTGTACCATGGATAGGTTGATATATTATCGAGTTCGATAAGGCCGTTTTGGTTTAATATTTCCTCCGCCAATCTGTTTATTTCAATGACACCCGATGCACCGAATTTGACCGCACAGAGTATTCTGAATCGACTAAAAAGCTCAAGTGCTCTATAAGGATCACGGCAATTAAGATAATCTGAATATCCATTGACGACTTCTTTTGGCAGGGCGATTGAAAGATCGTTAGGGCCTGAGACCTTTTTCCAATTGATTTGATCCGGATGGTTTTTAAGGATGGAGAAAGTCTCATTAAACTTGCCGTTATTTACAGCTTGGCCACATTCCCCGATTCCACTGGCATCTGTAAATCGATAACTCTTTTTTAGAACAACCATGCAGTCATATAGTCCCGGATTGTCTTTAAGTTGCTTGCTCGAGACTTCCATTTTACACTGGGTTAGCTTCTCAAACTGTTGGTAAAAATATTCTGAAAATAAGTGAATATTGTCCTTGTCACAGATATCGGCCATTACAAAACCTGCTTCCACTGAAGCAAGCTGATCCTTGTCTCCAATGAGTATGATTCTGGCATCATTCTTCACAGCTGATAGGAGTTTCGACATTAGTGCAAGATCCACCATTGAAACTTCATCCACCACTACGATATCGGCAGTGAGAAGATTTTCAGCATTATGGTAGAAATATGGGGATCCGGGAATTGTCTTCAGCATTCTGTGGATCGTGTATGCTTCAGAAGGTATGGCATCGATAATATCATCGCTGCAGTTGAGTGTATTTTTTGCAGCTTTAATTGATTCTTTGATCCTTGCCGCTGCTTTTCCTGTGGGTGCGGCAAGTAAAATGTTGGGTCTATTTTTGCGGGATAGCTCCAAAAGAAGTGCAAGTATTTTTGCCGTCGTGAACGTTTTGCCGGTTCCCGGACCTCCGGTAATAACACAAAACTTTTTATACGCAGCGATCACCCCCGCCACTTTGTGCCAATTGAATTCATCCGTCCCATTACTTGTAAAAAGCCTGTTCAGGCTGTTCTTTAAGATGGAGATATCTATTCCCTGAATATCTTTCTTGATGCGGCTTTTGATTGCACTTGAAAGTCGGTTTTCGTAATCCCAATATCTATAAAGGTAAAGTCGGTTTTTATCATCCAGTATCAGAGGACGGAATTCACCGGGTCTTCCCACTGCCCGGCTTTGGCTTAAAGCTTTTAACCATCCTGAAAGTTTCGGACTTTTAAATCTATCTTCTCCATTAATGTCCAAAAGGATTGGTTTACGAGTTATCGAATCGAGGTCAAGATATCCGTCGCCGTCGCCGGTTGCCCTGCTGACAAGCGCAGCTGCAATAAAAACATCCGGATGACCCTTTTTATCAAGACCTGTAATAAACTTACCAAAGTGAACGTCTATTTCAGATAAATATCCTGTTTCAATTAAATTGGTTATATTATCTTTGCTCATTTTATATCAGCGCCTTGAGAAGAGCATCAACAAGAGTTTTATCAGGAATATCTTTGTAAATGCCGAATTCGGCGCCTTTGTCCGGATCCACCCCTCTAATAAAGATGTAAAAAATACCGCCAAAATGTCTTTCATAGCTAAAATCAGGTATTCTCATCTGCAGGTATTGATAAAGTGCAATAATATATAAATGATACTGCAAAATATAAAAATCCTTCTTCATCACATTGTTCAAGACATTTTTGCCATAGTCTTCAACGCAATTTCCTAAATAATTCGATTTCCAGTCCACCAACCAAAATCGATCCTGATCATGAAAAACCATATCGATGTACCCTTTCATAAAACCTTTGGTTAAAGAAAAATTGAGTTTATCGAGCCTTTCCGGGAAATCATGAACAAGATCAATGCCCCCATAATCAGCAAATAATTTTCTGAGTCGATTCGGCGACACCGCTTTGAGTGGAAAATAAAACGCCATTTCATTGACCCTGTTGCGGCAGTGAACGGAAGAAAGCATCAAGGTAGTATTGTTTATGCAAAGTGGTATTGAAAGAACATTGTCCACCATGGCACTAACAGGTTTTTGCCATTTGGATTCAAATCTGTATTCCTTTAATTTGCTTGATATCAATTTTATTCTTTCTTCTTCAGAGCTTTGGGCAAAATCAAGATGTTCAAAAATGTCATGGAAAAATATCCCGGCCCGGGTTCCTTTTGGAAATGAAAAAATGTTTTCCGTTGTAAATAAATGCAAATCGTTTTCCGTTCTAGGAGTATACAAATCATTGGTTACGTCACGATCCGGAAGTTCTGCATCCAGTGTCTGTTGTGATATAAGATGTGAGAAACTGGAAATTTTCCATGTGGTATCAATTTTTCCCGAAAAATGTCTGCAAGACAATTTTTCCTTTTTATCCTCTTCTGCCAAATGTTTCATGGTATCGTCAAACGGTAGCGGAACAACATCTATTGACCCTTCCGACTGGGTTGACAGCTCTTTTAAATCTTCGAGCAAATCTTCTTCGTTTTTTTCTAATACATCGTCTCTCAAGGGGGTCAGCAGATTTTCTTTTAAAACATCTTCCGGTTGTCCTTTATAATGTAACAGATAGGCAATGGCAGAAGTTTCAGCGGTATTGAATCTGCCCCACGCAAGATAGCATTTATGTATCGCTCGTGTTATTGCAACATAAAGCAACCTCAGATTTTCTGCCAGACGCTCATTTTGAGCAATGGCAAGGTGTGCGCCGAAGTCTTTTGAGCCAAGATCAAGGGTGAGGGTTTCGTTTTTGTCCGAGTTATGAAACAGAATTTCTTGATCTTTAATTAAAGATCCCTCCCATGCAAAGGGACAAAACACAACAGGGAACTCAAGACCTTTACTTTTGTGAATGGTGATAATTTTTACGGCCTGATCATCGCTTTCAAGACGAAGTTGATGTGTCTCGGATTCAGGCATTTCAGCGTTTCTTTGTTCTGAAAGCCATTTGAGCAGGCTCGTGATACCAAGCTTTTTCTCAGACGACTCCTGGTGCAAAATTTCTGCCAAATGAAGGTGATTGGTCAGCCTCCTCTCACCGTCAGGAAAACTCAAAAGGCGTTCCCTGAGCTTTTCCTCAGCCATCAACAGTCGAAACATCCGGATAAAACCGTACCGTGTCCATAAGCGAAAATATTCTCTGAATCTGCTGGATTTGGCTTCCAATCCGAAAGATTCCTCGCTGGCCGAATCGAGGTCCTCTCCAAAAACACCGAGCGCATCGGTTACCACCGCAGCATTAAATGCCCCTTCGTTTCCGGGTTCGGCAATGCTTAACAGAATTCTTTCCATTTCCATTGCTTCATGGGTATGGAATATGTTTCCTGTAAGATAAAGGACCGATGGGATACCTTTGAATGACAGGTGCGTTTTTATGATTTGCGCCTGTCGATTTGTCCTTACAAGAACAGCAATATCTTTTGCATTTATAGAATGGGGAAGGTTGTTTTTATTTTTCGAAATAAGACAAGATATCTCTTTCGCAACCGCCTTTGCGATGAAAGGTACAGACTCGGTTTTACTCCATGGTCTCGGTGTTTTAGTCTTTTTATTTGCTTCCAAATACCATAATGTCAACGCCGGCAAAGATCTTTCATTCATCGATTTGATTTGATTTCCGGGGATACCCTTTTCAAATTGAATCCTATCAAAGACAAACGGTCTATTTATATTTGAAAACATGGTGTTTACTGCGGTTATCAAATTGGGATTTGATCGCCAGTTTTTTATCAATGTATATTTTGAATCTGTGTTTCGAGCAGCTTTCATATAAGAAAAAATATCTGCTCCTCTGAAACCGTATATGGATTGTTTTGGATCTCCGATCATAAAAAATGTGCTCTTTTTTGAATCGAAAATCCGGGAAAAAATGATATACTGAAAAGAATCCGTGTCCTGAAATTCATCAACAAGGGCGGCACTATATTTTTTCCGAATGATTTGAGCGAGCTTTCTCCCGCCTTTATCTTCGAGTGCAATTTTAAGCTTTATTAACAGGTCGTCATAGAATTGAACGTTGTTTTGTTTTTTTCTGACCAAAAGCTGTTCTCGTGTAAATTTGAAACACTGGGTCTTAAAATACATCAAATAGGTTTCCATCTCAGATTCAAGGGAAACGCCTTTGTCGTAAAATGTATCACAGAAATCAAAATATTCATGTGAAAGGGGTCTATAGTTTTTCCGGGTCGAATTTTCTATTTTGGTTGCGGTAAATTTTTCAAAACCTTTAAACAATGGAAAACCGGCAGACTTTTCATCAACGAACTTGTCCATTAATGCGATCATAGAAGCAACCATCAGGTCTCTTTTTGAAACACCCGAGTGCATGGTTGTTGTCTTCAAACTGCCATAAACTGATCCGCTAAGAGATGAATCTTTCAACAAATGTGTCACCCGAGTGCGAGAGTTTGGCCAAATAATTTGCAGTCTTTTAAATATCGATCTAAAGTCGTCAAGGCTTGTCAAATCAGGCTTTTCAATCTCTGGAACAATCTTTACATCAGCTGTTCTATTTTTTGTCATAAGCCTCATAAAATACTCTGGTCCGGATATTTTATTTAGCAGATAACTGATAAATTCCATGGGCAGACTGTAAAAATATTTTCTCCAGAAATCATCCACAATTTCCCGTGTCAAGCTGGTGGGATCCGCCACGAGTTCTGTGTCGAACAAACTCTGTGTTGCAAAAGCATTCTCATTAAGAATCCGCTGGCAAAAACCGTGTATGGTAAAGATCGCGGCATTGTCAAAGTCCATCAACGCATCTTGAATCAATTGAATGGCTAACGTCCGATTGTCATATTTTTTGACAATGGTGTTGATGAAGACGTCATTACTCGAATCCTTTAAAAAAGCGGATTTTGCATCCAAAAGTGTGTTGCGGATTCTTTCTTTAAGCTCTTCAGTGGCCGCTGTGGTAAACGTTACCACCAGTATCTGATTGACCGTTAATTGTTTTTCGAGAATAAGTCTTAAAAAGAGGCCGGCAATGGTATAGGTCTTACCCGTACCTGCGCTTGCCTCGATGAGATTGGTTCCTGTGAGAGGAGTGTTGATAGGATCAAAAATTTTCATATACTGGCTAAAAATCGTAAATGCCCATGTAATTTTCAGGCGAAATCTTTTTTAATTCGTCTTTAACGATTTGTGTAACATCTAAACTTTCTATAAATTCTAAAATTGCGTTGTGGTCAATGTGAGAATGGACCCGTGTCAATGCTTTCAAGGCTTCATAGGGTTCCGGATATCCTTCCCTGCGCAAAATTGTTTGAATCGCCTCGGTCACAACCGCCCAGTTTTTTTGCAAATCATTTTGAATCGCTTCATTATTTAGGAGCAACTTGTTCAGCCCTTTTAGCAATGATTTAAACGCAATCAGAGTATGGGCCAACGGCACACCGATATTTCTTGTAACCGTTGAGTCAGTCAAGTCTCTCTGCAGTCGTGAAACCGGAAGCTTTGAGGAAAGGTGGGCGAATATCGCATTTGCCACCCCAAGATTTCCTTCTGAATTTTCGAAGTCAATGGGATTGACCTTGTGGGGCATGGTTGAAGATCCCACTTCATTCTTTTTGATCTTTTGCAGGAAGTAATTCATTGAGATATACGACCATAGGTCTCGATTCATATCAATGAGAATGGTATTGATTCTTTTAAGGTTATCACAAAATGCGGCCAGATGATCATAATGCTCAATCTGAGTCGTCATTTTTGATCGTTCAAGGCCCAGCACTTCCTCCACAAAATAATCTGCAAATTTAATCCAGTCGATATTTGGATAGGTAACATAATGCGCGTTGAAATTGCCGGTTGCCCCACCGAATTTTGCTGAAAATGGAATTGTTTTTAACAGGGCTTTTTGTTTTATCAATCGCTCGACAAAAACATAAAGCTCTTTTCCCAGACTTGTGGGCGAGGCGGGCTGGCCATGGGTTCGAGCCAGCATAGG
>Ga0307423_1000501_pt1 | contig 26431 bp, 28 predicted proteins | sample SalMarWE160310MG_FD_202154 | JGI IMG/M metagenome (GOLD analysis project Ga0307423, IMG submission 202154) | Salt marsh sediment microbial communities from the Plum Island Ecosystem LTER, Massachusetts, United States - WE1603-10 | ecosystem: Environmental > Aquatic > Marine > Intertidal zone >... | reverse complement strand
ACATACGCGGTTTGAGCACGAAGTTCTTGCCCCGCGGTGAGGTCACCTCCACCACCATGGCGTCGCGAGCGTGCGGCGTCGGTTTTTCGACTCCGCGGAAGGTCAGGGTATAGCCGAGCACCTCGGTAGGCTTGCCCTCGGCCAGCCGGACCTTGTACTGCTGGTCGAACCAGCCTGTGGTCAGGAAGGCGAGCAGGAGCAGACCGAGACCGATGTGAGCGATCGGCCCACCGGCCATTCGCCAGCGGCCGCTCTTTCCGTAATCGACGGTCGCCCAGCCATTGGCGACGATATTGAACAGGGCGGCGGCAACATACATCGTGGCCGGTACGCCCCGCAGACCGAAGGCCAGGCCAACCGCCACCAACACGACCGTGACGGCGAGAATCATGGCAAAGATTCGCCCAGCTCCCTTGCGAGCCCGGCTCCAGCCCAAAAACGGCGTCCCGCCGAGGAAGAGGGCGAAGACCACCGCCAGCCAGAAGCCCATGCGGTTGTAGAAATCGGGACCCACCTGCGCCGGCGCGCCCCACAACCTCGATATCAGAGGCGCCGAGGTGCCGAAGAGCACGACCAGACCAATCAGCATCATCAGGAGAATGCCGACCACAAAGAAAATCGTGCGCGACATGAATGGCTCGTCACCAACCTCCGCCGGGATCTCGCGCCACCGGTAGAGCAGCAGCCCGACTGACATCAGGAGGAAGAAGCCCATATTGAAGACCAACATTGCGGTGAGGCCGAGATCGACGAAGGAGTGAACCGAGAAGTCCGCCAACACCCCCGATCGGGTAAGGAAGGTCGCGTAGACGACGAGCAAAAAGACGGCAATGGCGAGCACCAGGTTGAGCCTTCGAAAGCGTCCGCGGCCACGTTGCAGGAGCATGCCGTGGGTCAGGGCAAGGGTTGCCAGCCAGGGCACCAGGGACGCGTTTTCCACCGGGTCCCAACCCCAGTAACCACCCCAACCGAGGGTCTCGTACGCCCAGTATCCGCCGAGCATGATGGCCGTCCCCAGGGTTCCGAGCGACAACAGCACCCAGGGCATCGAGACCTTGGTCCACTCGTCATAGCGCTGCATCCACAGAGCGGCGATCGCGAATGCAAAAGGGATCCCCAACGAGGCGTAACCGATGAACATGATCGGTGGGTGGATGACCATCCACGGGTTTTGCAGCAGCGGGTTGAGCCCCTGCCCGTCCATCGGCGTCATCGCCGCTGTCAACCCCTGGTGGAAGCGGAAGGGATCCTGTTTGACGAGCAGCAGGATCAGCGACAGCAAGGTCAAGTTATAGACCACCATCACTCGCGGCTCGTAGGAGCGCGCAAAGCGCATCAGCGGGAGGCCGAGCAGGACCCCCCAGAAGATCCACAGCATGAAGCTGCCCTCCTGACCTCCCCAGAAAGTCGAAATCAGGTAGTGCAGGGGCAGGAGATTGTCTGAGTAGGCCCACACGTAGTGCAGCCGGTAGTCGTGGGTGACCAACAGGTACATCAACAGGGCCGAGCCGACGACGATGGCGACGGTCATCAGGACGTAGCTCTGTCGCGCCGGCCCGCGCCAGCGCTCGGGCTCCCGAATCGAAAGCCAGTAGGTGATGGTCGAGGCAAGACCGGCGAGCAACGCCGTCCACATCAGGATCGTTCCTGGAAGGTACATGGGTTCTCCTATTCGATCACGAGAGCAACGAGTTTGACGGCCACCCCACGGGGCCGGCCGTTTTTAGGTCTCAGATCCGTACTCTCTGATGTCGTCTTCAAGCCCCTGATACTTGGAGGGGCACTTGACCAGCAGCTGCTCGGCCTGGAATACGCCGTCGCGATAGCTGCCGACAGCGACGATTTGCACGGCCTCCTCGAAGTTGCCGGGTTTGACGCCGTTGTAGTGGACGGTCATGATATTGCCGTCTTCGTCCACCATGGCGAACCGGAGCTCCTCAGAGGCATCCAGGTACTCGGTGGAATTCTCCACCAACCCGCCTGCCACCTGAACCTTGCGCGCCGAGCGCGAGGCTTCCTCGAAGCTGACGTACGGCGTCAGATTCGATTTAAAAGAGGTCGTTCCATAAGCGAGGAACGCCACCACCAGCACGGCGCCCACTGCGTACCAGATGCGACGTCGGCGTTGTGAATCGGTCATTCAGTCCTCCAGACGGCTGACCTTCCGGTCGAGCCGGTAGACGTATGCGAAAAGGCCAACCCAAATCATCAGGGTGACAACCATGATTCCCATGAGGTCCGTCATTTACAGCACCTCCTGACGGCGCCGCTGCCGGATCGCCTCGATCCGGCAGCCGATAGTATATAACCATACGTACAAACCCGTAAATCCTACCAGCGAGGCCATCAGCACCTGCGTATAGCGCGAGTCGAACTCGTTGGAACCACGGGTGTTAATGATCGTATCCGGGTGCAGCGACCAATAGATCCGCGGCACGACGAAGACCAGGAAGGGCACGGTGACGAAGGCAAGGATCGCGTAGACCGCTGAAAGGCTGGCGCGCCGCTCGGGGTCGTCGATCGCCCCACGTAGTGCCAGATAGGCGGCGTAGATCAGCAGCAGAATGGTGATCGAGGTCTGGCGCGGGTCCCAGTTCCAGTAGGCGTTCCACATGATACGCGCGAAAACGGCGCCGGTGGTGGTGGCCAGCACCGCAAAGAGGAGACCGAGGCCGGCACTGACCGAGGCGTGAATGTCGTCCTTCGGATCTCTCCTCCTCAGATACATCACCGAGGTGATGCAGGAGACGAGGAAGGCGAGCACCGCAATCCACGCCATCGGGACATGGAAAAAGACGATTCTCGACGACTCGCCGATAAAACCCTCGGCGGGCCGCACGTAAAAGAACGCTGCCACGATCACCGCGGCAAGCCACACGAACAACAACCATTTGAGCGCTTCAGATACCCGCATTCGAAAACCACCCCGTATCAGCAATTCCTCACCACAACCCGAGGAAGCATACCGAACCCTCTTGTGGAACAACAGGTTGCGGTGAGGAATTGCATCAGTCAGTCCATACAACCGGGAAGAGCATTGCCGATACAATCGTCATGATGCCGCCCATGGAGAGCACCGCGCGAAGAGCGTTCGTCACCGTCTCTGAAGTGCCGTCCGCGGCGCCGGCGGTGCCCTGAATCAAAAAGATCAGCAGCGGCAGCAGAAGCGGCAAGGAGAGAACCGAGAAAAGGGCGCCGCGGGTCAGTGCGCGGGCGATGATCGCGGCGACGATGGTCGTGATGACCGCCAACGCGAAACCCCCGGAGACCAAGATCAGCACGAACCCGCCAATCAACTGGATCGTGTAACCCATCAGGATGCAGTAGAGCGGCACCAGGATCACCATCAGGAGGTAGATCAGGACCAGATTAAAACCGAGCTTGCCCAACCACACGGCCATCGGCGACGCGGCCAAACGCAGCAGCGGCGCGGTGTGGCTTTCCTCCTCTTTGACGAAGGAGCGGTCGAGGCCGGCCAGCGCGGCAAAGAAAATGACAATCCACAGCAGCACGGCGAGCAGGAACGGGCGGTCCTCGGCGGTGATCCGGTAGGGGCCGACGGTGTAGGAGACGGCGGCCAGAACCGTCAACGCGAAGAGCCCGAGGGCGTTGAGCGCGACCCGGGTGCGGAACTCCGTCCGCAAGTCCTTGGCGGCGACCGCCACCGCCTCAATCAGCAAGCTTGACATGGTTCTGTCCCCACTTCATTTCGTCACGGTCGTTGGTCGCCAGTACGACCGTCTTGCCGACTGCGGCCAGCCCATGAACGTACTCCCCGAGCCAATCTTTCCCCGCGGGGTCAAGATTTGACCCGGGCTCGTCGAGGAAGAGCACCGCGGGATCGTGGAGGAGCGCCTGAGCGATTTTGAGCCGCTGCGCCATGCCCGTGGAATAGCCGCGAACCGGCGTTCGGCGGCGCGATTCGAGGCCAACCAGATCGAGGCACTCACGGCACCTCTGATCGGCACCGTCCATGCCGCGAACTCTGGCGAAGAAGCGAAGGTTCTCCATGGCATCGAGCTCCTCGTAGACCGCCATCGCCGGCGCCACCACCCCGAGATGTCGGCGCCACTCCTGACGCGCCGTCTCGTCTCCGTTGAGGATGTGGTTGACCGTTCCGCGGGTCGGCCGGAGCAGGCCGCAGAGGATTGCCAAGAGGGTCGATTTCCCGGAGCCGTTGGGACCTGTGATCACCAACACCCCGCCGGGCAGTGCCTCGCCCGAGACCGAGCGGAAGACCACCCGCAGATCGTAGCGCTTGGCCACGTCGGAAAACGAGATTCGGACGCCGTCCGCCATCGCAGGGAACAATATCATCCCCGCACATCCGTCCGGATGCCGGATCCCGGATACCAGATCCCGTATCCACCCACCCCTCCCCCTGGAAATGCACGTTGTGCTGGTATCCGGCATCCGGGAGGGTGGGAATGGGTATAATCCCCGCCGTTGTTTCGCTGCGAGAGCGGACGGAGAACGTCATGACACAGAACGATGCCATTCCCGGATTCATCATCGCACTCGTCATCGGTTTGCTGGTGGGCTCGTTTGTCGAGTACACCGTCCACCGCCTGATGCACAAGGGAAAATTCCTCGGCAAGCGTCACGCCAAGCACCACCGCAACTTCGAGGCTCAGGGATGGTGGGGCGAGTTCACCGACTACTCGCTGCCGGGTCTGTTCATCGCGTGGGCGGGGTTTCTGGTATCGATTCCCGCGGGAATCGGGTTTGCGCTCGGAACCGTCGGTTACGCCGCCTTTGCCGCCTATGCCCACCAGGTCCAGCACGAAAAGCCCGACCTCGCCTTCTGGCTCGGCGCGCCGATTCACTACCTCCACCACCGCGAGAACATGTGGCACCACAACTTCGGGATCGGGGTCAGCATCTGGGACCGCATGCTCGGCACCTACAGGGCGGCGGATTGGCAGCCCGAACGCCCGCTTCGTGACTACCCCATCAGAGAGTTCGTGAGCATCCGCTGGCGGTAGTGAATCTGAAATCGGCCAAAGGTCTCCCCCTTGAAGCGCAGCTCCGTTGCCGAAGAGGGGTATCGAATTCGGCCTTGTTGTAACCGCAAAGACGCAAAGAGCGCAAAGACGACCGCCAAGATATTCATTTCATGAAATTCATATAATCCTTTGCGCGGTCTTTGCGCTCTTTGCGTCTTCGCGGTTTCAAAGGTGGCGAAGCCGGGAGATGCCATCACGAATCACATCCCCGACGAGAGTTTTGAAGCCTCTCGAATCGCAACGATCACACTACCGGCGGTAACCACAAGGTGAGCTATCATGCCGTTCGAAGGAGGCGCCCATGCGTTCGGTAATCACCGGGACCGGTATGTACATCCCCGAGGCCAGCGTCGATAACCATGCCCTCGCCAAGATCATGGACACTTCGGACGAGTGGATCCAGGTACGGACGGGTATTGCCAGACGGCAGTATGCAGCGCCCGACCAGGCGACCTCTGACCTCGCAGTCCCGGCCTGTCAACAGGCAATCGAAAACGCAGGGCTGAAACCAGAAGACATCGATTATCTGGTTTTCGCGACCATGACGCCCGACTACTTTTTCCCCGGCTCGGCACCGTTTTTGCAGCGCAAGCTCGGGCTCGAGCACGTGCCGTGCCTTGACATCCGCCAACAATGTGCCGGTTTTATCTACGCCCTGCAGCTGGCGGATGCGCTGATCCGCTCCGGCCAGCACCGCCGGGTCCTGGTGGTCGGTGCCGAGGCACACGCCTCGCTCGTGCCGTGGAGCGAGAAAACCTGGCGCGTGGCGTTCGGGAAAGACAGCGACCCGGTGTCGGCCGAGGAGTACGAGCAGAACACCGCGACCCGAGACCGGGTGGTGCTTTTCGGTGACGGCGCCGGCGCGGTCGTAGTCGAAGCGCGTGAAGACGGCGACAACGGCGTCATCGACTGCCTCCTCCACACCAACGGCAACGAGGCCGAGCGGCTGTGGACCAAGGCGGCGGGCAGCGCCTATCGGCCCTACATCACGCCCGAGATGATCACCTCGGGTGACGTCACCCCGGTCGTCGAAGGACGCAAGGTCTACGCCCTCGCGGTCACCTTCATGCCGAAGGTTACCCTCGAGATTCTGAAACGAAACGATTTCACCCTCGATGACCTCGATCTGGTCATCATGCACCAGGCCAATTTGCGTATCAACGAGGGGGTGCAGAAGCGCCTCGGCCTTCCGGACGAAAAGGTCTTCAACAATATCCAGAACTACGGCAATACTACAGCCGGCACGATTCCGATCGCCTTCCACGAGGCTCTCGAGCAGGGTCGGGCCAAACCCGGCGACCTGGTGGCCTTCGTGGGTCTCGGAAGCGGATTGAACTGGGGGGCGGTCCTGTATCGGTGTTGATGGTTTGGCGGCCGATTTCGGATTTCGAATTTCGGATTTCGGATTTCGGATTCCCCACCCACCACCCAGGAAATTCATACTTCGCCCTTCGCCCGGCGCCAAGTCAAAAACCGCTCCCACCTCTGAGAAATCCGCGACGGGGGCGTCTTCGCCCAGGTCGTGGATTTCTGACAGGGGTGGGCGAGCGGGGCCGAATGCGAAACCTATCAAAAACCTCAACTTATGCTACTCTGTGCACGCGGTGGGATGACGTAACCGGACCGATCTGGCCTCTCCCCTGCCTGAATTGAACGAATAGGAGACGTCGTGACACGACGCATGCTCATTAATGCCCAACGCGCCGAAGAGGTGCGCATCGCGGTTGTTTCAGACAAAAAACTCGACCAATACGAAGTCTCGGCCACCGAGTCGGGCCTCTATCGCGGAAATATTTACCGCGGCATGGTCGCCAACCTTCAACCATCGTTGGACGCCGCCTTCGTCGCCTTCGGCGCCGAACGGGACGGCCTCCTGCGAGCCGACGACGTGGTGCCCTCGGCCTTTCACAAAAAAGTGGACAGGGCCGGCAAACACCCTCGCATCGACCAGATGCTCGAGCGCGGCAAGCCGATCCTGGTCCAGGTCGTGCGCGACGGCGTCGGTCGCAAGGGGGCCCTGGTCACCACCAACGTCAGCATCGCCGGTCGGTACCTCGTTCTGATGCCGTACGACGAGGTCCGCGGCATCTCCCGCAAGGCCGAGGAGGAGGATCGACAGGCGATCAAAGATAGGGTCGCGAAGCTCGAGCTGCCGGAGGGTTTCGGAGTCATTCTGCGCACCAACGCCCTCGACCAGCCGCAGAAGACCCTCAACCGTGACCTCAACGCCCTGCTCCGGCTATGGAAGCAGATCCGCCAGGAGGCGTCGGTCGGCAGGGGCCCGAGGCTCCTCTACTCAGACCAGGATCTGATCGTCCAGGCGCTGCGCGACTCGTTCGACAGCTCGATCTCGGAGATCCTGGTCGACGACGACAAAGCCTATGAGAAGGCTCAAGACTATATGCGGACCTTCATGCCGAGATCCGGCAAACGCCTCGTCCGCTACACCGACCGGATGCCGCTTTTCAGCCGCTTCAACCTCGAAGAGCAGATCGACCGCATCTATCAGCGCAAGGTCGAGCTGCCCAGCGGCGGTTCGATCGTCATCGACGGCACCGAGGCCCTGACCGCGATCGACGTCAACTCCGGCCGCGCGACCCGCGGCGGCAGCCAGGAGGAAACCGCCTTTGAAACGAACCTCGAGGCGGCGCGCGAGGTGGCGCGGCAGCTCCGGCTGCGCGACATCGGCGGTCTGGTGGTGGTCGACTTCATCGACATGCGCTCATCCAAGCACCAGCGTGAGGTCGAAAAAACGATGCGCGACGCGATGAAGGACGACAAGGCCCGGACCAACGCCAGCCGCCTGTCGGAAAACGGTCTGCTGGAGATCAACCGGCAACGTCTGAAAAAGGCCCTCCAGCTTCGCACCCACCGACCCTGTCCGACCTGCGGCGGCGCCGGGACGATCGCCAGCTCCGAGCTCGTCGGCCTCAACATCCTGCGCCGTATCGAAACCCGCGCGGTGACGGGCCGCCTCGGCGCAGTCCGGGTCGAGCTCCACCCGGAGCTGGCCGACGCCCTGCAGAACGAACGCCGACAGGAGCTCGCGGCCCTCGAGCGGGAATTCGACATCGAAATCGAGGTCATCGCGGCCCCCGGTCTCCACCGCGCCGAGGAACAGATCGACTGGCGAGAGAGATCGAAGGGTGAGGAGCGGGTGCCGACCCCCGCAGTCAGCGCCGCCGATCTCGCCGAAGGTTTGCGCGGCGGCCAGAAGGGTCGAACGGAAACCCCGCCCCAGCCCGCCGCCGAAGCCGTGATCGTCGCCGCGAAAGACGATACCGAAGAACCTGCGGCCTCGCCTGCGAAAAAGCGACGGCGCCGCGGCGGTCGCAAGCACAAGAAAGCCAAACCCGCCGACAAGGCTGGCGAGCCGGACGATTCTGCGCCCTCCGAACACAACGGATCGGAGGCCGAGCCTGAAGCCGCTGCCGGCGCGGATGACACCGACGCGAAGCCGGCGACCAAGAAGCGGCGGCGGCGACCGCGGAGATCGCGGAAAAAGACGGCAACCCCCGCAGCGCCTGCCGAGGCTCCTGCAGAGGAAGCGCCCGCTGGCTCGGATCCTTTCGCGTATTGACGCGAGTTCAGGGTCAAGAGTCAAGAGTGACGATCTTCTATGAAACATCCTCCTGTACCGGTGCGGGCTTAACTCTTGACTTCGTTGCGCGATAGCGCGACGGATCACTTTTCGTCGACGTGGGCAAAGACCTTGGTATCGACACCCACCTCGTCGCCGATGAACTCCAACGCTTCACGGAGATCGGCAACCTCGAGGTGAGGCGGCACCTTGACCACCGCTGACATCGTAAACAGCGGGGACCCGCTCATGGGCGCCGCAACGACCTCGGTGGTCATGGTCTCGAGATTGAGGCCCTGCTCTGCGAGGTACCGCGCGATCTGATGGATGATGCCCATGTGATCGGCACCAAGCACCGTGATGGCGCAGGGAATCGCCGATGTTTCCTCAGGCTCCGAAACCTCGCTCAACCGAGTGTGGACATCATACGAGGCGTAGTGGACCTCGGCGAGGGCACTCCGCAGATCTTCGATCCTGTCGTCCGGCGCGGTCACGAACATGAGCATCGCGAAGTCGCCACCGAGGCGCACCATGCGGCTGGACTCGACGTTGCCGTCAAAACGGAGGAGAAGCTCGGTCATCTGTTCGACGATGCCGACGCGATCTGGTCCGGAGGCGGTCAGCACCAGTTGTTTACGCATCAGAGATCCCTCCCCACGCCGAAAGAGACACCTAACTATGGTACCGCGACCACCGGCCACCTGGACACAGGATGCTGGATGCCGATGCCGGATGGGAAGAGGGCGAATCCATTTCCCGAGGCGTCAAGAGGTGGGCGGGTGGATCTGGTATCCGGTATCCGGCATCAGGGATCAGACCGGGTGGGCGGAGGGGAAAAAACGTGACCGGTTGCCCGGTCACGCCGTCTTCCCGTTGAGGAGGAGTGAGTCGAGTCGTGGCCCGAGGGCCGGCCCGTCAACGGGTTATGAGCTTGATCGATCCGCTGAAGCTCTCGAGCGAGATGCTCGGTCCGCCGGTTCCGGTGTTGAAGTGCAGCTCCTTGCCCGGGGTGTACTTGCTGGTGCGCCGTGGCTCCGGCCCGATCTGGTTCTCGATCGACCCCGAAAACGTAGACAGGTCGAAGGAAGCAACCAGCGTCGAGTCGATCACCAGCGTGATGACACCGTTCATCGTTTCGACGTCGAGGCTGCCGCCCGGGCCCGGAATGGCCTGGCACGTGATGTCGCCCGAGACTGTCTCGAGGTCGCCGTCATCAATGACACCGCCGTGAATCACGATCTTGCCGCTGACATTTTCGACATCGATGGATCCTCCTGCCGCTTGGATCTCGATTTTGCCGCTGACTGATGATACGTCGCTGTCGGCGGGGGCGGATGCAACAGAGATGTTCCCGCTCACGGTCTCGACGTCCAGCGCGGCCGGCTTGGTCGAGATGTCGACATTCCCGCTCACCGTTTCGAGATCGAGCTCACCGGTGACGCCCTTCACCGAGATCGAGGCGCTCACCGTCTCGACCGACACGGCCGCCCCGGCGGGCACGTGAATCGTCAGATCGGTGCTCACCTGCTGCTTGCCGTGATAGTCCTCGTCATACTCGACCTCGATGGAAAGGCCGTTCTCGTCACTATCGACATCGAGGCTCTCGACCCCGTCACCCAGAGTCCCGGTGATCTCCACCTGGCCCGGACTCCCCGCGATGATGGTCACAGTGCCTGACAGGACATCGATATCGATGTCCGCGCCAGCAGCGACCGGGTAGCTCTCGTTGACCGGCTGCGCGGCCCACGCTGTTCCGACCGCCATCAGGACGGCCAGTGCGACGACTGCGTTCTTCGCGATTCTTTTCATTTCAACCTCCACTCCCGGTTCCCCAGGCAGTTCATTCAGACTTCAGCCGGCATGCGGACGGCGCGCTGCAGCAGATCGATCTGGCGCCGGTAGGCGCTGGCCAGCTGCTTCATCAAGAATTCGTTCTCCGGGTCCTCGCCGAGGGCCTCTGCGATCCTGTCCATCGCGTGATCGATAACCATGAGATTCTCCGTCACCACGTCCATGGTCTCCGTCGAGAGCTCGTGTTTCCGCGCCTCGAGAGCGTTCAGGAGCTCGGTGCGGGTGGCCATGTAGTCATCGACACCCAGGCCCTTGAAAGTGGCGAGCAGCACCTCGGACGGTCCGCTTTCAAGCATCGCCGGAGACTCCGCAGTCACCACGACCGCCTGCCATCGTCCGACGAAATACGCCGTCGCTATCGACGAGACGACCACCAAGGCCGCCGCAGCGGCCAGGAGTGCTCGGCGTCCGAAGCGGCCGCGCACCACCTTTGCATCAGAGATTCGAGCCTCGATGCCGGGCCACAGGTCGCGCGAGGGTTCGACGGAGCGCGGCAGAGCTGCGGCGAGGTGTTTCAAATCGCGAATGCTCGCCAGCTCACCTGCGCACGAGGGACAGCCGGCGACATGCGCCCGCAGGTCCTCGATCTCGGTCGCGTCGAGCCGACCATCCAGAAAACCGTCAAAACGATCGGTCCATTCGTCGCAGCTCATGATGTCAAAGCCTTTCGCAACAACTTTCTCGCCCGGTGCAGCTGGGCCTTCGAGGTCCCCTCCGCGAGACCGGTGAGGCGTGCAATTTCTTTGTGGCGGTATCCCTCGACGTCGTGCAGAACGAAGACCGTGCGCGCCCCGTCCGGGAGGGCTGCAATCGATTTTTCGAGGTCCAGCGCATGGCCGGGGGACGGCTCGGACGCCGACAGATCGACCGGCAGGTCGTCCCCAACCGGCTTGACCCGGGCCTCCCGGCGCGCCGTGCTGCGCCGTTCGCCGAGCACAACGTTGACGGTGACGCGATGGAGCCAGGTCGAAAAGGCGCTATCGCCACGGAAAGTGCCAAGCTTCTCCCAGGCACGAACAAATGCTTCCTGCGCCAACTCCTCGGCGAGGGACGGGTCTCCGCACATCCTCAGACAGAGGAGATAGACCCTGCCGACGTTGTCACGGTAAAGCTCTTCAAATGCATCGACTTCGCCACGGGCGGCCCGAGCGACGAGGTGCTCGCGGCTTGCGGGTGTGCCGGCTACACGCACGACTGCCCTGGGCGGCACCGGCTTCGAGACGGGGAGGGTCGCCATTGTTTCCACATCCATTGAGATGCCGGTACCCATTGAAAGGTTGGTATCACGCTGAAAAATGGCTCGAAAATTACGGGTCGGGAATCTCCGCTCGGCAATGTCGGTTGGATTCTGCGAGCGGAAGGGAAGGGCGACAGCAGATGATCGACTCCGAAGCGACAACCCGGGGCATCCAGGTCACCGTGCATTCGAGCTACGTACCCGAGCGTTCGCTGCCAGCGCAGGGCCGTTGGTTCTTCTCTTACCGGATCCGGATCGCAAACCGGGGCTCGGCGCCCGTTCAGCTTCTCAACCGGCATTGGGTCATTACCGATGCGCACGGTCAAATAGAGGAAGTCCGGGGGCCCGGCGTAATCGGCGAACAGCCCGTGCTGGCGCCGGGAGAGTCGCACGAGTACACCTCGTTCTGCCCGCTTGCCACACCCTTCGGCACCATGGAAGGCGGCTACGAGATGGTGACCGAGGACGGCGAACGCTTTTGGGCGAAGATCGGACAGTTCACTCTCAGTCAGCCTTTGGCGGTCAACTGACCCGCATATCTCACCGGCAATCATCGCAAAATGCCTCGTCTTGATGGACCCCACGCGCCGATCACAGAGTCCACATCGTCAGCCTCGATCCAACGGATCGGAGTGCCGCGTCTCTCCATGCCGCGGAACCAGGTCTGCTGGCGTTTGGCAAAACGGCCGATCGCGATCTCGAGATCGGAGACCATTTTTTCGCGTGACTTCTTCCCCTGAAGATACGCGGCGACTTCGCGATATTCGAGGCCCAGGTCCGCGAGACGGTTTGGACTCAGACCGCGATCCAGCAGACCCTGCACTTCCTCGACCATGCCCTCCTCGAGCCGCGCCCGCAATCGCCCACCGATGCGGCGTCGAAGTTCCTCCCGCGGGATCTCGATCCCGAAGACCGAAAACCGCAGGGATACGCCCGGGGGCTCGCCGTAGGGCACCGGATGCCTCTCGCGGAACTCTCCAATTTCGAAGGCCCTGATCACTCGCCGCTTGTTCATCACATCTGTTTCTACGGCGAGATCCGGCCATCGTTGCTTCAGCTCTGTCACCAGGTGCTCGATGTCCCGCTCAGCCAGGCGTGTACGGAGCTCGGTATTTTTCGGCACATCGGTGAGCCGATAGTTGCGGATCACAGCTTCGACGTACAAACCGCTGCCGCCAACCATGATCACCGGTGTCGAGCGGTCGGCAAACGGCGAACGCGATGACAACTCGCGCAGCACGCGGTAGCAATCCTGTTGGAAGCAAAAGAGGGTGTAGACCTCCCCGGGATCGGCAATATCGATCAAATGGAAGGGAACGGGTGGATCGACCTCGGCGTACACAGCCAGATCCTTTCCGGTGCCGATGTCGAGGCCGCGGTAGACCTGACGCGAGTCCGCCGACACAATCTCCGAGCCCAATCGATGGGCGATCTCGACCCCGAGACGAGTCTTACCGCAGGCTGTCGGTCCGACAATCGCCAGTACGTGGAGACTCATCTTTCGAACCTCTCCCGAAACCTCAGATCCACTTCGTCGATCTCAGCACGGCTGTCTCCAACGAGCAGCACCCCGACACGTCGCAACCGTTTCCCCGCAACCTGGAAAGGTGAGGTGACGAGGGCCCCCCGTCGGTTCGCCGCATCGAAGGCGTCTCCGCCGAGGGCCGTCTCGAGCTCGAGGTAGTTGGTGGGAAGGTTCAGCTTGCGCGCCGCAAAGAGACGCCAGTAGACCACCCGGTCAGCGCCCCAGGACCGCCACAGGCGCAAGATGGGCGCGGACACCTGGAGGCGGGCGTTGAGATCCGCCAACCGGCGCAGCCGCCGATCGCCCCCCTCCAACCAGACAAAGTGGTCGAGGCAGACGGGCCCGAAGTAGCCCTCCTCGGCGAGCCGTTCCGCAACCTGCAGCGCGACATCGGAGACGGCCGGCAGCCACGGTTCGAGGGTCTCGGAGCCGCGGTCGAAGATGGACCCGATATAGGCCCCGTCGGCGGTATTCACGACCTCGTAGGCGTACAGGTCCTTCACCGTGCCGTCGCTGTCGAGCTCGAAAACCGTTGCAATATCGAGGACCCGTTTGCGCCATTTTTCAACCAGCACACAAGCATCCTCGGCGAGCAGGCGGCGTATGACCTCGCGGTCCGATCGGCTGAGCCTGGACGAGCGGAAGCGGCGATTGCCGAGACTGGCGTTGCCATGCTCGGATTTGAGCAGCCACTCTTGTTCGGGAGGCCGGGCCGAAACGCACGCTTCAATCTCGTCCGGCGTATCAAAGATTCCGAGGATCCCGTCATCTTCGAATAGCTCCCGCTCGAGTTTCGCCGCAAACCGCCGACCGTTGACCCTTTTGACGACATCGAGCGGCGGGTGGGGCGTCGGACGGGTGTAGCGGAGGTCGATTTGTGCGGCCTCTTCGTTCCACCCGAACGGCACGAAGTGCGCATCGGGGGTCTGCCCCGGCAGGATACTGGTCACGGGCCGGGACAGACCGGCCCTCTCGAGATAGGCCAGGAACTTCTCGTCGGGCGCCGCGTCGACCAGCACCGAATCACCCTCGGTGCCGAAGAGCAACAGGTGGTGGGGCATCTCCGACGCCTGCCGCCCCCTGCTATCGACCGTCTCAGCGCTTCGGCGCGGGCGCAGGCTGAGATCGAAGTTCGCGTTGACGAAATACTCCCGCATCGCACCAAGGGTACACGCCCGTCGAAGGCACCGCTTGTGTACAATGTCGTGAGGAACCCGAAAAACGCTGGGAGGGCAAAGTGGCGGCTGGCGGCGGTCTCTCCTGCGGTCGTCGGGGCTTCGCGTCAGAGTCGCGTTCAAGGGGGACGGAGTGATCGGTCGGACGGTATCCCATTACAGGATTCTCGAACGACTTGGCGGCGGCGGCATGGGAATCGTCTACCGGGCCCAGGACACCCGCCTCGATCGCACCGTTGCCCTCAAATTCCTTCCCGTGGAGTGGTGCCAGGAATCTCTGCTCCGTGAGCGCTTTACCCGCGAGGCCCGCGCCGCCTCGACCCTCGACCACCCCCACATCTGCACCGTCTTCGATATCGGCGAGACACCGGAGGGTCAACTTTTCATCGCCATGGCCTACTGCCCGGGCGAGACCCTCAAGGAAAGGATCCTGCGCGGCCCGATGCCGGTCGATGAGGCAGTCAACATCGCTATCCAGATCGGCGAGGCGCTCGGCGCCGCCCACGAGGTTGGAACCGTCCACCGCGACATCAAACCAGCCAACATTCTGATCACCGACCGCGACCAGGTCAAGGTCGTGGATTTCGGCCTCGCCAAGCTCGCCGGCGAGGCTACGGTCACCCGCCAGGGGTCAGTGATCGGCACCCCGGCCTACATGTCACCCGAGCAAGCAACTGGAGACGAGGCCGACGGCCGCAGCGATCTGTGGGCCCTGGGCGCCGTTCTCTACGAGATGGTGACGGGCCGGCGGGCGTTTGCCGCCGAGCACGAGCAGGCGATTCTCCTCGCCATTACGACCTCCGATCCGACACCCATCGAAAGCTTACGGCCAGAGGTCCCGGCGGAGGTGCAACGGATCATCCGGCGTTGTCTCAAACGCAAACCGCAAGAGCGTTACCAGACGGCTGTCGAGCTGGTGGCCGATCTCAAACGTTTTCGAGGCGATCAGACGCCCGCCGAGATCGTGACCCAGACCCTGCCGTCTGCTCCGAGAGCTCACCGGCGAAGGTCCCTGACACACCGTGTGTTGCCGGTGGTGGTGGCGCTCGCCGCCATCGTTTTTGTGGCCTTCCTCTATCCAACTCTCAACCGTTCTCAGACGCGTCATCTTCTGGTCCTGCCCTTCAACTGCCCAGGGGCGGACAGCGAAACAGACTTCCTCTGCGAAGGCCTCCTCGATACCGTTACCGCAAAACTCACGGAGATGCGACGATTCGGATCATCCCTGTCTGTCGTGCCGGTCAGCGAGGTGAGGGGCCAACGTGTCATCAGCGCTGACATGGCCAACCGGATCTTTGGCGTTGATTTGGTGGTAACGGGCTCGGTCCTACGTGACGAGGCCAGCATTCGTATTCCGATCGAGCTGGTCGATGCCACCCGCCTGAGACAGATTCGATCGCGAACCATCACCGCCGACAACACGACCGATTTCTTGCTGCAGGACCGGGTCGTTGCGGCTCTCGAAGAGATGCTCGACGTCGAGCTCGGCGCAGCGGAGCATCAGGCGCTGGCGGTCGGCGGCACCAGCAACGCGGAGGCTGCCGGTCTCTTCCTCCAGGCTCGAGGTCACGCCGGGAAGACCCCAACGGAGGTTCATCTCTCTCGAGCCATGAACCTCTACCGAAAGGCCCTCGAAATCGACCCCGAGTACGCCGATGCGATGGTCCAACTCGCCGACGCATGCGACCAACGATACCAGCTCAAGGGAGACTCGATCTGGCTCGAGCACGGTGCGAGATATGCGCAACGGGCGGTGGTGCTCGCCCCCGATCTTCCAGCGGCCCAGTTCGCCGCCGGACGATTCAATCTCCAGGATTCCATGTACGAGAACGCCATCGAGCATCTGCAGAGAGCGATCGCCCTCGACCCTCTGCGACTCGATGCCTATATGTACCTCGCTCAAGCATACGAGGCGGTCGGAGAACCGGACCTTGCCGGCGCCGCAGTGGAGCGCGCGATTCGGACCGGACCGGAGGACTGGCAAACGCACTATGACCTCGGGAAGTTTTTCTATGATCGTCACGAGTGGGAGCGGGCGTCGGGCTATTTCCGTGAGGTGGTGAGACTCCTGCCAGAGAGCAGCGTCGGATACACGGCTTTGGGCGGCGCTCTCTTCTACCTCGGCGATCGTGAACAAGCCAGAGAAGCCCTCGAACGCGGCGTTGCCATCGGCAGCGGCTACGAAGGCTACAACAACCTCGCGACGCTCGAGTTCTACGAAGGCCGATACGCCGAAGCGGCGGCACTTTACGCACGGGCACTCGAGCTGGACGACGGCGATTACCAGGTGTGGAACAACTACGCGGAAACGCTGGCGGCCAGCAAGGCCGATCAGGTGCGCGTTCGCCAGGCATACGCACGATCTGCGGAGCTCGCGGAACAGATTCTCGCGACCGATCCCGACAACGTCGCGGTGATGATCGAGCTTGCATCTATTCGAATCGCGCTCGGGAAAGATGAAGAGGCACGCCGGCTCGTGGCGCGCGCCCTCGACCACGAGATCACCGACCCCAACTCGATGATCGATCTCGCCGATCTCTTCGAAAAAACCGGTGATCGCAACGCTGCGCTCGTGTGGATCCAACGTGCGCTCGAAGCCGGTTACCCACTTCAGATCATCGAGGATTACGAGGGATTCCATTCGCTGGTAAAGGACCCTGAATTTGGCCGCCTGGCTTTGGGGCGCGAGCTTCTCCCGACCTCATCGTCAGGAAATGGAGAGCAGGGACGTCATTGAACGGGCAACGAAAAGAAAGGAGCCGAGCATCATGAGGTTTCTCGCCACGTTCTGTGTTGGTGTCACCATCCTCACTATGGGCTGCATGACAAGCCCGCCACCGGACTCGCCGCAGAGAATCAATGTGAAGATCAAAGTCGACAAAATCAACAAAACAACGAAAATCAAAAAGGTAACGGCCTGGAGAAAAGACAGCGTCGAGTTCCAGGCCGAGGATGGCTTGGTCACGATCATCATTCCCGACCGTGATTTGATTGTCGAGCAAGCGCCCAAAGGGGCGTATCAGGATTTCGGCGACTGGTTCGCCTTGAAGCTCAACGAAAACGAGTCCGCGGTCATCGTAGTGCCTGAGAATTTCCCGGACAACCGGCACGACGCGTCCAAGAAACGGGAGATCTGGTACCTGGTGATCTGTGGTGAAGGCGCCGATGCATACCCGGGGGAACAGGAGTCGCCACCGAAGATGATCGTGCCGCCGCGACGATAGGCATCGAGCCCGCGCTGAACGGCTCAGCTGCTCTGCGTTGCGGGTGGGTGGCCCGAATAGCCGCACAGCCTCATGGCTGTACCGCCGCGCCTTCGGGCGCGGGAGGGGGAGCTACAATACCCGGAACGGAGCGACCGAAGGAGGCTTGAAATGGGCAAGAAGGTCGGTGTGGTCCTTTCCGGTTGCGGAGTCTACGACGGCGCCGAAATCCACGAGTCGGTTGTGACGTTGCTGGCCATCGACCGCAACGGCGCCGAGGCCGTGATATGCGCGCCCAACGTCGATCAGCTCCACGTCGTCAACCACCTTACCGGCGAGGTCGATAAGGGCGCCAGGCGCAACGTGCTGGTCGAATCGGCGCGGATCGCCCGTGGAGAGATCCGCGATGTGACCGACGTGTCAGCTGACGAGCTCGACGCTCTGATCCTGCCCGGCGGCTTCGGCGCCGCCAAGAATCTTTGCGATTTCGCGGTCAACGGTCCCGCCTGCGAAGTCAATCCTGGGGTCGCAGCCCTGGTGCGCGCGGTCCACGAGCAGGGCAAGCCGGTGGCTGCGGTGTGTATCGCTCCGGCCCTGATCGCCAAGGTCCTCGGCGACGAGGGGCCCGAGCTGACCATCGGCACCGACGCTGACACCGCCGGAGCGCTGGCGAGGATGGGCGCCGTTCATGTCGACTGTCCGGTCACCGAGTTCGTCATCGACCGTGACCGCAAGCTGATCAGCAGCCCCGCCTACATGCTGGCGCAGAGCATCTCGGAGGCCGCCGAGGGCATTGAAAAGACCGTCGCTGCGCTCATCGAAATGGCGTGAATGTCGTCGTTCTTCTGCAGGCGGGTCCTTCAGGGCTCGCCAACGACAACCTCATTGCCCTTCTCGCGCGCCCTAAAGGACGCGCCTCCAACCATTCAAACCGAATCGGATCACCAATACCTCTCCGCGAAGACGTGCCCCGGCTCCTTGCGGCGATGCTCGCGGAAACCCTCCTCGGAGAGGATCGCCAGCATTTCATCGATCATCGCCGGGTTCCCGCACAGAAAAACGCGGGTGGAATCCGGCCCCGGGCGGCACCCCCAGGCGCGCTCGAGGTGGTCGCCCTGCCAGAGGTCCTGCACATAACCGGCCGGCCCACCCCAGGGCACCGGTTCCTCGGCCGGCCGGCTGATAATCGACAGGTAGGTGAATGACGGGTTGAGCCGGGCCATCGTCACCAGCTCGGACTGATATCCGAGATCCCAGGAGTGCCGCGCCCCGAGCAACACGGCGATCTTCCGCTCGCCGCCCGCCGGAAGCATGGTCCGGAGCATGCTCATGTACGGCGCCAGCCCGGTCCCGGTGGCGACCAGCACAAGATCAGCGTCGTCCGGGGCTTCGTCGAGGGTGAATCGGCCGGTGATTTTGGGCCCCAGCCACAACCTGTCCCCGGGCTCGAGCGCGAACAGGCGGGGCGTCAGCGCTCCCGAGCGGACCAAGGTGACATAGAGCTCGAGGTACTCGCGCGCCACCGACGAGGAGGCGATGGAGTAGGCACGGCGGATGAATGCCCCGGGCCTGTGTTCCTCTTCGTCGGGATCGGCCAGTTCGCAGCGCGGCGCCTCCGGCGGCAGACCAAGGACCGCAAACTGCCCGGGGATGAAATCGGGCAGCTCCCACCCCTCGGGAACGACTCTCATCACCATCAATCCCGGCGCGACTTCGATCCGGTGTTGAACGATCGCGTTGAACTCGAACTTCGCCATCCACCTCCCCCGCGGTCTTTTCCGACGAAGAGGGTACACTTTCCCGCGATGTTCGGCATCGAGACTATCTTCGACACCCTTCCCCAGTTCCTGATCGTCTGTCTGATTCTGGCGACGGCCGAGGCCGTCTACGTGCTCCTGGGGTTTGGCGCCGGTCTCATCGCGGTCGGCACGATGGCCCTCCTCTTGCCCGAGCTCAAGGACGCGGTCGTCCTCCTGTTGCTCGTCAACCTCCCGGCCGAGCTCTGGGTCGTTCGTTCTTCGTGGCAGCGGATATCGTGGCGCGGGGTGCTCGCGATCTTCGTCGGCGTCGCCCTCGGGACCCCCATCGGCACCTCGCTGCTCCGATGGGGCGACGCGCGTTTTCTGCTCATAGTGCTCGGGGTCTTTCTGGTCGCCGTCGGTGCGGTCTTTCTGTTCATCAAGGACACCGGCGGACGACAGCTGCCGCGCTGGGTCGCGGGACCGGTCGGCGTCGTCTCCGGGATTCTCACCGGCCTCTTCGGCACCGGCGGCCCGCCGCTGATCCTCTACTACCGGCTCCAGGGAGTCGACAAGGCCGCCTTCCGCGGCAACCTGATGGCGATCTTCCTGCTCATGACTGTGGTCAGGGTGCCATCGTATGCGGTCTTCGGACTCATTACCGCGCCTCGATTGTGGTCGGCGCTGACGGTGCTGCCGGCCGTGATCATCGGTGCGGTGATCGGCAACAGCATCCATCTCCGCATCGAGGAGGACACCTTTCGCCGCCTGGTGAGCGCGGCCCTGCTGGTCATCGGGCTGTTGTTGCTGATCCCGGCGGGCCGATAGTATTCAGCCTATTCATCGCCTACGGTGTGCCCCTCGCCGCGCAGGGTCGAACATGCTTTCTCGAGATCGCCTGCCTTTACTAGCAAGTAATCGGTGTTATAGGTCGAGACGACAAAGATCGGGATTTCTTCCCGTGCCAGCGGCGCGCTGAGACCAGCCACGATGCCCGTGAGCTCGAAGGACAAAGGACCTTCCACCCGCAGACAGCGCCAGCCGGTCTCGGCAGTCGCCCACGCAGGCACGTCCGTCGAGGCCGACACGACCGAGAACTCATCGTCGGTACGGGTCATGGAAAGAAAACGGCCGGATGCGATCGACGGCAGTGGGGCATCGGCGGACAGGCGCCAGACGGAGAACTCGCCCGGCAGCACCGCAAGTCGGAGGGTCTTCACTCCGGGATCTCGAGCCTGGTGCCGGTGCTCAGGAAGTGGTTGAGCTCCTTCTCCCAGATTTCCATGAAACCTTTGAAGTGACCGTCCGTGAACTCCCCGAGCGCTCGGTTCCCGTGGTCCGAGATCGAGGTATAGGCATAGGTGATATCCGCGGTACAGGCGTCATCACCGTCGGCCGCGAGGGAAATCGAGATCTGTCCCACCACCACCCCGGGAATCATCTTGACGATCTCGAGCCGGAAGGCGTCGGGATCGTACTCCGTCATCAGCCACAGCGCGTCCTCGGGCACCCCTGGCGTGACGAAGATGCAGCCCGGTTCGGCAAGGCCCGAATCCGAAAGCACCAGCTTCGGTCTCCAGTCGTTGACCCATTCGGTCTCGCGCACGGGGCACAAGAGCTCGAAAACCGTCGCAGGCGGCGCCTTCAGATGTTGTGTGAAGCTGCGGCTGACCCTGTTGGGTTTCTCGACCAACATGTTGCCCTCCTCGTAGGGGTTGCCTAGAGAGTACACCGTCGCGCCCCGATCGGTCACTGAATCGAAGTGAAAAGACGGCTCAGCGGCGGCAGTGCAGCCGGCGGAGGTCGCGGATCATGAACGCGAAATCGTCAGACCGGTCCGATCGATCGCCAGATCCAGGACATGGAAGCCGCTTGCCTCGGCGCGCCTCCTGAACCCGGCCGCCGCATCCGAGTCGGTGGCAAATCCGATTCCGAAATCACCACCGCCCGCGCCGCTCGGTTTGTATCGGACCCCACAATTGACCGCAATTTCCCTTAGGGAGCGATGCTCCTCCGAGAGGATCGGCATCCCGATCACAATGCCGAGCTGATCGAGCTCTCCCCAGAAAGCGTCGACAGCAGCGAGGAACCCCTCCGCATCGCCATCGGCGAGGGCGGCGACACCTTTCGACGAAACGGCGCGGAGCTCGTCAAGAACGGGATCGACCTCCTGGGACGCCTCCTCGCGACGGGCTCGGAGTCGTCCCAGAAAATCACCGGTGCTGGCGGCGCGCCCGGTCCATACGAAGACCATCCGCAGATCGTCCGGCAGAACCAAAGAGGCCGCCTCCACCACCGACCCATCGCCGGCAAGCTGGAACCGAATGACGCCCCCGAGCAGGCTCGCCGCGACGTCGATCCCGGAGCCCGCCCCTCCCTGAACCCCTCGGTGGAGGTTTACCAATTCCTGGAGACGCCCTTCCGTTTCTGTAGTCGGCGAACCGCCGGCCCAGACCTCGAGAGCGGATGCGAAGGCAACCGTCAGGGCGGCGCTCGAGCCAAGGCCGAGCTTGGACTCCCAGCCACCCGCGCTTTCAAAAAATGCTCTCGTATCGAGGGTCACCGCGAGCGGCGGCAGGTTCACGAGATCGATCGAGCCGGACTCGCCGATCCCCCGCAGCAGCTTGTCGATCAGCCCGAATGCGTCGCGCCCGAGCTTCTCGTCATGCCAGCGAACTGTGTTGTCGGGCTCCACTTCGAGCCGCGCCCGTTGGGCTACGAGACCCGGCGCCGCGACCTCCCACCCGTTGCCTGCGAACGAACGCAGCGTCACGACCGCCCGGCGGTCGATCGCCGCCACCGCAGCCGGGGCTCCGAAGAGGACGGCGTACTCCCCAAAGAGAATCAGCTTGCCGGGGACGGAAACCTGCATCTGATCCATCAGCCCTCGACCACCCGCGCCCCCTCGCCGAGCCCGCTCGCCAGCACCTGCCGCACACCGTCGATCGCCGCCAGCTCCGCTGCGACTCGATCGAATCCATCGGGTGCACAAACGGCCTTGACCTGGGGACCGGCGTCAATCGTGAAGAAGACCGGGAGACCCTCACCGCGTAGCCTCCGCACCCTCCGGATGCACTCCACCGTCGCCCCGTTCCAGTAAACCAGCCCCGGCCGAGCCGTCATCATGACCGCGTGCATCTTGAGGCAGCTCGACTCGCTGACCTCGGCCAACGCCTCGAAGTCGCGCCGCTCGATCGCGCTCCGGGCTTCGGCGAGGTCCTCTTCCGAAGAGCTGACCCAGCCCGCGTAGTAGGGAGAAGTCTGTTCTGTGCGGACCATCCCTTCGGTGGAGCCGATCTCCTTGGGCCCGATCTCGGTCACCGCGACCGCCACCCGGAGCGGCCAGCCGGACGGCTCGAGGATTTGCCGGATCTCGGTCGGGCAAGGGCCGTCCGGGGTCAGACGCAGCTCGACAAAACCGCCGAACAGCGATCGGACAGCCGAGCCCGATGCACGGCGGGCGAGATCGGCCAGCTCGGTTGTTTCGATTCCGGCGCCCAGCGCCGCGTTCGCGGCCACCACCAGCGCGGCAAACCCGGAGGCCGACGAAGCGAGGCCCGCCGCGGTCGGAAAATCGTTGTCGCTCTCCACCCTCGCTCGGGTTCGGACGCCGGCGCGTTCCCGCACGAGATCGAGGCAGCGGGTCACCCGGCCGGCCATCCCGGGTGCCGTGATTCCACCGAGCAGGAACTCGTCCTCCTCCAGGCCTTCGTCGAAGAACACGGAGGTCGTTGTCATCAGGCCGTCGAGGGTGATCGACAGCGACCCGACCGCCGGGATGTTCCGCTCGACATCCGACTTGCCCCAGTACTTGATCAGGGCGATGTTGGGGTGGGCAACAGCCGTGGCCTGCATGCGGTGATGATACCCGGGTCGTGGGTCGCTATCGCTATCGGGATCGTGATCGCGATCGAAAACCTCAACGACGAGCAGACCGTTCGGCTCCGATTCCGATTGCGAATGGCTCATGGCAGATACCCGTCGTCGACGGGATCCTCCCTGAGAAGACCTCAGCTGCGGACCAGCACTTGCATAAGATTCATCTATGCTATATGATTGTATGCATGAGAACGACGATCTCCCTAGACGACCGGATTCTCGAGGCGGTAAAGCGGCGGGCCGCCGCTGAGGGTCGAAGCGTCAGCGCCTACATCGCCGGTGTCCTTGACGATGCCGTCAAACGCGACATTCCCCCAGCCGAGCAGCATCCGTTTCGATTGATCACCGTCGGGGGAGGAGGGCCGTATCCGCAAGTCGACCTCGACCGGCCTCGAGAGCTCATGGTCGCCGAAGACGAAGAAAAGTACGGCTGAGCAGGTACTGAGACGATGTTCCTTCCAGACGTGAACGTTTTGATCTACGCCCACCGCACTGACTCCTGCGCCGACCACGCAGCGTACGCGGAGTGGTTGACCAGCCTCGCGACAGGGTACGAGCCTTTTGCCCTGTCGTCCCTCGCGCTCACCGGAGTCGTCAGGATCGTGACCAATCCACGGATCTTCCGCAGCCCGTCGACTCACGACGAGGTCTTCGATTTCGTTGGCGAGCTTGTCGCCCGGCCCAACGCTCGCGTCGTTCATCCCGGACCGAGCCACCTGGAGATCTTCGAGGACCTCTGTCGTCGATCAGGCGCCACCGGCAAGCTGGTAGCCGATGCGCACCACGCCGCAGTCGCGGTGGAGCACGGTTGCACTTTCGTCACGACCGACTCCGACTTCGATCGATTCCCCGGACTGCGTTGGCAGCACCCGCTTCGAAGGCATGGGTAACCGGGGCTTCCCTTCGATGGCCCTTTGTTTCCCCGGGCAATCTCAGCTATCATCATCAGGAGGACATCCCAACCCGAGAAAATGCGCACGCTGCGCTTAAACATAATAAAATCAGTTGACTGCGCCGGTAATCGACCTGCGGTAGCTAATGCCATAACCTTCCTGCCTGATTGAGACGATCTTCCTTGACAAAAATCGTTTTCAAATTTATGCTCCATTTACACCATCATGGGACAGGTCGAACCGTTCCCCGCGCCGGCGTCACGGCGCCCCCGGCGCCTGATGGACCGGGTGCGGTCCGAGATCCGGGTCCGCCACTACTCCATCCGTACAGAGGAGGCATACACCTCCTGGATCCGGCGCTACATCCAGTTTCACCGGCGGCACCCGCGCGACCTCGACGGCGACAACCTCAACCGCTTTCTCACCCACCTCGCAGTGGAGGGCCGGGTCGCGGTCTCCACTCAGCGCCAGGCGCTGTCCGCCATCCTCTTCCTTTACCGTCAGGTTCTGAAAATCGAGATCGACTGGCTCGACGATGTTGTCCGCGCCCGCCAGCCCCGCCGCTTGCCCAACGTCCTCAGCCGCGACCAGGTGGCGGCAGTGCTCTCCCGCCTCGAAGGCATCCCCCAGCTCGTGGTGCTGCTGCTCTACGGCACCGGGATGCGGATCCTCGAGTGCCTCCGTCTCCGCGTCCAGGACCTCGACTTCGACCTCGGCCACATCACCATTCGTAATCCGAAAGGTGGCCGAGATCGGGTGACCATGCTCCCGGACTCCACGCGCGACCGGTTGCAGGACCACCTGATCGAGGTCCGCGCCCTCCACGAGCGAGATCTGACCGAAGGCTTTGGCAGCGTCTACCTGCCGAACGCCCTGGCGCGCAAGTACCCGCACGCCGATCGCGACTGGAAGTGGCAGTACGTCTTTCCGGCCGGCTCACGCGGCATCGACCCGCGATCCGGCGTCGAGAGGCGCCACCACCTCCACGAATCGGTCGTGCGCAAGGCCGTCTACAACGCCGCCCGCGCGGTCGGCATCCCCAAGAAGGTCAGCTGCCACACCTTTCGACACAGCTTTGCCACGCACCTGTTGATGGCTGGCCACGACATCCGCACGATCCAGGAACTTCTGGGGCACAAGGATGTGAAAACCACCATGATCTACACCCACATTCTCGGTACCTCGGGAGGCCGCGGTGTCACGAGCCCGGCGGATACGCTCAAGGGACGATCATGAGCACGCTAACACCCGTCGTGTTAGGCTGCGATCCAAGCACGATAACAACCCCGTCGAACATTCCTTTCTCGAGATGTATTAATCTGGGAATAGGGAACATGCGACGAAAGGCCAAACACATCACTCATCCTGTTAGCACGCTCTTCGAGCACGTTTCCATCCGAATCTTTAGTATCGCTAACAGTAGTTAGGCACCTAAGAAGGCATATGAAAACCCGCACCGTCCTTGTCTCTGTTTTCATCTTCTTCGTCGCGTCGGCAGCTGGCGCGGGCGACCCAACAGTTACCTCCAAGGTGCTGTGGATGGCCGACGAACCTCAGTGTTTTGATCCAAAAAAGGGGTTTCCCGAGTTGATCGAGGACGTCGATCGGTTCACGGTCGGGGGGCCTGTCAACGAGCCGAAAAAGATCAGCGGCGAAACACCATCCGCCGAGGAGCTCAAGGCAACGGGAGAAACTCCCACGTTCATGGTTTTTGAGATGGTGATCAACCCAGAGGGCAAGGTTGAGTTGGTCGTTTCGCTACGGCCGCGATTCCCCAAAACTGAAGCGCTAGTAGCCGGTCATTTTCGCGACTGGGAGTTTGAGTCGGCCATTGGCCCCGACGGACCCATTTGCATCCGTTACATCATGACCTATCGGATCTGCTATTAAGGGATGCCTAACACCTCGTTCCAGCGGACCCTCACCCGTGCCGGGTTCGGGCCGCTGAACTCGGACCGTTAGGCGAAGAAATGGTGCCCGCATACGACTACTCCCTGGTGACCGATATCTACGACGACTTCTGCGTCTTTGAAGACGATATCCAGTTCTTTCGGGACGTGACGGAAACTGCGCAAGGACCTGTCCTCGAACTCATGGCTGGAACCGGGCGGGTTTCGATTCCGATGCTCGACGCCGGTGTCCAACTCACCTGTATCGACCGTTTCGCTCCCATGCTCCGGGTTCTCGCTCGAAAGGCTGTTGCTCATGGCCTAGGCGCCCAAGTTATTTGTGCGGACGCTTGCTGTCTGCCTTTCGGCTCGTCGTTTCAGATGGTCATTCTGCCGTTCCAGGGTTTTACCGAACTGGTCAGCCATGCCGAGCAAACTCGCGTCATATCTGAAG
>Ga0307423_1000500_pt1 | contig 26436 bp, 21 predicted proteins | sample SalMarWE160310MG_FD_202154 | JGI IMG/M metagenome (GOLD analysis project Ga0307423, IMG submission 202154) | Salt marsh sediment microbial communities from the Plum Island Ecosystem LTER, Massachusetts, United States - WE1603-10 | ecosystem: Environmental > Aquatic > Marine > Intertidal zone >... | reverse complement strand
GTACGAGGACCTGGTCAAGGCCGGCGTGATCGATCCCACCAAGGTGGTGCGTTACGCCCTCCAGAACGCGGCCAGCGTGGCCGCCCTGCTCCTGACCACCGAGGCGACGGTGGCCGAGAAGCCGGAGGAGAAGGCTGCTGGCGGCGGCATGCCCGGAGGCATGCCCGGAGGTGGCATGCCCGGCATGATGTAGGTGCGGCCCGCTCCCTGATGCCGCGCCCACGGGTGGCGGGGCCCCGCCAGGGCCGTATCTGGCGAAACGCCCCGGAGCGATGAGCTCCGGGGCGTTTTCGCGTCCGGATGCTTCTCAAGGAGCGTTGGCGTCCAGCCGAAACGAAGGGCGGTGAGATCTGTCCGGAATAGGAATCCGGCCCTCCTTGGGTCAGACTCCTAGGGAGACGCGATGGGAGAAGCCGAGGATCGGCGAGGCCAGAAGCTCGTCCTACGCCGACTCGAGGGACTGGGAATCGCGGCGGAATTCCTCCCGGGCCGACGCTCGATCGTCGCCACCCTGCCCCTTGGCACCGCACCCTTCACCACCCTCGAAGGTCCGCGCTACTTCGAGCGGGTACGCTTCGCGACGGTCGGCCCCAGCCAGATCAAGTGCCTCGAGCCCCCCCCATTCTTCCACCTGCCGCTGGTAAGCATCGCAGGATGCACCGAGGCGAGCCAGATCGAGCAGAAGGTCCGCGCCAGCTGGTCGGCGCGCACGGAATCCCTGCTCAAGGCCCGCGAACAGCTACTGCGCCTGGGTGTCGAGGTGGAATCGGAGCAAGGCGGCGCGCTGCTCGCCTTTGCCATCGGCGTCGACGACGACAGCGCTCGGGCCCGTTGCAGCCGGCGGGGACAGCTCGTCCTCCCCGGGCGCGGCCCGCTGGCCGGAAAGCCGTTGCGACGTCTCGAAGACCGACTCTTCGCAGTCGATTCGGATCTCGGCTCCGCGGTGGAGCTGGAGATCGCCATCACCGGCCGGTTGGAGAAGCTGGCGCGTACCGAGGAGCGTCTCGCCGATCGACGCCGCCTGGCACTGGCCGTAGAGCGCAGCCGACCGAAGCTCCAGGTCGAGCGCCGGCGGAACCGGGTCCTGTTGGTGGGGCCCCGCCTCTCGAAGGAACCGAGCTTCGCCGAGGGGTTGCGGATCCGCGGCTACGAGGTCGCCCAGGCCCGCACCGCCACCGAGGCGCTGGCGGCGTTCGATTCCAGGTCATTCGAGGTGGTCTTCTCGGACACGAACCTCGGCCGGTGTGAGGGCATCGAGCTGATTCCGGCCGTCCAAACGCTGGCGGGAATCCAACGGCTTCCGATCGTGCTGGTGGACGACCGGATGCGTCCTCCGCGTCGCGAGGCGTCACGACGGATGGGTGCCGCCGGCTATCTCGTGCACCCGGTGGAGGCCTCCCGGATCGCACCGAGTCTGGCTCGGATGCTGGATACGCCGAAGAGCCGCCGCTTCAAGCGCTACCTCCGGCGCCTGGCGGTTCACTGGCGCGGCTCTCCCGATGGTGCCTTCACCACCGCGATCGGACGCATGGGAATGTTCGTCTGCACCGACAGGCAGAGCCCGGCGAGAACGCTGGAGCATTGCGAACTCAGCCTGCCTGAGATCGGCGAGACTCTGCGCCTCGAGGTAGAAGCGCTCTACCGCCTCGGCGGCGCGCCATCTGGAAGCCCGGGAATTGGACTCCGTTTCCACTCGTTTCCGGACGACAACGAGTCGACGCTGATCAACTACCTGGGCACGCTGGCGTCTATGTAAGCTTCTCGCGCGCCTTCTGGATATCGCTGTCCATGATGGTCTTGCGCTTGTCCGCGATCGCCGAGGCGTGGGCCTCTCGCGCCAGGCGGCTGATGTAATCCTCGGCCGCCGCGACGGCCTGCTCGATGGCGCTCCCGGAGACTCGCAATCCGTCACCGTGCTTGGAGAGAAGGCGCTTCACCACTGCGTTCGGTAGGTCCCCCATGACATCTCCTCCGCGGGCGGGTGTCTTTCCATCGTAGGAGTGCTCCGTCATACTTGTCAACGCAGGAGCGGCACGAGCTACGGTGGGATTCCACCACACCTCTTCAGTTCGACCTTCGGTCTTCAGCGGCGTGCCGCCTCCTCGGCAGCCCGGATGACCTCTCGAAGCGGCGCCCCGCTGCGCCGCGCCGCTCGCTTGCAGTCATCGTATTCGGCGGAGACATCGAGCCTTCCCCCCTCGCCGCGGGCGATCTTCACGGCGATTCGCCCGAAGGGAGTCGCCACCCTGCGGACCTGCCGCTCCAGCACCAGGCGATCGCATTCGACCGCGCGAACGCCCAGGGTGGGGGTCTCCGCGAAGAGGACTCCCGAGAGTGCGGTTCGATCGCAGGGACGCGCGAGGACGCGCAGCAGGAAGCCCGGGCGATTCTTCTTCATCTGCACGTGTTGGATGGAGACGTCGAGAGCGCCGACCTCGAAGAGGCGCTCCATCAGGTGATCGAAGTGCTCGGGGACCAGATCGTCCAGGTTGGTCTCGAGCGAGAGGATGCGATCCCAGCCCGCGGTGCCGCCGCGACCCAACACCGCCCGCAGCAGGTTGGGCATGGGGCCCTCGCGGTCGTCGCCGGCGCCGTACCCCACCGCCTCCACGGTCATCGCGGGGAAGGTGCGGAACTCATCCACCACCGTCTTCAGGATCGCGGCACCCGTGGGTGTCACCGTCTCCCAGGCCACATGGGCGGGCACGGTGGGGATTCCCTTCAGCAGCTCCAAGGTGGCCGGAGTGGGAAGTGGGAGTGTCCCGTGCCGGGTCTCCACGCTTCCGTGGCCGATGGCGGGAGGAGTCGCGGTCACCGCTCTCACCTCGAGCCGCTCCAGGGCGATCGCGGCTCCGGTGATGTCCACCAGCGCATCGACGGCACCCAGCTCGTGAAAGTGCACCTCTTCGACTTTCACGGCGTGGACCTCCGCCTCGGCGCTGGCCAGCGTCTCGAAGATCGCTTGGGCCCTTTCGCGCACGGGCGCGGCGAGCTCCGCGCGATCCAGGAGATTGCGGATCTCCAGGTATCGGCGGCCGCTGCGGCGGGAGCGTCTCCGCGCCGCCTCGTGGGGAACTCCGATCTCGACGTAGCGCGCGCCCAGCGCGCCGCGCTTCACTCTTCGAACCCGAAGGCGATAGTCGACACCGAGGCCGGCGAGATCCGACTCGAGAGTCCGGCGCGGGAGACCGGCGTCGAGCATCGCGCCCAGGAACATGTTCCCCGCGATTCCCGAGAAGGTGTCGAGGTGCAGGATCCGCTCCCCCATTCTCTCCTTCTGGACCTTCGTTCGCCTTCGGCTCATAGCCGGTTGATCAGCGTGGCGACGTGGGCGGCGCCGAATCCGTTGTCGATGTTGACGACGGCGACGTTGGAGGCACAGCTGGTCAGCATTCCCAGCAGTGCGCTGATTCCGTGGAACGAAGCGCCGTAGCCGACGCTGGTGGGAACGGCGATCACGGGCTTGTCCACCATGCCTCCCACGACCGAGGGAAGCGCGCCCTCCATGCCCGCGACGACGATCAGCACCCGGGCTCTGCGCAAGGTCTCGCTCGAGGCGAGCAGCCGGTGCAGGCCGGCGACGCCGACGTCGAAGAGCGTCTCCACCTGGTTGCCGAAGCGGACTGCGACGCCCGCGGCTTCGAGCGACACCGGAAGATCCGAGGTTCCGGCTGCCACCACGGCGACGGTTCCCTTGCCAACAATGGGCACCTCCGCTGGGCCGTACCAGAGCAGGCGGGCGGCCTGGTCGTATTCGCCCTCGGGAAGCTCGCGGAGTACCGCCTCCGCCATCTCGGCTTCCACCCGGGTGGCGAGGACCGTCTGTCCCTCCCCGAGCAGGACGCGAACGATCTCGACGATCTGCTCCGCCGTCTTGCCTGGCCCGAAGACCACCTCGGGAAGGCCCTGACGGAGGGCACGGTGGATATCGACGCGGGCGTGGGGTGTCTCGACGAAGGGCAGGCGCGCCAACTCCTCGATGGCGCCCTCGGGATCTACCTCGCCCTTCCGTACGGCGAGCAGAAGCGCACGTAGCCGATCTCGGTCCACGCCCTCGACATTATCAGATGTCAGGATCGCTTGAAGGGGCGTCCGATGCTGATGATGGTGGTGGAATCGGGAACGAAGACGAGAAGGCTCTGGAACTCCCTGTGGCGGTCGGAGATCTCGGTCTCGATCCGCAATGCCGGCTGACCCTTCTGGCGCAGGCCAATCAGCGACCCCAGGACCTCCAGGGCATCCTCCATGGCGAGCACCGGAATCGAGGGAAGGATCACCACCCCGAGCGCGTCGGCCATCGGGGAGACCACGTGAGAGACCAGGATGTTTCCGAACTCCCGGAGTGCGGATTGGGAAACCGCCGGCGAGGACTGCGGGGTGGGGATTCCCGTCAGATGCTCCACCAGCTGATCGCGCGAGGCTGCCGAGAACAGGATCGCCACGATCCCGCCGAGACCGCCCTCGATCTCGAAGAAGATACCGGTCATCCCCTGCCGCTCGTCGTCCCGCATGTTGACGACGAAGGGAAGAGCGGCGGATTCAGCGCGCAGCAGTCGAACGGCGGGAACGCACATCTGACAGGGCCGACCCACCAGACGAGCGAAGGCAGTGGCTGCGTGGCCGGCTCCGATGCTCGTGAGCTCCCGCACGCGGTCGATGTCCGCTTCCCGGACCTGTGCACCGAGTTCCGTCATATCAGCTGATTCAGATCCAGCAGGAAGATGGGGCTCCCATCTCCAAGCACGGTGAGACCGGCGAGAGCGCGCGCACAGGCCAGGAGGCGGGGAACCGACTTGACGTAGATCTCCTGCTGGCCGGCGAGTCGCTCGACTCGCAGTCCGACCCGCTCACCCCGCACCTCGGCGAGGACCAGCGGTGTGGTGTCCCGCTCCTCGGCCAGCCCCATCCCCAGCTGCTGCGCGAGATCCAGCACCAGCACCGGCTCGTCCTCGATCAGGACGAATGATTCCCGCCCCGCCTGCTCGATGGCCACCACCTCGACCTCGATGACCCGCTCGACCTTCGCGATCGGGACCGCGACGGTCTCCTCTCCTAGCCCAAGGAGCAGCACTCGCTGCACGGCAGCCGTGATCGGAACCACCAGGGAGGTCGTGGTGCCGAGACCCGGCCGAGAGTCGATCTCGACCTGACCACCGAGGGACTCGATGGTGGTCTTGACCGCGTCCATCCCGACACCCCGGCCGGAGAAGTCCGAGACCTCCCGAGCCGTGGACAGACCCGGCCGGAACACCAGAAGCGCAATCTCCTGGGGAGGGAGATCCTCGGCGAGGTCCGCGTGAAGGAGACCCGCGGAGACCGCGCGAGCGCGCACGGACTCGAGATCGATGCCACGGCCGTCATCCGCCACGGAGATCCGAATCGAATCCTTCTCCCTGCGAGCATCGATCTCCAGACGCCCGCCGGGGGGCTTACCCGCCTCTCTCCGGATGGAGGGCAGCTCCAGGCCGTGGTCGACGGCGTTGCGCACCAGGTGGACCAGGGGATCGTTGAGTCGATCGAGAATCGACCGGTCGAGCTCCAGCTCCGCACCGCGAAGCTCCACCTCGACGATCTTGCCCAGCTCCATCGCGATCTCCCTGGCCAGACGAGGCAGGGGATCCATCACCCGGAGCAGCGGCGCCGTACGCAAGCCGAGAGCGCGGCGCTGCAGGTCGCCCACCACGCGGTCCATGCGATCGAAGCCCGCCTCAAAATCGGCGGAGCCGGCGAGGCCCTCATTCTCGGCGGCGGTGCGGACCTGCCGGGAAGTGAGAATCACCTCGCCGACGGAGCTCAGGAAGCGGTCCAGGCTCTCGGTGCGCACGCGCACCGAGGGCGGCGGTGCCAGCGCACCTAGGCGCCGTGTCCCCGCGGCGTCAGGGAGCGCCTCGGGAATTTTTTTTTTGGCTCCTCCGAGGCCTCCGGCGCAGCGGCGCTCGCGGCATCTGGAGAGAGCGCGCTCGCCAGCTCGGGATCCGGCGGAGGCGGCTCACCGCTGTCGCGAACCACCTCGATCATGCGCTCGAGGCCATCGAGACCGCGGAAGAGGATCGCGATGCCCTCTACCACCTCGACCCGCCCGGCAGCCCGGTAGCCATCCATCCGGTCTTCGAGCTTGTGGGCGAGCTCGGTGATCGAGTCGTAGCCCAGCGACCCCGCCATCCCCTTGATCGAGTGCGCCATGCGGAACACCAGATCGATCGCTTCGCCATCGTCGGGGTTCTTCTCGAGAGTGAGCAGCGCGCGGCTCATCTCGGCGAGATGCTCCGTCGCCTCCTCGAGGAACAAGTTCCGGTACTTGGCGAGATCCACCCTCAGCTCTCCTTTTCGAGAGCCTTTCGGAGCGTGACGACCACGGACTCGGGCTTGAAGGGCTTCACGATGAAGTCCTTCGCTCCGGCCTGGATCGCCTCCATCACCAGGGTTTCCTGACCCAGTGCGCTGCACATCACGACCCGGGCGGTCGGATCCATCGCGACGATCCCCTTCACGGCGTCGATCCCCGATCGCTTGGGCATCACGATGTCCATCATCACCAGGTCGGGGTGAAGCTCCTTGAACTTCTCCACCACCTCGACTCCGTCGGAAGCCTCACCGACTACCTCGAAGCCCTCCGGCTCGATGATGTCCCGGATCATTTGCCGCATGAAAGAAGCATCATCGGCGATGAGAACTCTCGTCATGTCTGGTCCCCCTGCATGGCGTCGGCTCCTACGACCGACTCTTCGATCACCTGAACGGCCCGCATCAACAGGCGCTGCGGGTCGAGAACGTTGACGAGCCGTCCGCCGATCGGACGGCGCTCCACCACGGCGTCGGCCCCGTTGGCCGTGCCACCGGCCCCGTCCGCCAACCCGATGATGGAGTCAACGGGCAGGCCGAGGCGGCTGGGATCCTCGGGGCTCCTGCCGAGAACCAGAAGGTTCTGGGGCTCGGAGGGCGGCCCCTGACCGATCTCGAAGAGCGCCCCGCGGTGGACGACGGGAAGCGCGTCGCCGTGATGATTCATGACACCGCCGACGGCGGCACAAAGGCTCGGTACGGAGGCGATGCGTCCCACCTCGGTCACCTCGGTGATGTCGGCGATCGGGAGCGCGTAGAGCGCCGCGCCGACCTCGAAGACCAGCAAACGGTCCGAGGAAGAGGATGTGTGGGCGTCCTTCACTCGGCCTCCTCGGACTTCGCCTCGGTACGGGTCTGAAAGCGATGGGCCACGGCCCGCAGCTCCTTCGAGTGAGCCATCAGCGCGCGGGTCGATTCGACCACCTCCGTCATCCCGGCGCGCTGCCGCTGGGAGTTCTCCGCCACCTCGTCGACGGACGCGGCGTTGGCCTGGGTCGCATCGGAGATCTGAGCCATGGACTCCACCATGCGTTCTGCATCCCGGGCCTGATTGTCGGCCTCCTGGAAGATCTCCTCCGCCCGGGTGGCCGCCTCGCCGACGGCGCCGCGAATCTGCTCGAGGGAGTGAGCGATGGTGTTGACGTCTTCTCGACCCTCGGTGATGACCTGGCCCGACTGACGCATCTCATCCGCTACGCGCTGAGTATCCGCCTCGATCTCGTGGATCAGCTTGGCGATCTCGTCGGCGCTGCGAGCCGCACTCTCGGCGAGCTTGCGGATCTCATCGGCGACGACAGAGAAGCCGCGGCCTGCCTCTCCAGCCCGGGCTGCCTCGATGGATGCGTTCAGGGAGAGGAGATTCGTCCGCGACGCCACACTGGTGATGATCTCGGTGATCTGGTGAACGTGGCGGGTCTTGGCTTCGAGCTGGAAGACCATGCCACCGGACTGCTCGACCCGCTCGAAGACGGTGCGCATCTTCTCGATGGCAAGTCGGGAGACGTCGACACCCGAGTTGGCCTTCTGGTTCGCCTCGGCGGCGAAGCCAAAGGCCTCGCGAGCCCGGGAGGCGTTCACCTCGATCGCCGAGGCGATGTCCGTGATCAAACGCTTCACGTCCTGGACCAGGGTCTGCTGGTGTGCGGCGCCCTTCGAGACGTCCGCCACGGTGGCGGAGATCTCCTCGCTGGCCGTGCTCACGCCCTCGACCGATCGGGCCAGATTCTGGCTGCAGGACGAGACCAGATCCGCAGTGCCCTGCACGTGGCCGACCAGCTCGCGAAGGTTCTCCAGCATGTCGGCGATGCTGCGGGACAGCTCGTGTGTCTCATCCGGAAAACGGCCGGCGGGAGCCACCTGGATCTCGGCTCGAAGATCTCCCCGGCTGATGCGATCCGTCACAGTGAGAATCGGTTGGTAGTTGCGGACCAGCTGCCGGGAGACGGCGAAGCCGAGAGATCCACCGGCGGCGAGCGCCACGAAAGGCATCACCCAGGGCGAGACGGGGTAGCCGAGAGCTTGGATGGCGATAGGGAAGCCCACCACCGCCGCCGAGACGGCCAGTGAACCGAGAATGAACTTATGCGACAGGGACAGGCGCACGCCAAGCCTATCGGTTCGCACCACGCCGTTCTTGAAGGAGAACCGGAAAACCCCACAGAACGGCGGAGACTTAGGAGGCTAGAAGTGCCTCCAGCCGGCGGGCTCTCCGGAAGCCCCAAGGACCTGCAATCCGCGCTCGGCGATCCGGCCGATCGCGGTCACCGCTGTCCCCAGCCGCCGCTCCAAAGCCGCCGAACTGGGCGTTTTTCCACTCACTGTGAAGAGCAGCTCGTAGTCCTCCCCGCCCCCGAGGGCCAGCCGTAGTGGATCCCGTTTCAGACGTCTGCACGCAGCTCCGAAGCCCCGGGGCGTCGGCACCCGGCGCGCGTCGATCTCGCCACCCACACCGGAGGCCGTGAGGAGGTGGGCCAGATCAGCCAGGAGACCGTCCGACACGTCGATACAAGCCGTCACACTGGCGATTCGGGCCAGAGCCCGCCCTTCCGCCACCCGCGGCCAGGGGACGATCCGGACTCGGCCCCGGGCGCGCTCCAGGGCGGAGATCCCCAGCTTGCCGGTCACCAGGATCCGGTCACCGGGACGCGCTCCACTTCGCATCAGAATCCGGCCCGGGCGAACGCCTCCCAACGCGGTGATGTTGATCGAGGTCTCGCGGGCGCGGGTCACGTTCCCCCCCACCAGGGGACAGGCGAAGGATTTCGCCAGATCCAGCATCCCGCGAACGATCCCGGTGACGCGCCGCACCTCGAGGGAGGGCGGTGCCGCCAGGGCGAAGGTGAAGCCCATCGGCCGCGAACCCATGGCGGCCAGATCGGAGAGATTCGCCGCCAGGGCGCGCCTTCCCAGCATTCGCGGGGTTTCGCCATCCCAGCGGAAGTGGGTCCCCTCCACCATCGCGTCGCTGGTGACGACCAGATCCTCGCCGCGTCGCGGCCGCAGGAGCGCGGCATCATCTCCGATGCCGAGCACCACGTCCCGCCCCTGCACCCCTGCCGCCAGACGCTGGATGCGATCGATCAGTCCGAACTCCCCCAGATCACGAAGCCGCATGAGCGGCAAGGTAGCGTGCTCCTGGGAGCAGACCGCGCGCCGGCCAGGCGAACCGCTCAATCGGTGGGCTTGGCGGCTGCCACACCCGTACGAGGGGAAGCGGCGGGCGCACTTCGCACCTTGGACTTGCTGCGAGTGGGCATGCGCTCCAGGGCGGCCTTCAGCACCTGATCCATGTGAGAGACGCCGATGAAATCGATCTTCTTCGCGACCTCTCCGGGAATTTCCCTCAGCTGGGCCATGTTCCGCTCGGGCAGGATGACGGTGGTGATCCCGGAGCGGAGCGCCGCCAGGACCTTCTCCCGAACCCCGCCGACGGGAAGCACTCGCCCGCGCAGGGTCACCTCGCCGGTCATGGCCACGTCTGGTCGCACCGGAATCCCCGTGGCGAGGGAGGCCAGGGCCACGGCGATGGTGACGCCGGCCGAGGGACCGTCCTTGGGAATCGCCCCCGCTGGTACGTGGACGTGCACCTGGTGACGTGAGAGCAGCCGCTCGTCGATCCCGAAATGCGAAAGCCGCCAGCGGGCGAAGGTGAGTGCCGCCTGACCCGACTCCTTCATGACGTCGCCGAGCTGACCGGTCAACACCAGGCCGCGGCCCTTCGTCATCGCCGCCTCGAGGCGCAGCACGTCGCCGCCCGCTTCGGTCCAGGCCAGGCCGTTTGCGACTCCCACCTCTCCCTTGGTGGCGGGCTTCTCGATCGCGTGCAGCGGCGGTCCCAGATAGTTCTCGAGCGTTCGCTGGTGGACGCGGGCGGTGGTCTCGTCGCCCTCGGCGGCGCGCCGCGCCACCTTGCGACAGATCGAGGCGATCTGTCGCTCCAGATTCCGCACTCCCGCCTCGAAGGTGTAGTCCGTCACGATCTTGAGCACGGCCGCTTCGGACCAGCGGATCCTGTCTTCGGGAAGCCCGTTCTCCTCGACCTGGCGGGGAATCAGGAAGGAGCGGGCGATCTCGATCTTCTCCTCGGGCGTGTAGCCCGGGATGCGGATGACCTCCATTCGATCGCGAAGGGCGCTGGGGATGGAGTCCAGCAGATTGGCGGTGGCGATGAAGAACACGTCGGAGAGGTCGAAGGGAACATTCAGATAGTGATCGCTGAACTTCGAGTTCTGCTCCGGGTCGAGCACCTCGAGCAGCGCCGCAGAGGGATCCCCCCGGAAGTCCGAGCCGACCTTGTCGAGCTCGTCGAGCATGAAGACGGGGTTCCGGGTACCCGCTTGCATGATCCCCTGGATGATCCGGCCCGGAAGCGCGCCCACATAGGTGCGGCGGTGTCCGCGAATCTCCGCCTCGTCCCGGATCCCGCCCAGGGAGACGCGCGCGAACTCGCGGCCCATGGCGCGGGCCACGGACCGCCCCAGGGAGGTCTTGCCCACGCCGGGCGGACCCGCGAAGCAGAGGATCGGACCGCGCGAGTGGTGGCGCAGCTTGCGCACCCCCAGGAACTCCAGGATCCGGTCTTTGATTCCCGTCAGGTGGGCGTGGTCCCCGTCGAGGATGGTGCGGGCGTCGGCCAGATCGAGCTGGTCCGGCGAGAACTTGGACCAGGGGAGGTCCACCATCCACTCGAGATAGCTGCGCACCACCTGGGCCTCGGGACCCTCGGGATGCATGCGCTCGAGCCGGCGCAGCTGGCGTAGCGATTCCTCGAGAGCTTCGGGCGGGAATCCAGTATCCTCGATCTTGGCGCGGTACTCCGCGATCTCCTCGAGTCTCGGATCGATCTCGCCGAGCTCCGATTGGATCGCGCGCATCTGCTCGCGAAGGAAGTGCTCACGCTGACCCCGGCTCATCTCCTCCTTGGCCAGGGACTGAATCTCCGCCTGCATGGTGGAGACCTCGAGCTCGCGCTTCAGCAGCGAATCCACCCGGCGAAGCCGCGCAATCGGATCGATGACTTCCAGAATCTCCTGGGCCTCCGCCAGACGCAGCCGCAGATTCGATGCGACCAGGTCCGCCAGTCGCCCCGGCTCGTGCACGTTGGCCGTGACGGAGAGGACCTCGGGCGGCAGGTTCTTGAGGGGCAGCAACTCCTCCACCCGATTGCGAACCGCGCGCATCAGCGCTTCGGCCTCGACACACCATTCGGCCTCGTGATCCGCCGGAAGCGTGCTCACCTGCGCCCAGGGCGCCGGCTCGTTCTCCACGAAGCACTCGATTCGGGCCTTGCAGAGTCCCTGGACCAGGGCCTTCACGCGACTGTCGGGCAGGCGAAGGATGCGCATCACCATGGCCACGGTGCCGACACCGTACAGATCGTCCGGCTCCGGATTCTCGACCTCGGCGTTCCGCTGCGCGGTCAGCAGCACCAGCCGGTCCCCGGCCAGGGCGTCCTCGATTGCCGCGATCGACCGCTCCCGCGCGACGAAGAGCGGAAACACCATGTAGGGGAAGACAACCAATTCCCGCAGCGGGAGAACCGGCATCTCTTCGGGGATCTCGAATTCTCTGCCGTCCGCAGTCATCTCTCTGCGTTTCGACGGGGCCGGGGTTCGACTTGAGATGTGCAGATCAGCCGGCCGAGCCAGCGAGCGGGCTTGCGCGGTTCTGCGAGAATGCGGGCTAGGGCTGCTCCACCTCGCCGGCGCCGAGATCCTCGGGGGACTCCTTCTCAGGAACGCGCAGGAAGGGCGGCTCACCGGTCTCGTCAATCGAGACGATCTGGCCGTGGCTCACGCCCAGCAGGTAGGGGCGCTTGACGGCGTTTCCGTCGTGGCGAACGCTGGTGATGCCCGAGACGCCCGGGTAGGCGCGGGTGGCGAGCAAGCCCTCCACCACCTGTTCTCGCGTCCGTCGGTCGCGAGCGAGCTGAAGCATGAGCAGATTCGCGGCATCGAATCCCTGAGCGGAGAGGAAGCTCGGCTCCGATCCAAACGTCTGCCGGAAGCGCCGGACGAACTCGATCACGAACGGATAGGAACTCTGGGGATAGAAGTCACCGGTGAAGATCGCCCCGTTCACGTGCTTGCCGCCGATCCTCACCAGGTCGGGGTCGTTCCAGCCGCTCGGTCCCAGCAGCCTGACCCCTCGGACGTCGTGAAAGGCGAGGTGTGGCGCGATCAGGGACGCGTTCTCCTGAGAGTCGGGAATGAAGAGAGCCTCGAAGTCGATGAACGGGGGCAGCGGCTCGCCCCTGGGTCCGGTGATCTTCGCGGCCTCTTCGCGTAGCTCCGCCGCGCGTTCCGGCGGCATCCGCCTGGCGCGCTTCAGGAGCTTCTGCCGCTCGGCGAGGGCCGCGCGCTCACCTCCACTGAGAAACTGGTAGCCAATGATGCTTCGAATCGGCTCGGCGAAGTCCGTCGCCTCCGGATCGTAGGCGGCCACACCGACCACGGAGCCCCCCCGGGCTTCGACTGCGTCCCAGAAGGCTGCCCGCAAGGCAGTGCCGTAGCTGTCGCGAGGGTAGAGGATGGCGAAACGCCGGTAGCCGAGCTCGCGGAGCGCGTAGTCCGCCAGAAGCTCGGCTTCGAGGCGCGGGCTGGAGCCCAGCCTGATGACGTGGGGGCGGTTCCGGGCGACCTCCTCGCGTTGGGTCAGGGCGATCAGCGGCACCGCCTCGTCCTCCGCCGCCTCTGCGGCGGACTCCGCCTCCTCTGCCAGAAGCGGACCGATGATGGCGAGGAGCCCCGGCTCTTCGGCCAGGGAGCGCACGCCGCGTGCGGCACCGGCGGCGCTGCCGCCGGAATCGCGAACCAGCACCCGTATTTGGGACCTGCCTCCGGAAGCGTCCGTATCGAAGGCCCCCACCGCTAGCAGAATTCCGAGGAGACTCTCCTCGCCGTAGGCCGCGAAGGATCCGCTCAGCGGAAGCACCACGCCGAGGGTGCCGGAAGTGGTGGTCGGGTCCGGCAGGATTTCGATCTGGATGTCTTCGATGCTGGGGAGCTCGGCGAGAAGATCGGACCGTGGTCCCGGGCCTCCGCGCAGCGCGTTCTCGAGGGCCGCCAGGCGGACCACGTCGTCATCGGTGAGGGGCAACTTGGAGGCGTGGGCCAACGCGGCCTCGGCTCCCGCGGGATCCCCGGCGCCGAGAGCGAGCTCCGCCTGGCGCAGTCGCACCGCTGCTGCCGGTACCCGTTTGCCGAGCTGCTCCGCCGCCTCCTCCAGCTCCTCCGCGTTCATGGTCAGGAGCAGCTGCTCGATCTCGCCGTCGATCCGAGCGGCAGCCTGTTCGTCGGCCTGGTCGGCTCGAACCCTGGAGAGCCAGCGAAGCTGGGCCGCGGTCTTGCCGTTCTCCGCTGCCAGATCGGCCAGGAGCCGATGGGCCTGACGGCGCTCCTCGCTCTCGAGCAGGGAGAGCCGGATCTGGGTCGCGGTGCGGTAGGCCGATGCCGGGTGGCCGCGGGCGCGCTGGAGTCTGGCGAACTCGATTCGAGCCAGATCGCTGCGGTCGCCCTTCGGATGGCGTCGGATCACCCAGGAGAGGTGCTGGAGCGCATCGCTCTCCCGCCCATCCTCCAGTGCCAGCTCCGCCAGACGCAGGGACGCATCGTCGGCGAGATGACTGCGCGGGAAGCGGTCCACGAAGGCCTCGAGGGCTTCGATGCCGCTGGCGCGATCCGCACCGAGGACGGTGAGGGCACGCGAGTACTCCTGCTGCTCCTCGGCGGTGAGATTCGCGGCGACGGACCACCGCGTTCCCCCGCAGCCGAGGAGCAGCAGCGAAGCCAGGAACGCTACGAACCAGCTTCTAGAACCCATCAATCGAAGAGATCTTTGAGCTTCTCCAGGAAGCCGCGCGTCACCGGGGACACCTCCGTGTCGCTCTCTTGGGCGAACTGTTCGAGGAGCTCTCGCTGCCGATCCGTCAACTTGGCCGGAACCTCGACGAAGATGCGCACCAGCTGGTCTCCGCGTCCACCCGAGCGCAGCGTATGGAGCCCCTTCCCGCGCAGGCGAAAGGTCTTGCCGGATTGGGTTCCTTCCGGGATGCGGAGCTTCACCTTGCCGTCGAGGGTGGGCACCTCGATCTCGGCACCGAGGGCCGCCTGGGCGAAGGGAATCGGGACCTCGCAATGCAGCTCTGCCCCGTCCCGCACGAAGAGCGGGTGGGGCCGAATCGAGATCACCACGTAGAGATCCCCGGGTGGGCCACCGGAAATGCCCGCCTCGCCCTCTCCCGGGACGCGCAGCCGCATCCCGTCCTCGACGCCGCGGGGAATCCCCACTTTGATGGTCCTCTGTCCTTCGGTTCGGCCCGTGCCCCGGCAGTTCGGGCAGGGGTCGCGAACCACCCAGCCCTCACCGGAGCAAGCGTCGCAGGGGCGACTGATCCGGAACAGCCCCTGCTGGAAGATCGCCTGGCCGCTGCCCCCGCAGCGGTCGCAGCGCTGGGGACTGGTCCCCTGCCGGGCCCCCGTGCCCTCGCAGGACTCGCAGCGCATCATTCTGGGGATCTGAAGAGAAGCCTCGACGCCCTCGAGCACGTCGGAGAGCTCGACTTCGTAGTTGTAGCGGAGGTCCGCGCCCCGCTGCCCCCGGCCGCGGCGCTGGCCTCCCATGCGGCCGCCGAACAGGTCGCCGAACAGGTCGTTGAAGATGTCGCCGAAGTTGCCGAAATCGCTGCCCGGGAAGCCTCCGGGGCCACCGGCCCCCACGCCATCGAAGCCGAAGTGGTCGTAACGGCTGCGCTTCTCGGGATCCGAGAGCACCGCGTAGGCCTCCGACGCCTCCTTGAACTTCTCCTCGGCCTCGGCGTCGCCGGGGTTGCGATCGGGATGGTACTGGAGGGCGAGGCGGCGGTAGGCCGTCTTCAGCTCGTTTCCATCAGCGGCGCGGGAGACGCCGAGGACCTCGTAGTAATCGCGTTTTCTCACCGAAGTCGGGTCACCGGGGTTCGGGCGGGAAACCAGGAGCCGCCGGCGACGCGGCGGTCAGGCCTACTCGGCGCTATCCGCTCCCAGCGCCGAGTACAATGTCTCGGTCATTTGGTAGGAGAGGCCCGACAGTTCGTCAACGGCGCTGCGCAGAGCGGCCACGTCCTCCGACTGGATGGCGGACCGCGTCTTCTCGATGGCTGCGTGGATGGCCTGGCGCTCCTGCTCGCCGACGTGCTCGGCGTACTCCTCGAGGGCCCGCTCCGTGGAGTAGGCCAGGCCGTCCGCCTTGTTGCGGAGATCCACGAGTTCGCGGCGATCCTGATCTGATGAGGAGTGACGCGCAGCCTCGTCGATCAGGGCCTGGATCTCCTTCTCGGTGAGACCGCCGGAGGCAGCAACCCGGATCTGCTGACCCTTGCCGGTGCCGAGATCCTTGGCCGAGACGTGGACCACGCCATCGGTGTCGATCTCGAAGGTGACCTCGATCTGGGGCACCCCCCGCGGCGCAGGGGGGATCCCCACCAGCTCGAAGCGTCCCAGGCTCTTGTTGTCCTCCGCCATCTCGCGCTCTCCCTGGAGCACGTGGATGCGGACCACGTTCTGATTGTCCTCCGTGGTCGAGAAGACCTGACCCCTTCGCGTCGGGATGGTGGTGTTCTTTTCGATGATCCTGGTGAAGACGCCGCCCTGGGTTTCCACACCGAGCGAAAGAGGCGTCACGTCCAGAAGCAGGACCTCGTTGACCTCGCCCTTGAGGACTCCCCCCTGTATTGCCGCCCCGATCGCGACGACCTCGTCGGCATTCACCCCCTTATGGGGCGCCTTGCCGAAGATCTCGGCCGCCTTTTCCTGGATCCGCGGCATGCGCGTCATGCCGCCGACCAGGATCACCTCGTCGATCTGCTCCCGCTCGAGCCCCGCGTCCGCGATGGCGGTCTCACACGGCCCGACCACCCTCTCGATCAGGTCCGCGACCAGGGCCTCGAGTTTCTCGCGGGAGAGCACGAGGTTCAGGTGCTTCGGGCCCGAGTCATCGGCGCTGATGAACGGCAGATTGATGTCGGTCTGCGTGGTGGAGGAGAGCTCATGCTTTGCCCGCTCGGCGGCCTCTCTGAGTCGCTGGAGCGCCATCTTGTCGCTGGCCAGGTCGATGCCCGCCTCCTTCTGAAACTCCTCGATCAGAAAGCCCACCACGCGTTGGTCGAAGTCCTCCCCACCCAGGAAGGTGTCTCCGTTGGTGCTCTTGACCTCGAAGACGCCGTCGCCGATCTCGAGGATCGAAATATCGAAGGTACCGCCACCGAGATCGAACACCGCGATGGTCTTGTTGCCCTCCGTCTCGAGGCCGAATGCCAGGGCCGCGGCGGTGGGCTCGTTGATGATCCGCATCACGTTCAGGCCCGCGATCTTGCCGGCATCCTTGGTGGCCTGGCGCTGCGCGTCGTTGAAGTAGGCGGGAATCGTGATCACCGCGTCCGTGACGGGCTCGCCGAGGAAGTCCGCCGCGATCTCCTTCATCCTGGTGAGGACGATCGCAGAGATCTCCTCGGGTGAGCAATGCTTATCTCCGATCCGGATCCAGGCATCGCCGTTCTCGGCGGCCTCGATCGCGAAGGGAGCGACGCTCGAGAAGCGCACCACCTCCTCGGTGTCCTGCTTGCGGCCGATCAGTCGCTTCTGGGCAAAGACGGTCCGCTCGGGATTGGTGATGGCCTGGCGCTTGGCAATCTGGCCGACGAGCTTCTCGCCGACCTCCGTGAAGGCCACCATGGACGGCGTCGTGCGCGCACCTTCCGCATTGGGGATCACCTGGGGCTCGCCGCCTTCCATCACGGAGACGCACGAGTTGGTGGTGCCAAGGTCGATTCCGATGACCTTCCCCATCGAATGGTGCCTCTCTCGCGCCGGTCACCGTCAGGGAAACGGCTTTGGCTCTACTCCTCTGCGGCCTGCGCCTGGCCCTCGTCGCCGCCTTCCGCTGGCTTCGAAACGACGACCCGCGCAGGTCGTAGCAGTCGATCCCGGAGCCGATATCCCTTCTGGAACACCTCTATCACGGTGTTCGCCGGCACCGAGTCGTTCTCTTGCTGCGCCATCGCCTCGTGCATGTTTGGATCGAACGGCACGTTCCCGGCCTCGATCTCACTCACTCCATGGTTGGCGAGTGCTCCGAGAAGCTCCCGCTGCACCAGTTCAACACCCTGCAACATGCTCTGGAAGTCCCCGCCATCACTCTTTCGCGCATGTTCAATGGCACGATCCAGATTATCGACCGTTGCCAGCAGATCCTTGACGAGATTCTCGTGACCGTATTGGTGGGCCTCCTGGCGTTCCTTGAGGGCCCGGCGGCGGAAGTTGTCGAAATCCGCCTGGAGGCGAACCATTCGCTCCTGGAGAGTGGCCAGCTCTCCCCGGAGGGTCTCAAGCTCGCTGGCCTCGTCCTCGTCGCCCTCCCCGGCCTCGCCAGCCTCGCGCTCCGCCTCGCGCGCCTCCATGGCTTCGGTGGCTTCGCGCAGCGCTTCCTCCAGCTCCGGACTCGGACTCAGCGAGCCGACGGAGGCCTCCTCCTCCAGGGGAGGCTCCGGCGTCCCGTTCTGCCCTTTCTGCTTCCGTTCTTCGTCGCCCGGTTTCGAACTCACGTGCGGAGCCTCTCCGTCAACAGCTGGGACAGGAAATCCACCAGGGGAATCACCCGGGCGTAGTTCATGCGGCTGGGGCCGATGACGCCCAGGACGCCGAGAGGAGCGAGCTCATCCCCGTAGGGCGCAGCCACCAGCGCACAGTTGCGCAGGGCGGGATCTTCCACCTCGTTGCCGAAGGCCACCTTCACCCCGTGGTCCTCCAGCACCCTGTCCAGGATCTCCACCAGCCGCTGCTTCTCCTCGATCGCACCGAACAGCTTGCGGATTCGTTCTGGATCGCGGAACTCCGGCTGATCGAGAAGTGCGAGCCGGGTGGCAATCACCAGATCCACCTCGTCACGAACTTCTTCGGCGCCCGCCTCCGCTCCCAGATCGATCGCCCGGGCGAGCAGGCGCTCGGCATGGGAACGAAGTGCCTCCGTCTCGCGAATCAGAAAGCGCCGCACCTCTGCGAGGCTCTTTCCCGCGATGCGCTCGTTCAGGTCCGCCGCCATCCGGTCGAGCTTCGGCTGATCCAGATCGCTGCGCTCCTCGATCACCCTCTGGTAGGCCCGGCCGTCGGAAGAGACGAGAAGGGCGAGCACGCGGTCCGTGGACAGGCGAACGAAGCTGACGTGCTTGAGCACCACGCGGTCGAGTCGCGGGGGCAGAACGAAGCCCAGCTGCTGGGTCCGCTCCGAGAGGAGCCGCGAAGCAACGTGGGCAACTCCCCCGAGGCCGGCGTCCTTGACGGTGCCGGTGAGGGTGCGGATCTCGTAGTCGGCGAGGTCCTGCAGATCCAGGAGCTCATCCACGTAGACCCGTAGGCCTCGTTCGGTCGGCACCCGGCCGGCCGAGGCGTGGGGCTTCTCGACGAGGCCAAACTCAGTCAGCTCGGCGAGCGTGTTGCGAACGCTGGCCGAGGAGAGATTCACCGGTAGCAGGACCGAGATCATCTCGGAGCCAACCGGGCACGCCTCCCCCACGTAGGCGGACACCACGACACGGAGCACCAACCCCTGGCGCGCCGAAAGGGATCCGCCGCCGCCCCATGCCTCGCGGGAACGCCGAGGGAACCTTTCGGTAGGCGTGGCCCTCACCCCAAAAACCTCAATAAAATCGCCGAGTATTGGGTAACATGACGAGTTGAAGACGTCAATGCGAGCAGCCCCGAGCCGCTCACACGAAGCGCTCGAACACGGAGTCCGAGAGAAGCCATCCGGCAGGCGTGAGCCGCAGATCCCCCCATCGGTTCTCTTCGAGCAGCCCGACTCCCGCCAGCTCCTCGATCGCGGGAGCGAACACGCCTCGCAGGGCGACGCCGAACTCCGCCTCGAACGCCCCCGCGGAGAGCCCGCGGGTGGTTCGGAGCGCGAGGAAGGCGGCCTCGCCCCGTGCGGTGCGAGCGTCGAGGATCTCCGGGGGATCGTCGCCCCCCGCCAGGCCGGACTCGATCCGCTCCAGGTAGGCGTCGAGTTGTCGGCGGTTGGAGCGCCGCAGCCCGTAGGGCGCCTCCGGACCAGACGGGTCCGTCGACCAGGCGCCCAGCCCCAGGCCGAGAACCGGCAGGCGTTCCCAGTAGCGCCGGTTGTGGACCGACTCGAACCCCGGCCGCGCGAAGTTGGAGATCTCGTACTGACGGATTCCGGCCCGCTCGAGCCGCTCGCGGAGGTCAAGCATCATCACCACCACCTCGTCCTCATCGGGAAGAGCGAGGCGACCGCGCTCGATGGCCTTGGCGTAGGGAGTCCCTGGCTCGACGCTCAGCCCGTAGACCGAGACGTGCTCGGGAGCGAAGGCGATCGCGCTCTCCACATCGCGGCGAAACCCGTCGGGATCCTGACCCGGAACACCGAAGATCAAGTCGATCGACAGATTGGTGAATCCCACCCTGCGCGCCTCCTGCACTGTGGCGCGGACCTCGGAGGCGCGGTGAGCGCGGCCCAGACGGCGAAGGGTCACGTCGTCGAAGGACTGGGCCCCTACCGAGAGCCGGTTGACGCCAGCCTCTCGAAAGGCCGGAAGCCGGGAGCGCTCGACCGTGCTGGGATTCACCTCGAGAGTCGTCTCCACGCTGCCCCGTGATGCGAAGGCCTCACCGACGGCTCCGATGATTCGAGCGATCGAGCTCGGCCGCAGCAGGGAAGGCGTGCCTCCCCCGAAATAGAGGCTCGCCAGGCAACGGCCCGCGAAGACGTCGCACCGCAGGTGGAGTTCGGCGAGCAGCGCGCCCAGGTAGCGATCCTCTCCCTCGCTGGTGAGAGGACGAGAGGGAACCACCGCGAAATCGCAGTACGGACAGACCCGCTCGCAGAATGGAACGTGGACGTAGACGCCAACGGTGGGGTCGGGCACCCCGAAAGGGTACCCTCCCTGAGCTTTGAGTTCCTCTCCGGTTCAAATCGAAACGCTCGCGAACGGGCTGACCGTGCTGCTGCGTGAGGTCCACGTAGCGCCCGTGGCCGAGGTCCAGGTCTGGGCCGCGGTCGGATCCGCCGACGAAGGGCCTGGCGAGGGTGGGCTCGCACACTTCCATGAACACATGCTCTTCAAGGGCACCGAGGGCCGGGGGGTCGGTGAGATCACGGCTGCGGTGGAGGGCGTGGGCGGACGCATCAACGCCTATACCTCCTTCGACGTGACCTGCTACCACGCGACGCTTCCCAGCGCCGAGGTGAGCGTGGGGCTCGAGGTGCTGGCGGACTCGGTCCAGCGCTCGGTCTTCGATCCCGACGAGGTCGATCGCGAGATCGAGGTCGTCCTGGAGGAGATCCGCTCCGCCGCGGACGATCCCCACCACGTGCTCTCGGATGCGCTCTTCGGGACGGCCTACCAGGTTCACCCCTATCGAGCCCCGATCCTCGGCACCGGGGAGGAGGTCGCGGCCTTCACCCACGAGAAGCTCTCCAGCTTCTACCATCGCTGGTATACACCCGACCGACTCGTGGTGGTGGCGGTCGGAGACTTCGAGAGTCCCCGCATTCTCGAGGAGGTCCGCACCCTTTTCGCCGACGCGCAGCCCGGCAAGGCCTTCCGGAACCGGGCGGCCGAGCCGGAGCAGACCGCCCTGCGGACGACACTCCTGCGGCGTCCCTTCGAGCGCGCCTGTCTCGACCTCTCCTGGAGCACCGTCGAATTCCGCCATCCCGATGCACCGCTGCTCGATCTGCTCGCCTTCGTCCTCGGCGAAGGCGAGAGCTGCCGGCTGGTGCAGCGCGTGAAGGAGGAGTTCGGCCTCGTCGACCGGATCGACGCCTCCTCCTACACGCCCCTGGATCCCGGTCTCTTCGGGACGGTGGCCGATCTCGACCCAGCCAATACCCTGGCTGCGGTGGAAGCGGTCTTGCGGGAGACCGAGATGCTGCGCGCAGAACCCGTTGCCGACGACGAGCTCGAGAAGGCGCGGGCAAATTTCCTGGCCAGCCAGTACTGGGAGCACGAGAGCGTCTCCGGATTGGCGCGGAAGATCGGAAGCTTTCAGCTGATCGCCGGGGATCACCGCCTCGAAGCGGAGTATCTCGAGAGGATCCGAACCGCCACCACCGAGGATCTGCAGCGCGTGGCGAAGGAGTGGCTGGCGCCACAGCGGCTCACGGTGGGCGCGGTGCTGCCCGACGGCACGGATCCCGGCATCGACGCGGCCGCCGTCGAGGAAGCCGTGGCCCGCGGGATCGGCGAGGCTTCCCGCGCATTCCACCGCCCCAGGACCCGCGAACGACTCTCTGGGATCCTCTCCTACGAGCTGGAGAACGGCATCCAGATCCACGTGGTCCCGCGGCGCGAGATCCCGGTGGTGGCGATTCGTGCGGCGATGCTCGGAGGGCTGCTCGCCGAGACCGCGGAGACCGCCGGGATCAGCAACTTCCTGGCGGGAATGTGGATGCGCGGAACACGAGCGCGCTCCGCCGCCGACTTCGCGCGGCAGGTGGAGTCGCTGGCGGCCGACATCGATGGCTTCTCCGGGCGGAACAGCATCGGTCTGACCCTGGACGCGACCAGCGAGAAGCTGCTGCCAGCCCTCGACCTGTTTGCCGAGGTGGTGCTCGCGCCGGCGTTTGGCGCCGAAGAGATCGAACGAGAGCGCCGCGACACCCTGGCGGTGATCGCACGGCGCGACGACCGGCTAGGAGCGCGGGTCTTCGATCTCTTCTGCAAGACCCACTTCCGCACTCACCCCTACGGGCTCCCGATCCCGGGGACACCCGATGTCGTCAGTGAGATCAGCCGCGAGGACCTGATCGCCCACCACGAGAGGCTCGCGCGTCCGGACAATCTGGTGATCGCCGTGGTCGGCGACGTGGATCCGGACGACATGGCCGCCCATCTGGCCCGCCGGCTCGGTCCCCTCGACGGCGAGCCTTTCGACGCCGCCATGCCCGAGATGGAGCCGGCTCCGAGCGAGATCCGCGTCGCCGAGGAGTACAAAGATCGCGCCCAGGCCCACTTGGTGATCGGGTTCCGCGGTCTCACCGTCGAGGACGAGGATCGCGAGATCCTGGAGGTGATCGCCCAGATCCTGGGCGGACAGGGCGGCCGCCTCTTCAGCGAGCTTCGCGACCGGCAGGGCCTCGCCTACTCGGTGAGCGCGCTCAACGTCGAGGGCGTCGCCGTGGGCTTCTTCGCCGCCCACGTCGCGACGGCCGCGGAGAAGTTCGAGGAGGCAAAGCGCGGGATGCTGGAGGAGCTCGGCCGGATCACCGAGTCGCCGCCTTCCGACGACGAGCTTCTCCGCGCCCAGCGCTTCCTGGTCGGGAACTTCGCCATCGAGCAGCAGCGAAGCGCGGCTCGCGCGCTTCACGTGGCTCTCGACGCGCGCTACGGACTCGGCCCCGACGCAGACCGCGACTACCCCGATCGCATCCAGCGAATCACCCGAGAGGATGTGCTCCGCGTCGCCCGGCGGATCATCGATCTCGAGGCCTACACGCTCGCCGCCGTCCGGCCGGGTAACGGTCAGGGAGCCGGTGGCGAGTAGCCCAGGGCGACGCCGTCGCCCCGCGGATCGCTCCCGCCCAGGTGCCGGCCGCTAGCCGGGTCCACGACGATCGCCTGGGCGCTCGACCAGTTCTGCTTCGAGACCTCCACCCGATGCCCTCGCCTCCGCAGCGCCTCGATCACGTCCAGCGGCACCGCGGCCTCGACCACCAGCTGGTCCGGCACCCACTGGTGATGGAAGCGCGGTGCAGACACCGCCTCTTGGACGTCCATGCCGTAGTCCACCACGTTGAGGATGCTCAGCAGCGTGGTGGTGATGATGCGCGGGCCGCCGGGGCTACCCGTCACCATGAAGGTCTTGCCATCCTTTGCGACGATGGTCGGCGTCATGCTGGAGAGGGGACGCTTCCCAGGCGCGATGGCGTTGGAGCCGCGCGTATCGACCAGACCAAAGGCGTTGGGCTGGAAGGGACTGATCGAGAAGTCGTCCATCTCGTTGTTCAGGATGATTCCCGTCCCGGGCACGGTGATTCCCGAGCCGAACAGGAGATTGATGGTCTGGGTAATCGCCACCGCGTTTCCCTCCGCGTCGGTCACGGAGAGATGGGTGGTTCCGCCGCCGTGGGCCGGGTCGCCGGGACCCTCGACCAGGATCGCCGACTCCTTCTTGCACCAGTTCCAGGGCGTCCGCCGCCACCAGGCCGAATGCATCCGGGCGCGCTGGCGCTCGGCATAGCGCTTCGACGTCAGCTCCGCGATCGGCACATCGACGAAGTCCGCGTCCCCGAGGTAGGCGGCGCGGTCTGCAAAGGCGAGCTTCATGGCCTCTGCAATCACGTGCAAGCTCGCCGAGGAGCCCGCACCGCGCGCGCCCAGATCGAAGGGCTCGAGGATGTTGGTGATCTCGACCAGGGCGATGCCTCCCGAGGAAGGGGGCGGGAAGGAGAGGATCTCGTAGCCCCTGTAGCTGCCGCGGATCGGCTCCCGCCGCTTGGCCCGATAGCTCTGCAAGTCCTCGAGGGTGAGGATCCCGCCCCGATCCTGCACTGCCTCCACGATCGCCAGGGCCAGACGGCCCCGGTAGAACACCTCGGGCCCCTCGGCGGCGATCAGGCGAAGCGTCCCTCCGAGATCCGTCTGGACCAGGCGCCAGCCGGGCTCGATGGGAGCACCGTCGGCGGGAAGCTGAATCGCGGCGGTCTCTGGAAAGAGCCGCGCCCCGCCCATCCGCTGCCAGAGATCCGCCGCGGTCGCGTGGCGGGGTCCCACCGCGAATCCCTCCTCCGCGATGCGAATCGCCGGCTCCAGCACTTCGGCGAGGGACTTGGTGCCGAAATCTCCGAGGGCCCACACCAGCCCCTTCAGCAGACCCGGCGTGGCGACCGCGAGGGCCCCGACGCGGGAGGCATTCTCGTGGACGCCCGGCTGCAGGTACATGTCCGCGCTGGCCGCTGCCGGCGCCGTCTCCCGGGCGTCGATGGCCACCGCCGTGCCGTCGGCCAGCCGGATCAGGATGAAGCCGCCGCCGCCGATCCCGGAGTGGTGGGGATCGCTCACACCCAGGGCGAAGGCGGTGGCGACGGCTGCGTCGACGGCGTTGCCGCCCGCCTCGAGCATGGCGAGGCCGGCCGCGCTGGCATCCGCCTGGGGGCTCACCACCATGCCGAGCTTCCCGATCGCCGGTGCCCGCGCGGCCCCGCGCGCTCCGCCGGGGATGGCCGCGATGTACAGGACGACGAGGAGGAGGACTAAACTGCGAAAGGCGGACGGCCGAGCGTTCATGGATCGGACGCTACCACATCGGCTCCGGCGTCTTCTTGGCAGGAGGAAAGGATGAAATCGCGATGTCTACAGTTTGCAGCGCTGCTGGCGATGGTGCTGGCCAGCTGGGCGGTCGCGCCGGGATGCGGCTCCGACGAGGCGCCGGAACCGCCCCCGGAGACGGCGGGCCCCGCCCGCGTCGTCCCGCCGCCGCCGCCGCAGGCTCCCCGGCCCGTGGCGGTCATCTCCGTCGAGAACTTCGGAGAGATCCGCTTCGAGCTGATCCCCGAGATCGCACCCGCGACGGTGGAGAACTTCATCAGGCTGGCCAACGAGAAATTCTTCGACGGCACCACCTTCCATCGGGTCATTCCCGGCTTCATGATCCAGGGCGGCGACCCCAACTCGAAGAACCGCGATCCGCGGGATGACGGCAAGGGCGGCCCCGGATACACGATCGAGGACGAGTTCAGCGAGGTCTCCCACACTCGCGGAATGGTCTCGATGGCAAACACGGGCAGACCCAATAGCGGGGGCTGCCAGTTCTTCATCGTGGTGGCCGACACCCCACGCCTCGACGGCGGCTACTCCCTCTTCGGAAGGGTGCTCGAGGGAATGGACGTGGCCGATCGGATCGCCGCCGTGGAGAGGGACGTCTACGGTCGCTACGGTCCCACCGATCGCCCGCTCGAGAACGTCGTGATCACATCGATCCGAATCGAACCCAGCGAGCCGGCCGAGGACTCCGCCGCCCGGCCCGCGGCGAAGGCGCCCACCGCCGAGTGGGACGAGGGATCTCCGGAGTCCTGAGCGGCCCTGCTAGCCCCATGACCGCCGAGGGGCTAGATTTCCCGCCCCGTGGCCCGGTAGCTCAGTTGGTAGAGCACCGCACTGAAAATGCGGGTGTCGGCAGTTCAATTCTGCCCTGGGCCACCACCGCTTCCTTCGGCAAAGTCGGCGAAATCACTTCGGTTCCCGCTTCGTCGTCACCCTCGTCTGTCAGTCCGTCTGAGCCCTCTCCGAGGGCAGGGGCCGCATAGTGCCGTTTGGAGCCGTCGGCGAGGCCCTCTTCGCCCGCTGCACGCCCAAAATCCGCGAAGGAGAGGTCCGCTTCCTCGGCACGGATCGCGTGGGTGTAGACGCGGAGGGTGAGGGCGGGGTCAGCGTGGCCGAGCACATCGGCAACCCACCGCACACTTCTCCCCGCCTCCAACGCCATCGTCGCCCAGGTGTGCCGAGTGCAGTGCATCTTCAGTGGTCGGACACCAGCCTTCTGGGCTCGCCGTCGAAGTCGAAGCCAGGTGCGCTCTGTGTTGCTGGGGTCGGGAGCACCGCCCACCTCAGAGCAGAACACCCAGGTCGGCACCTCAGGCCAGCCTCGGTTCAGGGACTCACGGCGGCGCGCCGCCAGGAGGTCGAAAAGCTCCTCGGCGAGCCCAGGCGTCATCGGCACCCGGCGAGCCTTCCCGCTCTTGGGCGTCGTCACTCCCTCCTTTGTGATGGCCCGCCGCACCGTCAGGAGTCGCGAGTCGAAGTCCACATCGGCCCATTGGAGACCGAGCGCCTCGCCGCGCCGACAGCCGGTGGCAAAGAGGAGTACGAGGAAGGGAGCGAAGCGTGGCTCGTGCTTCCGAGCTTGCTCTATCAGCTTCTCCACCTCTCCGCGTGTCCAGTGCTCCACCTCTTCCGTCTCGGTGGCAAGGGAACGCCCTACACGGCGCAGCAACTCACCGATCCCGCGAGCCGGGTTCCTCGCGATCTTCCCCTCCCTTTCGAGGAGCCCCAGCACCCGGCGGAGGATGGCGAGATGCAGGCGAATCGTGGCAGGCTTGATCGGC
>Ga0307423_1000499_pt1 | contig 26438 bp, 20 predicted proteins | sample SalMarWE160310MG_FD_202154 | JGI IMG/M metagenome (GOLD analysis project Ga0307423, IMG submission 202154) | Salt marsh sediment microbial communities from the Plum Island Ecosystem LTER, Massachusetts, United States - WE1603-10 | ecosystem: Environmental > Aquatic > Marine > Intertidal zone >... | reverse complement strand
TTTCGATGCGGAAAAGATGATTCAGATTATATCAAACCTGTTGTCAAACAGTATAAAATTTACTCCCGGTGGAGGTGATATCTATTTGCTTGTTAGTAAAGAAGTCAGCAATAATACAGATCAGCTGAATATTAAAGTGAGAGATAACGGCATTGGCATTCCCAAGGATAAATTGCAAAATATATTCGACCGGTTTTACAAAGTGGATGATAATTCTAGTATTAAAGCTGAGGGAACGGGCATTGGATTAGCATTAACGAAAGAACTGGTTACGTTATTAAATGGAAAAATAAATGTAGAAAATGAACTGTTAACAGGAACAGAATTCACAATTAATTTACCTATTACAAATAAAGCCGAACTAAAACATGATTTTGAACTTACCCGTCTTATAACGGATATCTCTACTTTCATTCCGGAAAATAACAGAGAATCTTTTTCGGAAGAAGAGAATATTGAGATCAGAAAAGATTTGCCAATACTTTTATTAGTTGAGGACAATCTTGATGTTATAAAGTATCTAAAATCGCTATTAATCATAAATTATAATGTTCACACCGCAACGAACGGACGGGAAGGATTGGATAAGGCTCTGGAATTAATACCGGATATTGTTATTAGCGACGTAATGATGCCTGAGATGGATGGATTTACGCTATGCGAAAAATTGAAAACGGACGAACGGACAAGCCATATCCCCGTTATTCTTCTTACAGCCAGATCTTCTGATATGAGTAAACTGGAAGGGCTGGAAACAGGAGCAGATGATTATCTTATAAAACCGGTTAATGCAAAAGAATTATTGATTCGTATGAAAAATTTGATTGAACAACGCCGCAGACTTCGTGAACGATTCAGCAAAGATGTAACATTATCTCCAAAAGATATTGCTGTAACTTCCGCAGACCAAAGATTTTTAGAGAAAGCTATAGAAATAGTTGAGAAAGAAATGAAAGAGCCCGATTTTAGTGTAGAACAGTTCAGTAAAGAAGTAGGCATGAGCACTTCACAGCTTTACCGTAAGATTCATGCACTTACAAACCAAACTCCAGTGGAATTTATTCGCACATTTCGACTAAAGCGCGCTGCCTTTCTGTTCAAACAAAAATTTGGTAATGTAGCGGAAATTGCCTTTGAAGTCGGTTTTAATAATCTATCCTATTTTGCCAAATGTTTTCGTGAACTATTTGGCAAGTCTCCCTCTGAATATTCCAAGCTGGAATCATAAAAACAATTTTACTTTACAGTTTTACCAATCTTAATAATTTATCTTTCATCACTACTATTTTGCGGCAAAAATTCATTTTTCCTGCCTATGCAAGATTTAAGTTATTATCTGCGTGATATCTGTTAGACCTGGCCGTCTACATTTCATACGTTTATATCGAAGATAAAAGAGAATTATTTAACAAATTAATTTCTCTTTGGAAAAAGTGAAGATAATATCTTTGCAATAATTTAATCATTTAAAATATTATCGAAGAAAGGAGGAATTGATAATATTTTCAGAAATAAAGAATGATAAGTCATCAAAATCAAGATGAAAGATCATTTGTATGAAAAAACTTAATCGAACTGTTTATTCATAAAACAAGAAACGAAGGTGTGCCATGAAATTCAAAACATTTTTTTTAACGCTTTGTGCTCTAGCAATTTTTTTTATTGGATGTGAAAATAATGAGCCCTCTCTGACCGAATCAGAACCTGATGTGATTTCAAAATTAGATAAAATAGTCACAAAAAATCTTGTATTCAGAAATCTGCAGGGGACCTTTACTTATGAAGTAAATCCCGAAGGTGGAGAATTTCCGTTATACGCAATAACACAGGGATCCGGAAATGCTACCCACCTTGGGTATATTCATTTCCAACATACTTGGCTCTGCAACGCAGATGGATGGCCTATTGTTTATTTCGAAGGTTTTGTAGAAGCAGCCAACGGAGATAAAATTTATACAATGGAGACTGATTCCTGGACAGATCCGGAAAGTGGTTTGCAGTATACAAATTATGACATTATTAATGGAACAGGACGATTTGAAGGAGCTACTGGCACAATAACAATGGGAGTAGTTATTGATTGGGTGAATTCCACTTTTACAGCTGAAGGCTATGGTACTATTTCATACTAATGTGGATTAAGAGTTATGAAATATTAATTGCTGTCAGCTTTTACTGATGTATAAAATACTGATACCCACGTACAACTAGTGATGAGTGTATGGAACTAAAATCCTTAACAGCAATTTTAAGTTTTATTTATGAGGCTTAGTCTGGCAATACGCAAGGAGCAGACAGCAATAATTAAATAAAAGGAGTAAGAATTATGGAACAAAGAAAGAACTTTGGGCATACTGCCCTTAAAAGTATGTTGTTAATACTCTTCATATCGTACTTCACTTCGCTCAGTATGGCACAACCGTGGACGACCAAAGCCCCTATGCCAACCGCGAGATTGGATTTTTCTTCCAGTGTGGTTGATGGCAAAATCTATGCAATTGGCGGAGCAACTTTTTATGGATCATCCGGTCTTTCAACGGTAGAAGAATACGATCCGTTAACAGACACCTGGACAACTAAAGCTCCAATGCCAACTGCACGAACTGGGTTGTCTACCAGCGCAGTTAATGGAAAGATCTATGCTATTGGAGGATCACCGGGCTGGGCAATAACAGGACTTACAACGGTAGAAGAATATGATCCAGTAACCGACACCTGGACGACTAAATCCCCAATGCCGACCGCAAGGGGTTGCTTATCCGCCAGCGTTGTAAATGGAAAAATCTATGCTATTGGGGGCGGAATTGGTGCAACCAGTTTTACAACGGTTGAAGAATATGATCCGGTAGCTGATACGTGGGCAACAAAATCACCCATGCAAATAGCAAGAGGATTTCTTTCCACCAGTGTGGGAAATGGTAAGATCTATGCTATGGGTGGTGGCTCAGGTCCTAACTCATTTTTACCGACAGTGGAGGAATACGACCCAGTAACCGACACATGGACAATGAAAAATCCCATGTCAACTTCAAGAGGTGGTTTTTGCAGCAGTGTAGTGGATACTAAAATCTATGTTATTGGTGGTGGTGAACAAGGTTTTTCTGCACCTATGGAGATTGTAGAAGAATATGATCCGGCAACAGACACATGGAAAACTGGAACGGCAATGCCAACTGCCAGATCTTTACTGTCCGCCAGCACTTTAAATGGGAAAATTTATGTAATTGGAGGATCATTAACGGCTTTACCATCTGCGACGCCTACCAATATTGTGGAAGCATATAATCCAGCATTGGATCCTATTACAAATGTTGAAAATGATGAAATATTACTTGATAAATTCAAACTCGAGCAGAATTATCCTAATCCATTTAATCCAAGTACAACAATAAAATATTCTATTCCAAAATTAAGTTTTGTAACAATTAATATTTATGATGTATTGGGAAGTGAAGTTGCAACATTAGTAAATGAAGAAAAACCGGCAGGCAGTTACAATATAAATTTCAGTGCGGCTGATCTTACAAGTGGAATTTATTTCTACAGGATACAGGCTGGGAATTTTACTCAGATAAGAAAAATGATATTATTGAAATAATTCGGACCCAAAAGGTCATTAATATTTTTTACCAAAAAAAATTACAATTAGATTCTACATAAAAAGCAAGGATTAACTTAAGAAAGAGTTTGCAATAGGTTTGATAGTTAACTAGAGGTGGTCAAACTAAATACTGTGTTTGTGAAGATCGAATTTGAAAAACAATTTCCTTTTCTATAAACTATAGTTAATTGGGTCTGTTGTCAATTGACTACTATTGCCAAATTTTAATATTAATTTTCTTGACATTGTGCGTATTGATTTACAAGTTATTACTAACATATTTATCTGGGCTTTGAGAAGTTAGCTTGGACTGGATTACTACACATGCCGAAATATTCTTTATTATTAATTCTTCTTAAAGCCATTAGATAATTATATACAGCATTATTCAGATAGTACGCAAAATTTAATAGATTGTGAATTATCAGATGCTAAAACAATTTATATTATCTGCCATTCTCATTCTCTCAGGAATAGCATTCTATGTACCAGCCCAAACAATAACACCTAAATTTGATGAAATTACTATTGCTATTCCTAATTGTGTTTTACAAGATAAAAACGGATTTATCTGGATTGGTTCACAAGAAGGATTAATTCGCTACGATGGCAATACACTAAAGAAATATCAAAACATTCCTTTCGATTCAACTTCCATTTCAGCCAACTGGGTGACTACGCTTGCCGAAGATAATTATGGAAATCTCTGGGTAGGTACAATAAGTGGTTTGAATTACTATAACCAGATAACTGAAGAATTTTCTCAATATATTTTAATAGATCAAAATGATAGCACTATTTCAAGTAAATCAATATCAAAAATAATTGTAAATGAAGATGGTTCATTATGGATTGGAACAACTGATCGGATGTTGTTTTATACCAGGATTGACATTACCAGAAGAACACAAGAAACAATTCATTATCAGTTAGACCCAAAAGATGCCCATTCAAATAATCCTGAAAAAGAAAATTGGATCTTTGATATCTATAAAGATGATGGAAATTGTCTTTGGATCGGCACAATGCATAATGGGTTAATTAAATATAATACTAAGACTGGTGATACTAAACATTTCACGCACGATCTCAATAATCCTTATAGTTTAAGTCACAATATTGCAAGATCGATTTGCACTGATAGTATGGGCAATATATGGATCGGAACTGGTTTTGAGGTAGCAAATGATGGTGGCGGATTGAATATGTTTGACACGCACACAGAGAAGTTTATTCATTTTCAACGAGATTCTTCTGATCCAACAAGCCTAATTTCGGATCGTGTTTTTCCCATTCTAATAGATCGCATGGGTACATTTTGGATGGGTTTCTACAACAGGGGTATTGGATCAATTAATGTCTCTGAATTACTTAAAAATAAAAAACCAGACTTCCGCAAGTTAGACAGATATAGCCCAAGTTATATTCAGAATATTTATGAAGATAACATTGGCAACGTTTGGTTTGCTCAGCTTGGTTGGAATTTATATAAATACGACAGACGACAAAATCCTTTCTATTACTACCATCGTGTTGATAAAAGTTCAAATACCATGAGTAGCTCAGGAATCGAGTCAATTTACATTGACCATTTTAAGAATATCTGGTTCGGGCATCATACCTCAGGTCTTGACAAGTATGTACCTAAAACAGGTATTTATAAAAATTATCTTCCACGACAAAATAATCCTGATTTTTTAAACTCAGGTATGATATGCGGCATTCAGGAAGATAGCAGTGGATTTCTTTGGATTGCTACAATGAATGATGGTCTTTATAAAATGGATCCATTCAAAGAAAAATTTCAAAAGATAGTTTTCAACTACGATGGCCCATCAAAACGTCAGATTGATTTAATCAGATTAATTCTGATGAGCAAATCAGGCAAACTTTATATTGGAACCATTGAAAAAGGTTTATTTTTATTCGATCTTCATACCAATCATTTAAAGGCTATTGATATTAATCAAGGTAAAGTCGAAAACGTTGCAGTAAGCAGTCTTCTAGAAGACCATGAAGGGACACTATGGCTTGGCACACTGGATAACGGCTTTTATGGAATTAAATTCGTGGATGATGAAGTCAAAAATGTTGTCCATTATTTTAATAATCCTTCTGATCGTAATAGTTTGAGCTATAATAGTATTATGGATATTATAAGACCCGAAGTTGTTGATACAACCGCTTTATGGATTGCAACTGCAAACGGTTTAAACAGGTTTGACCTTGAATCTAAATCGTTCACTCATTTTTTTAAGAAGGACGGAATTCCAGATAATTTGACATTAAAAATATTGGAAGACAATCAAGGAAATATCTGGGTTGCTTGTGCCATCGGAATTGGCAGGTATGATATAAAAACCAGGCACTGGAAAAGTTTTGACACTGGTGACGGAATGCCGTTCGAATCATTTGGGGGATGCAGACAAAACACAGCAAAAAGTAAAGACGGGCAATTGTTTTTTAGCGGAATTCCAGGTACAATTGGTTTCTTTCCAGAACAAATAAAAGATAATCCAATAATTCCACCCATAAAATTAATAGACTTTAAAATATTTAATGAAAGTATAAAACTCGACACATCTATTCTGTTCAAGAAATCAATTACTTTATCGCACGATCAAAATGCTTTTTCATTTGAGTTTGCTGCACTTAATTATAGCAATCCAGGAAAAAATCAGTACGCGTATAAAATGGAAGGATTCAACGATAACTGGATTTACTCAGGAAATGAACATACTGCCAGCTTCACTAATCTTGATCCTGGAAAGTATATCTTCCGTGTAAAAGGTTCGAACAATCAAGGTGTATGGAACGAAGAAGGAGCAACACTCTCAATTATAATTCTACCTCCCTGGTGGGCAACCTGGTGGTTTAGAACTTTAATGATTCTTACACTAATAGGAATTGGTTACAGCATTTACAGATACCGAATAAACAAAGTCCTTGAAATGGAAAGATTACGTGTTCAGATAGCAAGTGATCTGCACGATGATATTGGTTCTGCACTTACCAAAATTGCTATTCATTCTGAAATTATTCAGACAACTTCAGAAAAAGAAAAAGTCTCAAGGTCATCTCAAAAGATAGGATCAATGAGCAGAGAGATAATTACTACCTTAAGCGATGTTGTCTGGTCAATAGATTCACGTAACGACACCGTTGGTTATTTAATAGACAGGATGCGAGATTTTCTGGAAACAGTATTTCCGGCGGGAAGTATACACATAGATTTTCAGACTAAAGGATTACATTTTGATCAAAAAATAGATCAGGCTTTGAGACAAAATATATATTTGATATTCAAAGAAGCTGTGAATAATGCAGCAAAACATTCACGAGCGGATGAGATTCATATCTCAATGATAAATGGAGATGGAAAATTTAAAATGGAGATTGCTGATAATGGTGCAGGAATAAATGAGGATAGAAAACAAAAAGGACATCATGGGATTGAGAATATGGAGTTACGTGCGAAAAGAATAAATGGAGAATTGATAATCCAGAATCTTGAAAAGGGTACAAAAGTATCATTGATTGCTAAAAATATTTAGCTGAATTAAAAAAATCACATCATGATGGGATAGAATGAAGCTGAAAAAAAACAGATATTCTAGTATGATAAATGTAGGTATAGTTGAAGATGATACTGAGATTCGGGAAGCGATTTGCTCTTACCTGAATGACCAGGAAAATATCCGTTGCGATATTGCAGAAGAATCAGTGGAAAAGTTTATAAGGTTTCTCTACCCAGATAAACTCCCGAATGTAATATTAATGGATATTGGCTTACCCGGTATGTCTGGCATAAGTGGAATTAAGCTGATTAAGGAAAAATATCCTGAGATTGATATCCTTATGTTAACAGTTCATAATGATCCTCATAAAATCTTTCAATCCCTTTGCGCAGGTGCTACCGGTTATATTCTTAAGACGACTCCTTTGATCGAGATAAAAAAATATCTGGAAGAATTATCTGAAGGTGGCGCTCCAATGTCTCCGCAAATTGCTAGAAGGGTCATAGAATATTTTCAGGAAAGTAAAGAAGAAAAAGAACCTTCACCACTTACTGAAAAAGAAAAAGAGATAGTCCTTGATTTAGTAGATGGGTTGAGCTACAAAATGATCGCAGATAAACAAAATATAACGATCGAGACTGTTCGAACTCACATAAAACATATCTACAATAAGCTACATGTTCATTGCAAAGCAGATGTTATTCGTAAATCTTTGCAAGGAGAGATTTAATAACTATTCTACCTTTTAAGTTTCCGATTGCATGGGTTTACTAGCTAGGATAAACCGTTAAGCCAGAGGCACACAGGTAAAACGGTTAGTGATTTGTTTTTTCTCGGTTAAGAGGTTAATAGTACAAACTTGTCATTCCCACGAAAGTGGGAATCCATTTTATTTTAGAGTTTTCAGATTCACGTTTTCACGGGAATGACACAAGAACCTCAACTTTTGAGAAAGCCTCATCTTGAATATTAGTCAAAGACAATACACTTCGATTATTATCAATATCACATCATGATGGGATTGCCGTAACCGACCTCAAATCTTAATTTCAATTGTAATTAATATGCAATGAAAGAGGGCTCACTATGAAAAAAAATCTTATTATTTTTTTATTAATTTTATCCTCTGTTCCCATTTCTGCACAAATTATTAATGTACCAGGTGATCAGCCAACCATTCAAGCTGGAATTAATGCAGTAAACGATAGCGTTGATATGCGATTGATTGATACGCCAATAACCTTTGATTTAAGAAATGTTAATGGAATTAACTACGTAACTTCTGTTAAGAACCAACAAGGCGGTACTTGCTGGACTCATGGAGCAATGGCTGCTATTGAGGGAAACTTATTAATGACAGGTGCATGGGCGGCATCTGGTGAAATGGGAGAACCGAATCTGGCTGAGTATCATCTCGATTGGTGGAATGGATTTAATCAGCACAATAATGACGATCTAGATCCTCCAACCGGTGATGGACTCGTTGTTCACCAGGGAGGTGATTATCTGATAACTTCTGCATATCTATCCCGTGGAGAAGGTGCTGTCAGGGGTATAGATGCTGATACCTTCAATACCGCACCGGCAAGGTTCGATTCCAGCTACCATTATTTTTATGCACGGGATATCGAATGGTATACAATCGGTGAGAATATGGAAAGAATCGATCTTATAAAAAATATTATTATGAGCTATGGAGTCCTGGGAACCTGTATGTGTTATAATACAAGTTTTATGTCAAATTATATTCATTATCAACCCTCGAGTTCCAGTCTCGATCCGAATCACGCTGTAGCCATTATCGGATGGGATGATTATAAAATAACTCAGGCACCTCTCCCGGGCGCCTGGTTAGTAAAAAACAGTTGGGGTAACTGGTGGGGCTATAATGGATATTTTTGGATTTCATATTATGATAAACATTGTGGCCGGCATCCTCAAATGGGTGCGGTATCCTTTCAGAATGTAGAACCGATGAGGTATAATCATATTTACTATCACGATTATCACGGCTGGCGTGATACAAAACCAGATTGGGATAAAGCATTCAACTCTTTTACCGCTAGCGGGTCAGAATTATTGGAGGCAGTGAGTTTTTATACTGCTGCTGATAGTGACCAATATGTTGTTAAGGTTTTCGACCGGTTTGAAAATGGTGATTTGCTTGATGAATTAGCTAATCAATCAGGTACTATTACTTATACCGGTTTTCATACAATCAATTTGACTGATCCCGTGGAATTAAGTTCTAAAGATGATTTTTATATTTATCTTTATCTTTCCGAAGGCGGACAACCTTTAGACAGAACTTCAGAAGTTGAAGTTTTACTTGGCGATAACACTTTAAATACACTTGTCCAGTCTTCCGCAAACCCGAGTGAAAGCTACTATTTTGATGGAGAGAATTGGCAGGATATTTATAATTATAATTTTCGTTACTGGAATGGAACATATAATTTTTGTATTAAAGCCTTAACAACTGATATCCCAAGTTATGTGGGTTCATTTGAAAATGATATAGTACCCGAAGCTTATAGTTTAGAACAAAACTTCCCAAATCCATTTAATTCAACAACTACAATAAAATATCAAATACCTGATGCAGCGACACGCCATGGGGTGACTGTACAATTAAAGATTTACGACATTATTGGTAGAGAGATAGCTGTGTTAGTTAGTGAAGAGCAAAAACCAGGATATTATGAAGTTGTGTGGGATGCAAGCGATCTACCAAGTGGAGTTTATTTCTACAAACTACATGTGGGTAGTTATGTTGACACCAAGAAGATGATATTGCTCAAGTAAATTATATATGCGTGGACACAATTTACACGGCATTCTATTGGGCACGCTGTATCTCTGCAGGAAGGAAAAAAATGGTTGTGATGAAACCAAAAAAATTATTTTTCTAACAAATAAAAGGAGTTAAGTATGAAAATATTTATTGTTGTATTATTTCTTGTTTGTGCAGGAGTTTTGTTTGCACAAACTGGTTACGTCCATACTACTAATACGGTAGTGTGTGAAATGGTAGATAACGGCATAATAGGAGATAACACCAGCGGCACTTATAGCGGCTTGATTTATCTTGGAGGAAGCAATGTAATTTACAGTGGTGGTATTGCTGTAACACTGATTCTTCCTACTGGGACACCGGAAGTAATGGGTATGAGCGGAAGCTACGATCTAAATGATTTTGTAAACGTTGAACCATTTACAGGCTTTATATCCGATACCAATTTTGATCAAATTGGTAAGTATACATTCACTTCTCCAATGGCCCCTGGAAATTCATATGTGACTACTTTTTCCAGAAATGACCAGTCTGTAATTTACCTTCGTCAGACAACGGTTAGTACTATCACAGTCCCGACGCTTGTTGCCCACGTTGGTCTAATTCTTGATTTTGACATTGGAGATTATGCAAATAATTCGGGTGGATATGATCCGCAAAGAAATTTAATTTATATGTACGATGCATCTCCATCTCCATCTGATACTAATTACTACGGGGTAGTTCTTTTAAATGTAGAGCCAAATTCATTGCACGGAAAATTAATTAAGAATTACAATGCAACAAACGAAGACATTGCTAATTATTGCATCAATACTGATTTTTCTACACCACCTGATACAGCAGATCAAAGACTGCACATTAGTATGCCGGGTAATATACTTCAGGCCGGTGAGACTGGTCAATGGGATTTTGCGATCGTATGCGGAACGAGCCTGACAGATCTCCAAAATACTGCTGATATTGCAAAAACATATGGCGAATTCCTACTAGTAAGTATAGATGACAATTTAAACGAATTACCAGCTAAATATAGTTTACAGCAAAACTACCCAAACCCATTTAATCCGAGTACGAGAATCAGTTGGCAGTTACCGGTCAGCAATAAGGCAACACTAAAAATATTTAACATACTTGGGAAAGAAGTAGCAACTCTGGTAAATGAATACAAGCCAGCAGGTAAATATGAGACAGAGTTTAATGCAGCAAACTTACCAAGTGGGGTTTATTTCTATCAACTAAAAGCAGGAGAATTTTTACAGACGAGAAAGATGTTACTGTTAAAGTAAAACCTGCTTGCTGCAGGCAGGCGAAAAACGAAAGACGGAAAAAGTGGGGTGGGACAATGTCTCGCCCTACTAAAAAATATTTTTTGGGAGGACATAATGAAACAGTTATTGTACTTATTTCTAATTATCCTTATTTATTCATTTAATACTAGCGGATTAACGAGCGAAATCCAAAATATTGGGATTCAGGATAGCAATGTTACTTCCCTAGGAACTTGGACATCTGGTTATTGTGAGGATGTTTATATTGTTGGCAATTTTGCTTATATCCTAAAAGGTTCCGTGTTTGAAATACTTGATATAACAAATCCAACAATCCCAATTTCTGTTGGACAGTGTATTTTAAAGGCAAATGCACATTTTATTCAAGTAATTGTTTCTGGAAATTACGCCTATGTGATGAGTGATCAAGGTATTAAAGTTATTCATATTATTGATATAAATGATCCATTAGTTCCAGTTGAAGTCAGCAATTATGCATTAGAATATAATGTTTTAGGATTTATTGATGTTCGAGATGATTATATTTTTGTTGTAAACACAGTATGGAGTGAAGTTAACCATAGTTCTTTGCAGGTGATTGATGTGAGCGATCCCCAAAATCCTAAAGCTATTGGTGAAAGTGATTATTTCGATGGTATTGCAATAGATATTTCAATATCCAACAATATGGCTTACATACTAACTGATGATTGGGATATTGGGAAAAATCGATTATATAAATTTGATATAAGTATCCCCACAAATCCTCAAATTATTGCTAATTATGATATGGGAGTTTTCGGTGCTCAGGAACTATTCATATCAGATGAATATGCTTTTATCAGTACTTACCATGACAGTAGTGAATTGTTATACTTATTTAATATTAATGATTTTACAATTCAGAACTCTATAAGTAATTATGATTTTGGTAATTGTAAGAGTATTGAGGAAGTCTATAAAAGGGATGACTATCTTTACATTGCTATTACACAATGGGATACCACAGATTCCAGACAGCTAAGTCTTCGTATTTTAGATATAAGTAATCCTTCAAATCCTTTTGAAACAGGCTCTTATAATAAATTACTGACAGGGTATTGGGTCGAATCTATGAAGGTATCAGATAATTATGCATTTATAACCTTAGGTCCCGATGGCTTAAATATTATTAATATAGGTGATGTCTCAAATCCAAGTTTTGCCGGTTATTATCATACCGGCGGCGGTGTGGATAATTTTGCAGTAGACGATAACATTATGTATGTAGGAAATGGTCAATTCGGGGGAATTAGTGTACTCGATTGTAAACAGCCCAAAAATCTTAAAATGGTCAATTACATTCCAACAGAAATTATGGAAGCAATAATTACTGTTTCTGGAAATTATGTATATATGGCAGGCCCAACGTTGAATTATGGACCCAGTCATTTTTCAATATTTAGTATTAGTAATGGTTCAGAACTAGAAGAAATTGGATCTTACGAGATAAACCAATGGATTGCAAATTTTCAAATAGCAAATAACTTTGCTTATTTAATACTTGGTAACGGAGAACTGCTTATTCTCGACATCACACATCCAGAAAATATAGAAGAAATAAGTAGAACGCCTATCTTTTACTATGGCTCAGCCATTTATATATCAGATAATATAGCCTATGTTGGAGTTTCTTGGGGATGGGGTTTTAGTTTTGCATATGTTTCAAGAGTTGATATTACAAATCCATCAAATCCCGAAATAATAGATACTTTATTTATTGCCGATGGTTATACTAATAAAATTATCGTATCAAATAACTTTGGTTATATAATAGGTAGCTGGAGTGATTGGGAAGGATGGCATGGTGGAAAATGGTTCTACATTATTGATTATGCAAATCCATCTGATCCACAAGTAGTAGATTCTTCTCAAAGGGATATTAGAGATATTGATATTAAGGATGATCTCGCTTATATAATTACTGATGAAGGGCTAGAAATATTTGATATTGCAGATCCGTATAATTTAAAAAAGATTGGGTTTTATGATATAGAAGAAGCTAAGAATGTAGCGGTGAATGAAGATATAGTCTATGTTTCAAGACCAAGCGTTTTATATTCACTTAAAAGTGATTTTACAACTAAAATACTACACGAAACAGAAACAATTTCTACTTTTTTGTTATACCAAAACTACCCTAATCCATTTAATCCAAGCACTAGAATCAGTTGGCAGTTACCGATTAGCAATATAGCAACACTAAAAATATTTAACATACTTGGAAAAGAAGTAGCAACTCTGGTAAATGAGTACAAGCCAGCAGGAAAATATGAGACAGAATTTAATGCAGCAAACTTACCAAGTGGAGTTTATTTTTATCAACTAAAAGCAGGAGAATTTTTACAAACGAAAAAGATGATTTTATTGAAGTAAGATTATCATTAAGTATTATATCAAACCCCTATAAAGAAAGCCTGCTTATTGGTAGGCAGCTTGGTAGGGGTTTTCCTTAACTCTAATTTATTATCTGGTGCAATCTAATATAAGAACCTGACTAGTAATTGGTTTATCTTTTATTTCAGAAACTAAATTCAAATTGGCTTTTTCAGTCAATCCGAACAAACCATTATTTGCAACAAAGTGTTTAAAATTAGTGTAATGCCCCTTCCCTGCTAAGAACTCCACAATTTCATTAATTACACTCCAAAATCCTTTTTTAACAGGAACAAGATAATCACCGATTATAATCTTATCAGCGATTTGCGCCATCTCTTTTAACAATGTAATTCTTTCTTCAGGATTTACTTCGTGAATAACATAAGTCATAACTGCATAATCAAAGTGCAAATTTTGTTCTATAAGATGTGAAAGAGTTGAGTGGTGAAAAGTTATATTGGAATCTGATTTTTTTGATAAAGTTTGGTTGGCTTTATTAATATTTTTTTTTGATAGATCAACTCCTACAACTTTAGCAACTTTATCTGATACAGTAAATGAAAATCTACCCGTACCACATCCTATATCTATTACGCTGCTGTTTGGCTCAATAACATTTTTAATTTCCTTGAAGATTCGATCCTGATTGGGTGCAATAAGTTTATCATAAAACCATCCATCATACCAGTGATCTTTATTGTGGACCATTTAAATTTATTCAATTAATGAACAAGCTCTTGTTCACCAACTCCCTTTTTGAGATCGTTTATAAACTCTGCCGCACTTAATGCAGCAATGGTTCCATCGGCAACAGCTGTTGTAACCTGCCGGTATCTTTTCTGAATTGAATCCCCTGCAGCATAAACACCATTCAAATTTGTCTTCATATTTTTATCAACTACAATTTCATTCCACTCATTCAATTCGATAATTCTTTCAAGAGATTCTGTATTCGGAACATAACCAATAAAAATAAAAACACCGTTAATTTTTATCTCACTAATTTCATTAGTGGATTGATTTTGAATTTTAACTGATTCAAGTTTTTCATCACCAATAAACTCAATAATCTTTGATCCCATTATAAAGCTAATCTTTTCACTTTTCTTTGCCTCATCAACATAATACTCCAAAGCCTGAAAATTATCAAACTGATGAACAACTGTAACTTTTGAGGCATATTTAGTCAGCGATACAGCTTCTTCCAGAGCGGAATTGCCGCCCCCAACAACAATAATTTCCTTGTCCTGAAAAAAATCTCCGTCGCAAGTTGCACAATAGGAAATACCTTTCCCTTTAAATTTATCTTCACCAACTGCACCAATCATTCTGGATTTTCCACCGGTTGAGATAATAATAGCGTTTGAAGTATATATTTCTTTGTTATTTACTGTTACTTTTTTTATTTCGTCATTCAGATCCAGAGAAGTAATCTTAATGTTAGATTTAATGACACAGCCAAATTTTAGAGCTTGAGATTTCATGATTCTTGCAAGTCCATAGCCGCTGATATTTTCAACGCCGGGATAGTTTGCGATTTCGTGAGTGAGCACCATTTGTCCACCTACGGCCCCTTCATTAAGGATTAAAGTTTTAACTTTTGCACGGGAAAGATATATTCCGGCAGTCAAGCCTGCAGCACCTGCACCAATAACTATTACATCAAACTGATTGTCCATATTTATCTCAATTATAAATGCTAAAGATGACATCTTTTAAAAAGATGTCATCTTTTTATTAAACTAAAATTTTATCTACCAATTGTTCATCTAGCATTGCAGTGATCTGATCTTTAGATTGAATGCTGCTAGTTGCCTTAACAACTTTTCCGTTTTTATAGTAAATCGTAAATGGCAAGCTCTGAAAACTTCTTGCTTCAGGTAAATTTCTGATCACCTTTGCATCGGGTGAGTCAAATTCCATATCGGCAAATTTTACGTTTTTATATTCACCTTCAAGTTCTTCCATAGCTTCGTAAACTGGAATACACATTGGCCCCATTCTACCACAGCAGATCATAACATTTTCATTGTTATTAATTAATTCTAATTGTTCTTTTTCAGAAAGTACGTGAGTAAGATTTGTGTTTAACATTTTTGTAATCCTTTTATTTTTTGTTGTTAGTATGATTCAGGAGAAACAAAAAAGATTCATGAAGGGAAATAAAAGAAATGGAGGACTAACTTTAACTCTAAATATTTACTCTAATATGATTTGAAAAAATCCAGGCACGTTTATTATTAAAAACTTCAACTCGATAAGCACCTTTTTTATTAACAATAAACTCTGCATTCATCCCATTATTTTTTTCAATAACATTTCCATTCCGAATAAGCTTAATTTCTGCTTCAATGCCTGGTAGCAAAACACTTAATTCCACATTTTTATTATCTGGAACGGTCTCACCCATCTGATATTTTTTACCGTTATGTTCTGCAAAAAATCTAAATCCTTTAGATTCAGCAACATAATCATTAGCAACAAAACATCTTCCATCTTTAAGTGCATTATAAATCTGCCACTTAGCTGTATTAATATCTTTCGCACTCTTCCCTTTTTTGATTGCTTCATCAATAAAGATATGTGTACGAATCGATTTGAATAAAACCTTGTAAGGAAAAATTTCAACTTCAATAAATCCAACAAGATTATACTTGTGAGCGTGTGCATCAATTCCACCAATGGCAATTACTTTTCTTTTTTGATTAAGTTCATCCCAAATTTTTAATGTTTCTTTTGGCGGTGCATTAATTGTCCTAAGAGGATGTAGAAAAGATCTGTACTTGTTTTCTTCTGTAAGATTTTCTACCCATTCAGACATATGATTCCAGATTTCAATCCCTGTAAAATCTTCGGTATCCCATTCAGTCCAGGGGTAAGCCGGATGTTCTTTATGATCTCTTTTTTCGTGTGGATGGGCTAAAAATCCTATCCCACCAAGTTCCTTAACTTTGGCAACATATTTTTTGGCGGGAGTCCTTGTGCCAAATGCTTCGTCAATGCCAAAAGCCAAATAGTGATTTCTATTTTCCTTGTCATTTATTTCAACTCCAACCAAGAGTAATGTGTTGCCATACCACTTTTCATAACCTTCCTGCAATGCTCTTAAAGTATTGTGGTCAGTGAGCAAAATAAAATCTAATCCAACTTCATCTGCGAATTTTGCAATATCAGTTACTTCACCTGTTCCATCAGAAAAAGTGGAATGCATATGTGTAGCGCCAATGTACTCGAACATTTTCTTTATCTCTTGTTTGAAACAAAAATATAGATAATAAGTTTATTAGGAAAGTGCGATATTTTGTTAGATAAGTTTAAAATCTTGTAGTTAGATCAATTAAGATGCGACCATACGTGCGGGTTGATTCGAAAACACCTTCGTAACTTATAGAGAATGAAAATGGACGCAAAACGCTAGTTGAAAAATCTACTAAAACTGCTTTTTCATTAAGTTTATATGTGCTGTTTACAAATGTATAATCAGTCTTTCTGAATCCTATGGAAAAATCTGAACTGATGGACATCAAGGATTTATATAAGTTAACAGAATAAACATAGCCATCGACATAACTACTTTGAATTCTATTGAAATCAAATGTTGTTGAAGCTTCAATAAAGGGAATCATTGTAAATGAAAGGTTTCCACCATAATTATCGCTCGGTTTGGCATCTGATTGCTTGAATCTATAACCGTATTGAAGTCCCAATGAAACATTATTAAACGGCCTTACAACCGCTCTTGCTCTTAATCCCTTTCTCATTTCGTTTTCCAATATGCTATCTGATAATGACTTAAAGGTTTCGTAATAAATCACATTTTTTCTCTCATCATAAGAAAGACTGAATGATAATTGCCTAATCGGTGCATATCTACCTGATACATAAAGTGATGTCAAACTAAAATCACTTTCGGGAATATTATTTATCCTTTTATACAAATCAACTTCCGCAGAAGCGAATAAATAAGTGTGTGATAAAATATTATTTGTATGCTGAAAGTAGACAAATCTCCGATCAGTCTTGAAGTCATTAGTCTGCTCAAAGATTGAGATCGTATTTTCCATGAATGCAGTACCTATTGTATCTATTCTGTTAAGATAAACTCCATATTCAAACAATTTGGTATTCAAACCAAAATTCGTAAAGTCGGGACGCGAACCAACAACTAGTCCAAGTGTTAAGAATGAAAATCCATTTTCAAATTGTAAACCATCAATGACACTGATGTTTGAAATTTTTCTATTCAAATATCTTCCAAGCCACAGTTGCGTCGATTCGGCAAAGCGGTAATTTAGGTTAAGATCATAAATTTTTAATGCTTTCCCAAGATTGGAAGATACAGAACTCCATTGATCTGCTCTATAAGAAAATATTGTATAAGTTGAAAGTGAAAGACCTGAATTGCCAATATTTTGAGCACTGAATCTCAGCGAATGACGCCATCGCTGATATTCATAAGCCTGATCCAAATTGTTCAGATCAGTATATGATTGAATTGAATATCTTCCTGAAATTTCAGTACTAGATTTTTTATTTTTTGTAACACTGGTAATCTTTGTTTCTTCTATCGGTTGTGAATTTGTAACTGGAATTAATATTTGGGGTTTCTCAGTTTGAGTAGTAATAATTTGTTGATCTATTGATTTAGCATAAATCACTAAATCTTGTTTGAAATTTTGATCAAGCATTCTTTCACAAGCTGCAGAAGAAGTTGAGAGATGTCTTACGATGAGAGCAGGAACAATTTTATTTTTTGATTTTATAAAAAGCGTATCACCTTCATTTATTCCATCAGTATTTTGAAAATTGACATAGACAAATTGAGAAGAAACATAACCAACTTTACCTTTTTTATTCCCTTCTATATCGCTTTGTGAATAATGCAATACTGAACTAAAAAGAATTACTATAAATATGTATTGTTTATATATCATAATATTTTTAATGTAATGATAATTAATTACCCCACCTGCTCGTTGAATGACAACTCCAGCAATCAGTCCTATCTCCCTGTTTATGTCCATTCAAAAAATCACTTTGATGGCAGCTAAGACACTGTGGATTATATCCTGTTACCGAATGACATTCATTACAAGAAACATTATTGTGCTTTGAACTAATTGGGTAGAAACTATGATTAAAAGTCGCACCAGACCAATTATTCATATTATGACAAGTTGTGCAATCCTGTGAAATATTCTGGGACTGATGAGGTGGATCAGTTGTTGAGTTATAATCAGTTGAATGACAAGCATAACAAGTATTAGGTGTACTGTTAAAATTACCTTTATGGCAATCAACACAATTATTAATCAGCGAATGAGCACCAACCAAGGGATAATAATTACTATGAATTGGAAAAGTTGCTGGTACCCAGCCAGGATTCGTAGTATGACAACTTTCACAATTTGTTGGCAATGCAAGTGCTGAGTGATTTGGATTTGCCGCTTGCTGATAATTTGTTTGATGACAGGAGACACATTCCGTAGAAATTCCAACGTACCCATTTGCATGGCAATTTGTACAACTAACTTGTATGTGACTACCCGTTAAAGGAAAACTACTTGTATTATGGTCAAACGTAGCACCGGACCAGCCTGATGTTGTATGGCAAAGACTACAATCGATTGGAAATTGTGATGCGATATGATTCGGGTCTGTAGTTGATTGAAATTCTTGTTGATGACAAGAATAACAATCGGTCGGGATTCCTGTATAACCTGTCGTATGACAATCCGCACAGCTAACAGCCACGTGCTTCCCTGTCAATGGGAAACTACTTAGACTATGATTAAAAGTTGCACCATCCCATCCTGATGTTGTATGGCACAATGCACAATCAGTTGGAAACTGCGATGCAATATGATTTGGATCTGTAGTTGATTGAAAGTTCTGTTGATGACAGGAATAACAATCTGTTGTTGTCCCTGTGTAACCAGTGGTATGACAATCTGCACAGCTAACACTTATATGCTTTCCTGTTAATGGAAAACCACTCGTATTATGATCAAAAGTGGCACCAGACCAACCAGATGTCGTATGACAAAGACTGCATTCAGTTGGGAACTGTGAGGTAATATGATTAGGATCTGTAGTTGATTGAAAATTCTGTTTATGACATGAATAACAATCTGTCGGTGTTCCTGTATATACTGTTATATGGCAATCTGCACAATTGACATTTACATGTCTGCCCGTAAGAGGGAATTGTGTAATATTATGATTGAACTGTGCCGGTTTCCATCCACTAATAGAATGACATACGTCGCAAGTAGTCGGTATTCCTGTTGAAATATGACTAGGATCATTTGTAGTCTCATAATTTTGGCGGTGACAGGAATAACATTCAGGTGTTAAACCTGCAAAAGTATTTTGTTGATGACAGGAATAACAACTCGGTAAAGCATGTCCTCCAACGAGAGGGAAAAAACTATGATTAATATTACTGGTACTCCAAGAAAGTGAACCTATATTGTGACATTCCTGACAGTCTTTGGAAAAATTTGCAGTTAAATGATTAGGAGTTTGTGCATTGTTATAATCCTGAGTATGGCAGGAATAACAATCAACATCAAGAACATCAAATTTAAGTTCCGCATAGCTGGTGTGGCATTGTTCGCAATCAGCTAATTTATGTGCACCTAATAAAGGGAACCGAGAATTCTGATGAATCCTGTAAATATCCTTCACAATCCATGAAGTAGGAGTATGGCAACTCGCGCAATCAAAGCCCACAGTTCCCTGATGAATATCTTTATGACATGAAAGGCAATCGTTATTGGCTTGTGAAAATATTAATGTTGAATGACAGGATTTACAATCTACATTTTGGTGCTGGCCAATTAAATTAAAGCTTGTTTTAGAATGATCGAAGCTGACCTTGCTAAGATTAACTTTCCAGCTATCGGTCTGATGACAAGATGAGCAATCAATATTAAAGTCTTTCCCATGCGGTGACTGTGCTAAAATGCTAATAGAGAATAATAAAAAAATTATTTTGAATGACAAGATGCGCATTTAAAATCTTTTATTTTATAATTGATATATGAATTTCCGCTCTCACTTACTTTTTTATGACACTTTGAGCATTCTAATGTTTTATGTGCACCTTCAGTTGAAAAGCTGGCTTTACTATGATCAAATTTTGTTGCTTTCCAATTATCAAAAGCATGGCATTTCTCACAAAGACTAATTCCGTCTGATTTGAATTGACCTAGGTGAATATCTTTATGGCATTGCTCACAATTATTATTTAAAGAGACAAACCGAAATTCTTTTTTACCATTTATTCGGGGATAATGACACGAGGAGCAACTAGACGTCAAATGTTTTCCAAGTAACACAAATTTTGTGCTATTATGATCGAAAGTAATTTTGTGCCAATTCTCAGTTTCATGACATGATTCACACTTATTTTCCGGAATAAATTTCTCAGAGATTTCCTTTCCATGTACATTTTGATGACAATCCTGACACCTAAGTCCAATATTTCTAAATTTCCAATCTTTTTCTTTATTATGGCATTGTCTGCACGCAACTGCTAAATGACTACCTTCAAGTTTAAATTTAGAATTATTATGCTCTTCAATTGTAAAAAGAGCCGGTGAAAATCCCTGCACACTATGACAATTCTCACAATCCTTTACGACAGAATTCTGTGTAAAATCTCCTTTATGAAAATCATTATGGCAATCTGTGCATTTAGCGAATATAGGTTTGGTTTTATTAATTCCTTTATGGCAATCATTACATTTTACAGTCCGATGCTTGCCAATTAATGGATACTTTGTTTTAGAATGATCGAATGCATTTCGATTTATTATGTTAAACCCATTTACGGAATGACAGGATTTGCAATCAGCTCCGAATGCACCTTTATGAACATCTTTGTGGCAGGAAGAACAATTAGCGAAACCAATTCCTTTCAGCTTAATAACATCTTTTCCATTTTTTACTTCTTTAGGATGGCACTTTGAACATTCAACTTTCTGATGTGCACCCAATAATTTGAATGCAGCTTTGTTGTGATCAAATTTATCAACACTAGTAAATTTTTCCGTGTTATGGCAGCTAGCACAATCCTTTCCTAAAGTATTATGGTGATAGTCTTCATGACAAGTCACACAATTCTGGTTCAATCCAAGATGAGTATTATTTTTATTTTTTAATTTTCCGTAGGTTATAAATTTAGCCTGATGACAATCTTTACATTCTTTTTTTGCGTGAGCTCCTGTCAGATCGAAGCCAGTTTTTTTATGATCAAAACCATCTTCCTTAAAATTTATTATTCTAAAATTTCTTCCATGATGTTCATTATGACACGAGAAACATTCTTTTTTCTTTACTTCTGGGTTTGAATGATAACCTCTTTTGGCACTAACTAATTGTTTAATCTCCGAGTGGCAATCCAAGCATTTAGAGCTTAAAACTTTTTTACCAATTTCATGGCATTTTGTACAGTTACTCATTCCCTCTAGATTTGCATGGGCATTGGTCAGCTCGCCCGGTGAAATTTGAGCAAAAATTTGAATTGTAAAGAATAATATGATAGTTATAATTTTCAATTATCAGCTATGCTTTAAGACAGCATCTCCAAATTTTTTAGTGACTTTTATTCCTACTTCTTCTAAAAATCTTGTTGGAAGAATTCCGCCAGCAAAAATATAAGTTAAATCATTTTTTAATTTTACAACTTCTGAACGATTACTAAAAGTTAGGATAATATGATCAGAAAAAATTTCTTTAACATTTGAATTAAACAGAACCCTAATTTTTTTCTTCTTTATGTAATTATTAATTCGCTCATGGTTTTTTGGTTTTATTCTGGAAAATTTCTCACTTCTATATGATAAAGTAACTCTGTTATTTTCATCTGTTAGAAGAACAGCCGATTCAATTGCAGAATCCCCACCGCCGACAACGAGTATATCCTTATCGTGAATCAGCTCTGGTTCAAGTAATCTGTAATAAACATTTTCCCTTTCTTCACCAGGCACACCTAATTTTCTTGGCGATCCTCTTCTGCCGATAGCTAAAACGACGCCAGTGGAACTGTAGTGTCCCTTATTAGTTTTGACAATAAAATTATTTTCCTGCTTTGTTATTTCTTCAACCTTTTCATGTTCTTTAATTTTAATTTTATTTTTTTGTAATACAGATGTCCATAAATTCAATAATTCAGTTTTTGATGTCTCCACTAATTTTATTTTTCCCCATAGAGGAAGTTCCATCGGTGAAGTCATTACAATTTTTGCACGCGGAAAACTAGAGACAGTACCACCTAATGATTCCTGTTCAATAGTTAAACATTTTAATTTATTTTTAACAGCATTTAAAGAAGCTGAAATACCTGCGGGACCAGCGCCGACAATTATCAGATCATATTGGGCCTTTGAGGAACGATTATACTTTTTTATAAAATAATCAACAGCTTGTTTTCCTTCTTCAACAGCATTTCTTATCAAACCCATTCCACCCAATTCACCTGCTATAAAAATACCCGGAATGTTCGTTTCGAATTCTTGTGAAATGTGTGGAAGTTCGACTCCCCTTTGTTCAGTTCCGATACAAAGTGTAATAGCTTCAACTGGGCACGCATGAAAACAAGCACCATGCCCGACACATCTTGATGCATTAATAACCTGACCCCTTCCATTATTTAGTCCCAAAATATCCAGTTCGGGACAAGCTTTTACACAAGCACCGCTTCCGATACAAATATCAGGATCAATAACTGGATGAAGAGAAACTGGTTCATTAAATCCCCAGTTTATTGCCTTTTGTAGCTTTGTTCTAGTTTGGATTGAGGCAAGTCTGTGTTTTCTAAAATAGAGGTAAAATATTACTCCAAGTAGAAGAAATACTATTAGATAGGCAATAATATTTTCAACAAATTGTTCGATTATAACTCTTTCTATAAATAATTAGTTGATGAATACAAAGTTTTAACAAAAATCATTCCTTAATAGGATCAACTTTTGCTTTTATAACTTACTAAGTGAATTTTTTGCTAACTCAGAAGTTTCGGAATTGGGAAAGTCTTTAATAAGTTTCATCCAGATTTGACGAGCTTTAATTTTATTACCTTTTGTTGCTTCAATAGCACCCAAGTTATAAGTAGCCATAGAATCATTCGGTAAGAATTTGAGCATCTGAGTTGTAATTTCTTCGGCTTTATCTAGCTTACCTTGATTGTAGTAGTCAGATGTAATTGCTAGATAAATATCTTTTCTTTTATTATCGATGCTTAAAATTTTTTCGTAATAAACAATTGCTTCATCAGGTTTGTGAGCGGCAGAAAGAAAATCTGCATATTCTTTAATTTTTAAAGTATCAGTAGGTTTGGCATCAGCTAGTTCTTTTAGTTTTTGTAATTTTTTAAAAACTTCTTCACTAACATTTGCACTGGTTGGATTTTGCTGTTGGATTCCAAGATTTTTGTGGACATCATCATTTGGAATTTGTTTTTTTGTTACGTCAATCTGATTTATTCCATTAGAAGATTTTGACAGAGTAACAACAACTAAAATTGTTGCTACAATAATGAATATTACACCGTATAAATAAATTGGCTTGAACTTCATTCTATGCCTCCTAGAATATCCATTTATAACCAAAAGTTAATGTTACTAAAACGTGAACGATCATTATTACAAACATTATAAGTGCAAAAGGAAGATGAGCTATGTGCCAATAACGAAATAAATTCTGCATCGTTCTTAACATACCAAGTCTTCGAGATAAAATTATTTCTGCTTGTGCTTTGTTAATCAATTCTTTTCTTCTATTTCTATAAAACCCCGCTTTGGCTATATTCTTCTTTAGCTTACGCAAAAATTTTCTTATTCTGAAAAAATCTTTTGTTAAAAATATTACTGATTCAACCAGATTTATAGATTTATACCTTTCAGGTGATGCAAGTTCATCAAGTTCATTCAACAACTTTGCGTCAAAAAGCATTTCTGTTTTTAATTTATCTGCTAATTCCTGTCTCATCGATAAAAGTTCCTCCATATCAATTTCTTTTCCCTGAATTGTCCTTGGTATCTGTAGATAAATAAAACGGCCAATAATTCCGCTTAGAACAACTAATACCATACTCCAGAAACTGACAGAAACTATTCCCCCAAATTTGAACGCCGTATGATACAAAACTAATATCGGACCAACAGTGCATAAAAAAATATGCAATTCTAACCAATGCTTTAGATAGCCAAAACTAAAAAGCCGGCGTGATCTTTTTCTAATCATATATATTGAAACTCCGATAATCATCATCAGAGTGCCAATTATGCCAAATCCATGGCCCCATAATCCGCTTGGTTTTAAAGCATTATTGGAAGGATCAAAAAATCTTTCTTCAATTGGCTTTGTGTAATATTGATATCCATTACTCCCCAATAGAACAAACACTGCAACACCTACAACAAAAAAAGTAGTAACATATATTTTGTGCAAGGATTTATTCACTCAAAATTGTCCCAAATAATTATTTAAATATATGAATTGGTGGGATAGACGTATTCTATATGAAATTGAAATATAGAAAACCTAAATCAGTTTTCAAATAATTTTACTCATCAGAAAGCTGCACCAATGTGGTGTATTTGGTTGACTTATCAACAGCCATTTCGTTTATCTTATCAATAAGTATGTTAACTCTCTCATCTGTTTCATCATCAAATGCTTCGTACGCTTCCACTGATGAAAAAGTGTATTGCTCCTGAAAGTTATTTGATTTTCCTTTTACTTCATATACAATATAAGATTCCAAACCTTCTGCCTGAAGAAAGTTTTTAAGTTCTCTTATAACCTTTAAGTATTCATCTCTCTTTTCGGGAAGAATTTCATACTGAATAGAGAAAAGCACTTTTGACATTTTTACTCCGATAATTAAATAAAAAAATTTTTATTAATCGAGCCTTCAAATATTATCTTTGCAGGACCCATTATAGAAGGATTTTTAACCCTCTGATTTTCTACTTCGAAATTTACAGATAATTTATCTCCCCCATAAGTTTTTAATGTTATTGGCGGAACTAATTTTTCCGCTATATAACATATTATTGCTGCAGCAACTGAGCCAGTTCCACAGGCTAAAGTTTCATCTTCCACACCACGTTCGTATGTTCTAATTAAAATTTCATTATCAATAACTTTAACAAAGTTAACATTAGTCCCATTTGGAGCAAAATCCTTATGATACCTTACTTCTTTTCCAATCTGATAAATCGGTACCTCAAGAATATTTTCAAAATTTACTTTTGGAACAGCAGGATTTTTTTGAATATCGGAGATATTTATCACAACATGCGGCGATCCAGTATCAACATAATTGGCTTTAATCATTTGTCCAAAAGCTTTGATCTGAAAATTAAATTTAATTTTAGACGGTGAATTCAAGTTAAATTTAATCAGTTCATCACTAACTACTTCACCTGTATATTCTTTTTCTGCCGAAATAAATTTTGCTTTCCCGTCTTTTAATCGATTAGAATTATTTGCGAACCAGATTGAGCAACGCGCACCATTAGCACATAAGCTTCCTGTCGATCCATCAGCGTTGTAATAATTCATTGCAAAATCATAATCACGTTTATCTGCGATTTCAATTACACCATCAGCCCCTATTCCATTTCTTCGATCACAAAGCTTTTTTATTGTTTCAGGAGATAACACAACATCGGTATATAGATTTTTATCAATAAATATAAAATCATTACCGGCACCGCTCATCTTTGTAAAAAAAATCTTTTCCATTTGAGTACAAATTTAGTTTAAAGGTCTTTTGTTTTCAATAAAAAACAGTGCTAAATGTAAAAGAATTTTATAAAATC
>Ga0307423_1000498_pt1 | contig 26442 bp, 29 predicted proteins | sample SalMarWE160310MG_FD_202154 | JGI IMG/M metagenome (GOLD analysis project Ga0307423, IMG submission 202154) | Salt marsh sediment microbial communities from the Plum Island Ecosystem LTER, Massachusetts, United States - WE1603-10 | ecosystem: Environmental > Aquatic > Marine > Intertidal zone >... | reverse complement strand
TTTAACTGTTTCCCAGTCCATCTTTTCACCTCCCTCAGTTTCTCCTCGTTAACTGAAAACGCCTGAAGACCTATCATTTTAATGCGTATAAATAATTTTACATTAAACGTGTATAGTTTTATGTTATAATTTTGTGTTTACCAACCGAAAATTGCAAGATTTTATATAATCAATAGATCATAGTGTTCTGAAAGTGAACGTATTTATGAATCCAGTAATTGAAGCATAAAAAACAGACAATCCATCAGAGCCTACGAGTCAAAACCCATCCCGCGAGACATCATCAACGCGGTTATCGAAGCTGGCAATCAGGCACCTTTCACGTCCATGACACGCGCTCAGCCCTGGCGGTTCGTCGTCGTCCAAAACCCAGAATTCAAGCAAAAACTCCTCCAAACCACGCTTCCATTCTGGAAAAACGCCACCGAAAGCATGAAAAAAACCGCCCCCGAACTCTACAAAATGGCCACAAGCATCTACGATGCGATGGACGAACCCAAAGACGTAATCTACTACAACGCACCAGTCATCATTTTCGTCGTAGGCCCAGCTAATAATCCTGTAAGCTGCGCGCTCGCCTGCGAGAACATGATGATAGCCGCCCAATCGCTGGGTCTGGGAAGCTGCTACGTGGGATTCGGCGCAATGGTCAAGGGCAACCCTGAAGTCGTAAAAGCCCTCGAACTCAAGGATGACGAGGGAGTATACGGGCCTATCTTGCTCGGGTATCCAAAAACCAATCCAAGCCCTATCTACGGCTTTCAAGAGCATCGGACCGAACAAAAAAGACCCCGTGACTAAATGGATCTAGACAGCACTAAGAAGAATAAAAGCTATAAACGGGTCTTAGCATACATGGTTTTCGTGAAAACTTATGGTTCGCCTAGCAGCAGTTGGAATAATAGTTTTTGCTTTGGGCGGCGTTATTTTGTCTTCTCAACTGTACAACCTTCTGTACATGATCCATGTTTCTTCTCCTGACCTAGGGTTTCACCTTGTTACTTTCGTGGGTTTTGCGCTTGCAGGTTTGGGTCTATGGTTAATCGTGCAGGACCCAAAGCATACACAAGTCAAGTCCACTTAGATTCTCGCCAAAGAGGTGTAGAGCCTAAATAGTCAATCAAGGCTTTTTGTTCTTTTCACAAGCATCTTCGGTCTCATAATAACTTATTAAAAATTAATTTTGGGTTTTGGGATTAAGGTAAAGTTCGGCATATCTTAAAATGCTTTAGCCTCTTGCGTATGCCTCGACCAGGTCACGCGCGGAAAAAACCCCTACCAGCTTATCGCCTTTGGTGATGGGCAGTCGCTTTATATGTTTTCCAACCATAATTTCCGCGGCTTCATGAGCGCTTATTCCTATAGGCGCGGTAATAAGCGGTGATGAGCATACGCTGCCTACCTCCTCAATCAAAGATTTGTCTTGTGCCAAAAACTTTGTGAGCATATCTCTTTCAGTGAAAATTCCTCTCGGTTCTCCTTGACTGGTCACGATTACGCTGCCTACGTGTTTTTCAGCCATTATTTTTGCAACGTCTTCTAAAAGTGTTCTCTCATCAGCGGTTACTACGTGCTTGCTCATGAAGTGATCAACTTCAAACCATGGCTTCATAGTTTCGGGAACCTGAGGCAGGTTGCCGATCATATCTGACGTGGTTAGGATTCCAACAAGATTTCCTGAGTCACAGACGCTAAGGCGCCGTATTCTCTTTTCAATCATAATCCTAGCGGCATCTTTGAGAGTGTATTCGACGCAAATCTTAACAAGTGGGAAAGACATGAATTTCTCGACTTTTTGGTTGACTGCTACGAATCCAGTCTCTTTGCAGCGGAATTCCGCTGGTCACAACGTTTAGCAGGTCACCTTCGGTTATTATGCCGACGGGCGTGTCATATTTCATCACAATCAAGCTTCCAATGTGTTTCTCACCCATCAGCTGGGCAGCCTCATGCAATGTGCGTTCAGGGTTTATTGTGAGAACCTCAGAGGTCATAATATTCGCTATGTTTAGCGAACGCATGGGCTTGCCTTCGATTTGATCAGATGTACTATTAATAGCAGCTGAATTGTTCTTCCTCAAATCTTTAGGTTCTGCCATTTTCCTTTCCCACTGTAATATTAAATGAAAACCTTAATTAAAATAGTTCCACAAACCCTTCTCTCACTTTTTGCATCGCCGTATGACACCTAGTAAAAAGTTTGCTCTCGGAACCCTTTTCATGTATGCTTTGTAGTCCGCTCCAAACCTTTCCACGCAGGCTTTATCTTCCCTGAATAAATCAATGTACGTCAACGGGATGATAGACGCACCCAGCAGGGCAACGATCCAGTGCTGGAAAAGCAGCATGCCCGAAAACCCCCACATTATAAAAGTCACATACTGCGGATGACGAACAACAGAGTAAATCCCCGTGTCAACAACCTTAGTGGTGTGAACATAACTTTGCCCCTTTTTCACTCCGCCTTTTTTGCGAAACTCAAACACCGGAAGCGCCCCAAGAATCAGACCTGAAGAAGCGTAAAGCGCCACGCCAACATACGCCAAAACCTGAATTTGCGAAACCTCAGGCAGCAGATAAACGCCAACGATGATTTGAGAGATAAAAAGAACAGTTGAAACTGTGCCTGGCACATGATCTTTCCACGTAAAGGTTCTCTCAGGCAGCTCAGTCATTCCTCAAAATACTCCCGGAAGCCACTTGGAAACCCGCTTCTGATACGCAACGTAAGGTTCGCCCAGTATCTCAATCAGGCTTTTTTCCTCATATGTTGCCATACTATCGTAGAAGACGAAAAACCCGATCCAGATTACGATTGAACTAAGCGAGACGCTGATGAATATGAAGGCTATACAAAACAGCAGGATTCCAAGGTACATTGGATGCCTGACCCACGCGTACACGCCCGAATCCACAAGCACAGGCGGATTATGAGATTGTTCTAAAACCGCCTTATGAGACTTCGACACAAGATAAACGCTGAGGGCTAAAGCCAGCACCGTTCCCGCAAAAAGAAGCGAAAAAGAAGCGGCTTCAAAAACGACCGTGGAATAGCCAAACACGAAGAAACCAAAAGAATCAACCCCCACGCCACAAAGAACAAGAGTACCATGAGAAGCTGAACCCGGTCGCAAAGCGGATGTTCAGAACCCAAACCCTGCCTCATATTGAAACCCCTAACCTGCCTTTTTTAATTAATTGCTCACGCAACGCCTCATTCAGAATCAGTTTTCCAACTAATCCGTATTAATATTTTATGTTTACAAAATAAACTCAACCACGCCCGCGCCAATGATAACTTTTTTATTTACTCACCGAACAAAAGGAATGTGTGATTTAAATGGCATTAAAATACAAAGACGTTCGCTGGAAGAAAGTCCTCTGCGAAAACATGACCGTAGGCGAAGTGAAAGAAGTCGTAATCGACCCCTCCAACTGGAAAATCACCCATCTTGAGCTCGCACTAACCAAGGATGCCGCCGAACTCGCTTTAGGTATCCAGAAGGCAGGAATACGCAACATGTTAGCCACGTCCGCCATAGGAAGCGTGGGTAAAGACATAAAGCTCAAGGTGAAAAAAGGACAGCTCCACATCTACCTGAAAGCTCCAAAACTAAAGTAAACGGAACCTGCAGCTCTTAAAACACCCAGCCCCCCACCTTTTTATCACTCAATTCTCCCAGTCTCCTTCCAGACGCCCCCGCAACTATCAATCATAACTCACTCATGACCCATCAGCTAAAAAAGGATAACAACAAAGAAATTTCATTATGTTAACCAAACTTTTATAACACATGAATCCTATTCCAATGCTGGGAAAACAATTATGGAAATAAAATTAAAGAGCGACAGCGATATCGCAAAAGCACATCAAGGCAAATACGAAGGCGTTGACATCAACCTCAAACGCATAAGCAATGAGGCTAAGGCTAGAAAAGGCGAATACCACGGCTTCGGCACTTACCTAAGACGAATAAGCAATAGAGCTAAAGCAAAAAGAGGCGACCGGTAAATCCGCCTTTCACCTGCAAGGATTTAACGGGTCCAATCACCATTTCTTGTGTTTAACTTCCCAATCCGCCTGGGTTCCCTCAAGAAACTCGATTTCCCTTTTCACAAACTCCACGTCTTTCTCGTCAGCTTGCTTCTTTTCCAAGTCTGAAAGCAACTCTACACAAGCAGCCTTACACCAAAAAAGCACGGTGCCCAAACTCGGATACGCATACTCCGAGACACCGTCCGCCCTGTAATTAATCCTCCTCGCTTCTCCAGCATGCTCCAAATGCGCGCTAATACGCCAAAGACCACTCACGCTAACTCACCACGGTTCTTGAAGCAAAAGCCACTAAAAAGCCTTAACCCACAAAAGCATGCGCTAACTGCCGTACTGTCATGGTAACCTTTTAATCCCGTAGCCGCACTAACCTAAAAACGAGTTGGCACAATTGAACAACGAGGCAAAATGCGACAAGTTCACCGCAGTTAACGAGCTAGCCCGCCGCAGAGGCTTCTTCTGGCAGTCATACGAGATCTACGGAGGCGTAGGCGGCTTCGTAACCTACGGTCCCCTCGGTGCAAGGCTGAAGCAGAACATCGAGCGTAAACTCCGAGAACTCTTCGTCACCAAACTCGGCATCCTCGAAATCGAATCCTCAGTTATCGCGCCAGGCAAGGTCTTCGAAGCCTCAGGACACGTTAACCACTTCAAAGAACCCATGGTCGAATGCGTAGAATGCAACAAACGCTTCCGCGCCGACCACCTGATTGAGGAATACGCCAAAAGAAGCTGCGTAGAAACCGAAAAAATGACCCTGAACGAAATCCAGCACGCGCTTGAAGCGCAGGGCATCACCTGCCCCGACTGCGGCGGCGGCTTCAAACCACCCCAACAATTCCTAACCATGTTCGAAACCACCATAGGACCCTATTCAGGTGCCACGGGCTACGGCAGACCCGAAGCCGCCCAAGGCATATTCGTTGAATTCAACCGCCTCTACCAAGCGGCACGCGAAAAGCTGCCCTTCGGCGTCATCCAGATTGGTCATGCCTTACGAAACGAGATCTCGCCCAGACAAGGACTCATCCGCCTTCGTGAATTCACCATAGCTGACTTGGAGTTCTTCTTTGACCCTGAAGAGCCTAACTGCTGCATGCTGAAAGATGTGGAAAACGAGACGCTGAGGCTGTACATGGCGCCTGAACGGCTGAAATGCTCAGAAAAAACCATCGAAGTCACCGTTAAAGACGCCGTGGCGCAGAAGCTTATCCGCTCCGAGTGGCAGGCGTTCTTCATGGCCATGGCGAAAACGCTCTTGGCGGAAATCGGTGTGCCTCCGGAAAACCAGCGTTTCATCGAAAAAACCCAGTGGGAAAAGGCTCATTACGCCAGCCAAAGCTTCGACCAAGAAGTGTACGTGGACCGCTGGGGCTGGATCGAAGTTTCAGGGCACGCCCACCGAACCGACTTCGACCTGAGCAGCCACATGAAAGCCAGCGGCGCAGACCTCCGCGTCTACAAAGAATACCCGACACCCATTGAAGAGGAGCAGCTTGTCGTGAAGCCGATTATGGCTAAGCTTGGTCCCGCGTTCAAGAAGGAAGCCTCTAACGCCGCTGAGTTGCTTGCGGAAGCGCCAGCCGAAGAGGTTGCGGCTTCGCTCAAAGAAAACGGGTTTTACATGGCTGGCGCCCACAAGGTTCTGCCCGAGCACGTGGACGTGAGCCTTCAAAAATGTGTGGTCCGCGGCAAACGCTTCATTCCGCAAGTCGTTGAACCCAGTTTCGGATGTGACAGGCTTTTCTACGTGGCGCTGGAGTACGCTTACGGCGTGAAGGATGACCGTGTGGTCATGAGTTTCCCACGAACCATTGCGCCCACGCAGGTCGGCGTTTACCCGCTTGTAAGCAAGGATGGCATAGCCGAAAAAACGCGGGAAGTGCACCAGAAGCTCGTGAACGAAGGAATCGTGGCAGAACTGGATGAAACAGGCAGCATAGGTCGCAGGTACGCGCGCGCTGATGAAGCAGGTGTTCCTTTGGGCGTGACGGTGGATTATGAAACGTTGAAAGACGGCACCGTGACAGTTCGTGACCGTGACACGTGGCAGCAGGTCAGAGCCAGAATCACCGATTTGCCTGAGTTGTTGCACAGGTACTTCCAAGAAAAAATAAATTTCAAGGACTTAGGCGCTTCGGTGTCCGCTTGAGTCATTAGCTTTTATAATACACTTGCAATACTAATGTTGGACAAGTCCGCGACATTTATGGGTGGAAAACAAGGATGGTACTTCCAGCAGAAACAGAACAACGCGTAAAACGCAGGGCCCTGAACGCATGCCAAGATAACTTACGCAAAGTTGTAGACTTAACAAGAAAAATCCCTCAGATGGTTGACCACTTCACGAAAGGCGACAAAGACTCAGCTAGGCAGCTTTTCAGCGAAATAAGAAAAGGTGAAGAGGAAGTCATCGCGGCTAGACGCATGGTTTCCCAGGAGCTAGCTGAGATAGGTGCCATACTCAACAGCAGGGAAGACTACTTGAGGTTCACAAACCTGTCAAGCGAGATAGCCGATTTTTCCGAAGGCATAGCCTATTATCTCATTGAGATAATGGAGCACAACTGGAACGTGCCAGGCGACATAAAGAAAGATTTGGTACTGCTTTCCGATGCCGTTCTTGATGCGGTGCTTAAGCTCAGAGAAACCATGATGGTTCTGAATTATGGGTCAACGAAAACACTGGAGAAAGCCAAGGACGTTGAAATCGCCGAGAGAAACGTGGACGACATTTACCGGGCACTGTCCATAAAGGTTCTCAGCAGCAAACTTGACCTTCCCGTCCTTCTGCTTATGCGGGATGTTCTTCAACTTCTGGAAAACTCCGCGGACAAGGCGGAGGACGCTGCGGATACGGCGCGCATACTATCCTTCATAATGTGACATGTTAAGCGCGGAAACCTTCATGGCTAAAATCAAAGTCGAACTAATCGAAAACTTCCTTGTGGTCTGGGACGCGGCAGAAGGCTCAAAGCTGTACAAGGCAGGGTTTTACGGCAAACCGCTTGGAATCCCGAAACCGAAAATCCCAGAGTTCAAGGTTCCCCTGCTGTTGGATTTGATGGAAGGCCTGTACCTTTTTGAAACAGGTAAAATAACGATTTACGAAGGCGTAGCGAAGCGTAAGGTTGGGCTTAAGAAGCTGCGGCAGAAAATCAAGCAGCTATACGACGAGTTTGAAGAGAAATACGCGGTTTACCGAGACCTGCGGGACAGCGGCTTGATTGTGACGCCGGGCATAAAGTTCGGCTGCGACTTCGCGGTTTACAAGTACGGTCCAGGAGTGGAGCACGCCCCGTACATGGTTTCCGTGAAGAAGGCGGGTTCTGAAATTTCAGCCACGGAGGTTGTTAAGGCGGGGCGCCTAGCAACAACGGTGCGGAAACGGTTCATAATCGCTGTGCCGGATGTGTCTGCGGAGAAAACGAAGTATCTGATTTTCAAGTGGTTTAAGGCTTAGCTTGACATTAAGGTTTGATGTTCGAATTCTCCCCGCACATGTTGATGCGGGTAAATCTTTGTCGCTGTTAACGTGCAGCCTTCGTCTAGGGTTACGTCGTCAGCTATGACTGAAATCTCGTTTATCTTTGTTTGTTTTCTGAGGCTTGAGTGAATGGTGGCGTGTCTACCGATGATGCTGTCGCGGATTTCGGCTTTTTCGCCTATTATGACGCGGTCTAGGATGGCTGAGTTTTCTATGATGGCGCCTTTGCCGATTCTGGTGAAGTTGTCTATGCAGGAGTTTGCGATTTTGACGCCGTCGTCTATTTGGCAGTGTCTGCCTATGAGCACGGCGCCTTCAATCTCTATTTTTCCCAGCCTGATTTTCTTAATAATCTCCTCTCTTCTCTGTTCTGAATCGTTGCTTTCTCCCTGGACCCAGATGAGCTGTTTGTCGCTGATTCTTCCGCCGAAGTCGGTGAGCATGCTGAAGCCTCCGTGGAGCAGTTTCTTCATGGCTTCCAGGTAGTTTTTGGGGGTGCCCACGTCAAACCAGTTGCCCTTCAGCGTGTAGCCGTATACTGGGCGGCCTGTCTGCGTCAAGTACGGGATGAAGTCGTAGCCGAAGTCCAGCCTGTGTTTTTCCTGGATTATTTGTTTGACGCCTTTTTCCTTGAACACCTTCCTTATTTCGGGTGAAAGCACGTACAAGCCTGTGTTGGCGAGGTTGCTGGGCGCATCTTTGGGCAGGGGCTTCTCTACGAAGCGGCGGATGCGGCTGTTGTTGTCGATGTCGGCGATGCCTAAGCCTTCAACGTTCTCTACTTCACGCAGCACTATGGTCATTAACGCGCCTGTTTCCCTGTGAAACCTGATTAAGTCTTTGACGCTGATTTCGAAAACGTTGTCGCCCTGCACCGCGAAGACCGGGTTGTTGATTTCGTAGTATTCCATGTTTATTCTCGCGGAGTCCGCACTTCCTATGTCTTCCACGTTAGGCTGGTATTTTATGTGAATTCGCGGTTTGATGTTGTACCGAACTGAAAAGCCGTAGCCTGATTCGAAATAGTCGTACAGGTCACGGTAGTTCGTGTAGCCTTTCACTCCGAAGATGATGTTACGCACGCCCTGGCGGGCAAGCGACAGAAGCGAGAACTCCACCAACGGCCTGTTTATCAGTCGGAGGGCGGCTTTGCTGGTTTCCGCTGTAAGCGGCAGAAGGCGCGTGGCTTTTCCACCCACGGGAATTATCACTCGAATCCTTTCTGGGCTGTAGTTGTCACCCACTAAAGGCGCGTAATTGTTACTCAAAAGACCTCACCATTCACCTATGTGTTCTTTTTCGGAACGTATTAAACTTTTCAAAACAACCCCCATTTTATGCGCCCGCATGTGGCTCTATTTTTCAAGAACCGCCTTCAAAGCCACAGCATTATTATGTTCCACGTCTCGTGCCGAATAAAGAAGCGTCACCGTTCCCTTCTCTTTCTCCATCCGCCTAATCTCTTTTAGCAGCGGCTGTTTTGCCACCAACTCCTTTCCGTACTTCTTTTTGAATTCCGCCCACTTCGCTGGGTCGTGAGAAAACCACTTCCGCAATTCACCGCTGGGCGCGACCTCTTTCATCCACAAATCAATCATGGCTTTTTCCTTGCTGAGTCCTCTAGGCCACAGTCTATCAACGAGGATTCTGAAGCCGTCCTCTTCCGCAACCTGCTCATAAATTCTTTTAATCCTAATCATTGCGAAACCTCTGAAAACCAATTTTCACTGTGAAGGTCACACGTTCTATGTTGAAGCATTCTTTTTAGTTTTTCTGAATGTTGGTAGCCTCAAAATGTGCGTGCTTACTACGATTGCCACTGCTACCATGATTAACTGCATTGGCAGAACTAGCGTTGCTGGCAAGATGCGGTATAGCATGAAAACCGTTGAAAAACCTATTGTAGCCCACAGCACGGTTAAGGCGGTGACCTTGGTTTTCTTCGTCAAGCCCTTGCCTTCCGTGTAGTTTCGTATGTACTCGCCGAACCACTTGTTGTTCAGCAGCCACCTGTGCATCCGCGGAGAGCTTTTGTAATAGCAGGCCGCGGCGGCTAACAGAAAAGGCGTGGTTGGCAGGATAGGCAGCACTATGCCGACGGCGCCCAGCACCACGCAGACTGTGCCTGCGACAAGCCACAGCGTCCTAACGAGCTTCTGTCCCTGCTCTTTGAACTTGGCTGCAAAGGTTTTCTTCTCTTCCATGCGTGCTTCCCTTGCTACTCTTTGCTTCTATCTTAAAAATTGTGCGCCTGACCGATAACGGGATGCAAAGTCTTGCGCTGTAAAGGGGAATTTTATTAACTGAGTCGAAACTAATGCTTCCTTAAAACAAGGTATGAACGGTCATGGGGAAACTAAGCGGCTTCGTACGGCTGATGCGACCAGTCAACTGTGCAATGATGGGGTTCGCAGTGTTTGTCGGCGCGGTTCTCGCAGACCCCAATTTCTTCAACGCCGAGTGGCTGAGAGTAGTGTACGGCTTAGTCACAGGGTTCATGCTGACAGCCGCCTCCATGACCATCAACGACTACTACGACAGGGCAATTGACGCCATAAACGAGCCCAACCGCCCCATTCCAAGCGGAACCGTAAGCACACACCAAGCTTTGGCTTTCGTTTTCGTTCTCTCACTGGCGGGCTTCGTCTTCGCCTACCTCACGAGCCTCCTATGTTTGGCGGTTGCCATAATCTCCTGGGTCGTAGTGGTGGCGTACGTCACGGTTGGAAAACGCAGCGGTTTGCCCGGCAACTTCCTCGTCAGCACATGCGTGGCTATCCCGTTCATCTACGGCAGCATAGCGGTCCTCAGCAGTGTTCCGTTGAGCGTAGTGCTTTTCACCATGATGGCTTTCCTCTCCAACACGGGACGGGAAATCACCAAAGGCATAGTAGACGTTAAAGGCGACAACGCGGAAGGCATTAAGACGCTTGCAGTACGCTATGGCGAGAAAAGTGCAGCCGTAGCCGCTGCGGTCTTTTACGTTTTTGCAGTTGCTTTAACGCCTTTTCCTCCGCTTCTGAATTTGGTTTCTTTCTGGTTTATCCCGCTTGTGCTTGTGACTGATGTTGGGCTGGTCGTGTCTTCTGTACTTTTGTTGAAGGATTATTCTCGGGAAAGCGCCCGAAAAATCAAGAAATGGGTTTTGCTGCTGTTTGTTGTCGGTTTGTTGGCGTACGTGGTCGGCGTTCTTAAATAGCTCTAAACCCGCGGTCTAAGAGTGCGAAGGAAGGGCTTATTCTTTAACTTTGGATTTTCGTTTAGCCAAAAACACGGCTACTCCAACGACAGATAGGACTGCAACTGAGACCACAGCTATGATTATGTAAGATGGAAAGTTCGTTAGTGACCCGTCTTCTTTGATCTCGCCTAAACCAGATGCCGTTGCCGTAACGCTTTGGCCCGCACCTACATCCACTGTTGTTCCGTTGACTTTAGAGGTAAAAGCGACAACGCCTTCCTGAACGGTAAGCTTAGATTCAGTTCCCGTTTCAGACACCGTGAACACAGTTCCCTTGATTGTAGCCACCGCTTGAGACATATCCACCTCTAAAGTCTCGCCTTCTGTCAGATTATCCGCGGTTACTGTGACTTCTCCGTTAACGAGTTTCAGACTACTTCCGTTTTCAGTTCTAGCTCGAACTTCAATAAGGGTATCAGGCTTCAACTGCAGCGTAGCCACATCCGCTAACGTTAGTGATGCTTCGTTGTCGGCTGTTGTTCTGATTTTTGTTCCAGCCGCCAGTGTTGTGTCCTGGGTTGCTGGTGTCCAGGTGTCCTGTCCCGGCGTCTGAATCTCCAGCTGTCCCGAGACATCACTCAGCTTGGATGAGGGTGTGGGCTTCGGAGGTTCCTCTAAGGTTTCGGTTTTGACTATAAAACCGTACATGTGGCCCCCGTCCCAACCAGCTTCCGTGGTCCCGACCATAACATAGCTTCCGTCGCTGGTTCGAATGATGTCATACGCGAAATCTTGGCTTTTAAGCATCCCATTTACTCTCGAGTTGTATGTTTTCGTCCACATTAGTGCCCCTGACGAGTCAACTCTTACAAGAGCAAAGTCTCTGCTTATCGGACCACTTATCCCCGCCTCCGTCATTGTTCCGCCGAGCGCGAATCCTCCGTCGTTCAGCTGAAAAAGTGCACATGGCATGTCGGCGTATTTGTCTCCGTAAGTTTTACGCCACTGCACGTTTCCTGAGGCGTCAACTTTGATTAAGTAAAAATCGTTATCATCCATGCTTTTCTCTTCAGACCCAGCAAGCGCATAGCCCCCGTCACTGGTTTGTATCACCCGATGCGTGTCCTCCAAGTAATGTAAACCTACAGACAGGTACGGCTCCGCGTACTTCTGGTCCCACTGTTCCTTTCCTGCGGAATCCACTTTAACAAGCCAAAAGTCTGTTGCCCAATCGCCGTTCGTTAAACGGTACATCGAGCGTCCCGCTAGTGCGTATCCGCCGTCGCTGGTTTGGATTACAGAGTATGCTTCATCATCGCGGTTAATTTCTCCATCATAGCTCGTGTAGACTCCGCTGTTGTAGGCTTTTTCCCACTGCACTTGCCCGCCAGCATCAAGTTTAAGCAGGCTAAAGTCCTTGCCGCCTTCTGCAAGGTTTTCAACGGAGCCTGCGAAGGCGTATCCGCCATCCCTTGTTTGAATCATGGAGTAAGGTAACCAGCCATCCTGACGAACGCCATATGTTATGTTCCACAGCATTCTCCCTGAAGAGTCCGTTTTGATTAGCCATAATCCAAGATTTGAGTTGCCACCTATGGTGTATCCGCCGTCGCCGGTCTGAATAACGGTGTACGGCTGACTGACGGCTATTGAATACTCCTCGTAACCTCCTGAATCGACTGAGTAGAATTGGAATCCAGGCCCGTACGTTTGGGTCCACTGGATAGTTCCTGAAGGATCCATTTTGATTAGCCTAAGTTCCGATTGCCTTTCTACATATACGGAAGGGCCAGAAACAAGGTTTCCAACACTCACAAAAGCCGCTACCGCGTAGCCGCCGTCCGCGGTTTCAGTCACGGAGTAGGGTATGCAGAAGTCGTACGTGCCTACTTCGTACAGTTTGGTCCACCCTGATGAAGCGGCTCCGAAAGGCATGATTGCCAGAGGCATTATCAAGCAGAAAAGAATAACGCACATTATGAGTAGATTGCCTTTTTTCACTCTTTTTCGCCCCTTAATCATGGATGCTTATGTACGTAGTATATAAACTTGCAGCGAGCGGTTTTACCACAAGCTATGCAATCGAGAACGATGCGCTTTTATGAAAAACCTATAACCAACTTAAGTCCACGGGTTTTAAAGCTAACATTTTTGATGATGCAGTTTCTATTTAAAGGGGGGCTATGTCTTTTCCGAGCATAAAAGTCACGCTAATTCTCCAAATATCTGTTTATTCATGCACGCTTCACTCAGGCAATCTTCGATGGTAAAGTGTAGCTCAAGCGTGCCTAGCCGCTCCACGTATATACCTGCATGTTTCGCGCATGTTAAAAATCCATAAGTACGCTCCAAGCGCTCTTGCATGTGAGGATATTAACATGTCTGAACGTTTTGCTAAAAAATGGGAAACTAGAAGAGACGAAACCTCCTTCGTAGACGCCATCCGCTCAACAGTTACTCCACCTCCACCGCTGAAGCCGCGCATGAACCAAGCCGTCAGACGCTTAGAACTGCAAATCCACAGGTTAGACCAAGCCAACGAAAGGTTCAGCCAAAAAGACAAGGCACTTTTCAGCAAGATAGTTGCCGCTTACGAGAAACACGACAGCGCCCACGCCAACATCTACGCGAACGAACTAGCTGAAGTCCGCAAAATGGAAAAACTAGTTATGAACGCGAAACTAGCGCTCGACCAAGTACAGCTTAGACTGCAAACCGTCACGGAATTCGGAGACATCGTCGCCACGCTTGGACCAGTCATAGGCGTGTTACGCTCAGTCAGCGTAGGACTCGTAGGCGTTATCCCCGAAGCAGAAAACGAACTCGGAGACATCGGCAACATGCTAAGCGGCTTAATGTTCGACGCAGGACAAAGCTCAGGACTCAACCTCAACTTCAACTCAGTCAACGAGGACGCAGCCAAAATCCTTGACGAAGCAGCCACAGTCGCCGAACAAAAAATCAGCGCCAACTTTCCAGACTTGCCTCCAGGACTCGCAACGAACACGGCAAAAAGAACCAGAACAAGCTAAAACCGCCTAACAGTTTCATCTCCTAAATCCCCTACACTTTTTTGTCCCCTTTCCCACATTCACGTTGCTTAGAACAAGCAAAAACTGCAAACCCAAAACCGTTAGAAAAAACTGTTGAAATGCGCAACCATTATATTTTGCCGTTGGTCACCATTCTAGTGTAACTCGAGACAGCGCAAGCCAGCGCTTTCAAAAAGAGGAGCAAAACAGGAGAATGGGAACCCTCAAAAACGTAATAATCGCCATCACCTTAGCGGTTTCCCTGTCCGTACTGTACGTTTTTCTCAGCGGAAGAGGCGTTTTGCTGAGTCAGCCTGAAGGTTGGGTTAACTGGTTTTTCGTGATTGTGAATATAGCGTTCTTTTCAATATTCATATTCTTCATACCTTACCGAAAGAAGCTGTCACGTCTTTCAGGAAGCGTTTACATCGCGTTCATAGTGGCGTTGTACATTGAAATGTACGGTTTACCCTTAACCATGTACGTTTTCATGGGCATCTTCGGCTACAGCGAAGTTTTCCAACTGGAATTCCTGCTGACAGGACTGTTAGGTCAAGACCTTTTCTACTTCATCTTCACGTACATCATCTTCCCAGCCTCAACAATAATCATCGTTGCAGGAATACTTTTGATAGTGTTCGGCTGGAGACAAATCTACAAGGCACGACGCGAAAAAGAAGGCAAGCTTGTGACAACAGGCATCTACAAGTACGTGCGGCATCCACAGTACCTCGGTTTCCTGCTGCTTACTCTTGGCATGCTTCTTGAGTGGCCTACAATCTTCACGGTTTTGCTGTGGCCCGTCTTAGCGGTCGTGTACTGGCGCTTGGCTAAAGAGGAAGATAAGGAGATTGAAGAACGGTTCGGTGAAGAATTTCGGGATTATAAACGTCGGGTTCCAGGTTTCTTACCGCGTTTGCGAACAAAAACGCTTGAGGCATATTCGTTTACTTTTTCAAATTAGGGCGGCAGCAAAGTCCTTTATGCTGCGTGTCTGCTAAGTGTGTTTGTTGCCTGTTCTAAGAATTGGACTTTTTTGAACCTGTGTTCAAAAAACTTATAAGGCGCCATCCCGAAAATACAATTCAGGACGGGATTACGATGGAAGAATTCGACTTAGTAGAAAGCTGGCTCACTTCAGTCAGATTCAGCCACTCAGGTAGCCCAACCACAGAAAAGATGTATAGAGTCAATTTCCGAAAATTCCTAAATTTTATTCAAAAAACGCCACAGCAAATCTTCGAGGATTACCAGAGTTACGATGAGAGAAAATTCAAAATTATTTATGCTCAATATGTGAAGAGCCTTATCGGAGAGCTTCAAAAGAGGGGATACGCTCCGGGAACAGTAACCGCGACAGTTGATGTGATAAAAAGCTTTTTCAAACATACAGATTTGCCTCTGGGCTATATTCCCTCTGGGAGCACGCTAGTCCAATTTCACAATAAGGACATAAGCAGAACTGAAATCTTGGAGATTCTAAAAATTGCGTCTCCCCGAGACAGAGCTTTCTTTACTTTAATCGCTCAATCTGGACTTAGACCTTCCACGGTTGCTTCCCTTAAGCTCAGAGATATTGAAGGTATCCTTACGGAGAATACTCCTGTTCCCTGTTTGATAACGGTTAGACAGGAAAACACCAAAGGAAAATACTGTGAGTACTTCTCTTTTGTTGGCAAGGAAAGCATAGTTAATCTTAAGAATTATCTCAAAACGAGAGAAAAGGATCTGACACTTAACGATTATGCGTTCATCAAATTTGGTCATGAGGATGAACCTTTGAGTCCAGGTGTTGAAAGTCACATTTTTAAGAAATTAGTCAAGAAGCTCAGGGAGAAAAACATCCTTGATTTCAAGACAGTAAAGAAGAGTATAGCAGTGAAAGACAAAAAGGATAGGACTTTGAGGAACTATATTTCGAGGTCGGAGTTGCGTCTTTATAATCTGAGGAAGTTTTTCAGGAAGTATGCGGGTCAAGCTGGAGCCGACTTCACTAACTTTTGGATGGGCCACCTCTCGGTCTGTGGGGTGGATTTGCATTATTTTAGCCGAGACAAAGAGCTCCATAGGCAAAAATATAGAGAGTTGGCGATGCCTTTCCTTAGACTCCAAACCGAAACCCCAACCGAAAGCCAGAAAGCTATTGAAGAATTACAAAGGCAGTTAGCTCAAAAAGATGAAGCGATTGAAGAGCTGAAGGCTAAAGTCGCCGAGTTTTCACCTGAAAAAATAGAGACAATAGCTACAACGATCTTTCAAAAATCATGGCAAGATCTTGTAATGAAAACTCTTGGGACAAGTGCTGAGGAATTTAAGAAGCAGATTAAAAAGGAAAAAGAAAAGGCCGAGAGGCCACAATCTTCTGAGGAGACAACAAAGCCAAAGGTTAAAGCTGATTGAAGAAGAAAAAAATGAAGAGATTATAGAGGGTAACCACTGAGTTTGGATTAATGACCCTTTGGGTCGCAGCATTCAGATTGCTATTATTCTTGTTTGGGCGTTTTGTGGGTCAACAGGCTTTGGCGCAGCCAACAACTGCCCCCGGCAAATCAACAACATGGCCAACAAGCTCAAACACCTCAGAAAATCCTAGTCGTATATTCCATCTGAAAAAACGTTTTTCCTAGAAGGAGAACACTTGAGCCAGCGCTCGCAGCAAAGCTGCATGATGAGCTTTAACCTGTCAAGCACAGCGAGTTGACTAGTCAACTTTAGAGTGCACGTGGTATACATGACCTGTCTCTAAAATAAAAAAGTAGAAGGGGACTTGTCTCATTTGAACTTGTAGAGATTTGGTGACTTGTCATCTATTTGACTGATGAGTAGGGAAGATGATTGGCAATCGGTCATTCGTAAACTTAGCTCTCAGTTGAGGCTGTAATCTTTGAAGTCTCTGTTTGGCTATCACGTTTATTTTCTATTTAGGCATTTCATTTGCACTCCAAAATGAAAAAGTAAAGCTTCAAGATATGAGCCTCTTCTACAAAAATAAGACTAAACTACTTGAATCCTTCAGGGCTTTCACCCACAGTATTATCCTTTCTCGTTGCTTTTACACCTGTTTTTTCAAAGTTCCCTGCCTTCATATAAATTGCAGGCATAGGGAGATGCATTTTTTCATTTCTACTGGAATGAAAAAACAATGATGGCTAAAAGGTCAATCTCCTTAATTTAGCCTTATTTCGAATATATATTTAATTATCTAATATGCGCTTGTCAAAGGAAAATAGTTCAACAATCCCCCCGCCAAGGGGCTTAAGAAGTCCCGAAGCTTAAAACTATAAGAATAATAATGTTTTCCGTAACAAACCAAGAAATGTACAAATACAATGACTTTCGAACTATCGCGTGCGCTATGTATAGGACTCAACCCAAAATATAATAGAAACTTCATTTGATAAATGAAAGCGGTAGCGTTGAATTGCCTTTAAGTAAGTATCCTTACCTCAGTTTCAGGTTTCAGGTGGAAATCCAAGGTCTTTTAGTTGGCGGGTTCTCAGAAGTGTCCGGTCTACAAGCAGAAACAGATCTTGAGATTATTGAAGAAGGCGGAGTCAACGACTACGTTCATAAACTTCCCAAGAAAACCAAACATCCCAATCTTATCTTGAAAAGGGGAATAGCAGATTCTGAAGCGCTTTGGAAGTGGCACAAAAACGTAAGCAGCGGAAAAATAGAAAGAAAATCAGGGTCAATAATTCTGCTGGATAACGAAGGAAATCCGAAGTGGCGATGGAACTTCAAAGAAGCTTATCCGGTGAAGTGGATGGGACCCGAACTCAAAGCTGAGACCAGCACGGTAGCAGTTGAATCGGTGGAGCTTGCACATAATGGTCTCGAAAAGGGATAGGAAATGCTTGTTAACAAAACCCATATTGGAGTGGTTGATAAGAAATTCGCTCAGCTCTTGATCATCAAAAACACAACTTTTGCCTCGCATAAACCCCTTTCGACTTTTAAAGTAGCAGTCGTTGCATTTTTGAGCCTGTTGAATTTTATCTATGCCTTCCCCTTAATTTTGGTCAAACGTAGCGTTTCGCTTTCGCAGAGTACACATAGTATTCTCAACACTATTGAGCACTCAGCTTCACAAAACGCATCTCCGCGCATGATAGGCAGAGGCTTAGTAGATGACGAATATAAGTGCAGGCAAGTAGCCTTTGTAAACCAGCAAATCGTCAAAAACTATGCTGCAATCACAGGGTTATTAGGGGCTTCTTTGCTGAATGTCCTGCTGCGGGAGAGATTAGTACCGATTCAGAAAAACGCTCGTTCGCCGGTTTCGCGTGCGCCTTTTGCACGTTTTTTTAACCAATTTTCTTTAGTTTCTATAGAAGCGAATTTCCAACCGCCACTCAAGCATGTTCTTCGTTTGCGAGAAACAAACAATTACGGCCGAACTTTGGTTGTTAGAGCACGCGAATTGTCTGGAGAAAAGGTCAAATTTAAGACGGCTCAGGGCTTTTCTTTGTCGAGAAATGTTCAATTTGCTGAACCGCTTAAAATGTTTTCAGAAAGAAAGTTTGTATATAGTCAAATTAACGCCAGTCGGCGGAGGAAGGTTCCTTATCAAATCACGGCGGGAACCCCTCAACCCTCACGAAGTTCTTCATTTGTTAGCCCAGTGTCAGCGACTGAAAGCAAAACGCGACCTTTCATTTATGATTATTCGGCAGTCGAACATGTTATAAACCTAATCCCGCAGATTATGAACGAGACGGCTGAGCGAATTCTGGCGAAAACGAATTCAGCTAAACGTGAAGAAAGAAATCCAACTCTCGACGTAAATCGACTTGCCGACAAAGTCTGTCAGTTAATTGAACGAAGAGCCAGAATTGAGAGAGAAAGAAGAGGATTGTGATGTTGGAAAAAGCATATTTGATCAGCGAGAAAGATTACCTAACAAAAAAGACGGAATCATCATCGCGCGTTGATTTCGTGTTCAATCCCAACGAGTTATCCATCGAAAAGAGCAACTTGTACGCGGAAACCCAGATTCCTGGTCTTCCTTCATCGACTTTTCAGTTTGTGAAGGGCGGCGTCAGAACTTTAACGATGAATCTTTTTTTTGACACGTACGAGCAGCACAAGGGCACGAAGGCATTATCGGATGTTCGAACCTTGACGGACAAGATTACTGGCTGGGATTCTGCAAGTTCAGGCGGAGAAACCGCATCAAAAGGGCTTATGGACATTGACTCGGAGCTTCATGCTCCTCCAGTTTGCTATTTTATCTGGGGCGCTTTCATTTTTAAATGTCTGATTGAAAGGGTGTCGAAAAAGTTTACAATGTTCCTTCCGAACGGTGTGCCTGTCAGGGCCACATTGAACGTTACGTTGAAGGAGTACAAAGATGTAGAAACTCAGCTTAAGGAGACCGACTTTCACTCCACAGACCGAACCAAAGTCTGGCATGTTAAGGAGGGTGACACATTGTCGCTCATCGCGGCGGAGGAATATGGGGACCAAAGCCTATGGAAATTCATAGCGGAAAAGAATAAGATTTACAATCCGCGCTTGCTGACGCCAGGAATAGAGCTGATCATCCCACCATTGGAGTAAAAGTATGAATGACGTTTGAGCAGTACTCTAAGACCTATGGGTCTTTTCACGTTCCCACATACCAAATAACCATAAGCGGAGAAGACATACTAAAAAAGCATCTGGTTGAAGTTCTCAGCGTAACCTTTGAAGATGCGGTAGATGTTTCGCATAGATTCTCTTTCTCTGTAAACGATGTGGATTCTATGCTAGTTGACAGCAGCCTATTTGAACCAGGTAAGCTTGTAGAAGTTAAAATGGGCTACCAGAAAAAACTTCTACCTATGATGCTGGGCGAAATTACTTCCATAAATCCAAGTTATCCCTCAAGCGGCACCCCTCAAATTGAAATCAGCGGGTATGACTTGCTGTATCAGTTTACGCGGAATCAAAGGCACAAAACTTGGCCTGACAAGACGGACAGGGATGTTGTTGAGAAAATCCTGAGAAGTGATTACATAAAACACAAGTTGGAAATTAATACAGAGAAAACTGCTGTCGCCAAGAAAAGTATTGTGCAAAATGGGAATGACTTAGACTTCATTAGAAAGTTGGCAAAGCGCAATTGCTTTGAACTTTCCATTAATGGGAACAAAGTTTATTTCGGACCGCACAAGGAAAGCCAGACGCCAATCGTCACGCTAGATTACGGCAAGTCACTTCTGAGTTTCAATCCCGAACTTAACATCGCGAATCAGGTTAGTGAAGTTGAAGTGAGAGGGTGGGACGTAATCGCAAAAAGAGAAATTATTGGAAAAGCAAAGAGTGAAGGAAGTAAAGATTGCAAAAACGGGGGAGAAATAATGGAAAAACTCTACGGGCACGTAGAAATGGTGGTCACCGACAAGCCCGTAAAGAGCCAACAAGAAGCAGATGCTTTGGCGAAATCCATTTTTAAAGAAAAAGCCAATGAATTTATTCGAGGAAACGCGGAGAGCATTGGCATACCTGACATAAGAGCAGGGACACCTATTATGCTGAAGGGAGTCGGCAAATTGTTTAGCCGAAAATACTTTATAGAAAGATCAACCCATACGATAAATAGCTCTGGTTATAAGACCACTTTTAATGTTAAGGGGTGCACTAAGTGAGCATTGTTGAGGAAGATTGGGGCGAACGTGGAAAACCAAGCGGCGTTGCCATAGCTATTGTAACTAATAACAGCGATCCAGACAAGTTAGGAAGAGTCAAACTGAAATTTTCCGTAGGAGACACAAGCAACGAAAGCTCATGGGCTCGCGTTATAGCTCCAATGGCTGGAAATGATAGGGGAATCTACTTTTTGCCTGAAGTCGGCGATGAAGTGTTAGTTGCCTTTGAGCAAGGTGACATCGAACACCCATATGTTATAGGTGCACTTTGGAGCGGCGAAGACAAGCCGCCAGAAACAAACAGCGATGGCAAAAACAACATTAGGATGATTAAATCGAGAAGCGGCCACAAAATCATCTTCAACGATGAGCAAGGTAATGAAAAGGTCGAAGTTCACACGCAAGCAGGTCAACAAATTATCCTCGACGATTCTGGGGGAGGCAAACTGGAGATCAAAGACCAAAAAGGGAATTCAATAATTTTCAATTCGGCCCAAAACAGCATTAGCATTTCCAGTCAAACAAAAGTAAGCATTGAAGCCCAAATGATCGAAATAAAAGCCGGTGCCACCCTTACCCTTACGGGAGGATTGGTCAAGATAAACTGAGAGGTGAAAAAAATACCACCTGCAGCAAGAGTTGGAGACCCTACAGGTCATGGAACCCCATTGGCTCCTGGTCCAGGCAGCCCCAATGTACTAATTGGAGGAAAACCTGCGTGGCGGGCTACAGCTGATTTTCACAGCTGTCCAGCTGCAGATCCAAAACCGCATGTTGGAGGAGTTATTTTGGTTGGCAGTGCAACTGTGCTGATTAATAATCTGCCCGCGGCGAGACTTGGCGATACAATCACAGAGACCACACCCAACGTGGTAGTTGCAGGTTGCCCAACGGTGCAGATAGGATAGGAGGAAGACACGTACGGTTAGAGAGTTCTTGGGAGTTGGTTGGAAGTTTCCTGTAAACCAGGATCAAGGGAGAATAGCTATTTCCAAATACGAAGAGGATATTCAAGAGGCAATTTGGATCATTCTGGGCACCGCTAAAGGTGAACGAGTTATGCGCCCAGATTTTGGGTGTGGTATCCATGAGATGCTTTTCCAAACCGTAAACATGTCGACGTTGAGCCTGATTGAGTTATCCGTACGTGAAGCGTTAACCCGATTTGAGCCGCGAATAGAGTTGCTCACAGTAAAAGTGTCCACGGACCAGATAAAGGAAGGCAAGCTACTAATAGAAATTAATTATCGCGTAAAATCGACAAACAATCAGTTCAACATAGTTTACCCGTTTTATTTGAGCGAGGGAAAATGACATGGACGCACCTAAAATTGACGCGCGAGGTCACCATGAAATCATGGCCAAAATAGCAGAGCTTTCTGCTCAGTACGTGCCTGAACTCACCAATCAAGAGGGAGTGAGATTTGCTTTAGAGCAGATTTTTGCACATATGACAGGACATATCATAAACGGGCTTAACAAGGTGCCTGACAAGAATTTCATAGCTTTTCTTAAAATGCTTGGAACATATCTGGCTCCCCCGCAACCCGCGAGAGTGCCTCTGAAGTTCTATTTGAGTGAAGGTGCGCCCGAAGACGCTTTAGTTCCGGCGAGGACACGAGCCGCAACCTCTGCCAAAGAGAGTAGTCCGCCTGTGTTTTTCGAAACAGAAAAAGCAATAAACGCAACCATTTCTCAGCTTAAAGCCGTATATTCAGTTGATCCTTATAAGGATGAAGTCTATTGCCACACTTCTGAACTTGAAAACGGATTTACCACTGAACTATTTGCCGGGTTATCCTATCAACAACATGCCCTCTACTTGGGACACGAGAATCTCTTCAATCTCAAGGAAAACGCAGAGGATTTTATGCATAGCTGTGTCAAGCTGATTTCAGAACAAGGCGATTTAGATTTTGCTGGTGTTGAATGGGCTTTCTGGGGATACGATTCAACAAAAAAGATTGATGATTGGGTTCTATTCGATAAAGAAGTCGATTCAGATGGATTTATTATTTTGAAAAAATTTGATTCTAGCCCGTCAAAGCCTATAGTTGAATCTGCAGAGACTGAAAACAGAGATTATTACGACATTCTTAATGAACTTCAAAGGAACAAGGTCAAAGAGGAGACATTTTGGATTCGGGCAAAATTCACAGAAAGAATGCCAAAATCCATGACTGCAGCTACCATTGGGGTAGTTAAAGGATGCATCATCAACAAGTTGAGTCCTGATTTAGCCTTTTATAACGACGTCCCAATCAATCTTGGCGAACCTTTTTATCCTTTTGGCTTACAACCCAACACACATGATGCCTTCTACATCGGGAGTCAAGAAGGATTTTCCAAAAAAAAATTACAGGTCACAATCACGTTTACTCTAGCCAGCTATAGTCCTTCAAAAAATACTGATCCTACTCTACTGCTTTCATGGGAATATTGGAATGGTAACGGCTGGAGCGCTCTTAAAGATGCGCAGGCATGCTTTGAAAATGAAAATCAAATAGTGAGCCCATCCAGCTTCACATTTCACAAGTCCGGAAACGTTACGTTCAAATGTCCCTCAGATATAGCTCAAACCGAAATTGGAGGCGTCGAAAACTACTGGATAAGAATTCGGATCGTCAGCGGAAATTATGGTTTCCAGATATGCAATGAAGAAGCCATGATAATCAGCAATATTAAGACCCCCATGATTGAATCAATCGAAATATCAAACGGTAACGGGACCGAATTACAAAAATTGGACTATTGCTTGGCAAAGAATAATCTCCAGTTTTCAAAATGCGCTACTGGAACTCTGTCGAAACCCCTTATGCCTCTTGAAGAAGAAAATCAGACATTATGGCTGGGTTTTGATAAACCATTCTCAACGGGGCGAATAAGTATATTCTTCCTGCTGGAAAACCAAGAATACTGGGCCGAAATCAAACCGCGTATTGAATGGAGATACTCCAAAACTTCAGGGACAGCAACAGAATGGTCACACCTTCAAGTTCTAGACACAACTGCCGGACTTACCATAAGCGGCACCATAGAGTTTGTGGGACTATCAGATATCAGCAAAACCAGACGTTTCGGTCAGGAGCTCTACTGGATTCGCGCTGAAGTTGTTGAAGGCAAATTCTACAACATCCAAGAAATTCAGCATGCCCTCAGTGAAATTAAAACGCCGCAATTGGTCAATGAACCGAGGTTTTCGCCGATTATCTCAATTGGGTCTTGCGCCCAATTCTTTCATTCAAAGTTCGGCATTCCAGTGGAAATAAGGAGCTGCCAACCCTCTCCAAGAGTTAAGGGAATATATCTCAATTCAACATGGGCAATTCAGACAGAGACAGTTAATGACGAAATCTTGGGTACAAGCGATGGAACAGCTAGCCAAATCATGGGTTTTAGCAGGCATTCTGTTCTATCAGAAAGCGTATGGATTCAGGAAGCAACAGCTCCTGCAAGAAAACCCACCGAGGAACTGGAAGAAAACCAAGTAATCGTTGACAACACAGGACTAGTGTGGGTGAAATGGCAGCCAATCGAAGACTTCATCGAGGCCGACGAAAAAGGCAGGCACTATGTTGTCGACAGGTTTTCAGGTCAAATAAAATTTGGAGATGGCAAAAACGGTATGATTCCTCCTGTTGATGCACAGATCAAAGCCACATATCAAACCGGCGGCGGCGCGGCAGGAAACGTGGGCCCCGCCGAAGCGATTAATCTTCTTACTTCGATCGCGTTCATCGATAAAGTCGCTAATCCTTCAAACGCATACGGTGGCGCTGACGCTGAACTTTTAGATGCTGTTTTAGAAAAAGGACCTAAAAGAATTCAGCATCGAAAACGGGCGGTCACAAAGGAAGACTATGAGTGGTTGGCGAAAGAGGCTTCAAGAGAAGTCGCTCGCGCTGAGTGTCTGCCAAATTTCAGCGACGAAGGCAAACCGAAACCCGGCAACGTCTCCCTTATTATTGTTCCTGAAAGTAAAGAGGACCGCCCCACTGCAAGCCCTGAACTCTTGAAGACGGTGGAAGACTATATCAAATCTCTGAACCCAGCCTCGGTTGCGACGCTCACCGTGACCCATCCAACCTATGTCAGCATATCTGTAGCTGCAGACCTCTATGTTTCATCAATCGAAGCCGCATCCACGGCTAAATTCGAAGCTACGAAACGGTTAACTGAATTTCTTCATCCTCTTCGAGGCGGCTACTATGGAAACGGATGGCCATTTGGAAGAATGCCGTGTCTCTCAGACATTATTGCCCTCTTAGACGAAATCGAAATGGTCGTCCACGTAGATAATCTATCTGTCACAGTAAAAGAAGAGAAGCAAGGAACATTCTTTGATGAGACAACAACCGCGTCTTATGTATCATCCGAACTAAGGGATACTCTCATTCTACCGCAGTACGTCTTAGTTTCCAGCGGGGTACATAAGATAGCTGTTCACTGGGAGGGCTAAACATGGGGTTTGAGATTCCAAAAATCAGTAATGCAACTTTCGACAAACTTGTCAAAGAAGCTTTGAAACGGATTCCTCAGCTTTCCAGGGAATGGACAGACTATAACATTCATGATCCGGGTATAACCTTCGTTGAACTCTTAGCTTATCTAGTGGAAATGCAGCTATTCTACTTAGACCAAGTCACCGAAAGCCATTATCTCAAATTCCTACGACTCTTAGGAGTAGAACCTAGACCTGCCCTTCCTTCAAAAACACAAATCACTTTCGACTTATCTTCAGACAAAGCAGTTAAAGTCGAAAGTGGGACTGAGCTTGCAGCAAAAGTTGATGAAGACTTAATTCTCTTCCTAACCATCGACAGCCTAATCGTCGTGCGAACCAAATTGGAGCAACTCGTATTATCCGTAATGAAATTGAATGAAAGAAAAGACGAAGATACTAAATGGTTCGACCCACTTACAGCTTCAGAAGGCTTTTTCTACGCTTTTGGCGAAAACCCGATGCCACAGAAAGAAACTCTGTACCTAGGATTTAATGAAAAGTTCCCTGGCGAGGAAGAAATTTCCTTGTCTGTAAACCTCTATGAAGATGACCTTCCTGAGAGAGGTCAACATGATGAAGAACCAGATATCATTCCTTCTGCGAAGGCTGTTTGGGAATACTCCAGAGGCGACTCATGGTCAAAACTGGAAGTAATTGAGGATTCGACGCTCAGCTTTTCAGAAAGCGGTTACGTCAAGTTCAAGCCTCCAACAGATTTCACGTCAATTGATGTTTTCGGAGATAACGGAAAAAAATTCTTCTGGCTTCGTTGCTGGCTTGAGCAAGCTTCCTTTGAGATTCCTCCGAGGATCCGCTCAATTAAGCTTAACACCGTTGATGCTGTACAAATGAAAAAATTCAGCGGGCAAGCACCAATAACAACAACTGACCGAATACCACAAAGAATTACAGAACTGCCTAATCAAGTCTTTAACTTGAAACATGCGCCAGTTGTCCCTCGGCAGCTCATTGTTCGCATAAAGGAACGCGAAAAATGGAGAAAGTGGATACCTGTAGACAGCTTTGAGCATTCAGGCAGAGAGGATGCACAATTTATGATTTTCCATAAAGTTAATAATGAGACAGGCAACATCGAAGGGTTCATTGGATTTGGCGACGGAAAAAAGGGGAAGAAAGTTCCAATAGGAATAAAAAACATAAGAGTAACATCTCAAATTTATGACGAACCTGCGGAAGAAGAATTTTTCTCAGGTGATAATACTCCCAGTCAGAAGTTCTCTCTGAAAAAAGTGCCCCCAATCCTTAAAGACGCACTCGTTTTCACGGGTGCCAACTCTGAAGCGTGGCATCCAGTACAAGATTTTGATGCCTCAAAGCCGGCGGACAGGCATTTCATTTTGAATCGCAATAGAGGCAAGATCCAATTGGGCACTGGCGACAGAGGCAGAATTGATTCAGATGTCCGAATAGATGCGGCCATTTATTATGGCACTATGGCAGAAAAGGGGAATGTAAAGAAAAATACAAATGTAGAAATCGTTGATATCAATTTGCAAGATAATAAGAATTTGACGATTGCGGCTTTTGAGGA
>Ga0307423_1000495_pt1 | contig 26463 bp, 27 predicted proteins | sample SalMarWE160310MG_FD_202154 | JGI IMG/M metagenome (GOLD analysis project Ga0307423, IMG submission 202154) | Salt marsh sediment microbial communities from the Plum Island Ecosystem LTER, Massachusetts, United States - WE1603-10 | ecosystem: Environmental > Aquatic > Marine > Intertidal zone >... | reverse complement strand
ACTTGGCTCGTGCTCTGTGGCCGATGGTGTCTTCATCGGAATTCTCTTCGTAAAAGGAAAAGGCGGCTTCATAGTCGAAATCCAATAACGTGCCCGGGCCTTCCAACGCCAGCGAAATCCCCGGCAAAACGCTTGTGATCCAGTCCGATTCTTCAAAACCCTTAGGGTCCAGGTTGATGTTGTCGTCGTATTGCTCCTGGACGGAGATACGGGGTGTGAGGGTCTTTCTCATCTCGGCAGATCCTGTGCCGGGAAACGAGATGACTGCGAGTACAAGCAGGCATAGAAGAAACGGCAAGATAGGGGCCGGGGGTCGGGGGTCAGGGGTCGGCTTTTTGTCCAAACAGTCCGGGTTCATCTGTTCAGCTCCTCCAGGGCACTTTAGAGTGTTGTATTCTTGGGGTCGGGGAGTCAGGCTTATTTCCTTTCGAGCGACCTCCGCAGACCCGGTTGGGCACACGCGTACTATTGTCGACAGAATTTTCAGAATTTTTTTCTCACCACCCGCTCCCCTTCGACTTCGCTCAGGGTCTCTCGAGGCACTGACCCGTGCTTCGCATAAAGCTACGCAGGACAGGGGACACAGAGTGTTTTGTCTTTTGCACGAGCGGGATCCCACTTCATATTCTTAAATACGATGTCGTATTCAACCTGACATCTAACGGGCGGGGATGAACCCCGCCCCTACGCAAAATGCCTCAAATCCAATGTAGGGGAGGGCTTTATGCCCTCCCGGGTAACTTCCCGGATTCATCGGTGTATTTACGAAATCGTGGCCTAAGTCATAAGATCTTGAATGCCTGCTTCCAGACAGCAATGCAATGTCTCTTCCGCACACCTCCAAGCCGGCCGCCAAAGGCGGTAGAGCCCTTTTCGCGGGCCGCCGTCTCCCGGCGAGCGAAAAATGTCTTTTCTCTGTGCCCTCCGTGCCTCTGTGGTAAGCCATGTTTTCATTCATTCCCATACGCTTGCAGGCTTACAACCTGTTGCGACCTAAGCCCAACGTGCCTCGCCCGAAGGGCTGCAAACAACAAAATTCGTCTGCGTGCGTCCGCGTGCGTCTGCGGCAAACAACTCTCTGCTCTCGGCCCCTGGTTTGCCATATCCTCTGCGGTGAGACACAACAACAAAGTCCGGTCAATCCTGTTGATCCTGTCAACAGTCCCTCATCGTCATCGCGGCTGGAAGCCGCTCCCACAGGCCGGACTGTTAGCCGGCCTGCTGGAAGTCCGCTCCCACAGCGATGGGCCTCTAAAGGTTTGAAAATGATGTCCTTGATTCAACACCATTGGTCCAACTCCCCCTCCCTCCGCCACCCCGCGAATGCATAACAGGCCCCGCAGGATGAGTGGTTTTTGCTTTTCGCTGAGACAGCGAAAAGCAAAAAGGGAAAATACTCTGCGCCCTCCGCGCCTCTGCGGTGAGGGCTGTTCTCACGGAACAATGATCACATCTTCGGGATACAAGAAGACATTCTGTTCGAGCCTTTTGCCGGACACGACATCATTGTAGTCGAACTTCAGCAGACCCTGGCCCTCCGGCCATCTGCGCACAATGACGATGTCGTTTTTCTTGGCCCATTCCGTGAACCCGCCGGCCATGGCAATGGCCTGAAGCACGGTTGTCTTTCTCTCAAGAATGTACTGGCCGGGCCGGGCCACCATGCCCACGATATGGAACCTTTTGCTCCGGTTCTCTTGCAGCATGACGTAGACCGAGGGCTCATCGATAAACTTTGCCAGTGCCTTTGTAATGCTGTCTTTGAGCTCGAGCAGTGTGCCGCCTGCGGCCTGGGCGTCATCGATGAGGGGCAACGAAATCTTCCCATCCGGCCGTACCGTGACCGTCCTCGAGATATCCGGTTCCCTCCACACGACAATCTCAAGGACATCTCCGGCGCCGATCAGATACTGACTGGTCTGCGCACTCTCTTCCGCGGTGAGCTCGGTCGTCTCGGCCAACGCATCACCGCATCTCAGGGAGGCCACAAGCCCTGCGCCCAAGATGCACAGGAAAAGGGCAAATAGCAAGAGCCGCGCACGCCGTGTCTCTTTTAAAGCCGTTAAGGCGCAACCATAAGCGCTATCCAGTATTTTCAACATCTTCTGGACTCCGGTTTTCACCGGAGTGACGAATGCTACACTTTTTGCGGCTTCATCTCTCTTCATCATCATGAGACCTCGTCTCCTTTCCTGGGTAATTCCCTGAAATGTTCTTTAATGCCGTATTCTTTGATTTTGCCTAAAAGGGCTTTGTAGCTGATTTGCAGAAGCTCCGATGCCTTGCGGCGATTCCAGTTCGTATGGAAGAGGACATCCACAATGGCCGTGGTCTCCGCCTCGCGAACCGCTTGCTTGCACACGACCTTCAGGGGCCGTTTGGTCACAGACCCGGCATTGGTATTCCTTGAACGCCGCGATGCCGGCAAGATCCGCCAGCCGTTGCTCAACTGCTTGACAAGCCGCCTATTTCCTGCCCTGCCTCGAAAGGTCCCCTGGTCCCCAAGAACGACCATGCCGTGAATGAAGTTCTGAAGTTCCCGCACGTTTCCAGGCCAATCATATTGATGCAGGAGCTCCATGGTGTCGTTGCTGAACGGTTGCACCTCGCCCTGGGGCTGCCGAGCGTACTTCCGCAGGAAGTATTCGCACAAAACCGGGATATCTTCTTTACGCGCCCTGAGAGGTGGAATGTAAAGGGCGACCACATTGATGCGAAAATAGAGGTCTGTCCTGAATCGACCGTCAGAAACCCTTTCACCCAAATCCGCGTTCGTCGCTGTCAGCACTCGAACGTCAATCATCGTATTGCGTATGCTTCCCAGCGCCGGGATTTCATCATCTTGCAGGACTTGAAGGAGCTTGGCTTGCAACGGAAGATGGAGTTCACTGATTTCATCCAGAAAGATGGTCCCGGAGTGCGCGAGTTCGAACTTGCCGGGCTTTTTGTGAAAAGCCCCTGTAAAGGCCCCTTTTTCGAAGCCGAACAGTTCACTCTCAAGAAGGTTGGCCGGGAGGGCGGCCGTATTGACTTTTATGAACGGATTCTTTGCGCGAGCAGAAAGATGGTGGATGGCACGAGCTGCCAGTTCCTTGCCCGTGCCACTCTCACCGGTGATGAGCACTGTAATGTCTGACGTGCTTAAGCGAGCAATCTGTCTCTTCATCTCCATCATGACCGGCGTTTTTCCGATAATCGTTTTATCAAGTTCCGCGTATTCCGACGCTTGGGATGTCGTGACAAGTGCTTCAATAGCACGCTTTAATTCGGCTGAATCGAAGTTCCGTGGAAGACACGAGATTCGGGCGGTCCCCGAAAACCCCGAGCATTCTTGAGGGGTTGAACCGTCTCCCAGGACAAGAATAGGGGTGCCCTGCTTCTCCCTTTCCAGCACTTCGGCGAAGGCCTTGACCTGTCCTCCCTGATAGCTGGAACCTAAAAGGAGCAGGTCCGGATCATAGCCGTGCAGGGCTCCGACAAATTCGGTTTTCTTTTCCACCGAATGGGCCTGATACCCAATAATCTGAACTAATTCGCTAAGATAATCACGCGTAGCCCTAGCGTCCTCTACGATGAGTATCCTGATAGGTTCCATCCTTTCCTGCCTTCCTTCATTGATTGATTGATTTGCTGAAATGCTTTCTGTCCATTACGAGTAAAGAAGCATCCACCTCGACGCTGGCAAAATCCCCCTAACCCCCTTTGTCCAAGGGAGGAGTCTAATCATCCCCCTTTTTCAAAAGGGTGTACAGACTGGGGAGGGGAGTAAGGAGTTTTGGCCTGCAGGGTTAATGCCAAAAGGAATGCCGGCGTCCAGTATGATCGCAGATTAAGACACACGAACCCGGTTAAACAGCGGCTGACTTTCGGAGAAGTGATAATATATCTAATAGTTACAATGTATTGGGCTGTGACTGAACCGAAGGCTGGGCTTGGCTTTATTGGGAAGAAAATGGTCATAATATTAGAACTGAAGTTCCACTTTGACGAGAACACGACGCAGTACAGTCAAAATATTGCCATAAAAGGGCAAATAGTTGCCTATAAGTATGAAAAGTATGCCCATTTACAGCAGTTCTCAGGATAACGTTCCGATTCGGAATGCGTCGACACGAATACGGGCGGGGAGGCACCCGTAGGGGAGGGATTTATTCCCTCCCGAAATGGATCTTGATCTTTGGTGGTGGGCAGGATTCATCCCCTCCCGAAATGGCTTTTGGGGTCGCAAAAAGTGTGATGGTCTCGCAAAAAGTCGTCACCCCGGTGCAAACCGGGGTCCAGAGAAATCTTTACTTACGGAAAAGTCGATTTTCCGGTTCTTTGCGAGTTCATCAAAGTCTGGGGATTTGAAGCGGTTTAGTTCCCGGGGCGAAGATCAAGCGCCTTGATTTTATAAAGAAGTGCTTTGTAGCTGATATCCAGGATTTTTGCGGCCCGCTTTCTGTTCCAATCCGTTTCTCGCAAAACCTGGCTAATGAGCTCGCCCTCGGCTTGACGGACTGCGTTCTTTTTGACTTCCTTTAAAGGTGGAAATTTCTTTCTCCGTGGCTCCCCGCCGGGCATTTGATCGGACAACGGCTCAGGTGGTCTAATCGTCAGTTCGTGGTCCCCAGACCGGTTTGTCTCCCGGGCCAGCAGGAGTTTTCTTACGGTTTCCCAATCCCTTAGAAGCATAAGCCGTTCTACCGTGTTCTTCACCTCACGGACATTCCCGGGCCAGCAATATTGACGCAGGAAATCGCGAACACTCTCGGTGAATTCGAAGACCGGCCCGTCAGTCTTCTGGGCACATTGTACAGCAAAGTAATCAATAAGCACGTCGATGTCTTCCCGCCTTTCCCTGAGAGGCGGAATGAAAATGCTGATAATGTTCAAACGGTAATAGAGATCTTCGCGAAAGAGGCCGTCCCGGACCGACTGTTCAAGGTCCTGATTGGTGCAGGCCAACACCCAGCAATCCACCTTCACCTCCTTTTTCGCACCCAGCCTGGAGAAACGAAAATCCTGCAAGACCTGGAGCATTTTGGATTGCAGGAAGAGAGGCATGTCGCCGATCTCGTCCAAAAGGATGGTCCCTGTATGAGCGAGTTCGAATTTCCCCGGCTTTGTCCTGTCCGCACCGGTAAAGGCCCCCCGTTCATAGCCGAAAAGTTCGCTTTCCAGCAGCTCGCTGGGAATGGCTGCGCAATTGACCTTGACGAAGGGGCTGTTTCGGCGACGAGAGGAAAGGTGGAGGGCCTGTGCCACAAGCCCTTTGCCCACGCCGCTCTCACCGGAGACGACCACACTCAAATCGCTATTGGCGACCTGACGGATCAGTTCCCGCACGGTCCGCATGGCAGAGCCGTTGCCAATGAGCAGCTGATCAGAGACGTCCATGGCCGTCTTTTTCTTTGCTCAAAATGATGTCCAGGGCTTCTATCAGCACCGTCAGCTTAAACGGCTTTTCCAGATAGTAATCCGGTTCCTTCTCAATCGTGAGACTTTTCACCTGCTTGGCATATCCGGTCATTGCGATCAAACGTAACCCCGGAAACTCCTTCTGGCAGATCTGAATGAGTCCGAGCCCACTGATGTCAGGCATGACGATGTCGGTAACAAGAACATGATAGGTTTCTGAGCGCAGGTGCCGGAGCGCATCGAGGCCTGTGGACGCCGTGGTGACCTGGTAACCACAAAGCTGCAGGTAGTCTTCAATGGTTGATAGCAGTCGTTCGTCGTTATCGACGACCAAGATGCGATACTGAGTTCGTGTATCTTGCTCCATACCTCATTCCACCGAAGTCAGATACTCGCCGAATATCACGGCGCTGGAAAGTGGGAAAATTTATACCACATTCAGATTTTTTGTCAACATATTATGATTAATACAAGTTTTTGGATCTTATAGCATTCTTGTTCCACGTGTGTAATTCTTGTCACCATAACGTGCCGGGATGCCCTGTGCGGGAGGGCATAAACCCCTACCCTACCCATGCGCAAATACTTTTGATCGTAGGGGCGTGGTTTACCCACGCCCGCTATCGTGGAGGATAATCCATCCGGGAAGGGATCCGCCTTCGCTAAAGCTATGGCGCGACAAATAAACCCCTCCCCTACGGGCACATGCATCGTTTTAAATGCGGGGGGTTCATCCCGCATTTTGTACAAGGCCGGAATGACCAATCGTGATACGGGCCTGGCCGTGGGAGCGGGGAGTACGAAGGAGCCGCAAAACAAAAAAGGCAGGGCCTTCGCCCTGCCTCTGCAATCGAAAAAAGTGTCGCGAACTTATTTCTTGAACTTCCTCCTGCCTAACCCGGCCAGGCCTACCAGGCCGGCACCGAGGAGGAGCATGGTGGCGGGTTCTGGGACAGGAGTTCCAGCAGCGATCCAACAGCTAAGAGTAGTATTACTCTCGGGGTTCTCGGGGTCGGTGATGCCTTGGATATGGGCTGCTGTATACCATGGGCTCTCGATGCCGTCTTTATCAACGCTTGGGAAGTTGAAGGAGCCCGCTTCTATGCCCGGTAAAGCGATCAAATATGTTATCGACGCACCATCCTTGAAACGATCACCAGATGATGTGGGAAAAGCAAACAGAATGTCGAAGTACCCATCACCATCAGCTTTTGCGCCGTTAACCGCGGTACTAATGCTCGCTGCTGGGGCAGGAGGCGTCCCCGTCCCGTACAAACTGAAGACAAGACTGGCTGGATCAAGGTTCGGATCTAAATTGAAGTGCCAATCCGAAACGAAGTCGCGGCTAGTCAGGTTTGCTGTAAGCGTCAGGAGCACAGAACCGGTTGTGCCCTCGTCATCGAACTCTGCAAACAGCCATGGCGGCGAACCCCCATCGGGATCTACATCGCCTGAAAACCTGGTGTTTAAAGAAAACTCCAGTGTTGCAGCCAGCGCAGGCGAAACACACATCATGACGCATGTTGCCAATCCCATAAATACGAATACCTTTTTCATTTTCACAGAAACGATGTTTGATAGTATTCTTTTCATCCCGCAATCACCTCATCAAAAAGTCACATCCACGCGAATATAAACTTGACGTGCTTCTTCTTAGAATATCCAATAAGCATGCCATCCGGAAGGGGAGGATAACGAAATTGCTTTTCTTAACAAATTCAGATACTAGGATACCTGTCCCGCGGCGATCAGCCGAACGTGGTCTTAGAATACCCAAATTTTGTGAAATAAAATGCCACTTACCGGTATATCATTTCACAATTTCTATGAAATAAAAGGAAAAAACGGTTCACAGGGCTAAAACGGTGAGCGTTGAGCTTCGGCGTGTGGCACCGGAAGGCAGTGATCAAGCCTCGCCCACGGTGTAATTCCGAATAAAATGCTCCAACTCAGAAGTCTGAGAGGGTTTGAGGTTGTCAAAACGGACCCCGCAACGCCTCAAGTTAATTGAGCTGAAGGGGATTTTTGGGGGCTGCTGATCCGTAACAACTTGAAATTTTATTTTTTTCAAGTACAAGCTCTCTTCTGCAAAAAAAATATTTAGCTCAAAGGACTTGTCCTCCCCGTCCGAAGGATCATCCATATAAATATAATTGAACGCGAGCCCGGTCATGCTGATGTCGATGATCGTACCGATCTTTGCAGAATCGGGCCCAAGCACGGCAAATACCCCTTCCCGGACGCGAAATCTTTGATGTTTCCTTCGCTCAACCCTATTCTTCTTTTTCATGACAGCAAAAATCCCCCCCGAAACAAAGCGACAGTTTTTAGATGTAGGGGCGTGGTTTACCCACGCCCGCTATCGTGAAGGATAATTCCTCCGGGAGGGGATAAACCCCTCCCCTACGGGGCCATGCATAGTTTTGAACGTAGGGGCGGGTTTCAGCCTCTTCCCTCCAGGGCCGCGGAAACCTTGTTGAAATCCGGCATGGACCCCAAAATGGGGAGCCCCAGGTATCGGGCGATCTGCCGCTCGGATTTCAGCGCGGGGTCAGCCCATTCCAGGAGGCCAAGCAAGAACAAAACGGCGAGAAGGGAAACAGCAAAGATCCACGCAAGAAGTGCAAAACGATCAGGGCGCCACAGGGCATGGTGCGCCTCGACGTTCATATTACCGCTGAGGCTAACCAATCCGAGATTGCTCACAGCGCTCGACCGTTCTTGAATGTTCTGTTGGGAAAACTCTCTTTTGAAAGATTGCTGCTTTTTTCGCGCAAGGCCTGTCTGTGCCCTTTCAACCAACCTGCGCGCATAGTACCCTACCAGGGTTTTTCCGACCTTCTGATCATCCCCGTAATAAGCCATCTTTGCGATCCCGTCGCTGACCATGGTCAAGGATAGGTCTTTGTCCACAGCCTGCGTTAGAATGCGATAGCGCCGATCAGCCTGATCCGGGTTCATTCCTCCATAAAGATCGGCATAAATCTCCCTCAAGGCCAGGCTGTCTTGCAGGAAGTTCTTGGGATGTGCAACAACCTGATTCATCGGTGCAAAATCTACGGGACTTGACGCCAATGCCACCGGTACATCCTTTGAAATCTCAATTTCCTGCGTCACTGAAAAACGGTCGGCTGTGAGGGCTGATAACACCCCGTATGTCAATGGAGCCAGGAAAACGAGCAGCAGCCAAACGCGACGTGTTGCAATGCCGTGAAAGTATCGTTTCACAAAAAAACGCACCATCTCAGAGACTCCTCAAACCAACCGGTTCTTCCATTGATTAACAATAACCCCCAGCACATTTGCCCCTGCTGTTTGGAGTATCATGCAAGCCCGCTTTGCGGCTTGGCGGGGAGTCACGCCGGCCAGAACCACCAAGGCCGTCCCATCTGCTGCCTTAGAGATCGCCACAGGGTCCATCATCCGGCGATTCGTGCGAAACAACGGGGAGGCGTCGATCAGAACGAGGTCATAACATTGGCGGGCCTTCTCTATGATTTCAATTCCCAACCCCGTCGGATCCCCGTTAGATTCAGCAAAACGCTCACCCGGTTTCGTGGCCGTCAGGATATCCAGGCCGTCTGAACCAGACGGCCGCACCAGATTCTCGATAGACGTTTCCCCCTTTACTGCATCAATGTCCAGCTGCTGCTCTAAGCCAAAATATCCGTGCAAGGCAGGCGCATGCCAGTTCAGGTCGACCGCCAGGACACGCCCTTTCCTCTGCCGGACGGCGACCGCGGCAAGGGTTGCAACCAGCGTTGTCTTTCCCTCACCCGGCACTGCACTTGTAACCATTAGAGCCCAGGGCTTGGGCGCCCGCAAGGCTGTCTCGAGGGCTGAACACATCCTCTTGGCTTCTGCAAGTTCCGCGAACAGTCCAAAATCTCTAAACAGAAATGAATTCACGGGGTGTCTTATCGCCTTCCGGCCTCGGATCGTTTAGAGCAATCTAAAAAATAACAACAAAGAATCCGGGCCCATCGAAGATCCCGCCATGCGGGGAGGAACGTGGCTTGTATAATACATAGGTCAAGTATCTTTGATGGTCTCGCAAAAAGTCAGGAATTCTTTATATTGTCATTCCGGCCCCGCATAAAATGCGGGATAAACTGCAGCCGGGCACGCAGTGCCTCTTTTTAAGCCGTCAGGCGCAACCGTTAGCGCTATCCAGTGATTTCAACATGTTCTGGATGCCCCCGCATCGCTGTGCGGGACAGGCTCCTCAAGTCCGGCATGACGAACCATGACTTTTTGCGAGTTCATCATCTTTGCCATGGACACTTTACGCCGACCAATCCTCACGCAAGAATCATGCAAAACAAATCGCCAAACTTCTTGACTGTATTTCCAGGGTGTTAGCTCATGTTCTGCGGCAAGTGACGGACACCATTGGGCAAAATCAGGGCAGCAAAGTGTAAGAAAATACCACTTTAAGGCAACAAAAGTCACACCGCCGACTCTCCACACCTACGGTCGCGCAGCCGCTACCTTCTGTAAGATGAAGATCGCCTCGGCGAGGCCGATTTTGTGATCTTGGTTGAGATCAGCCGTGTAGTTCACGAACGGCGCGGTCAGGTGGACCATGACCTTTAAAGCCAGAATGGCATCAACAAGGTCCACAACGCCGTCGCCGTTCACATCGCCGGGATATCCGGGATGAATTCTGGCCAAAACGATGCCTTCCTCAGGAATGTCACGATCAAGGACGGTTCCCTGATCATCATCTAAAATAAAGCAATGCTGCGGCTCTTCACAGCCCATTATTCTGAGTTCGCTCACGCCCTCAGCTAAACATCTAAAAACAACGGTTGCGAGCAGGATATTGTCGCCGGCAAGGCCGGCTTGTTCCGGCTCCCGAAATCCCAGCACGCCGAGTCGGCCCGGTTCAGATGTGTCCGGGACGCCATGCAGCGGCCAATTGCCTTCGTCCACTTTTGTTTCCACCCCCGGAGAAACCACCCCAAGCAGGCTTGAATCGAATTCCATGACAAAGCCCATGCTGATGAGACCTGGCGCAGGCACATCTGAAACATACACACCCACCTTCACGACCTCGTTGGCCTTTAGCGGCCAAGCGTTCTCATAGATACCGTCGGGATCAGAATCGACAGGATAAAAATCGAGATGGAACTCAAGTCCTCCGTAGGCACTGGAAGCAGCAGCCACAGAAACGAGGATGCTCACAAAAATCATTCTGAGTTTTTGCATCCTGAAGGGCCTATTCGGGGTCAGGACTCCGTTTCTTTCTTGCCAGTTTCACCATGTCTATAACCAACCGCACAGAATAGACCAGGGCTATCGGCAACACGATCGCATAAATGCCACGAGGCAGGGACAGTGCCGGCTTGACCCCGATCGAGATGAGAACAATCACACAGAGCAGACTGGCGACCATCGCGCATAATAGCCACGCCCATTCTTTAGTTACCTTGTTCATCTCTCTGCATTCATCTCCCAGGGGTTGTTTTTTTCTTAACCGATATCAGAAGCACCCGGAAAGGGCAAGGATCGTAGCGGGCTTGTCCCTTTTCCAGGTTTTTGTTGACAATTTGGGCAATGTGTGCTTCAGTAATTTTGTAGCCCCGAATCAACGCCCTTCCCACCCTACGTAACGGAAGATTGGTGTCGCTTGCTCTTCGGGGCTTTTTTTGTGCCCTGAAGGGGAGTCATGTTTGAAGTTCTTGAGACAGCCTCGCAGGTGGCCCGAAAGAGCCGCCAGGTAGAGATCGACCAAAGCGCTTTAGTCGACTTTTCCCAAAAGATTTTTGCGCAAAGCATTGAAGTCCCTCGTTGGGACAATCTTTACCACTTCCGCGGGAACGCCGAGGAGACCATTGCATATCTTCTCGTGTTGGACAGCCTGAATTTCTGTTTTTGGCCGGGCAGGGGAAAAGCAAGATGGGAAATCGAATATCGCTCTGAGCGCCTCTCGGGATATTTTGGTCTGGCTGCGGCTCTCAAACGAGCCGTTGAATCTGGGATTCCACTCACAAAGCCGGACTATCTCGCACAACTCACCCTTGATCAATTAAGAGAGGCTCTCGGCGGGCGGGGGCAACTACCCCTGATGGACCGCCGCTTGCAGATTCTCAATAACGTCGGACAGGTCTTGATGAATGAATATGATGGCCGGTTTGTCAAGTTCCTTCAAGGGGCCGGGAAATCGGCAGTCGCCTTGGCCCGCTTTTTGGCCGAAAAGCTGCCGTCGTTTCTAGACGTGGCAGATTATTCCGGGTCAACGGTTTATTTTTACAAACGTGCGCAGATATTCGCTGCGGATCTCTATGGCACATTCCTGGGAAAAGACTGGGGAAATTTTGAAGATATGAACGAGCTTACGGCCTTCGCCGATTACAAGCTGCCTCAAGTGCTTCGCCATCTGGGCGTTTTCGTTTACACGCCGGAGCTGGCCCAGAAGATTGACCAGAAGATTTACCTTGAAGCAGGAAGCCCTGAGGAGGTTGAGATCAGGGCAAACACGGTTTGGGCCGTTGAACGGATCCGCCGCGAGATGGAGGAGATGGGGAGGGGATTGAAGGCTTTTGAGATTGATTGGATCTTGTGGAATTTAGGCCAGGATCCAGCGTTCAAGGTGAAGCCTTATCATCGGACGGTAACGATCTACTACTGACGCGTTGGGTTCCCTGCTCCTTGCCCTAATTGCGGCCCAGCTTCCGGAGGGACTCTTTCAGGACGGCGTAGAACTCTTCGTTCTCCTTGAGGGCATGCTTGAGAAAATTCTCCAGTTCATCGACTTCTCCGATATGGACCACCAGGTTGACACTCTTATTGAAGGCCATCATCCTGTCGCCGGTCCTGAACTCGTTCGAGAGAAGGAGCACAAAAATATTTCGCCGGATGCTTATGGGAAACTGTCCAAGGTATTGGAGCATGTGATTTGAATCAATATCGGCTTCGTCAAAGCTCTCGTTCACGGCAAGCAAGTCGAACACGTGGAATCGCATGTATCTCAGAGCGTCCCGGGTCGATTCTGCCTCAGTGACGTTATAGTCAAGCCGCTCAAGGGCGCCTCTTATCTTATCCCGTATTTTCTCATCCCCCTCACAGACCAAGGCTGTCCGAACCCCTTCCTCGATAAATTCAAAGGGGGCAAGAGCGACATCGTAAGTATCGGACGCCATCTCCTCCATCATGGCTTGGAGGCTCGGGGGCCGCTTACCCCTCTGACCACGCAATCGCGTGTCGACTTCTATCTTGTTCTTACATTTCGGGCATTTAAGAGAAAAAAGCTGGCCCCCAGGCAGCTTTTCGTCCACAATCTTGAACTTTGTGTTACAGCTCTTGCAAGTGAGTTCCATGGACGCACCCCTTTCCCTTCGTGGATGGAATAGTGTCCTGTATCGTAAATACTTGACAAAAAATCAAACCAAGCTTGACCCGGCACTCCAGGTTGGCAGAATGCGAAATCCGAAGCACCAAATGCTTCTCGTTTCAAGGCGTCAGCCGCAAATTCTAAACAATATCAAAACTCAAAATCTCTAATGTTCTAAATAGTGGTTTTGGAATTCGAGCATTTGAGATTAGGATTTGTTTAGGGTTTAGATATTGGGATTTGCGCCTGACGGCTTGAAACGATAAGGATTTCTAATGCTGTCTTCACCGGGGCCATGTCATATTCAGAATTATGTAACTTATTTGTGTTACGCAAAAACAGCTTGCTCTCCTCTTTGCGAATCCGGGTACTTTATCTCTTGAGTTTCCGCGCGTACTCCCCGTCGACTTCCAGCTTGTCAATATCGGAGGTTTTTTCTCCGCGAGCACTCTTTATCCGGTCAAGACCACGGCTCACGCTCCCTCTGTGTGATGAATAGGCCACAGCCGTCTGTTCCGTGATGAGACCTCTCTCGTACAGGTTGATGAGGTACTGGTCAAAGGTCACGTTACCGAAAGCCGTGCCACTCTCGACAATCTCGTAAAAGGTCTTTCCTTCAGATTCTCCATGAAAAATGGCATCTTTCACCCGGAGGCTTGTGCACATGACCTCAAAGGCCGCGACGCGATCGCCCCCCACCTTGGGCAGGAGTCTCTGGCAGACGATCCACTTCAGAGAGTCTGACAGCCGAATCCGGATCTGATTCTCCTCCTCGCTGCCGAACATGCCCAGCATGCGATTGATCGTATGCCCCGCATCCACCGTGTGAAGGGTTGAAAACACCAGATGGCCGGTCTCTGCTGCACTCAAGGCGATCTCCACGCACTCTCGATCTCGCAACTCACCCACAAGAATAACCTTCGGGGCCTGCCTGAGGGCCGCCCGCAACCCGCTCGGATAGGTGTCAAAATCAGTTCCGAGTTCTCGCTGATTAAACGTCGCCACCTTATGAGGGTGTTGAAATTCCACGGGGTCTTCCAGCGTCACAATATGGACCGGCCTTTTTTCATTGATCACATTCAGGATGGCTGCAAGGGTCGTCGACTTGCCCACCCCCGTGGCGCCGGTGACCAGGACCAAACCGTTCATTTCCTCTGCGACCTTATAGAGAGTCTCCGGGAGGTCGAGTTCCTTGATGGTGGGAATCTTGGGCTCCAGCTTCCGCAAGACAACCGACAGATTCCCCCGTTGCGAAAAGATGTTCACCCGGAAACGCGCTTTCCCGGGAAGTTGATAGGACATATCGCACGAGCCCTGACTGATAAGGACCTCGGTCAACCGCCGGTCTCGATTGATCAGATTCAGAGCAACCACTTCGCTTTGAAACGGGCTCAACTCATACACGGCCGACTCCATCTCAACCGGTTTCAAAATGCCGTCGGTTTCCACCTGAAAAGGTCTGCCCACCGTAATATTCAGGTCCGACACCCTTTTGTAAGAGTCCAACATCCGAGTCAGGATATGATCTACCTCTTGTCTCCTCATGGCCTTTTCTCTCCCTTAGGAACCTACACCTCCGTGAAATCGGCCGGCGGTGCAGTGATCAGCGGCCGAAACCTGCTTTTCTCATTGGCCTTGGCATAAGCTTCGTCTGCACTCGCCCAGCCCTTGTTCACCAAATCCATGAGCGAATCATCCAGGAGCTGCATCCCGTATTTTTTCCCCGTTTGAATCATGGAAGGAATCTGAAAAGTTTTCATCTCTCGAATAAGATTTCGAACGGCCGGCGTTGCAATCAGGATTTCCAGCGCGGCACACCGCCCCTTTCTCCCCTGACGCTTCAGCAGGGCCTGGGAAACAACCGCCCTGAGTGCATCTGACAACGTTGACCGAACCTGCGGCTGCTGGCTGGCCGGAAAGACCTCAATGATTCTGTCGACTGTCGCGTAGGCACTCGTGGTATGGAGCGTCGAAAAAACAAGGTGCCCGGTTGTGGCAGCCTCCAGCGCCAAAGAGATCGTCTCAAGGTCCCGCATCTCGCCCACGAGGATAATGTCCGGATCTTCACGAAGGGCCCCGCGCAACGCGGCCGCAAAGGATTTTGTGTGCGTTCCCAGTTCCCGATGATTGATCACACAACCCTGGCTTTGGTGCACGAACTCTATGGGGTCCTCAACCGTGATAATGTGATCCTTTCGCACCCGATTAGCCACGTTGATGATGGCTGCCAGTGTTGTGGATTTGCCGGCCCCTGTGGGGCCGGTCACGAGCACCAATCCTCGGGGCAGCGAGGCCAGCTTGGCCACAACTTGCGGCAAGCCCAGCTGCTCGCATGTGGCAATGTCGTTTGGAATCTCTCGAAAAACGGCACCGATGCCTCTTCGTTGCATGAAATAGTTCGCCCGATAACGGGCAAGGCCCGAAACTTCGTAGCCAAAATCGATATCACCCGTCTCCTCAAAAGTCTTAATCTTTTCTTCGGCCGTTATTTCATAGAGCATCTTCCTCAAGTCGTCATTCTCAAGAATCTTGTACTTCACACGCTCTATATACCCGTCGATCCGCAGCATGGGCGGTTCGCCCGCAAAAAGGTGAAGGTCTGAAGCCCCCTGCTCGTGCATCAATTTAAAAAACGCATCAATTCTGGCCATGGGTTGGTCTCCTTAGTGCTTCGATTCGTAAAGATGGTCACACATTTTCTTGGAGCTGTTCGCCGAAAATGCTCACTCGGCTCGGCTGAGCTCGTCGCAGGCAGCACTAAGTCCTGAGGGAGTAAAGAATCCGGGCCCAGAGGACCCGGCTTTGAATTCACCCCTGAGGGGTGTAGCTTGGTCCAAAAGGAATAATGGAATTATGGAAGAATGGAATACTGGGGAAAAACACAGAGACAGATGTTCTCGCAACTCGACCGCCTCACATATCAAAATGACACAGTTCCGCTTAACCCATTATTCCAATACTCCATTATTCCAACACCCCAGCGAACTCGTTCCCGGCAAAGCCAGTGTTTTGAACCTGGCCCAAAGGACCAGGTTTTCATTCATGAAATAAATTCGTCTTCGAATTTATGAATCGATGGACTTAGCTCCCCTTGAGATAGGTCAACTTCTCTTCGGACGCCTCCTTGGCTTGCATGGCTTCCGAGCTCATATCCAGGAGCTTTCTGTGGGCTTCAAGAATGCTTCCAAGTTCCACCTCGAGATGAATGCGTTGCCGTTTCAGTTCCGTGATGTCTTCATGAAGCTGAGTGAGGCGGTTGTGGGCCCTGCTCAATATTTTCTCCGCCTTTATCTCCGCTTCAGTGACGATCAGCTCGGCCTCTTTCTCAGCATTGACCTTCATGTCGTCCAAGGTCTTCTGCGTATTGATCATGGCCTCCTTCACTGCCTTTTCCTGATCTTTATATCGTTCGAGCGCCGCCCCCAGGCCTTCAATCTCTTTTTGCAGCTCTTTATTCTTCTTGGAAAGGGCCTCGAATTCCCCGGCGACCCGCTCCAAAAAGCCGTCGACTTCACCCACATCAAAACCTCTGATGCGTAAGCGAAACTTCTGTTGTTGAATGTCCAAAGCCGTCATCTTCATAGGGACCTCCCCTGTTTTCTACATCAGTGACGCGGCCATTCTCAGCAGGCTATTCACCAGAAACGACCGCAGAAACACGATAAGGAGTATCACCACGACCGGAGCAAAATCTATGCCGGAGAAGGCGAGGGGCAGCCGTTCTCGCATTGGATACAGGACCGGTTCGGTCACATTGTGGATAAAACGTACAATGGGATTGTATGGATCAGGACTTACCCAGGACAGAACAGCCCTTGCGATGATCACCCACATATAGAATAAGAGGGCGTAGTTTAGGACCGTGGCAAGCGCGCTTAGAAAATACCCGATAATGTACATGGCTCCATATCGGCAGACAACAAGATGACGGTTTCACCCCAGGCCCGGATGGGCCGCTCAACCGATCAACATTGACGGCTTCGTAAAAAGTCCAACTTCTGCGTTGCACTGCGTCCTTCGTTACTGCGACATACCATGTGTATGCCTCATTCCTCAGGACTTGTGCGCCTTGAATTTGAAGCTTTTTACTTTGCCGCCTAATTTGGACTTTTTACGGGTCCATCAACATTAGTGAGGACCCAAAAAGTGGCGTTCTGCAACTAACTTTGCACGAAAATATCAATGATTACAACTCAAAAGTCAAGGTTTTTCATTCAGATTTCAAATGCGTTGACAGAGGAGCGATGTTGGCGCTAAGTGATTTGCAGAGGAACAGGGGGGTCAGGGGATCAGGGGTCGGCTGAAACGGAGAGAAGGCGAGGCATTCTGTCATGATTTGGAGGACACTGTGATGCAAAGACTGGGGAAAAAGATTGGGTTTCTTGGCGGAGGCAATATGGGCGAGGCCATGATTAATGGTCTCATTAAGTCCGGCCTATGCCAACCCACGCAGATCTGGGTTAGTGACCTGCGGGAGGCGAGGCTCCGCCTTCTTGGGGAACAGTATGGCATTCACACAACGATGGACAATGAGGAGGTTCTTGACCAGGTTGATATTCTCGTCCTGGCTGTCAAACCGCAGCACGTGGATGGGGTTCTGCAGGGACTTGTCAGCAGCTTTCCACATACCATCAAAGGGGTAAAACTCGTCATTTCAATCGCCGCAGGCATTCCCCTGAAAAAGATTGAAGCACGATTGTATGAATCCCTGGACGAGAATTCAAAGGGCCTTCTTCCCATTGTTCGTGTGATGCCCAACACGCCAGCCCTGGTTCTGGCGGGTATGGCAGGCATGGCAGGCAACAGATATGCCCGGGAAGCCGACATGAGTCAGGCCAAGCTCATTTTAGAGGCTATTGGAAAAGTCATAGAGTTCAAGGAAGAAGACATCGATACGGTCACTGCGGTAAGCGGGTCTGGGCCCGCATACATCTTCTATGTCATAGAGTCAATGGTAGAAGCTGGGGCAGCGCTCGGGCTCAGGCCGTCTCATGCTTTGGAACTGACGCTTGAAACCATCAAGGGAGCCGTGCGACTTATGGAAGAGTCCGGAGAAGCGGCGGCGTCTCTTCGCAAAAAGGTCACGTCCAAGGGGGGAACCACTGAGGCAGCCCTCAACGTGTTGGACCATTACAAGGTGAAAGAGCATTTTGTAGAGGCGATCAAGGCTGCTGCAAAACGGTCTAAAGAGCTGGCGGAAGAATAGGGAGGTCGGGAGGGATTTTAAAACGTTAACGTATTTATGAATATATGTACTAAGTCAGGAACTTGAATTTGCACCACGCCGTGGAAACGCCGGCCGACCCAAAACCGATAAGGACGTTGGTGTTGTTTTTCAGCTTGCCTTCGTCCACAGCCAAAGCCATGGCCAGAGGCACCGAGGCGGACACCGTGTTTCCAAAACGCTTGTGGGTATTGTAGCCTTTTCCCTCTCCCAGGTTGCAGGATTGAATCACTTTTTCGCTCATCGCGTCGCTAGCGGCATGGCTGAATATGATTTCATGCTTGAAGCTCTTCAGAACGGCATCCTCGCGGTAGTGCTTGCAGAGTCGGGAGAAAACAAATCTGAAAATCTTTTCGCCATAAGAGAAAAACCGTAAGGGCTCAATTTCATTCCTCAGCTCACCATCGCTGTATTCACTGAAATGGGGCAGCGGTATCTTGCACAATTTATGCTGATCCCCCCATGTCTTGAAGGAGGCATAGTACTCATCGTCTTCATCTGAATTGCTGATAATGGTTGCTGTAGCCGCCTCACCAATCGTGAATGTGGGAAAATTAAATTCGATGTCCTGGAGCGACCTGAACTCAAAATTGGCATACTCGCGAAAGTTGAACTCGCAGTTTAAGATCATGACATTCTTGTACATGCCCGTCTTGATGAATGAATGGGCCACATGAACGGCCCGCAGCCAGCTTGCACAAGCATCCAATATGTCAAAACATGTGGCTTTATTCAGTTTAAGTATCTTCTGAAAAACGTTGGCGGTGGCCGGCTCAATGTATCCCCTCCCAACGCCCACGTAAATCAAAAGGTCAATGTCACTGGGAGACATGTTAGCCGATTTCAAGGCCTTATGCCCTGCCTCGATGCCGAACTGAATGGCCCGCTCATTCTTGGCTCTGTGAAATCGAACTTCGGTGATCGATTTCTTGAAGAGTTCATCCAACCTCAACGCAAGTAAGTCCAGTGCTTTCTGGGTCAGATAGCGGGCACTCCTTGAAATCACCTCTTGAATGATTTCAGCATTGGTTACAAGCTTGCTCGGAATGGCGTATTCGACGGCGCAATATCTCATCGGATTTTCCTTGGACGGCTTTGCCGTCTAATTTGGACTTTTTGCGAGTCCATCAGCCTTGAGTCGATTCAGACCACCACGCGCATGCTGATGTCAACCGCCCTGGCCGAGTGCGTGATAGCCCCAGCGGAAATGACGTCAACGCCGCTGTTCGCCAACTCGGCCAGCGTGTCCAGCGTTACACTCCCTGATACTTCAAGCACGGCCCTTCTACCAACAACTTTAACTGCTTTATGTATGTCTTTCAACGTCATGTTGTCAAGCATAATAACGTCCACACCGCATTCAAGGGCCTCCCCCAACTGGTCCATATCGGACACTTCCACCTCAATTCGCAGCAGATGGTGCGCGGCCTTTCGCGCCCTGGCGACCGCATCCCTGATTCCCCCGCACGCGATGATGTGATTGTCCTTGATCAAAATGCCATCATCGAGTCCAAACCTGTGGTTGTAAGCGCCGCCGACTCGGACTGCACGTTTTTCGAGGGTACGCCAACCCGGCGCGGTCTTTCGCGTATCGGTGAGTCGTACGCTGGCGTGGGCAACCTGATCCACATAATGCCGTGTAAGCGTTGCGATACCCGAAAGTCGCTGAAGAAAATTGAGTGCGGTCCTTTCCCCTGTGAGAAGCGCCCTCAGGCTGCCCCGGGCCATCAGGATTTCGTCCCCGGCTTCGACGCGGTCCCCATCGCGAAACCGCGTCTCAAAACCCATACGGGGGTCCAGGGTGGCAAAGACCTCCTGGGCCACCTGCAACCCAGCCAACACCAGGGTCTCTTTGGCGGAAATAACGCCTGATGCCGTGCGGTTGGGTTCAATCAGCGCATCGGTCGTCACATCGCCCGAACCGATGTCTTCTTCAAGAGCTAAGCGGATCAATGTCTGGTTTTTCATAACGTCCGTTCTGCGTTCACCGTTCACCGTTATCCGTTCACCGTTTAACGTCACCCGCAGATGCTCCATGCCCCATGCTCCATGCCCCATGCGCTATGCGCTATGCCCCAGGCTCAGACTCATCAGCCAGCCGGCTCACCTTTTCCAGATTCTCCTGCAGTCGGCTCTTCTTTTCGGCAAGTCCATCACCCTTCTCCCGCACCTTCTGAACCACCTCCTGCGGGGCTTTTTGAAGAAAGTCCTCGTTCGTCAGTTTCTTGCCAATCCCCTCGAGCTCCTTGACAATCCGGGCAATTTCCTTTTCGAGACGCGCTTGCTCCAGTGCAATGTCAATAATGCCCTTCAACGAAACGAAAATAGTGCAGCTGCTGAAGACCGATGTGGCCGATGAAGCCGGTCGGGCTCCCGGCGGGGTCACCTGAAGGCTTTTCAGCTTGGACAGATTGATGATTAAATCCCGATGCTCTTCAATCAAGGCACGGATCTCTTTATCCGGACTTTGAACGGTGGCTTCTACAAACAATGCAGGCTGCACGTTCATCTCACCCCGGATATTTCGTATGCCGCTCACTACGCCCATAAGCAAACTCATGGCTTCTTCAGCCTGACCATCCTCTCGCTCTCGTCGGGTCTGCGGAAACGACGCTTTCATGATCGAGCCTTCGACGCCGGGCACCTTCTCCCATATCTCTTCGGCCACAAAAGGAATAAACGGGTGCAGCAGCCGCAAGGTTTCGTTCAGGACGGACCACAGGACGCGTCTTGTGGTTTCATAACGGGCTGATCCCGGCTCTTGCGATTCCCCGGATGTTTCTGACGGCTTCTTTTCGTAAAGCACGGGCTTGATGATTTCCACATACCAGTCACAAAACTCATGCCACACGAACTGGTAAAGGGCACTGGCGGCATCGTTGAACCTGTACTCATCAAGGCTCTTGGTAACCGTCTCCACCAGACTGTTAAGACGGCTCAGAATCCATCTGTCCGCCAAAACAAGGGCTGGTTCCTCTGATGCGTCAGTCTCAAAACCTTTCAGGTGCATCAGCGCAAAGCGAGAAGCATTCCAGAGTTTGTTGATGAAGTGTCGGTAGCCTTCGACGCGTTCTTCTGAAAGCTTGATGTCGCGTCCCTGAGCTGCAAATGCCGCCAAAGTGAATCTGAAAGCGTCCGCACCATACTCATCGATCACGTACAGGGGGTCAATCACATTCCCCTTGGACTTGCTCATCTTCTTACCCTCAGCATCCCGGACCAAGGCATGAATATAGACGTCTCGAAAGGGGACCGCTTGCATGAAATGGAGTCCCATCATCATCATTCGGGCCACCCAGAAGAAGAGGATATCGAAGCCGGTTACCAGGACTGAGGTTGGATAGAAGGTTTTCAAGGTTTCCGTTTCATCAGGCCAGCCCATGGTTGAAAAGGGCCAGAGGGCGGAACTGAACCAGGTATCCAAAACGTCATCTTCCTGCACCAGGCTGGTTCCCTTGCAGGCCGGACAGGCTGCAGGCGTGTCAAGGCTAACAATCAGCTCGCTGCAGTTTTCGCAGGTCCAGGCTGGAATGCGATGCCCCCACCAGATCTGTCTCGAAATGCACCAGTCCCTGATATTATACATCCATTCAAAATACGTCTTCGTCCAGGTATCCGGTATGATTCTAGTGGCCCCTGTCTCCACCGCAGCAATGGCCTTCTCTGCCAAAGGCTTGGTCTTGACAAACCATTGCTTCGACAAGTAAGGCTCCACGGTGGTTCGGCACCGGTAACAGTGGCCCACACTGTGCTGATAAGGGTCTACCTTCTGGAGAAGCCCTTCTTTATCGAGAGCCTCGACGATGCGCTCGCGACACTCAAAGCGATCTAATCCCTGAAAACGGCCTGCCTCTTCATTCATCCTGCCATCTCCGCCGATCACCTTCACCGAGGGAAGGTTATGGCGTCGACCAATTTCAAAGTCATAAGGATCATGAGCCGGGGTAATCTTCAATGCGCCGGTCCCGAATTTCATGTCCACGTAATTATCGAAAATAATGGGAATCCTACGGTTCATCAGGGGTAATATCACCGTCTCCCCTTCCAGGCCCTGATAGCGGGGATCATCGGGATTCACGGCGACGGCCGTATCCCCCAGCATGGTCTCGGGACGGGTCGTTGCCACAATGACCCCCCCCTGCCCTTTCTCAAAGGGGTACTTGATATGATACAGATGGCCGTTATGATCTTCATGATCGACTTCAAGGTCCGAGAGAGCGGTGTTACAGCGGGGACACCAGTTGATGATATAGTTTCCTCGATAAATGAGCCCCTCATCATAGAGCCTGACAAAGACCGTCCTGACCGCTTTGGACAGCCCTTCGTCCATGGTGAAGCGTTCCCGCTTCCAATCACAGGAGGCCCCGAGGCGCTTCAACTGCCCAATAATGAGCCCACCGTACTGTTCCCGCCACTGCCAGACCCTTTCCACAAATTTCTCGCGGCCTAACGTATGCCGGTTCGTCCCTTCCCGAGTCAGATCATTTTCGACCACGTTTTGCGTGGCAATGCCTGCATGATCGGTCCCGGGCATCCACAACACGTTATCTCCCCGCATGCGCCGATATCGGCACAGGATATCCTGTATCGTATTGTTGTGGGCATGACCCATGTGGAGCACACCGGTTACATTCGGTGGGGGTATAACAATCGAGAAGGGTTTCCGGTCGCTTGTGTCCTGGGCCGCAAAAAGGCCTTCCTCTTCCCAATAGGCATACCAGCGTTTTTCTACGTCCTTGGGTTCATACCCTTTGTTGAGCAAATGTTCAGCCATTGACCTCCCCGAAAAGTGAAAAGGGGATTAATCTCTTAATCCCCAAATTTATCAAATATTTCAAAATATTCTTTAGAATGTCAAGACCTTTGTGCTCGGCCCTGTCCGGGGCCTATGTTCGACCACTCCTAGTACACCATCCATGGTCTCGGCATAAATATTTTTTCATGTAGATGGAGTGCATATCGGTCCGTCATCCCTGCAATAAAGTCGCACACGGCCTGTTCGTTCGAGTCCCCCGGTATCGGCTCTCCGATTTGTTCTTCAAAGAGCCTTTGATCTTCGACCAGACGGTTATAGAGCTCTGAGACAATCTTCTTGGCCCGAACGAAGTCGTCGTGAACCGTATGCGTCTCATAAACCTGGTCATAAAGAAAATCCCGAAGTGTGATTAAGGCATCGTGAATCGTCTCGCTCATCTTGAGTTCTACAGCCGGCGCCGCGAGCGTGGTAAAGACGAGGTCTCTGACCATGGTGTCGATTCGTTTGGCATGAGAGTCGCCCAGAACTTCGACACAACTCACAGGAATATCTCCAGAGACGATCACCCCGGCCCGAATCGCATCGTCCAGATCATGGTTCACATACGCGATGATATCGCAGGCCCTTACAACCCTCGCCTCCAGAGTGTCCGGCAAGGACACCGAGTCAACCGGAAAGATCTCCTCTTTGCCCTTGGAGTGCTTTAAAATACCGCTTCTCACCTCCGCTGTAAGGTTGAGGCCTCGCCCATTCTTTTCAAGAACATCGACCACTCTCAGGCTGTGCTCATGGTGAGAAAAGCCGCCAGGGAAAATTTCGTTTAATACGGCCTCGCCTGCGTGGCCGAAGGGTGTGTGGCCGAGATCGTGGCCTAAGGCAATAGCCTCGGCAAGGACTTCGTTGAGCTGAAGAGCCTTGGCAACCGTTCGGGCGATCTGGGCCACCTCAAGGGTGTGGGTGAGACGGGTTCGGTAATGGTCGCCCGTCGGTGAGAGGAAAACCTGTGTTTTGTGCTTCAGGCGCCGGAAGGACTTTGCATGGATGATCCTGTCCCTGTCTTGCTGAAAGGCCGTTCTGATGTCGCACGGTTGTTCCGGAACGAGCCGCCCCTTCGTCTCCGCACTCAAGGTTGCAAACGGAGCCAGCGTTTTTCGTTCTTCTTCTTCGAGGCGCTCGCGGATTGTCATGAGCGAATCCTATAGCAGAAAAAAAAGGAATTTACAAAACGGTCCCTTTCGTTTTACTAACAGAAAATGCGACGTTTTTTCCTTTCGCGAGAAGCCATTCTTTCCGGCAGGCCGACCCTCACGGGACCCGATGTGAGGCACATACGAACAGTCCTTCGCCTGCACCCCGGAGATGAAGTCTTGCTCTTCGACGGCGAAGGATGCGACTATCGGGCTCGCATCGAAACCGCGACACAAAAGACCGTGACCCTTTCCGTCCTTGAACGGTTTCCTTCCATCTCAGAATCTTCCGCACAAATTACAATCGGTCAGGCCCTGCTTAAGGGGAAGAAAATGGATCGCATTGTGCGACAGGTGACGGAACTGGGTATATATGCCTTGATCCCCGTGATTGCACAACGCTGTGTCCCGAGACCCCGGACAGACGGGTGGATCAGGAAAAAACATCGATGGGAAGCCATAGCAAGGGAATCTTTAAAGCAGTGCAGACGGTCTCAAGCGCTTCGCCTTGAACCTCCGACAGCCTTTGAAGCCCTCATCGAGAACTCCCGAGACTCCGATCTGAGACTCATCTTCCACCATGATAACGCTTTGTCCCCAACGCAATCCATGCTCTATCAACGGGGAGACGCTTCGCAGATCCTGGCACTCGTTGGCCCCGAAGGGGGCTTTACAACCGAGGAGGTCGCCGCCGCCATGGATTCGGGCTTTGTGTGCGTTTCTTTTGGCCCAAGAACCCTGAAGGCTGACACGGCGGTTGTTGCGGCGTGCGCCGTTCTCCAGCACGCCTTTGGAGATATGGCTGGTCTCCTAAAAAAGGCTTGACAAGGATATGGGCTTCTAATACGTCTCCTATCCGGGCCGAGATAGCTCAGTCGGTAGAGCAGCGGACTGAAAATCCGCGTGTCCCCAGTTCAAATCTGGGTCTCGGCACCAAAACAACCAAGGAGTTACGGCGCCTGCCATGACTCCTTGTTTTGTTTGGTGCAAGGTCACGTTATCATGGTTTTTAATACCCCGCTGCTTGTCGAAGATCCCGTCGTGGCGGGGCGGCGGGGTAATTCATTTTGTCACCACAAGGCCCGGGATCCTATGCTGGTTTCTGACGAACACGGGTTTTGCAGCGGCTGAAAAAAGAGGGGCCCGTATGTGGTTTTCTTCCTTCAAGCGAATCGTATCCCCCCTGATCGTTCCTATTATCCTTGTGAGTCTTTCGACATTGCTCGTCTGGAAGTGGCCTCTCTTAAGGCACCAGATAGGGCATGAAAGTCCCATAGACGCTCTTATCCAAATCCTGCCTGTACTGCCATACACCCTTTTCTTCTTAGGCGTGATCATGGGGTGCCGATACGGCAACACCGGGATGACGCTCACATCATTGACCCTGGCTGTTTCCTATTTTGCTTTCTGCAAGTTTCCCCTCAGCGATTTCCGGGCGGGTCTTATCGGACCATCCATCCCTGACAGTGCAGCCTTTCTGCTGCCTTTGAACCTTGCCTTTTTCACCCTGCTCACCAGACGACGCCTGTTGACCTCAACGGGCTCTTTGTCCTTCGTATTGGTTACGGCTCAAGTCATTCTCGTTGCCCTCGTGGGCTGTTCCGCGGATTCTCCTCATTCCTGGCTCGTCCACAAACTGGAGCCTCTGTCAGAACCTGGTGCACAAAAGCTGGCCTACTTGTTAGGCGTGCTCGGCTCTGTCATGAGTCCCCGCTCCGGCTCCCCATTCGACACGATTTCAAGACCGTCTCTGCTTGCGTTTCTCTTCGCCTTCGCTTTCGTGCTGGTCCGATATCTGCGCCAACAAGACGTCATCCAAGCGGGGTTCCTGGGCGTCCTTGCAACAATCTTTCTGGCCGTCATTGCCAATGATCAGGAGACTGCACTCACCGTCTATTTCTTCGCAGCAGGTCTGGCTTTGATTGTGACGAGCATTGAATCATCCTTCTCCCTCGCCTACACGGATGAATTGACAGGCCTGCCCAGTCGAAGGAGTCTCAATCAGACCCTGGCGAACCTGGGCAGGAAGTACGCAATCGGGATGGTTGATGTGGATCATTTTAAGAAGTTTAACGACAGATATGGTCACAAGACCGGCGACCAGGTTCTGAAAATGGTTGCATCAAGATTGCAGAGCGTGTCAGGAGGGGCAAAGAGTTTTCGATACGGCGGCGAAGAATTTGCTGTCATCTATCCTGGAAAGACAGCGGCAGAAGCTGTCCCGTATTTAGAAGAATGCAGAGAGGCGATTGCGGCAACGTCCTTTATCGTTCGAGCAAAAGGCCGCCGAAAGAATACACCCAAGAATAGAGGAAAGAATAAAATATCCGCGCAGAGGAAAGCGAAGATAACGGTCAGCATTGGTGTTGCAACTCATGACAAAGACTCGGCACGCCCTGAACAGGTGCTCAAAGCGGCTGACAAGAAGCTATACGAGGCGAAGAGGGCGGGCAGAAACCGTGTAATCCTCTGAACGGTGACGGCTTCGTAAAAAGTCCAACTTAGACGACAAAGCAAAAAGCTCCAAATTCAAGGCGCACATCTCTTCATAAGCCGCTCA